>Ga0247819_10000304_pt1 | contig 30385 bp, 30 predicted proteins | sample 13C_Xylose_Day6_FD_193428 | JGI IMG/M metagenome (GOLD analysis project Ga0247819, IMG submission 193428) | Soil microbial communities from agricultural site in Penn Yan, New York, United States - 13C_Xylose_Day6 | ecosystem: Environmental > Terrestrial > Soil > Agricultural land | place: USA...
CAAATGGGGCCAGGCGGTCAGGATCTCCGGCGCGAAGCCGGAGTAGCAGTACATCCCCGGATGCTCGCCGCGCGATAGTCGCCGTGAGCTGACCGATCGGGTCTGCTCGAACCCCTGGCCAGGCCACCGGCGCCCCGCCGATGGCGCATGCCCGGATCACTTGGGAGTCGAACGAGTCAGCTCCCGTTGAAAGAACCCGGCCACGGTGACGTTCACCCGAGCCACTTCGGCTTCACGGCGGAACTCCGGCGGATCGCCGACCAGCGATCCGATCGCGCCGGACAGGTCCGGCGGCAGCGGACTCAACAAGGCACCGTGGCCCCCGGTCGGGAGGTCGAGCAGGTGCACGCAGCGCTCGCACCGGGCGAGCACGAAGTCGCTGTGATACCGCGGCACCAGCCAGCGGTCGCCTCGCGCTGAAACGATGCCCAGCGTCGCGCGGGGTTGGCGCAGCGAGTGGGGATCGAAGTCCGCGGCGAAGGGGACACCGGCGACGATCGCGGTGATGCGAGGGTCGACATGGCCGTACGAGGCGGTGTCCGCCAGCTTCGTGTCGAGCACCGTCCGCACCATGGCCTTCTTGATGCCGTCGAGCAGCCCGCCGTCGAGGGAGAACGAAGGCCCGGCGCAGGAATGGAAGTCGCTTTCGAGGTGCTCCTGGCAGTGCGCGAGCAGGCGCGCCGGCGACCATCGCCCGCCCGCCAGCGTCAGCGCGGTGTGCCCGCCGGCGGACATGCCGAACATGCCCACCGCGCCGAAGTCGAGCGCCTTGCCCCATCGGGGCTCCTGCGCGAGCCGGTCGATCGCCGCGCTCACCTCGAGAGGCCGGCGCTTCCAGCTGACCGGCCCCGAGTCGCCGTGGCTGCGAGCGTTGTCGCCCAGGTGCTCGGGAAGGGCGACGGTGAACCCGGCGGCCACCAGGGCTCGGGCCAGGTCGACGTGCACCCACGGCGACGACGGAGAACCGTGCGAGATGACCACCAGGCGGCGGTTGCCAGGGGAGGGCGGCGCTTCGGAGGCGGCGTCGAACACGAAGGGTCCGCGGTCCACCCGGGCTTCAGCCGCCTCCGAGGGATAGAAGACGGTCACGGGGCCGGAGGTCGCGCCGGCGGCCAGCTCCGCGAGACCCATGCCGGCCTGCGCGGTGTGGCCGAGCAGGGCTGCGGCGAGGAAGGCGATCGTGGACTTGAGGACGTGGGCCATGGTGCGAACGGATTGTCCGCACTCGAAGGCTGCCGGCTTGAACGAAGCGGCTGATTTCCTCGCCTTCAGTAGACTGGCGCAAAGCCGCTTCCACCCATGAGCACCCCACCCGCCCGCAGCTACCGAGGGGACTTCGTCGCCTGGACCGGCGTGGCCGGTTTCATCGGCGAAGGCGGCGGCGCCCCGATCGAGCCGCACGCCCACTACGCCATCCAGCTGGTCGTGGGCGCGCCCTCGGGCCTGCGCGTGCAGTTCGGCCGCCAGGGGGAATGGCAGGCGTGCGCGGGCGCCCTGGTGCCGTCCCGGGCCGTCCACAGCATCGACGTGAACGCCTGCGACATGAGCCTCGTGCTCTTCATCGAACCCGAGACGCCCGAAGGCAAGGCGCTCGCCACCCGCATCGGAAACGGGCCCGAGATCCTCCGCGCGGATGCCGTTGCCCTCGCTGCCGAGCGGCTGCGAAAGGCGTGGCGCGACGAGAAGAGCCCTGACGCCGTGAAGGCGGTATGCATGGAGCTGGTCCGTGAGCTGTCCGGCACCGCGCCGCGGGAGCCGTCCGACCCGCGCGTCCTCGCCGCCATCGAGTACATCCGCGAGCGGATGAACGAAGGCGTTGCCCTTCCCGAGGTGGCGAGGGTGGCGAATCTCTCGCCCGAGCGGTTCCGGCACCTGTTCGTGGAGGAAACCGGCATGCCTCTGCGGACCTACGTCTTGTGGCGCCGGCTGTTGCAGGTGTGGACCCTGCTCATGGCCGGCGAGACGCTGTCGAGCGCCGCGCACGCGGCCGGCTTCGCGGACTCCGCGCACCTGTCCCGCACCGCGAGGACGATGTTCGGGCTCGCGCCGTCCGTGTTGCAGATGCGCGGCCCTCTGAGTGCGCACAGCCGCGAGCACCGTCACCTGGCTTGAACGACCGGCCCGGTCAGCGTTCCGAGGAACGCCGCCAAGTCCTGGATGTCGGCGGCCGAAAGGCGGATGGCCTGCCGCTCGGCGTGCTTCTCGCCCGGCCGCGCCAGCTCGCTGTGGCCGAGGACGGCCTGCGGTGACTTCGCGTAGTGCTCCAACACCTGTTCCAGCGAGGTGAACTGCCCCGCGTGCATGTAGGGCGGCCGCTCCGCGACGTTGCGCAGGCTGGGCGTGCGGAAGGCCGCGAGCTGGCCCGGATCGTTCGTCGCCAGGAACTGGAGCTCGCCGCACTGTTCCGCCCTGGCATCGCTGTACCGCCCCAGGCAGTTGAACTCGTCCTGCAGCAGCTTGCGAAGGCCGTCGGCGCGACCGCGGTCCGGCCGGGTCCGGTCGATCGGCGGAACGCCGGTGTTGTGGAACGCATGGTCGGTGAGCAGGGGGCCGTTGTGGCAGGTGACGCACTGGCCCTTCGCGAGGAAGAGGCGCAGGCCGCGCACCTCCTGCTGCGAAAGGACCTCCTGTCCCTGTCCGTCGCCGGCGAGCGTCGCCTCGGCGTAGCGGTCGAAGCGCGACTCGCCGTACGAGAGGGTTCTCTCGAAGGCCGCGATGGACTTGCCCATGTTCGCGAACACCCGGTTCACGGCTTCGCGATCGCGCTCGGGCATGGCCGTCCACGCGGCCTGCTCGGCGGGCGTGCCGGTGGGCGAAGCGTCGTCCGGGAGCCGGCCGAGTTCCGGCATCGGTCCGAACACCGTTTCGTACGAGACCTTGTAGTGCTCCTGCACGAGCTTCGCGAGGCGCACGCGATTGGCTCCGTGCTCCGCCGCGTCCTCGAACGGACCGAGCGCCTGCGACCACGCGCTGTCCTTGCGGCCATCCCAGAAGAGGAAGGGCGAGTGCGCCGCGCCCATCAACGGCATGGTGCGGCGCTTTCCGGTGCCTATGCCTTGCCCGAACGGCTTGCCGTCCTGGAACTGCTTGTCGGCCGAGTGGCAGCTGGCGCAAGCCACCTGGCCGTTGCTGCTCAGGCGCGCGTCGTTGAAGAGGGCGCGCCCGAGGGCCGCCGCGTCGGTCCTCTGCTCATACGCGTTGGAAGGATCAGCGGGCCGCGGTCCGGCTTCCTTCAGCCGCATGGAAGCCAGCGTGGCGACCTCCTGCGATGACCAGCGGTCCCGCAGCGAGCCGGTCAGCGTCTGGGCCGCGCCGGCGGTGACGCCGACGGCCGCCAGCGCGGCGATCACCCGGGCCAGGCTGTTCACGGCCGCACCCGCGGGTGGTCCACCACGGTATTGAAGGTCACCTTGTCCGCGCCTTGCGGGCCTTCGATGGCGAGCTTCACTTCCCACCAGCCCGTCATGCTGAACTTCATGCCGTCGAGCTGGTAGCTGCCGTCGGCCAGTTCGCGCGTGACACGCGGCTGCGTCGGCAGGCCATGGCCGTGCTGCGGCATGCCGCCGTCCACGGCGAAGCGGGCTCCGTGCACCGGCGTGCCGTCGGCGGCGGCCAGCTTCACCTTCCAGCTGTGCAGCTGGTTGATGGCCGGCGCCTGCGCGGGCGGCACGAGCGCCACGCGATAGACGCCGGCGGCCGAGGGCTTCTCCAGGGAAACGTCCAGGTCTTTCGGGGGCGTGCCGCAGCCGGCGAGGCCGAGCAGGGCGACGGCGGCAAATGCGACGGGGATGCGAAGGGTCGTCATGGTGTGCTTCCGTGAGGTCTGAAGCACAAGGATTCTTCGCATCCGGCCGATCGCGGGCTTGAATGAATCGGCTCTTCGCGCAGCCTTTTCGTTCAAGCGGGCACGCTCAATCGGCCACGACTTCGTACTTCCCGCGCGCCACCTTCTCCAGGTTCGTTCCCTCGATCCGGATCAACCGCGTGGGTCCGCCGCGGCTCGGTGCGTGAATGGCTCCTTCGTTGTAGAGGTGGGCGTCTCCGGGGCGCAGCGCGTAGCTGCGGGTGCGGCGCACCTGGCCGGGCCGCACGACCACGAAGTCGGTCATCACCGTTTCGCCTTCGGCCTGTCCGTAGATCGCCCAGGACGGGCCGTGGTCGTGCGGGCCGCCTTCCTTGGCGTCGTGGTATTCGTGGCCGAGGATGCAGAAGCCGAGGTCGCGGTCCTCGTAGAGGATCCTGCGCTCGGGCATGCCGCCGGCGAACCGTGCGCGAACGAACTCGCCGTCGAGCAGCGCCCGGCCGAGCAGGGCCGCGACCTGCGCGCGGCCGGTGGGCGAGGCGTCCGCCAGCAGCAGCTCGCGGCATTCGCGCGCCAGGGTTTCGAGTGTCATGGTCATGGGTTTCTCCTGAATGGGTTCTGGCAGGATAGAAGTTCAAGTCCACTTGAAGTCAAGAGGTTGCCCATGGATATCGCGGAGGTCGCGAAACGTTCCGGCGTGCCGGCTTCGACGCTGCGTTTCTACGAGGAGAAGGGCCTGATCGCCTCGGTCGGCCGCGAGGGCCTGCGGCGCCGCTTCGCGCCGGGCGTGATCGACCAGCTGGCGCTCATCGCCCTGGCGCGATCGGCCGGCTTCGCGCTCGACGAGATCCGTTCGATGTTCTCGCCGGAGGGCCGGCCGAGCCTCGACCGGAAGATGCTGGCCGCGAAGGCGGACGAGATCGACCGGACCGTCAAGCGGCTGCAGGCCGTGAGCAGGAGCCTGCGGCATGCGGCGGTGTGCCCTGCGCCCAGCCATTCGGAATGCCCGACCTTCCAGCGGCTGCTGCGCGCCGCGCTGCCTACAATGCGCGTCCCCGAAATTTCCCCCTCCCGCATTCCTCGATGGACATCGTCGTCAACGAAGAGATCAAGGCCTACATCGACCCGCTGACGCCCGATGAGTACCGCGCGCTCGAGCGCAGCATCCTCGCCGAGGGCTGCCGCGACGCGCTGGTGCTCTGGGGCGACATGCTGGTGGACGGCCACAACCGCTACGCGATCTGCCGCCGGCACGACATTCCGTTCCGGACGGTGCAGAGCACCCGCTTCCAGTCGATCGAGGACGTGCACCTGTGGATGATCGACCAGCACCTGGGCCGCCGCAGCCTGTCGGACTTCCAGCGCGGCGTGCTGGCCTTGCGCCAGCGCGAGATCGTCGCCGAGCGGAAGGCGCGCACGCCGCCGGAAGCGGTCGCCGAGACGCCCGCCGCCGACGCGGGGCCTGCTGAAGCCTCCGCGCCCGAGTCTTCCGGCGAAGCGCGCGAGACCACGCGCGAGGCGCTGGCCCGGGTGGCCCGCCTCAGCAGCAGCCAGGTGATGCAGATCGAGAAGATCCGGAAGCAGGCCGCGCCCGAGGTGGTCGCGGCCGTGAAGGCGGGCGAGATCTCGATCAATGCCGCGGCCACGGTGGCCAGCCTGCCGTGGGAAGACCAGGTGGCCGCGGCCACCGGCGGCAAGGAGGAACTGAAGCAGGCCGCCAAGCGGGTTCGCGAATCGCGCAGGAAACCGGCCGCCGAGCCGGCGCCCTTGCAGGACGAAGCCGCCATCGACGGCGAGGACACGATCGAGTCGCTGCGCCGGCGCGTGGCCGCCCTGACGGCGGAGAACATGCAGCTGCGCGAGCAGCTGGCCCGGCTGCAGGGCTAGGTCCGCTTCGACGCCTCGCCGTGGATCCAGGCCAGGAAGGCTTCCACGGGCGGCTTGCGCGCGTGCCGCGCCGGGTAGACCACGAAATGCGCCTTCACCTGGATGGACTTGTCCATCCCCATCACCGGCCTCAGCCTGCCTTCGGCCATGTGCCCGGCAGCCATCGTCGCGCTTTCGAGCGCGACGCCCAGTCCCTGAACGGCGGCTTCCAGCGCCATCTGCGCGCGGTCGAACCGTAGCGTGAAGCGATCCGGGGCCGGCTGGTCGGAGAACTTCCCCAGCCAGTCGGACCACTGGACGACGTTGACGTTGCTCTGGATCAGCGGCACGTCGAGCAGCTGGTCGATGCGCTTCAGCCGCCGTTCGCGGATGAAAGCGGGACTCGCCAGCGGAACGATGCTCTCCTCGAACAGCGGCTCGACGACCAGGTCCGGCCATTGCGGCACGCCGTAGCGGATGTCCAGGTCGACCTGGCCCAGCGCGAAGTCGGTGTGCATGTGGGAGGCGGAAAGATTCAGCGACACGTCGCCGGCCGCCTCGGCGAAGCTCTTGAGGCGCGGCATCAGCCACAGGCTCGCGAGGCTGGGGCTCGAGTGGACGTACAGGCTGTTGCTCACGCCCTGGCGGAGGTCGTCGGTGGCGGCGGAGATGGCGCCGAGCGCGCCGCCGATGCGGGCGAGGTAGCGGTCGCCGGCGGGGCTCAGTCGCACGCCGTGCGCACTTCGCTCGAGCAACCGCACGCCGATCTGCGACTCCAGCCGCGAGATCTGGTGGCTGACGGCCGAAGCCGTGAGGTGCAGCTCGGAAGCGGCGAGCCCGAAGCTGCGCCGGCGCGCGACGGCTTCGAAGGCGAGGAGGGCGGGGAGCGGCGGAAGAGCACTCATGGTGTCAACCCTGACGTCAGATGACAAACCGTCATTCTCGCCTGATGAGAAATCCCTTGCCGTCATGACGCGCGGCCTTCAGCATCCGCCGTCTTGATTCGCGCAACGTCGCAAGGAGATGGAACCCATGCTGCTGAAGGACAAGGTCGCCGTGATCACGGGCGGCGCCGGTATCAACGGACTCGGCTTCGCCACCGCGAAGATGATGGCCGCGCAGGGCGCGCGCGTCGCCATCCTCGACCTGGCGCGGGCCGAGCCCCGCGCCGCCGCGGAGCGGCTGGGCCCCGGCCACATCGGGGTGGTGGCGGACGTGACCGACAAGGTCTCCTGCGCCGCCGCCACCGCCGAGGTGCTGCGCGGCCTGGGCCGCATCGACATCCTGGTCAACAACGCCGGCATCACCCAGCCGCGCAAGACGCTGGACATCTCCGGCGCCGACTACGACGCCGTGCTCGACGTCAGCCTGCGCGGCACGCTCTACATGTCGCAGGTGGTGGTGCCGGCGATGCGCGAGCAGAAGTCGGGAGCGATCGTCTGCATCTCGTCCGTCAGCGCGCAGCGCGGCGGCGGCATCCTCGGCGGTCCGCACTACTCGGCCGCCAAGGCCGGCGTGCTCGGCCTGGCCCGCGCCATGGCACGCGAGTTCGGCATCGACGGCATCCGCGTCAACAGCGTGACGCCGGGCCTGATCGCCACCGACATCAACAAGGGCCTGATCCCGGAAGACCGCATGCAGGGAATCCTGGATCAGATCCCGCTGAACCGCATCGGCGAGCCGGCCGACGTCGCGGGCTGCGTGGTGTTCCTCGCCAGCGATCTCGCGAAGTACCTCACCGGCGTGACGCTCGACGTCAACGGCGGCATGTTGATCCACTGAACGCTCCGAAACGAGTCCACCAAGGAGACAAGCACCATGCAACGCAATACCTTCACCCGCTCCCTGTTCGCCCTGGCCGCGATCGCGCTGCTGCCGATCGCCGCGCAGGCGCAGAACCTGAAGCTGACGCTCGGCCACGGCGCCGCGCCGGACAACCCGCGCAACCTCGCCGCGGTGAAGTTCGCCGAGACGGTCAAGGCCAGGACCAACGGCCGCATCGAGATCCAGGTGGCGCATTCGGCGCAGCTGGGCGATGACGCCGCGATGGTCACGGCCCTGCGCTCGGGCACGCTGGACATGTCCGCCAACAGCCAGGGCGCGGTGTCGACCGTGGTGCCCGAATTCGCCGCGCTCGGCCTGCCGTTCCTCTTCAGCGACGTGCAGAAGGCCTGGCAGCTGATGGACGGCCCGGCGGGCAAGGAGCTGGCCGACAAGACGGCGGCCAAGGGCATGGTGCTGCTCGGCCTGTGGGACAACGGCATCCGCCAGATGTCCAACAGCAAGCGGGCGATCAAGACGCCCGCCGACCTCAAGGGCCTGAAGATGCGCACGCCGCCCGACGAGGTGACGATCGACATCATGAAGGCCATGGGCGCCGACGCCCAGCAGATCAAGTTCTCCGAGCTCTACGTGGCCCTGCAGCAGGGCGTGGTGGACGGCCAGGAGAACCCGCTGACCAACATCGCCTCGGCCAAGCTGTACGAGGTGCAGAAGTACATCACGCTGACCGGCCACAAGTACGAGTCGACGCCGTTCCTGATGAGCAAGCGCACCTGGGACCGGCTGCCGGAGGCGGACCGCAAGGTGATCAACGAGGCGGCGGCGGAAGCCACGCAACTGCAGCGGCGCCTGAACAAGGAAGCCGACGACAAGCTGGCCACGGACCTCAAGGGCAAGGGCGTGCAGATCGACACCGTCGACCGCCAGGCGTTCGTCGAGGCTTCCAAGCCGGTGTACGCCAAGTGGACCGCCGGCCCGATCGGTGAGTTCGCCAACCGCGTCGTCCGCGCCGCCGCCGGCAACTGACACCCGGAAGGGTCGCCATGAACGCACTGATCCAGGCCGTGGACACGGCCATCGCATGGGCCTGCCGGATGGTCCTCTACGTGACGCTCTCGGTGGTCTTCGTGATCCTCACGATCAACGTCGGCCTGCGCTACGCCGCCGGCACCAGCATCGCCTGGGCGTCGGAGCTGCCCGAGCTGATGTTCCCCTGGATGATCATGGCCGGCGTGGTGATCGCGGCCCAGCACGGCTCGCACATCGCCGTCGTGCTGGTCACGCAGAAGCTCGGCGCCTCGCGGCGCTGGGTGCTGGCCGCGGGCTCCCTGATCGTGGCCACGCTGTACGGCACGCTGGCCTGGATGGCGATCCCGGTCGCGCAGATCGCGCACGACGAGAAGACGCCCATCCTGCACGTGCCCGGTTCGGTCAGCGTCGGCTGCCTCGCGCTCGGCTTCGCCGTGCTGGCGGTCGTCACGCTGTGCCGCCTGCCGCGGCTGTGGACGGACCACGCGACCGTCGAGTCCGAGCACGCCGCCGAAGCGATGGCGCACGGAGCCTGATGCCATGACCGCGCTCATCATCGGCCTGTTCGTCCTCGCGGCCCTCGCGTCGATCCCGATCGCCCACTCGCTGGTGCTCGCCTCGGTCGCCGGCCTCTTCATCCTCGACCGCGTGCCGGTGCACATGGCGGTGGAGCAGATGCTCGCGCAGACGCAGAGCTTCCCGCTGATCGCCATCCCGTTCTTCATGATGACCGGCGCGCTGATGGTCAGCGGCCGGCTCGGCCAGAGCCTGGTGTCGCTGCTGTCGATGATGATCGGCCGCGTGCACGGCGGGCCGGCGCAGGTCGGCGTGCTGTCCTCGACGATTTTCGGCGGGGTCTCCGGCTCGGCGGTGGCCGATGCCTCGGCCATCGGCTCGATGCTGATCCCCTGGCTGAAGAAGCTGGGCTATCCGGCGCCGTTCGCGGCCGGCACGCTCGCGGCGGCCGCGACCATCGACATCCTGATCCCGCCGTCGATCCCGATGATCGTCTACGCGCTGGTCTCGGGCGCTTCCATCGGCGCGCTGTTCGTCGCCGGCATCCTGCCGGGCCTGATGATGTGCGCCGGCTTCATGGCGGTGTGCTACGTGCAGGGCCGCCGGCGCGGCTTCCCGCGCGACACCACGCCGTTCGACTGGACCGAGTTCGGGCGGCAGTTCCTGCAGGCCGGCCCGGCGCTGGCGATGCCCGTGCTGATCATCGTCTTCCTGCGGTTCGGCATCGCGACGCCGACCGAGGTGAGCGTGATGTCCACGCTGTACGCGCTGGTGGTCTCGGCCGTCGTCTACCACGACCTGACGCTGGCCAAGCTGCGCACGGCCGCCATCGAAGCCGGCATCTCCACCGGCGTGGTGCTGCTGATCATCATGGCCTCCAGCGTGGTCGGCTGGATCGTCACCTACGAACAGCTGCCCGCCGCCTTCACGCTGTACGCGAAGGAGACGCTGCGCCAGCCCTGGCTGATCATCCTCGCGATGAACCTCATCATGCTGGCCGTTGCGATGTTCATCGACCTGCCGGCCGCCGTGCTGCTTCTCACGCCGATGTTCGTTCCGCTGGCGGCCGCCGTCGGCATGGACACGATCCAGCTGGGCATCATGATGATCATCAATCTCTCGATCGGCCTGTACCACCCGCCGATCGGCACCACGCTCTTCATCACCAGCACGATCGCCAAGGTGCGAATGGGCGACGTGGTGATGGAGCTCATCCCCTTCTACTTCGTGGCGATCGGCCTCCTGCTGGGATTCGCCTACCTGCCGTGGCTCACGCTGCGCTGACCTCCCACCCGCATTTGCGCAAGGACATCCCGATGCCTGCTGATCTCGAACAACTCGCCGCCTGCGCCTGGCGCATCCGCCGCTATGCCGTGCGCATGGGCGAAGTGCAGGGCCAGGGCTACGTGGGCCAGGCGCTCGGCTACGCCGACGTGCTGGCCGTGGCCTACGGCCGTGCGCTGAACCTGCGGCCCGAAGACCCGCACTGGGAAGGGCGCGACCGCTTCCTGCTCTCGCACGGCCACTACGCGATCGCGCACTACGCCGCGCTGATCGAGGCCGGCATCATCCCCGAGAGCGAGCTGGAGACCTACGGCAGCGACGACAGCCGGCTGCCGATGTCGGGGATGGCGAGCTATACGCCGGGGATGGAAATGTCCGGCGGATCGCTCGGCCAGGGCCTCGTCATCGCCGTCGGCATGGCGCTCGGCCTGAAGCACAAGAAGAACCCCGCGTTCGTCTACAACTCGATGTCCGACGGCGAGCTCGACGAGGGCTCCACCTGGGAGGCGGCGATGGCCGCCGCGCACCACGGCCTGGACAACCTGGTGTGCATCGTCGACATCAACAACCAGCAGGCCGACGGCCCCTCGACCAAGGTGCTCGGCTTCGAGCCGCTGGCCGACAAGTGGGCCGCGTTCGGCTGGCACGTGCAGCGCGTGGACGGCAACGACCTGCCCGCGGTGCTGGCCGCGTTCGAGGCCGCGCGCTCTCTCGAGGAGAAGAAGCCGCGCGTGATCCTGTGCGACACGCTGATGGGCAAGGGCGTGCCCTTCCTCGAGCAGCGCGAGAAGAACCACTTCATCCGCGTCGATCCGCCCGAATGGCAGCAGGCGCTGCAGGTCCTGGACAGCACCCAACCCGAAGGAGCCCCGGCATGAGCGCCGTCGCCGACAAGAAGCCGAAGCTGACCACCTCGGCGATGATCGCCTCGATCGCCTCCGAGGGGCAGCGCGTCAAGGCCGCGCCGTTCGGCAAGGCGCTGGTCGAGTACGCCGCGAACCGGCCCGAGGTCGTCGGCCTCAGCGCCGACCTGGCCAAGTACACCGACCTGCACCTCTTCGCGCAGGCCTATCCCGAGCGCTTCTTCCAGATGGGCATGGCCGAGCAGCTGCTCATGGGCGCGGCCGGCGGCATGGCCAAGGAAGGCCTGGTGCCGTTCGCGACGACTTATGCCGTGTTCGGCACCCGGCGCGCCTACGACTTCATCCACCAGGTGATCGCCGAGGAGAACCTGAACGTCAAGATCTGCTGCGCGCTGCCGGGCCTGACCACCGGGTACGGACCGAGCCACCAGGCCACCGAAGACCTGGCGATGATGCGGGCGATCCCCGGCCTGACCATCGTGGATCCCTGCGACGCGCTCGACATCGAGCAGGCCGTGCCGCAGATCGCGCAGCGCAAGGGACCGGTCTACATGCGGCTGCTGCGCGGCCAGGTGCCGCTGGTGCTGGACGAGATCCCGGGTTACCGCTTCGAGCTGGGCAAGGCCAAGATGCTGCGCGAGGGCGCCGACGTGCTCGTCATCTCCAGCGGCATCCTGACGATGCGCGCGCTCGAGGTGGCCCAGGACCTCGCGAAGGACCGCATCGGCGTCGCCGTGCTGCACTGCCCGACCATCAAGCCGCTGGACGAGGCGGCGATCGTGGAGGCGGTGCGCTACCAGCACCGGATGGTCGTGGTCGCCGAGAACCATTCGGTGGTCGGCGGGCTCGGCGAGTCGGTGGCCGCCACGCTGCTGCGCCACCGCGTGCAGCCCGCGGGCTTCCAGCTGGCCGGATTGCCCGACGCCTTCCTCGACGCCGGGGCGCTGCCTACGCTGCACGACCGCTACGGCATCAGCCGCGAGGCGCTCGGCGCGCGCATCAAGGGGTGGCTGGGTTGAGCATGGAAACCGCATCCGGCAGCAGTCTCGCCAACGCGATCCGCTTCCTGGCCATCGACGCCATCGTGCGGGCCGGGGAGGGCCACCAGGGCGTCCCGCTCGGCATGGCGGAGATCGCCACGGCGCTCTACACGCGGCACCTGAAGTTCGACGCCGCCGACCCGGCCTGGCCCGACCGCGACCGCGTCGTGCTGTCGAACGGCCATGGCTCGATGCTGCTCTACGCGCTGCTGCACCTGACCGGCGTCGAGCGCATGGGCCTCGACCAGGTCAGCACTTTCCGCGACTTCGGCTCCCGATGCGAAGGGCACCCCGAGCGCGACATCTCGTCGGGCATCGAGGTCACCACCGGGCCGCTGGGGCAGGGCATCGCCAACGCCATGGGCATGGCGATCGCCGAGGCCTGGCTCAACGCGCGCTACGGCGACGCGGTCTGCAATCACCACACCTACGCCTTCGTCGGCGACGGCTGCCTGCAGGAGGGCATAGGGCAGGAGATGATCTCGCTGGCCGGCCACCTGAAGCTGGGCAAGCTGGTCCTGCTCTGGGACGACAACCGGATCACCGACGACGGCAGCACCGAGCTGTCGATCAGCGAGGACGTCGCCGAGCGCTGCCGCGTCGCCGGATGGCACGTGGTGGAGGTCGACGGGCACGACATCGAGGCGGTGTCGGACGCGTTAGCCGAAGCGAAAGCCGACCCCCGGCCCTCGCTGCTGGCGTGCCGGACCGTCATCGCCCGGGGCATCTCGCGGCTGCAGGGGCAACGCGGTGGACACAGCGGGCGGCTGTTCCCCGAGGACGCGAAGGCCGCGCGCGAGTTCCTGGGCTGGCCGCATGCGCCGTTCGAGATTCCTGCCGGCGTGCTCGGTTCGTGGCGCGAGGCCGGCGCGCGCCATCGCGGCGAGCGCGCGGCGTGGAAGCAGCGCGTCGCCGGACTGCCCGCGGAGCGGCGCGCCGAGTTCGATCGCATGATGTCCGGCGGCCTGCCGGACGGCTGGCGCGGCGTGCTGGCGCGGTACAAGCGCGAAGCGGCATCGCGCGAGCCGCTCGCCAGCGGCATCTTCATCTCCGGCGAGATCAACGACGCGCTGGTGGACCTCCTCCCCGAGCGGCTGGTCGCGTGCGCGGACCTGGAGGCACCCACCAACCACAAGCGCCGCCTGAACGCCTTCACCGCCGGCGACCGCACGGGCGCGTACATCCACTGCGGCGTGCGCGAGCACCTCATGGGCGCGATGGCCAACGGCATGGCTGCCCATGGCGGGGTCGTGCCGCTGGCCGTGACGTACCTCGCCTTCAGCGACTATGAGCGCCCGGCCATGCGGATGGCCGCGCTGATGGGCCTGCCGGTGAAGTTCGTCTTCAGCCACGACTCGATCGGCATCGGCAAGAACGGGCCGACGCACCAGCCGGTGGAGATCCTCGCGTCGCTGCGCGCCATGCCCGACATGCTGGTGCTGCGGCCCGCCGACGCGGTCGAGGCCGCCGAATGCTGGGAGATCGCACTGGCGCATCGCGACGGACCGGCCACGCTGGTGTTCGCCCGCCAAGCCTTGCCGCACGTCCGGCGCGACCCCACCGAAGCCAACCTCAGTGCCCGCGGCGCCTACGTGCTGCAGGAGGCCACGGGCGGCGAGCGCCAGGCCACGCTGCTGGCGACCGGTTCCGAGGTGACGCTGGCCCTGGCCGCGCGCGAACTGCTGCAGGCGAGTGGCACGCCCACCGCGGTGGTCTCCATGCCGAGCTGGGAGCTCTTCGAAGCGCAGGAGCCCGGCTACCGGGCCGGGGTGCTCGGCGCGCCCGGCGGCGTGCGCGTCGCCTGCGAGGCCGCGCTCCGGTTCGGCTGGGACCGCTGGCTGGGAGAGCGGGGCGGCTTCGTGGGCATGAAGGGCTTCGGCGCCTCCGGGCCCGCGGATGTCCTGTACCGGCACTTCGGCATCACGGCGGAAGCGATCGCGGCCGAAGCGAAACGGCTGCTGCGCCCCGGTTGAGGCCTGCGTCCGGTCATCCCTGAGGGCGACCCCGTCCGGCCAGCATGCCGTCCAGCGTGGACTGGCCGGCGTCGAGCACCTGGTCGGCGTCCTGCGCCATGCGGCCCTCGGGCGAGAGCTGGTTGATCATCTCCGGCAGGATCTCCGCGAAGCCTTGCTTCACGTCCTGCTCGGGCAGTCCGAGCTGTTGCGACATGCGCATCACCTCGTCGTGCCCGACCATCTCGTCGATCGCACCCGGGTCCAGGGGTTCGTTGTCGCCGGTGCCCACCCACGAATCCGCCTGGCGGCCATAACCCCGCTGGTTCGCGCGCTGCAGGACGCTCCCGATGCCGCCGTTGCGCTGGATCCACTGCATCGCGAGCGGCAGCAGGAGGGCCAGCATCGCATTGCGCCCGCCAAGGCCGCCGCGCACGCCGCCGCCACCGAGCGCACCGCCCAGGATGTCGCCGAGTCCGCCAAGTCCGCCCAGCCCGCCGGGCGCGCCCATGCCGCCCGGCAATCCCCCGCCGGGTTCGTCGCCGCCGCGCGAGCGGCCCGTCGCGCCGCCGAGGACGCTGCCGAGAATCTGTTCCAGGAAAGGATTGGACATGTCGCTGCTCCGATGCTGACCAGGCCAGCAAGCTAGCGCCGGCGTGCGTTGCCGGGCGTAGGCTGGTTTCCAGTTCGCCGCCCGGCCGGGGAGGGCCGGCCGTTCGCGATGCCCGGCCGTGGCGATCGCGAGACTGAGCCGCAGTTTTTGATTGCGCGAGCGGGCGCCGAATGAGACTCTTGCCCGCTGCCACGGAGGGATTTGAACGGGTGGCACTGAGCCCGGGACATCGAGAGCCCGGGCTCGATCGGGGGAAGAGGGCGACAGGAGAAAGTGGAGGCCTTTGCGCCTCCACTTTTTTCATCCAGGAAACATGGCTCGACACGCCCGCGGCCACGCACTTGCGCTACGTTCGGCGGGACCTCACGGCACGCCCGTGATCGGGTGCGGCTCGGGCGTTGCCGCCACCCGCCGGAACTGCGACGGAGAAACCCCCATGTGCTCCTTGAAGAAGCGCGAGAAGTTGCCGGGCGACGAGAAACCCAGCTCCATTGCCACCGAGGTCAGGGGTTCCTCCCGCATCGTCAGCCGGCGCACCACTTCCTCGACCCGGACGGCGCTCCAGAACACCTGCGGCGTGGTGCTCAGCTGGTCGCGGAAGAGCGAGAAGAAATGGGCGCGCGACAGGCCCACCTTGCCCGCGACGTCCTCGACCGAGATCGGCTCGGCCACGTGGGCGCGCATGTAGGCGATCGCGGCGCGCAGGCGGTGATCGAGCAGGGGCGCGGGCCGGCGCGTGCTCGCCGGGTCCACCGGCGCGAGCGTCGCGTCGATGGCGACGCCGATCAGCGATTCCACCTCGAACTCGATGCGGTGGCGCAGTTCATGGTGGGGTGACATCACGATGTCCAGCAGCCGCCAGCAGGCCTGCCGCAAGGCCGGGCTGATCGGGACATGGGGCGACGGGAAGAAGAACGACCTGCCGCTCGCGGCGCGGCGCTCGTCGAGCCAGGTCTTGGAGATATAGAAGATCAGGAACATCGCGGCGCTGCCCTTGTCCAGCAGACGCGCATCGTGCGATTCATAGGCGTTGGTGCCCAGCGCCACGTCTTCGCTGTACTGCACGACCTCGCCGTTGCCCAGGTTGGCCTGCACCCGGCCGCCGCCGAGCCAGAAGGCGAACTGGGTTTCCGCGTGTGCATGGGCAACCAGGTGGTCGCGCAATTCCAGCACTACGACCCGGCCAAACGCGCCTTCGTGCAGTGCGTAGGCTTGCGACATCTTCTCGTCTCCTGGGCGGTGACTATGCCGCCATCAAACGGGCTTTCAAAGCTCCCGCCAGCCGCGCCTAGGGAAAGCACGGACACACCAGCCAGACTCCTCGATAAGTCGGCAGACGATTGAAGAAGCGGCCGCCGCACGCGCTTCCTAAAGTTCGCTGACCGTCCTGCAATCCCTGCGGGACGCGCAAGCAGAGAAGGAGCAGGAGTGCGGTACGCGAGCTATTTCTGGGGCGGGCAGCGGCAGGTCGGCATCGTCTCGGCCGATGGCGCCACGGTGACGCCGCTGGCGCTGCCGCGACAGCAGGCCGAGCGCGGCGTGCTGGCCGTCATCGAGCTGCGTGCCGAAGGCCGGCCGGTGCCGCAGACCGGCGGCGTCAGCATGCCCGTGAGCGCGGTGCAACTGGACGCGCCGATCCCGGTGCCGCGCCGCAACCTGTGGTGCGTGGGGCGCAACTACCACGCCCATGCGAAGGAGCTGCAGGCCTCGGTCTTCAAGGGCAACGACGCCGACCCGCAGTCCTGGCCCATCGTCTTCACCAAGGTGCCCGAGTGCGTGGTGGGCCCCTACGACGACATCCAGATCCCGGCCGGCGTGTCCGAGCAGATCGACTACGAGGCGGAGCTCGCGGTCATCATCGGCCGCGGAGGCAAGAACATCAGCCGCGGCGACGCCATGGGCCACGTGTGGGGCTACACGGTCGTCAACGACGTCACGGCGCGCGACGTCCAGATGCGCCACCAGCAGTGGGACATGGGCAAGTCGTTCGACACGTTCTGCCCCATGGGGCCGTGGGCGGTCACGGCCGACGAACTCGACGGCGGCCATGCGCGCGTGCGCTGCTGGGTGAACGGAGAGCTGCGCCAGGACGGCCCGACCGCCCAGATGATCTTCGACATTCCCACGCTCATCGAGACGATCTCCCGTGGCATCACGCTCTACCCGGGCGACATCATCGCCACCGGCACGCCGGCCGGCGTGGGCATGGGCATGAGCCCGCCGCGCTGGCTGCGCGCCGGCGACGTGGTCCGGGTCGAGGTCGACGGCCTCGGCGCCATCGAGAACAAGTTCGTCTGAGGCCGCGATGTCAACGCAATTCATCGAAGGCGTGGCGGTCGAGATCGACGGGGAGGGGCCGGCCGTGGTGTGCCTGCACGGCCTGGGCGGAACGAGCAACACCTGGACGCCGCTGCTGCGCGCGATGCAGGGCCGGCGCGTCGTGCGGATCGACCTGCCGGGCAGCGCCCGCTCGGGGAGCGCCACCGACTCGCTGAGCATCGAGCAGATGGTGGCGACGGTGGCCGCCGTGTGCCGACGCCTGGACATCGCGAACGCGACCTTCGTCGGGCACTCGATGGGCACCATCGTGTGCCAGCACCTCGCGGTGCGGCATCCGGCGCTCGTGGCGTCGCTCGCGCTGTTCGGTCCGCTGGCCTGCCCGCCCGAGCCGGCCCGGCCCAACATCCGGGCTCGTGCCGAGAAGGCGCGCACCGGGGGTGCCGTGGCGATGCAGGAGATCGCCGACGCCGTCGTGCAGGGCGCGACCGCGGCCTCGACGCGAGAGACGATGCCCGTGGTGCTCGCGCTGGTGCGCGAGAGCGTGATGCGCCAGGACCCGCAGGGCTACGCCCGCTCGTGCGAGGCGCTGGCGGCCGCGCAGTCGGCGCCGCTGGAGGACATCGGCATGCCGGTGCTGCTGGTCACCGGCGACGAGGACGGCGTCGCGCCGCCGGCCAACGTGCGCGAGATGGCGCGCCGCCTGCCCCACGCCCGCGTCGAGATCTTCGCCCGCTGCGGCCACTGGACCCCCTTCGAGCGCCCCGTCGAGTGCGCGCGGCAACTGCAGGACTTCCTGCGCCGGCCCTGAGCCCTGGAGACACCGCATGAGCGACATCCTCATCACCAACGCCCGCGTCTTCGACGGCAGCGGCTCGCAGCCGTTCACCGGCGAGGTGCTGGTCCAGGGCAACCGCATCCGGCAGGTGCGCCGCGGCGGCGCCGGCGGTTCGAGCAGCGGCCAGGGAGCCCTGCAGGTCATCGACGCGGCGGGAGCGTTCCTGATGCCCGGCATGACCGAGGCCCACACGCACTTCGGCTGGAACGACCAGCCCACGCTGTCGGCGATCCAGATGATGCCGCCGGAGGAGCACACGCTGTGGTGCATCCGTGTCGCGCGCAAGTACCTCGACATGGGATGGACGTCCTGCGTGGGCGCGGCCACCGCCAAGCCGCGGCTGGACGTGGTCACGCGCAACGCGATCAACAGCGGGGACTTCCCGGGCCCCCGCTTCCTGGCCGCCAGCCAGGAGATCTCGCACACGGGCGGCCTGGGCGACCAGCGGCTGCCGCACCTGCCGTTCCACGAACTGAGCTTCGCCACCGTGGTCGACGGCCCCGAGGAGATGCGCAAGGCCGTGCGCACCTACGCCATGTACGGCGTCGACTCGATCAAGTTGAACCTCTCGGGCGAATACATCGCCGGCGTTCCCGCCGAGATGACGCCGTTCTCCGACGAGGAGATCGCGATGGCGGTGCGCGAGGCCAAGAGGCTGGGCAAGCGGGTCTCGGCCCACGCGCGCTCCAGCGATTCGGTCAAGCAGTGCATCCGCCATGGCGTGGAGGTGATCTACCACGCCAGCTTCGCCGACGAGGAGGCGCTCGACATGCTCGAGGCCAACAAGGACAAGCACTTCCTCGCGCCCGGCCTGGCCTGGCTGATCAACACCTGCCACAACGCGTCCGCGTTCGGCATCACGCCGCAGGCCGCCAAGGAGATGGGCTACGTGCGCGAGCTCGAGGCCGCCATCGAGACGATGAAGAAGATCCACCGGCGCGGCATCAAGATCCTGCCGGGCGGCGACTACGGTTTCGCGTGGGTGCCCCACGGCACCAATGCCAGGGACCTCGAGTACTTCGTCAGGTACATCGGCATGTCGACCATGGACGCGCTGCTCTCCGCCACCCGCGAGGGCGGCAGGATCATGATGCGGCCGCACGAGCTGGGCCAGATCCGGGAGGGCTTCCTCGCCGACATGCTGCTGGTCGACGGCGACCCGCTAGCCGACATCACCGTGCTGCAGAAGGCCGACCGCCTGCTCGCGGTCATGAAGGACGGTGAGTTCCACAAGACGCCGCAGGTGGCCGAGAGCCGCGTACCCGCGGGCTGGCGCCGTTGAAAGCCCCGGCCGTCGTTGCAGGGAGCTCCCGATGATGGACCGCTCACGCCTGGGCTGGACCCTGGCCGCGCTGCTGGCCGCAGGCCTGGTCGCGGCCGGACTGACGCACAACGCGCGACTGTTCGCGCTGACGCTGCTCAACGGCCTGACGCTGGCGGCGCTGTACTTCCTCGTGGCCAGCGGCTTCACGCTCGTGTTCGGCCTGATGCGCAACGTCAACCTCGCGCACGGCTCGCTGTACCTGCTGGGCGCCTACGTGGGCTACAGCATCGGGCAGGCGAGCGGTTCGTGGACGCTGGCCGTGGTGGCGGGCTTCACGGCCGCCGCGCTGGCCGGTGCGCTGATGCAGACCCTGGTCTTCGCCCGCATGGAAGGCCAGGAGCTGCGCCAGACGCTGGTGACCATCGGGCTGTCGATCGTGCTGGCCGATGTCTTCATGTGGGTCTGGGGCGGCGACACCTACCAGTTCGATGCTCCTGAGTGGATGTCGGGCCGGATGCCGATGCCGTTCGTGAACTTCTATCCGACCTTCCGCATCCTGGTGCTGCTGGCGGCGGTCGCGATCGGCGCGCTACTGTGGCTGCTGCTCAACCGCACCCGCGTCGGGCAGATGATCCGGGCCGGCGTCGACGACCGCCAGATGCTCTCGGCGTCGGGCGTCAACGTGCAGCGCGTCTTCGTGCTCACCTTCGCCATCGGGGCGGGCCTGGCCGGACTGGGCGGCGTGATCGGCGGCACCGCGCTGTCGATCGCGCCCGGCGAGGACGTGCGGTACCTGCTCGCATCGCTGGTGGTGGTGATCGTGGGCGGCATCGGCAGCGTCACCGGGGCCGCGATCGGCGCCCTGCTGATCGGCCTGGCCGAGACGTTCGGCCTGGCCTACACGCCGACCTACGGCGTGGTGTTCACCTTCCTGCTGCTGGTGGCTGCGCTCGCGTTCCGCCCCGAGGGACTGATGGGGGCCCGCCGATGACGACCTCGACCTCGCCGCTTCCGCGCGCCTGCGCATGGATGGTTGTGCTGTGCGCCTACCCCTTCGTGGCCACGCCGTTCTTCGTCTACCAGATCGGCGCCCAGGCGCTGGTGCTCGGGCTGATCGCGCTGTCGCTCTCCGTGCTCGCCGGCCTCGGCGGCATGGTGAGCCTGTCCCAGATGACGCTGGCCGGCGTCTCGGGCTACCTGGTGGCGATCCTGGGCACCTCGTCGGTCGCCACCGTCAGCCTCGGGTGGGCCCCCTGGCTCGCGGCAATCGTCGCGGTGGCCGCGGGCGTGCTGGCCGCGCTGGCCATCGGCGCACTGTCGATCCGCACCGAAGGCATCCGCACCATCATGATCACGCTGGCCATCGGCGTCGCGTTCTTCTACCTCACGCAGCAGAACTACGCGGTCTTCAACGGCTTCCAGGGCTTCTCGCGCATCGAGGCGCCGATGCTGTTCGGCGTCGATCTGGGCGAGCCGCGGGCCTTCTACTTCCTCTGCCTGGCGGTCTCGGCGCTGGCGGTGGCCGGCGTGACGTACCTGCGCCGCACGCCGTTCGGCATCGGCCTGCAAGGCGTGCGCGACAACGCCCGCCGGATGGCCTCGCTGGGCTTCGACGTCACGCTGCACCGGCTGGTGGCCCACGCGATCGCCGGCTTCATCGCGGCGGTCGGTGGCGTGCTGTTCGTCTACTACAACCACCGCATCTCCCCCGGCTCGGTCAACTCCGCCGCCATGATCAACGTGCTGGTCATCGCCGTGCTCGGCGGCATGCGGCATCCGCTGGGCAGCTTCCTCGGCGCCGCGCTGTTCGTGCTGCTGCAGAACTTCGCGATCGACTTCGTCAGCCGTGACCGCTTCAACCTGGTCATCGGCTCGGTGTTCCTGATCCTCATCCTCGTTTCGCCCGACGGCCTGCTGGGCCTTTGGGAGCGACTGCGTGTCCTCGCCCGCCCGGACACGCGGCACCGCGCAATGCCGGGCGGCCATCCACAGAAGACCTGAACTGGAGACAACGATGACCAAGACCTTGATCGCACGCCGCGGCGCGGTGCTCGTGGCGGTGGCGCTCGCGTGCGGGGTGGGCCCCGCGGTGGCGCAGCAGAAGACGCTCAAGCTGGGGGCGCTCGCCACCCTCGAAGGCGCCTTCACCGTGCTGGGCCAGGACGGCATGCGCGGCATGGAACTGGCGCTGAAGGAGCGCAACTACACCGCCGGCGGCTACAAGATCGAGGTGGTCAAGGCCTCCTCGAACGGCGACCCGAATTCCGCCGTCAGCGCCGCGCGCAAGCTCGTCGAGCAGGACAAGGTGCAGATCCTGATCGGGCCCACCTCGGGCTCCGAGGGCATCGCGGTCAAGGATTACGCCAAGGGGCAGCAGCAGACCACGTTCCTGAACGGCACGTCGGCCGCGCAGGAAACGACGCTGGTCAGCCCGGCGCCGAACTTCTTCCGCTTCTCCACCGACGGCGCGCAGTGGTCCGCCGGCCTGGGCTCGCACTCCTTCGCCAAGGGCTACAAGAAGGTGGCGGTGGTCGCCGAGGACTACGCCTTCCCCTACTCGCAGGTGGCCGGTTTCATGATGGAGTACTGCAAGGCCGGCGGAAAGGTGCTGGACAAGCAGTGGGTCCCGATCGGAACCAAGGACTACTCCTCGGTGATCGCCAAGCTGCCGGCGGACATCGATGCCGTGTACGTCGCGCTTGGCGGCGCCGACGCGGTGAACTTCCTCACGCAGTACGAGCAGAACGGCGGGACCAAGCCCCTGATCGGCGGCTCGATCACCGTCGACCAGACCGTGCTGGGCTACAAGGGGAAGCGGCGTGACGCGCTGGTCGGCACGCCGTCGGCCGGCCCGATGGCGGACGGCTGGGACAACGCGGGCTGGAAGAAGTTCGTCGCGGACTACAAGTCCACGTTCAAGGACGGCTTCCCGAGCCCCTCGCTGTTCGCGCACGGCTATTACGTCAACACCAAGGCGGCGCTCGACGCGCTCGACGCGGTCAAGGGAGACCTGTCGAACAACCAGGCCGCGCTGCGCAAGACTCTCGCGACGATGACGGTGGCGACGCCCACCGGCGACGTGAAGCTGGACGAGAACCGCAACGCGGTGGCCAACATGTACCTCACCGAGGTGGCCAAGGCTTCGGACGGCACGCTGTACAACAAGGTGGTCAAGGTCGTGCCGGGCGTCAACCAGATGCTGGGCCTCACGCCGGTGGAGTTCAAGAAGATCGGCGTCGGCAGCCGCAGCAACCCCGAGTGCAAGTAAGCGGGGGAGGCGGGTGATGGCGATGAACGGGGCGGCGGTGGAGGCGGCGGCGAAGCCGGGCTTCCTGTCGGGACACGCGCTCGAGTTGCGCGGGGTGAGCCGGCATTTCGGCTCGCTGCGCGCGATCGACGACGTCAGCTTCGCGGTGGAAGCCGGGGCGCGCTACGGCGTGCTGGGCAGCAACGGCGCCGGCAAGACCACCCTGTTCAACGCCATCACCGGAGACTTCCCTCCGACGGCGGGCCAGGTCCTGCTGTTCGGGGACGACGTCACGCGGCTGCCCGCCCACGAGCGGGCGCGCCGCGGGCTTCGCCGCACCTACCAGACCTCGCTGCTGTTTCGCGAGCTGAGCGTGCGCGACAACCTGTTCCTTGCGGTTCGCGGTGCCGCGCCGGGCCGGCTGAGCCTTTTGCGGCCGCGAGCCGGCGATGCTTCGCGCCAGGCCGTGGAGACGCTCCTGGCGCACGGCCGGCTGGATGTCATCGCGGACGTCGCGGTCGGCAACCTGTCGCACGGCCAGCAACGGCAACTGGAGATCGCGATGGCGCTGGCCGGGTCGCCGCGGCTGATCCTCTTCGACGAGCCCGCGGCCGGCCTGTCGCCAGCGGAGCGCCGCGAGCTGGTCGCGCTGCTGCGCGCGCTGCCGCGCCACGTCGGATTCGTCATCATCGAACACGACCTCGACATCGCCCTTACCGTCACCGAGCAGGTGACCGTGATGCACAACGGCCGCGTCCTCCTCAGCGGAACGCCCGACGAGATCCAGGCCAACGAGGACGTCCACGCGATCTACATGGGCGAGGGGCGGCATGCACAGCACTGACCGCAAGCCGGCCGGCGGCGTCGAGCCGCTGCTGCGCATCGAGGGGCTGGACGTCCACTACGGCCAGGCGCACGCGCTCCAAGGCGTATCGCTGACGCTCGGCGAAGGCGTGCTGGCCGTCGTCGGCCGCAACGGCATGGGCAAGAGCACGCTGTGCAAGGCCATCACCGGTCTCGTGCCGGCGCGCGGGTCGGTGCGCTTTGCCGGCCAGGAGCTGCTGGGCCTGCAGCCGGACGTGATCACGCGCCGGGGAGTGGCCTACGTGCCCCAGGGCCGCCGTGTCTGGCGCTCGCTCACGGTGGACGAGACACTGCGCCTGGCGGCGGGGACGGCCCGGCGTGGCGCCTGGACGGTCGAGCGCGTCTATGCCGTGTTCCCGCGGCTGGCCGATCGCCGCGCCAACGGGGGCGCGCAGTTGTCCGGCGGCGAGCAGCAGATGCTGGCCATCGGCCGCGCGCTGCTGTTCAACCCCCGCCTGCTGGTGATGGACGAACCGACCGAGGGGCTGGCCCCGGTGATCGTCGAGCAGGTCGCCACCCTGCTGAAGGAGCTCACCCGGGACCGAAGCATCTCGGTGCTGCTGGTCGAACAGAACCTCGGCGTCGCACTGGAGGTCGCGGACGAGGTGGCGGTGATGGTCAACGGCCGCATCGCGCACCGTGTGCCGGCCGCCGAACTCGCCGCGGACCGTCCGCTGCAGCAGCGTCTGCTGGGGCTGAAGGCGGGCGCGGCCGACGCCGCCGGCGACGAGGGAGATGCCGGCAGCGAACCGGCGGCCGCGAGCGGAACGACCATCTTCCGCGTTGTGCGCGCCCATGGCCCGTCGGCCGATCCGCCGGAGCCCGGCGTCGAAGAATCCCCTGCACCGATCGCCGTGCGGTCGCCGGTCGAAGCGTCCCGTGCCGACCTCGCGGCCGACGCGTCCGTGACCGGGCGGTCCGTCTACGTGGTGGGCGCCTGGAACGAACATGCGCGTGAGCTGCGCCATGCCAAGGCCTGCCTGGAACGCAGCGGCCTGCGCGTGGCCACCGTCGAGCTGGCGGGCGCGCTGTCGACTGCGCAGGTGACCCCGCGCGACTTGCTGCGCCACCACCCCGATGCCGGCCTGTTCGCCCGCTTCGCCGGCGGCAGCGTGGCGCAGGACGACATGGCCGGGGCGCTTGCCGGCTACCTGGCGTCGCGCCGCGACCTCGGCGCGCTGCTGGTGGTCACGCGGGAATCCACCGCGGCGGCGGCGGCGGCCGGCGCGCGGGCCGTGCCGGCGCACTTGCCCCGGCTCGTGCTCGGCGAGCAGCCGATGCGCGCGCCGGCCGGCGTGCTGGCGATGACGCTGCCGGCCGGCGACGACGCGGCCGTCGACCATCAACTGACGCTGGCGGCCTACGCGCTGGCCGGGATGCTCCGCGCGCCGCCGGCGGACCCGGACCCACAGACGCGGGCTGCGCCCTGGAACGCGCCATCCCGAACCACTTTTCCTGAGACCAGTAGGACGACCTCATGACCGGCACCGATTTCGGAACCTTTCTCCTGGGCGTGCTCGCCCTGGCCATCGTTGTCGCGGTGGTGGCCTGGCTGGTGCGATGGCTGTACGTGCGCTCCTCCAAGGACCGCGCGTTCGTGCGCACCGGCCTGGGCGGGCAGAAGGTGGTGCTGGACGGCGGCGCCTTCGTGCTGCCCGTGCTGCACGAGGCGACCCCCGTCAACATGAACACCGTGCGGCTCGAGGTCGCACGCGGCCGCGACAAGGCCTTGATCACCAAGGACCGGATGCGGGTGGACGTGACGGCCGAGTTCTTCGTGCGCGTGCAGGCGTCCGCGCAGGCCGTCGCGGCGGCGGCCCAGACGCTGGGCACCAAGACCATGGACGCGGAGCAGCTGCGCGAGCTGGTCGAAGGCAAGTTCGTGGACGCGCTGCGCACGGTCGCGGCCGGCATGTCGATGGAGGACCTGCACGAGCGGCGCGGCACCTACGTCAAGACGGTGCGGGAGACCGTCGCCGACGACCTGCTGAAGAACGGCCTGGAGCTCGAATCCGCGTCGCTGACCCAGCTGGACCAGACCGCGATGGATTTCTTCAACCCGAACAACGCCTTCGATGCCGAAGGCCTGACGCGCCTCACCGAGCAGATCGAGCGCCGCCGCAAGGAACGCAACGACGTCGAGCAGAGCACGCTGATCGCGATCCGCAGCAAGAACCTGGAGACGGAAAAGCAGGTGCTGGAGATCGAGCGCGAAGGCGAGTACGCGCGGCTCGACCAGCAGCGCGAAGTCGAGGTGGCGCGCGTGCGCCAGCGTAGCGATGTCGCTCGCGAGAAAGCCGAGCAGGAACGCGACGCGGAGTCGGTGCAGATCAGCGCGCGCCAGACCATCGAGGCTGCGCGCATCCGCGCCGAGCAGACGATCGCGCAGGAACGCGTGCGCACCGAGCAGGAGCTGCAGGCGGCCGAGGTGGATCGCCGGGCGGCGCTGGACCTGGCCGAGCAGCGGCGCGCGATCGCCGTGGCGGAGCAGTCCCGCGCGCAGTCCGAGGCGCAGGCCGCCGCCGATCAGGCGCGCGCGCTGGCGGTGGTGGCCGAAGAGCGGGTGTTCACCGCCCGCGAAGTGGAGGGCGCCGAGCGCAAGAAGGCGATCGACCTGATCGCGGCGGCGCAGGCGGGGGAGAAGGAAGCGCTTCGGCTGCGGCTGGCGGTCGAGGCGGAGCGCCGGGCGGCCGCCGATCGCGGGGAGGCGATCAAGGCCCAGGCGCTGGCCGAGGCGGACGCCGAGCAGATCCGCGTCGGGGCCGACCGCCTGCGGGCCGAACTGGAGGCGGAGGCCGCGCGCCTGATGAACGAGTCGCACAACATGCTTTCGGCCGAGGCGCGCGCTTCGCTGTTCCGCCAGAAGCTGCTCGACAGGATGGAGGCCATCATCCGCGAGTCGGTGCGGCCGATGGAGCGCATCGAGAGCATCAAGATCCTCAACGTCAGCGGGCTGGGCGGCGGCGCAGGCGGGGCAGGGGAGGCGGCGGGCGGGCTGCCGGAGCAGGTGGTCAACTCGGCGCTGCGCTATCGCGCGCAGGCACCGCTGATCGATACGCTGCTGCGCGAAGTGGGCATCGAGCCCGGCGGGGTGGAGCACGTGACGCGCTCGCTCGTGGTGCCGCCCGAAGGAACCCCGTCGTGACGCAGGCCGGGCCGCGGCGAGTGACTGTGCTGCGGGGTGCTGACCTGCGCAGAGGTGTTGCCGCGATCGTGCCCGGTGGTGATGTGGCATCGTCCCGCGCGCAGCACCAGGCTGCGATGGAGACAGACGGCCTGCAGAGTCCGTACGGCGTGCCCGCATCCGCGGTGCAGCACTGCTGCGGGCGCGGGTGCCGGCATTGCCGCGTCTACTGGCATCGCGGGGAGAAGTGAACCCCGCACCCGGCATGGCGGGGGACTGGCTGCAGCTCGGCGTGGCCCGACACTGGCGCGCGGCATCGTCGGTCGTGGCGATGGAGCTCGTCGATCGCGCGGGCGCCGATCTGCCTGCCTTCCAGGCGGGCGCGTTCATCGACGTGCATACGCCTGCCGGGCCCCGCGCGTACTCGCTCTGCAACTCCCCCGCCGATCGTCGGCGGTACGTGATCCTGGTCCAGCGCGAAGCTCAGGGCCGCGGCGGTTCGGCCTGGCTGCACGACGTCGTGGAGGCGGGCGACGTCCTGCGGGTGCGACCGCCCCGCAACGAGTTCCCGCTCGCGTCCCACGCCGTGCATTCGGTGCTGATCGCCGGCGGCGTCGGCATCGCTCCGCTGTCCGCCATGGCGGAAGCACTCTGGCGCAGCGCGGCGCCGTTCGAGCTCCACTACACCTGCCGCAGTCCCGAACGCTCGGCTTGGCGGCACGAACTGGCGCGAAGCCCTTACGCGCTGCGCGTGAGATTCCATTGGAGCGAGAGTGCGGGCCGCCTGCATCTCGCCGGCGTGCTGGCTCGGACATCGCCCGCCGCGGACATCTACGTCTGCGGACCGCCATCGCTGATCGAGGCCGCTGCGACGGGGTTCGCGGCAGCAGGGCGGGAACCGGCGAAGTTCCACTTCGAACCGTTCGTGCGCTGAGTGCTCGCGGAACGCACCTCGCACCCGCGCGGCCCAGCTTGGGAGCGGTGTCCGTCACCGCACCCCGGTCATCAGCTCACCGAGAGCCCAGCGCCTGCCCCGCGATCTCCGCCACGCGCCGGACGTGCGCCTCGGCCGCTTCCTGCGCCGCCGCCGGATCGCGTTTGCGCAGCGCCTTGAGGATCTTGTCCATCTCGGCCGCGGCCTCTTTCTGCCGGCCGGGCGATCCGATCGTCATCAGGCGCAGGCGGTTGATGCGTGCGTTCAGCGATCGCACGATGTCCCACGCGATGGTCATGCCGGCGCCCTGGAACAAGGCCTCGTAGAAGGCGGTGGTGCGCTCCACGACGGCGGCGTGGTCGCCGGCCTTGAAGGCGGACTGGATGGCCGCGTTGAGCGTGGCGAGATGCGCGAGGGCGGCGTCGCTCGCGGCCTCGGCGAACAGGCGCGCGGCACGCCCTTCCATCAGCCCGCGCAACGCATAGATCTGCGCCGCCTGGTCGGCGCTGAGCGAGGCGATGACGGGGCCGCTGTGCGGAACCGATTCGATCAGGCCCTCGGCCTCGAGGTGCCGAAGCACCTCGCGGACGATGGACCGGCTCACGTCGAGCTGCTCGCACAGGCTGCGCTCGACCACCCGTTCGCCGGGCTTGAAATGGCCGGACAGGATCGCGCCGCGCATCTTCTCGAGCGCGAGTTCACGCAACGTCTTGGCGTTGCGGTCGATGCGGAGCGAAGGAGCGGCGGCGGTCATGGGCGCTGCGATTATCGGCGCGCACTCTCCAGGAACGAGACCAGCGCGTCGTTGACCGCCCGCGGGTGCGTGACGGTCATCATGTGCCGGGCCCCTTCGATCACGTGGGCGCGGCCGTGGGGGGCGAGGGCCGCCATCGCTTGCGACATCGAGGGACTGGAGTTCAGGTCGCCATCGGCGGTCATGAACAGGGCCGGCGGTGCCAGCGCGGGCAGGCGATCGGCGTGCACGCGGTCGGACCTGGCGAACAGCCCGTAGGTCCTGGCATAGCCCAGCGGGTTCACCGACCGCAGCAGGCGCCCGGTCAGTTCCGCGGCGTCCTGGAGATCCGCCGGCACCGGATCGCCGAACCAGCGCTCGAGCGTGGGAGCGACCGTTTCTCCCAGCCCCGCGGTCTCGAGGAGGGCCGCGCGCGATTCGATCGCCGCACGCTGCTCGGGGCTGCGCTGGAACACGGCGTTGAGCGCGGCGACGCTGCGCGTGCGCGCCGGATGCGCCAGGGCGAACTCGATCGCGACCAGCGCGCCCATCGAGTGGCCCACCACGTCGGCGCGCTCGATCTCCAGGTGGTCGAGCAACGCGCGCAACTGGTCGGCATAGGCGGCGAGCGCCACGCCCTCGGGCGGAAGGTCGCTGCCGCCATGCCCCAGCATGTCGTAGCTGACGACCTGGAAGCGGCGAGCCAGCTGCTCCACCTGCGGCTGCCAGATGTCGCGCGCCATGCCGACGCCGTGCACCAGCACCACCGCATCGCCCCGTCCCGACACGCTGTACGCGGTCGGGCCCGTCTTGCCGGAGCGCTTGGATGCGATCGACGGATCAGGCGTCATTGCCACCCAATTCCTTGAGGTCCTGGTAGCGGTCGCCGATGCGGTGGTGCGGGCGGCCGCCGATCGAGGCCGCCAGCACCACGACGATCTCGTCGGGCGCCGGCGCATCGTTGATCGCGAACTGCAGGGTGAGGTAGTGCGAGCGCATGCCCTCGTCATGCTTGTGCATCATCGGCACCGAGATCGGGCAGTTGGGCCCGCCGCGCACGTTGGTGAAGCTCAGGTAGCTCTTGGCGCCCACCGCCTTGCGGAAGTGGTTGCCGAAGCGCAGCGTGTGGATCAGGGCCGAGGCATGTTCGATCTCGCCCGAGGTGCCGACGACGGCGGCCTTGCCGTAGCCCTCGACGGCGTCGCCCGAACCGGCCATGGCGATGACCCGGCTGGTGAGCGCCTCGCCCAGGATCGGCGCGATGGCGCGGATCTCGGGCTGCAGGTCTTCGACGAAGCCGCGCCCCGCCCAGGGATTGCGCAGCACGGCCGCGGCCGCGAACATCTTCAGCGGCCGGCCGGCCTCCTTGCCGCCCTCGATGAGCGTTTCCTCGTGGTAATGGACGATCTTGCGGATCTGCGCGTTCATGGGTCGATTCCGTTCAATGGGTGGGTTCAATCGGCGGTGATCCTGGCGGCCTTGACGACCGCGCTGTACTTCTCGACTTCGGACGTCATGAATTTGCGCAGCTCGGCGGCCGAACCGCCGGAGGCGCTCAGGCCCTGCTCGGCCAGCTTCTTGCGCACGGCCGGATCGGCCATGACCTGCTGGGCCGCGGCCTGGATCTTCTGAACGACGTCCGCGGGCGTCTTGGCGGGCACGAACAGCCCGAACCACACGCCGAGGTCGAAGCCCTCGAGCCCCGGCACCGCACCGAGCGCCGGGATGTCGGGCGCCAGCTCCGAAGGACGGGCGCTGGTCACGGCATAGGCCTTCACCTTGCCGGACCTGATGTGCGGCTGCGCGGCGCTCAGCGTGGACACGGCCAGGTCGATCTGGCCGCCCATCACGTCGACCAGGGCCGGCGACGCGCCGCGATAGGGCACGTGCGTCATCTCGATGTTGGCGCGCATCTTCAGCAGCTCGCCGGCCACGTGCATGGGCGTGCCGTTGCCGGCCGATGCGTAGCTCAGGGCATTCGGCTTGGCGCGCGCGGCCTGCAGCAGCTCGCGCACGCTGCCGGCGGCCAGGCCCGGCTTGCCGACCAGCACCATGGGGCCGGTGGCCAGGAAGGTGATCGGCTCGAGGTCGCGCAGGCCGTCGTAGGACAGCTTCGGATTGATCACCTTGTTGATCAGCACCTCCGAACCCGACCCCACCAGCACCGTGTAGCCGTCCGGCGCCGCGCGCACCGCGCGCTGCGTGCCCAGGACGCCGCCGGCCCCGCCGACGTTCTCGATCACGATGGCCTGGCCCAGCTTCTCGCCGAGCAGCGGCGCGATGGTGCGGGCCACGTTGTCGGAACTGCCGCCCGGCGCGAACGGGACCACCAGCGTGATCGGCTTGTCCGGATATGC
>Ga0247819_10000305_pt1 | contig 30337 bp, 31 predicted proteins | sample 13C_Xylose_Day6_FD_193428 | JGI IMG/M metagenome (GOLD analysis project Ga0247819, IMG submission 193428) | Soil microbial communities from agricultural site in Penn Yan, New York, United States - 13C_Xylose_Day6 | ecosystem: Environmental > Terrestrial > Soil > Agricultural land | place: USA...
CTCGAGAGCAGGCGTGCGGGAACGACGCGGGTCACGGCCACGATGGCCCGATACCGCAGCGAGGGCACCGAGACCGCCTTGCCCCGGGCGATGTCGCGCAGCGACTCGGCGACCACGTCGCGGGCGTCGAGCCACATCCACTGGGCGACGCCCTCCTGGCCGGGCTGCAGACCCATCCGCTCGTGGAAGCTCGTGTGGGTGAACCCCGGGCACACCGCGGTGACGGTCACCCCGCGCCGCGCGTATCGGCCGTTCGCCCACCGGCTGAAGCTGATGAGCCAGCCCTTGCAGGCGCCGTAGGTCGAGCGCGGGATGAAACCCGCCACCGACGCGATGTTCACGATGCGTCCGCTCCCCCGCTGCAGCATCTGTCCCAGCGCCGCGTGCATGAGCCGCATCGGCACCTCCACGAGGAGCTCGAGGTGGCGCACCTCGTCGTCGATGTCGTTGCGGTCGAAGGCCAGCGGCAGCCCGAAGCCCGCGTTGTTCACGAGCATGTCGACCGGATGCCGGGGGTCGGTCAGCCGCTGCGCCACCCGCTCGAGCTCACTCGAGACGAGGAGGTCGGCGGCGAGCACCTCGACCCCGACGCCGTACTCCGCGACCAGGCTGCCGGCCAGTTCGCGGAGCGCGTCCTCGTCGCGCGCCACGAGGACCAGGTCGGTGCCGCGGGCCGCGAGCTGTCGGGCGTATTCGGCACCCAAGCCCGAGCTCGCTCCGGTGATCAGCGCGGTTCTGGCCATGCGCACGAGCCTACTGACGCCCACCGGTGATCGAGCCGACGATGCGCGAGGGGACGACGCGGCTCAACGCGACCGCGAGCTTGTAGCGCAGTGTCGGGACCGACCGGGACCTGCCACGGGCGATGTCGCGCAGCGACCCGCGCACGACCTCGCGCGCATCGAGCCACATCCACCGCGGCAGTCCCATCTCGCGCCGAGGGAGCCCCATCCGCTCGTGGAACCGGGTGCGCGTGAATCCCGGACACACGGCCGTCACGGTCACGCCGCGAGCGGAGTACCGGCCGTTCGCCCATTCGCTGAACGAGATCAGCCAGCCCTTGCAGGCGCCGTAGGTCGAGAACGGGACGAAGCCCGCGACGGAGGCGACGTTCACGATGCGTCCGCTCCCGCGCTCGAGCATCGGTCCGAGGGCGGCGTGGGTGAGCCGCATGGGCACCTCGACGTGCAGCTTCAGGTGGCGCACCTCGTCGTCGATGTCGTTGCGGTCGAAGTGCAGGTGCACCCCGAAGCCGGCGCTGTTGACGAGCAGGTCGACCGGGCGAGCGGGGTCGCTCAGCCGCCGCACCACCTGCGCGCGCTCGCGCTGCACCAGCAGGTCGGCAACCAGCACATCCACCTCGACCCCGAAGGAGGCGCCGAGCTGCGCGGCGAGCTCGACGAGCGCATCCCGCTCGGGCGAGACGAGCACGAGATCGGTGCCGCGCGCGGCGAGCTGACGCGCGTATTCGGCGCCGAGGCCCGAACTCGCGCCGGTGATCAGAGCCGTGCGCGCCATGCGAACGACCCTAGGCCGAGGCGGTGCGCTCGTAGCGGAGGAATCGATAGCGGATGCCGCTCCCAGAGCTGTGGCCGCCGTCAGGAGGATCGGCATCCGTGACCGCGAACAGGGCCGGGTCGATTGCCGGCGCGCGCACATCGCCGGGCTCAACCTCGAAACCCGCGGGATGCCGCAGCTCGGTCACTTCGAGCCGGTCGGCGTCGCCGATCGTGAGTGCGAAGATCGTGCCGCCGCCGATGACCCAGATCCACTCCGGCCCATCGGATGCCGCGAGCGCGAGCGCCTCGTCCACCGAGCCGGCGCGCTCGGCTCCCTCGGCGGACCAGTCGGCCCGCCGGGTGATGACGAGGTTGCGACGCCCGGGCAGCGGCCGCCACCGGGGGTCGAGCGAATCCCACGTCCCGCGGCCCATCACGACGGGCGAGCCGAGCGTGAGCGCCTTGAAGTGCGCGAGGTCCTCGGGCACGTGCCACGGCATGCCGCCGTCGCGTCCGATGACCGCGCCCTCGGCCTGGGCCCAGATCAACCCGACCTTCGGAGCACCCGTCATACCGCGACGGCCCCGCGGATCGCGGGATGGTGCTGGTAGTCCTCGATCACGAAGTCGTCGTAGCGGTAATCGAAGATCGTGTCGGGCTTTCGCGTGATCCGCAGCGTCGGCGGGGCGAACGGCTCGCGCTCGAGCTGCAGGCGGACCTGCTCGACGTGGTTGTCGTAGATGTGGCAGTCCCCGCCGGTCCACACGAAGTCGCCGACCTCGAGGCCGGTCTGCTGAGCGACCATGTGGGTCAGCAGGGCATAGGAGGCGATGTTGAACGGGACGCCGAGGAACAGGTCGGCGCTGCGCTGGTAGAGCTGGCACGACAGCCGCCCGTCGGCGACGTAGAACTGGAACAGCGCGTGGCAGGGCGCCAGCGCCATGTCGGGGATGTCGGCGGGGTTCCACGCCGAGACGATGAGGCGCCGCGAGTCGGGGTTGCGGCGGATCTCGTCGATCACACCGGCGATCTGATCGATCGTCTCGCCCGACGGGGTCGGCCACGACCGCCACTGCACCCCGTAGACCGGGCCGAGCTCGCCGCTCGCGTCGGCCCACTCGTCCCAGATCGTCACGCCGTTCTCCTGCAGCCAGGCGACGTTGGACTCGCCGCGCAGGAACCACAGCAGCTCGTATGCGATCGACTTCATGTGCACGCGCTTGGTCGTGACCAGCGGAAAGCCCTGCGAAAGGTCGAAGCGCAGCTGCCGGCCGAACACGCTGCGCGTGCCGGTTCCGGTGCGATCGGTCTTGACGGCGCCGTGCTCGAGCACGTCGCGGAGCAGGTCTTCGTACGGAGTCGGGATCGTCTCGGACATCGTCTCGATGGTATCCCTCCCCCACCGACGACGGACCGAGGCAGTGCGGTGTTTGTGACGGCGGGGTCGTCACACAACCTCCATCCGACACGTATTCAGCCGCAAGCAGTTAGCCTGGGATGCTGTGACCCTCGTCAATGCGCTCATCGGCCTCGCTGTCCTGCTGGCAGCGACGGTTGCTCTCGGCGTCTTCGTGCAGTGGCGGCAGGGCAGACCGCGCCGGCACATCCCCCATGAAGTGGTGCAGCCCACCCGTCTGGGCGCCGAATCGCTCGGTGAGACGGCCACCCTCCTTCAGTTCAGCACCGAGCTGTGCTCGCGCTGTCCCGGCGTCCACCGGACCCTTGCCGCCGTCGCCGACGCTCGCGCGGGCGTGGAGCACCTCGACATCGACGTGACGCACCGTCCCGACATCGCCAAGCACTTCCACATCCTGCAGACCCCGACCACCCTCGTGCTCGACAGCGACGGCGTCGTGCAGACGCGCTTCGGCGGGGTTCCCAATCGCGAAGTCCTCGAACTCGAGCTCAGCCGCCTGACCGGAGAGACCGCGAATGTCTGATCGAGGGGATGCCGCCCGCAAGCCGCGCGGAATCGACCCCCGTGGCCCGCGCTTCGCCGCCGGCATCACCGCCCTGCTGCTGCTCGTCGACGTGTTCCTCGGACTCACCACGCCGATCGGCGCGACCGTCGCCGAGCGCGCCACAGAGCCCGCGTTCCTGCTGCTGGTCGTCATCGCGCTGCTGTTCCTGTGGGGCGTGCTTTCTCCCAGAACGGCCCCGTGGGGAGCGCTCTACCGCACGCTGATCCAGCCCCGGCTCACGCCCCCGACCGACCTCGAAGACCCGCGCCCGCCGCGCTTCGCGCAGGGCGTCGGCCTCTTCGTCGTGACGATCGGGCTGATCCTGCACCTGGCGGGCGTGCCGTGGGCACTGCCGATCGCCGCCGCTGCCGCCTTCATCGCAGCGTTCCTGAACGCCGTGTTCGGACTGTGCCTGGGCTGCCAGCTCTATCTGGTCCTGCAGCGCGCCGGCATCGTCGGCCGCGAGCGCCCCGCCACGGCCTGAATCGGTCGCGCTCGAGGTGCGCCGCGGTTAGGCTGACCGCGAGGCGCCCGGAGCGGGGGCGCACGCCGACCAGGAGGTTCCGATGACCGTCACGAGTGAAGCCACGACCGTCTGGAAGGGCGGCCTCATCGACGGATCGGGCCAGGTCGCGTTCCAGTCCTCGGGGATCGGCACCTTCGACGTCAACTGGAAGGCACGCAGCGAGGGCTCGACCTCGGTGACCACGCCGGAAGAGCTCATCGCGGCGGCGCACTCATCGTGCTTCAGCATGGCGTTCTCACTCGCCCTGGCCCAGAACGGAACCCCGCCCGAGTCGATCGACACGACCGCCTCTGTCACGTTCACCCCCGGCACCGGCATCACCGGAAGCCACCTGAACGTCAACGCGGTGGTGCCCGGCCTGGATCGCGAGGACTTCGACCGGATCGCGGCCGACGCGAAGGTCAACTGCCCGGTCTCGCAGGCCCTCGCCGGCATCGAGATCACCCTCGAGGCCACGCTTGCCTGATCCCGGCTCCCGTCGGATCGTCGTCGCCGGCGCGTCGGGCCTGATCGGCTCGGCACTCGTCGACAGTCTGCGCGCCGACGGGATCCGGGTCACCACGCTGGTGCGTCGGCCTGCCGAGGCGATCGACGAGGTCCAGTGGCTCACGGATGCCGCTCCCCTGGACCCCGCCGTGCTCGACGGAGCGGACGCGGTGGTCGGGCTCAACGGAGCGACGATCGGCCGATTCCCCTGGACCCGGGGCTACAAGAGCACCCTGCTGTGGTCGCGGATCACGCCCACCCGGGCGATCGCACGAGCCGTGCGCGAGCTCGGGCAGGGCGCCCCCGCGTTCGTCTCGGCATCCGCCGTGGGCTATTACGGCTCCGCGCCCGGTGCGCTGCTGACCGAAGCGTCTCCCCGCGGAGAGACGTTCCTCGCCGACCTGTCCGGCGAATGGGAGAGCGCGGCGCTGGGCGCCGGCGACCATGCCCGCGTCGCACTGCTGCGGACCGCGCCGATCGTGCACCCGCAGGGAGTGCTCAAGCCGCTCATGCTGCTGACCCGCTTCGGAGTGAGCGGGCCGATCGGGCGCGGCACGCAGAAGTGGCCGTGGATCTCTCTCGAGGACGAAGTGCGCGGCATCCGGCACGTGATCGACACGCAGATCGCCGGTCCGGTCAACCTGACCGGACCCACGCCCGCGAGCGCCAACGACCTGGGCTTCGCACTGGCGATGCGCATGAACCGGCCGTTCGTGCTGCGCGCGCCGGTGTGGGCGGTCAGGCTCGTGCTCGGCGCCGATGCGACCGAGGCGCTGCTCACCACCGACGCCGCGGTGGTGCCGAGAGTGCTGGAGGCCTCGGGCTTCACGTTCCGCCACGCGACGGTCGAGCAGGCGGTGGATGCCGCGGTGCCCCCTCCGGCTGCCTAAGCCCGTCGCTCGGCGGTCTCGAGCTGGATCGCGCGCCGCACCGCCGCACGAGCCCGCTTGCGGTCGCGGGCGGCGTCGTACGCCAGGCCCAGCCGATACCAGGCCCGCCAGTCGTCCGGGTGCGCCTCGACGTCGGCTCGGTAGTGCGGGAAGACCGCGTCGCCGTCCTCGCGCACCACGCGTCCGCTCGGTCGAACCGTGACGGGCTCTTCCGGCAGGCCGCCTTCGGCTTCGAGCCGACGCGCGAGCTGCTCTGCGCGCACGCCGAACCACAGCTCGCGCCCGAGCGCCCAGGCCGCGATGACGGGAAGCACCACGAGGGCGAGGCCCATCGCGATGGCGATCGGCTCCCCGCTGATCAGCAGCAGCCAGGCCCGCTGCGCGACCAGCACGATGTAGAGGGCGAGCAGCACCGCCATCAGGGCGACGCCGATGCGTGCGGTCATGCGCCGGTCGCGCGCGCGACCTGTCCGGGCACGCCGCCCTCCGCGACGGCGCGCTCGGGCGCCGGGTGCGGCACGCGGATGCCGATGTCGAGGAAGCTGTCGAGACCGACGATCACGCCTCGGGCAGCGCGCGCGGCCGCGAGCGCGACGCGGATGCCGGGGGCATAGGCCAGGGCGGGGTCGACGGTGTCGTGGATCAGCGTGAGCGATTCGCCGGGACCCGACAGCAGCACCTCCTGGCGAGCGACGACACCGGGGCGGCGCAGGGAGTGGATCGGCACACTGGCGACCTGCTGGCCGCGCGCGCGCTGATCGACGTGCGGCGACTCCACCGGACCGACCTCGGTCCGCGCGGCCGCGATGAGCTCGGCCGTGCGCACAGCGGTTCCGCTGGGCGAATCGACCTTCGTCTCGCGATGCGCCTCGACGATCTCGATCGACGGGAAGAACGGCGCAGCGGCGGCGGCGAGGGCCGAGCCGATGACCGATCCCAGCGAGAAGTTGGGGATGAACACGGCGCCCGTGCCCGCAGCCTCCACAAGAGGCCGCACGAGCGCGATGCGCTCAGCCGACCATCCGGAGGTGCCGACCAGGACGTTGATGCCCCGTTCGATCGCCGCCCGCACGACATCGATCGAGACGGCCGGGGTGGAGGCGTCGACGACGAGGTCCGCGCCCTCCAGCTCCGAGAGCTCGGAGCGCGAGGACAGTGTCGCGACGACCTCGAAGTCGTCGTCGCCGTCGATGACGTCGCGGATGATGCCACCCAGCTTGCCTGTGCCGCCGACAATGGCCACGCGCGTCGTCATGCAACCATCGTAGGCGCGGCGCGCGACGAGGCTGCCCCGACGCGGGGCTACGCTCGAGCCCATGCCGACGATCAGCCCCGCTCCGGTCGACTCGCCCGACGCGCACGAGCTCCTCGCCGAGTACTTCGCGATGCGCGTCTCGACATTCCCTGGTCACACCTACACGACGGTGTTCCCCGATCCGTCCGCGTTCGAGCCGCCGGCGGGCGTGTTCGTCGTCGTCCGCGACGAGGACGGCGAGGCCGTCGGATGCGGCGGCATCAGACGCATCGACGACGGCCCACTCGGCCTGCGCTACGAGGTCAAGCACCTCTACCTGCGGCCTTTGACGCGCGGACGAGGGTGGGGGCGGCTTCTGATCGAAGATCTGGAGCGCCGGGCGATCGCGCTGGGTGCGGGCGAGCTCGTGCTCGACACGCACCACACGCTCGAAGCCGCCGGACGCCTCTACGCGGCGGCCGGCTTCGAAGCCATCGACCCGTACAACGACAATCCCAACGCGACGCGCTGGTACGCGAAGCCGATCGGCTCCGATCAGACCGGGTAGACCTCGGGCAGACCGGTGCGCAGCTCCACCGGCAGGTGCGCGAGGTCGTTGTGCGAGAGCAGCGTCCACGGACGACCCTGCTTCTGCGCGATCACGGTCAGGCCGCAGTGCGCCTGATTCAGCGTCATCCAGCGCCACTCGGGCGCCTGAAGCACCTCGCGCACGAACCAGCCGATCACGAAGTTGTGCGTGATCAGCAGCTCATGGACCTCTCCGCTCTTGCGAACGAGGTATTCGCTCGCCGCGTCGGCCATCTGCGCGCTTCCCGCTTCGACCTCGGCCTCGGTCACGCTCCCGAAGAACGGCTCGAACACGGCCGGGGTCTCGGGAGTCATGCCGCTCGGGACGCAGTCGAACAGCAGCGCCGACGGCTGCGGCGAGAGCGACGGCATCCGCTCGGCGACGGCGCGCGCGGTCTGACTCGCGCGTTCCAGAGGCGAGTGCCAGACCGCGTCGAACGGGACGCCGGAGAGCCGGTCGGCCAGGAATCCGGCCTGGCGGCGGCCGCGCGGTGAGAGCGGTCCATCGATCATTCCGTGCTCGGCGTCCTGATGTTCGCCGTGCCGCACGAGATAGATGTAGTGCGTCACGCCAGCTCACTTCGTCGGGGGTTCGCGTGCCGTGAGGGCACGCTTCCAGCCTATGCCACCCCGGGCATGAAGGTCCGGGACCGAGCCCGGGGCGCCTTACTCGGAGGCGCGTGCGATGTCTGCCAGCTGGCTGCGGCTCAGCCGCACGCCGATCCCCTGCACCAGCTCTTCGACGTGCTGGGGGGCGTAGGCGTTCACGATCGGAGCGGTCACGAGCTTCTGCGCGAGCAGCCAGGCGACCGCGACCGCCGCGTCCGGAACGCCGAGATCCGTGCCGACCGCGTCGAGGGCCCGCAGGGTGCGGCTGCCGCGGCGGTTGATGTTCGCTGCGATCTGAGCGCCGCGCACCGACAGTCCGCCGCGAAGGCGGGTGCGGTGGCGTCCGGCGAGGAAGCCGTGCTCGAGCGCGTGCGACGGCGTGACCGCCATGCCCTGAGCCCCCGCGACCAGTCGCAGGTCGGCGTCGAACTCGTGGCGGCGCAGGACATTGAACGGCACGTCGAGCGCGGTGATGCGGGGGTAGCCGGCCGAGACGTAGATGCGGGCTTCGACGAGCTGCGCGGCGGTGAAGCCCGCAGCTCCGAGGGATCGCGCCTTGCCGGACTCCACGAGCCATTCAGCGGTGGCCAGGGTCTCTTCGAGGTCCATCGGGCCGGTCGCCGCGTCGAGGTAGAGGACATCGATGCGATCGGTCCGCAGCCGTGTCAGCGAAGCCTCGACCGCGCGCACGAGGTTGACGGGCCCGAGGCCCGGGTTGTCGGGGTGCCCGCCGACGCGGACCGCGAGGGTCACCTCGTCGCGAAGACCCCGCGAGTGCAGCCACTGCCCGATGATGTGCTCGCTGCGCCCGCCGGCGAAACTGTCGGCGGTGTGCACGGCGTTGCCGCCGCGCTCGACATAGGCGTCCATGATGTCGTGGCTCGACTCGAGGTCGACGTTCCATCCGAACTCGGCGCCGCCGAGGATGAGCGGGAAGATCTCCGCACCGGTCTCGCCCAGCTTCACGCGAACACCCTGCCCCAGGGGCGGACCCTGCACGGGGATCGGAGCCGAAGGGTGGACGTTGCCGGGCGCCGGGGCGAGCGGCAGGCTCTCCGAGGAGACGGCCGCGCCTACGCCGAATACAGCCATGGTCCCACCCCCTCACGTCGACTCCGGACGGAGCTTCCGTGACCTCGAATTTCGTCTTCACGCCCCCCGGCGCTTCCTTCGAGGGTAGGCCGTCCCGGGGCCGGAGCCGGTCATTCCGGCATCCGGTCGGTAAATATTGGATAACGCTTGGGTCACGAGGCGCTATGATGCCCGGCCGGTGTCCTCCGTTCGGGGGACAGATCCGCGAAAATGCGGGTGCCCGCCCCTCCGGGTGGAGGGGCGGGCACCCGTGTGTCGCGACACGCCGAGCGCGGCGTGTCGAGAGGAGACTCAGCCTTCGGCGGGGCCTTCCGGACCGGGGTTGGCCGCGGCGCGACCCTCCTGGTCGGCGGGCTCTTCGAGAACCGGCTCGAGCGAGAGCTTGCCGCGATCGTCGATCTTCGTGATCTTCACGAGGATCTTCTGACCGACGCTGAGCACGTCCTCGACGTTCTCCACACGCTTGCCACCGGCGAGCTTGCGGACCTCGCTGACGTGCAGCAGTCCGTCCTTGCCGGGCAGCAGCGAGATGAACGCGCCGAACGTCGCCAGCTTCACCACGGTGCCGAGGAACTGCTCGCCGACCTCCGGGTTGGTGGGGTTGGCGATCGCGTTGACCTGGGCGCGGGCGGCCTCGGCCGAGGGGCCGTCGGTCGCGCCGATGTAGACGGTGCCGTCCTCCTCGATCGAGATCTGGGCTCCCGTCTCGTCCTGGATCGCGTTGATCGTCTTGCCCTTGGGGCCGATCAGCTCGCCGATCTTGTCGACCGGGATCTGGACGCTGATCACGCGGGGCGCGGTCGGCGCCATCTCGTCGGGGGCGTCGATCGCGGCGTTCAGCACGCCGAGGATCGTGAGGCGCGCCTCGTGAGCCTGCTGCAGCGCGGCGGTCAGCACCGAGGACGGGATGCCGTCGAGCTTCGTGTCGAGCTGGATCGCGGTGACGAACTCGGACGTGCCGGCGACCTTGAAGTCCATGTCGCCGAGCGCGTCTTCGGCGCCGAGGATGTCAGTAAGCGCAGCGTAGCGAGTCTGACCGTCGACCTCGTCGGAGACCAGACCCATCGCGATGCCGGCGACGGCGGCCCGGAGGGGCACACCGGCGTTCAGCAGCGACAGGGTCGAGGCGCACACGGAGCCCATCGACGTCGAGCCGTTGGAGCCGAGAGCCTCGGACACCTGGCGGATCGCGTACGGGAACTCCTCGCGGCTGGGCAGCACCGGCACGAGCGCGCGCTCGGCCAGGAAGCCGTGCCCGATCTCGCGACGCTTCGGGCTGCCGACGCGACCGGTCTCACCGGTCGAGTACGGCGGGAAGTTGTAGTGGTGCATGTAGCGCTTGTGCGTCACCGGCGACAGGGAGTCGATCTGCTGCTCCATCTTGAGCATGTTCAGCGTGGTGACACCCAGGATCTGGGTCTCGCCGCGCTGGAAGATCGCCGAACCGTGGACGCGCGGGATGACCTGCACCTCGGCGTCGAGCGGACGGATGTCGGCCAGGCCGCGTCCGTCGATGCGCACACCCTCCGAGAGGATGCGGCCGCGAACGATCTTCTTCGTGACCGACTTGTAGGCGGCCGAGAACTCGAGCGTCGCGACGGCCTGCAGCTCGCCGGACTCGACGGCCCCGAGCAGCTGGCCCTTGACCTCGTCCTTGAGCGCGTCGTCCGCGTTCTGACGCTCGACCTTGTCGGCGATCTGGTAGATCCCCACGAGACGGTCGTAGGCGCGGTGCGCGACGTAGTCGTAGGTCTCCTGGCTGTACGGCAGGAAGACCGGGAAGTCCTTGATCTCCTTGGCCGCGGTGTTCGCGACGACGTTCTGCGCGGCCACGAGCTGCTTGAGGAACGGCTTCGAGGCCTCGAGGCCCTCGGCGACGACCTGCTCGTTCGGCTTGACGGCGCCGCCCTTGATCAGGTTCCACGAACCCTCGGTGGCCTCGGCCTCGACCATCATGATCGCGACGTCTTCGTTGCCCTCGGCATCGGTGATGACGCGACCCGCGACGATGAGGTCGAACACGGCCTCTTCGAGCTGCGTGACGGTCGGGAACGCGATCCACTGGTCGGCGTTCTCACCGTGACCCGGGATGAGCGCGAGACGCACACCGGCGATCGGGCCGGAGAACGGCAGACCCGAGATCTGGGTCGACAGCGAAGCGGCGTTGATCGCGAGGGCGTCGTAGAACTCACCCGGTGCGATCGAAAGGACGGTGACGACGATCTGGACCTCGTTGCGGAGGCCCTCGACGAACGACGGACGCAGCGGACGATCGATCAGACGGCAGACGAGGATCGCCTCAGTGGAGGGGCGGCCCTCACGACGGAAGAACGAGCCGGGGATCTTGCCGGCGGCGTACGAGCGCTCTTCGACGTCGACGGTCAGCGGGAAGAAGTCGAAGCCTTCACGAGGGTGCTTGCCGGCGCTGGTGGCCGACAGGAGCATCGTCTCCTCATCGAGGTAGGCGGCGACGGCGCCCTGCGCCTGCTGGGCGAGGCGTCCGGTTTCGAAACGGACAGTGCGGGTGCCGAAGCGGCCGTTGTCGAGAACGGCTTCTGCGGCGGTGATTTCAGGACCTTCCAAGAGGTCTCTCCTTCTTTGTTTTGACTCGCGTGCCCGTATGGCGCGCGAGTTCATTCGAAGGAGCAGGAACAGGCAGATTATCGGCGCGCGACAGTCCGTCGCGCTGTACCTGCGCTGGTCACCAGTAGAAGAGCACCCGGCGCGCATCGGGCGACGATGCGGGACGGGGAGTCCACCACAGGGGACCAGCTTGCTGCCGGCCTGCTCCGTGTAGCTCGTGTTCAATTGAGCGGATGCCCGAGGGCAACCCGACCCAGACTACCAGTGCAGGCTACCGTCACGGGTTCCGGGGCGGGCGACGGGCGCCGAGGGTGGCGGCGGCGAGGAGCGGATGCCTAGGGTGGGGAGCATGAGCACCGAAGACAAGCCCACCGAAGAGGCAGCTGAGATGAAGCGCAAGTTCAAGGAGGCGCTCGACAAGAAGAACGCGAAGCACCGCGACGGCGAGGCGCACCTGGACGGGGACTCCTCCGTGCACGGGACCCACGGCGCCGTGCAGACCAAGCGCGAGTTCCGCCGCAAGAGCGGCTGAGAGGAGCAGTCATGGTTTTCGATCCCACGTTCCACGAGATCTCGAAGGAAGCCGACGAACTGCCCGACCTGGACGGATCGGACGACGACGCGGAGCCGCTGGGCACCGACGTCGAGGCCGACGATCTGCCCCCGGTCGGGGACGAATAGACCGCTGAGCGCACGGAGCCCGCCTGCTGTCCGCAGGCGGGCTCCGTGCTGTCTGGTGCGGCGGTCAGCGCAGGGCTACTTCGCGCTCCTTCGCCCGCTGCTCCTTGGCTTCGGCCTCGGCGATCGCGGCCTCTTCCAGACCCTGAATGCCGACGGCATCCTTCGCGTCCGACATGCCGTCGTGGTCGTCGCCCGAGAGCGTCGTCTCGTCGAAGGGGATCTCGCCGCGCAGCACCTGGCGTGCGCGGCTCGAGTCGAACTCCTTGACCCAGGTGCCGATCAGCACCGTGGCCACCGCGTTGCCCGTGAAGTTCGTGATCGCACGACCCTCGGACATGAACCGGTCGATCCCGACGATGACGCCGACGCCGTCGACCAGGTCGGGGCGGTACGCCTGCAGTCCACCGGCGAGCGTCGCGAGTCCGGCGCCGGTGACTCCGGCGGCACCCTTGGAGGCGATGATCATGAACAGCAGCAGGCCGATCTGCTCGGGGATCGACATCGGCATTCCCATGCCCGAGGCGATGAACAGCGATGCCATGGTGAGGTAGATCGCGGTGCCGTCCAGGTTGAACGAGTAGCCGGTCGGAACGGTGATCCCCACGACGGGCTTCGCGACGCCGAGGTGCTCCATCTTGGCGATGAGTCGCGGCAGCGCCGACTCGGACGAGGAGGTGCCCACGATCAGGAGGTACTCCCGCGCCAGGTACTTCATCAGGCTGAACAGGTTGACCCGCGCCACGACGTACAGGAGCGTGCCCAGGATGCCGATGATGAAGATCGCACACGTGATGTAGAACGCGATCATCAGCACGCCGAGGCTGATGATGGCGGCGAATCCGGTCTTGCCGACGACCGCGGCGATCGCGCCGAATGCGCCGAGCGGTGCGAGCCAGAGGATCATGCCGAGGATGCGGAACACGAGCGCCTGCAGGTTCTTGACGGCGAACATGATGGGCTCGCCCTTGGGCCCCATCTTCTGCAGCGCGAACCCGACCAGCAGGGCGATGAACAGCACCTGGAGCACGCTCTCGCCGGTGAACGCCGAGAAGAAGGTCGTCGGGATGATGCCGAGGAGGAACTCCTGCGTCGTCTTGGCCTCGGTCGTCGTGGCGTCGTAGGTCGAGTTGGTCATGTTCAGACCCTCGCCCGGGTGGATGAGGTTGCCCACGACCAGGCCGATCGCCAGGGCGAAGGTGGTCATGATCATGAAGTACAGCAGCGCCAGACCGCCGATCTTGCCGACGGTCGCGGCCTTCGCGATCGATCCGACGCCGACCACGATCGTGCAGAAGATGATCGGCGCGATCATCATCTTGATGAGGGCGACGAAGCCCTTGCCGATCGGCTCGAGGGCGATTCCCACGTCGGGCCAGATGAGCCCGATGGTCGCGCCGAGCACGACGGCGATGATCACCGCGATGTAGAGCCACGTGTGCTTGTCCCATGCCGTCTTGCCGCGCCGCCAGTTGTAGCCGGGGAGCTTGAACGATTGGGTTCTGGGGATCTGAAGAGCCATCTTCGCCTCCGATAGGGATCAAACTTCGTTGTTCTCGGGCTGCCGGTCCGGCATCCGTCCTGCGAGTACTCTCGGCGACGGATGCCGGATGCCTGCGGTTGTGGTCGTATTGGTCGTGACGGATGAGAACGCGAGGAGGCGTATGGCTGCCAGACGCGGGACGAGCGCGGCATCGCGGGTCTTCCTCGCGTTCCTCGGCGCCGTGGTGGTCATCACCGTGCTGCTGGTGGTCCTGCTCGCGCTCCAGGCCCAGGCGACCGAGCGCGGCGAGGCCGAGGCCGTGACGCTGGCGGTCGCGCGGACGATCGCCGAGATGCCGGAGGTGGCCGCGGCAGTGACGAGCGGGTCGGATGCGGACGCGACGGCGCAGCTCCAGCCGGTCGCCGAGCGGATCATGGAAGAGACCCCGATCGACTTCGTGACGATCATGACCACCGACGGCATCAGACTCACGCATCGCGATCCGGCCGAGATCGGAAGACCCTATCTGGGCACGATCGCACCCGCCCTGGAGGGCCAGACGCTCACGGAGGAGGCCGTCGGCACGCTGGGGCCGTCGCTGCGTTCGGTCGTGCCGGTGACCTCCGACGGCGAGGTCGTGGCGCTCGTGTCGGCCGGCATCACCCTCGGCAGCGTCGGCAGCGGCGTGCTGCGACAGGTCCCCTTCGTGATCGCGATCGCGGTCGCCCTCGCCGCCGTCGGGCTGGCGGCCGCGTGGTTCGCCGGGCGGTTCACGCGCCGGATCGCCGGCGACCTCCCGGCGAGCGCCGTGCGGGATGCCGTCTCGTCCTACGAGTCGGTCCGCACGCTCGGCGAGGCGCTGCGCGCGCAGACGCACGAGCACGGCAACCGCATGCACACCGCCGTCGCGCTGCTCGAGCTCGGCCGCACCGATGAGGCGATCGGAATCCTGACCGAGACCTCCCGCCAGAGCCAGGCGCTCGTGGACCAGGTGGCCGCACGCCGCGAGGGAGACCCCACGGTGGGCGCCCTGCTGCTGGGCAAGGCGGCGCAGGCCCGCGAGCGCGGGGTGGAGTGGACGGCGCAGATCGACCCGGCCGCTCCACGGAGCACGCTGAGTCCGGTCGACGCGGTGTCGGTCGTGGGCAACCTGATCGACAACGCCGTGGATGCCGCTGCGGCCGGATCCGAGCCGCGCACCGTCGGCGTCGTGTTCGCCCCCGCACCGGGAGGCGCGCTCGAGATCTCCGTCACGGATTCCGGCGCCGGGGTGCCGCCCGCACTGCGCGATCGCATCTTCGAGCACGGGTTCTCGACCAAGCCCGCGGGGGCCGAAGGCCGCGGCGTCGGGCTTGCGCTCGTGCGCTCGATCGTGGAGGCGGCCGGAGGCGCCGTCGACGTGACCGCCGACCCCACGACGTTCCAGGTCATCCTGCCGGGGAGAAGCGCATGATCCAGGTGCTCCTCGTCGACGACGACGCGCTCACGCTCGAACTGCATCGGACCTATCTCGAGCGCCTGGAGGGCTTCCGGGTGGTCGCCGAATGCACAGGCGCGCGGGCAGCGGTCTCGGCGATCCTGGAACGCCCACCCGCGGAGGGGATCGACCTCGTGCTGCTGGATATGACCATGCCGGACGGCACCGGTCTGGACGTGCTCCGGCATGTGCGCGCTCGGGCCGCCGACGTGGACGTCATCGCCGTGACGGGGGTGCGCGATGCCGAAGTCGTGCGGCAGATGGTGGCGCTCGGCGTGGCTCAGTACCTGATCAAGCCCTTCGCGTTCGCGGTGTTCCGCGAACGCCTCGAGCAGTATCGGGCCTACCGCGAGCGAGCCCGCGACGCCTCCGGACCCGCGACGCAGTCCGAGATCGACGCGATGCTCAGCGCCCTGCGGCCGAGCGCGCCCGTCGCCCTGCCGAAGGGGCTCTCCGCCGACACCCTCGAGCGGGTCACCGCCGCCGTGCGGACGGAAGGCCCGCTGTCGGCCGCCGAGACGGCGACGCGACTCGGCATGTCGCGCGTCGCCGCACGCCGGTACCTCGAGCATCTCGCCGATGCCGCGCGCGTCGAGCGCTCGCCCCGCTACGGCAGTCCCGGTCGGCCCGAGACCGAGTACCGGTGGCAGGGATGACGGCGGCGGCGATGCCGGATCAGACTGCGGCGGATCAGACCGCCGGGTATGACCCCGACTTCCTCGACGTGACGATCGGGATGCCGCAGCCCCTGGGCGCGCACAGGCTCACGGCGCTGCCCTACCTCCGCTTCTCGGTGATCCTCGACACGGTCAGGCGCCTCGCCGCCGTGACAGGGGTCAACATCGACGGGAGCACGCTGCAGGATCTGCCGCGGACGGGCGACTGGGACCTCGACCCGCGCGTGCCGGCCTCGGAGCAGGCAGGCCCGGCTGTGTATGCCGACAACGACCTCGACCGGGGCCACCTGGTGCGGCGGCGGGACCCCGGATGGGGAACTGTCGCGCAGGCGCGCGCGGCGACCGAGGCGACCTTCGTGTACACGAACGCCGCCCCGCAGGCATCGGTGTTCAACCAGTCGAAGGACCTGTGGGTGGGGCTCGAGGACCACGTGCTCTCCTTCGCCGACGCGACCGATCAGCGGGTGTCGGTGTTCACCGGGCCGGTGCTCGAGGCGGCCGACCCGCCGTACCGCGGCATCCTGATCCCCCGTCGATTCTGGAAGGTCGCCGCCTGGACCGAGCCCGCGGAGGACGGCGACACCGTGCCGGCAGCCGCCGGATTCGTCCTCGATCAGACCGAGCTCATCGATCCGAATACCACCGCCGTCGCCCGGCTGGGCTCGTTCCGCACGTTCCAGGCTCCGATCTCCGACATCGCGGCGCTGGCCGACATCGACTTCGGCGTGCTGGTGTCGGCGGACGTCATGCCGGTGAGCGCGGCCCGCGAGACTGCGTGGACCGAGCTGACCCGGCTCGCGGACGTGCGTCTCTAGCCGGCTGCGATCGGGTACGGCTTCTCGGCCGAACGGTTCTGGAACTCGAGGATCGCGGGGTTTCGCACCTCGCCGTCACTGACCTCGATCGCGCGCGAGATCGTCTCGTTCCCGGCCCACGCATCCGGCCCGGCCATCACGGTCGGGAGGACGCCGAGCAGGGCCTCGCTGATCTCCCAGCTCGCCGAGTTCCACAGGTACGACGGGCTGTGGTCGACGGCGTAGTAGTTGATGTTGCCCCCGACCGTGAACATCGGGTCGACGAAGCTGGTGGGCCGCGCCCACTCGAACCCCATGCCCTCGTCGCACGACACGTCCACGATCAGGCTGCCGGGCCGGAACGCCGCGAGATCGGCGGTCTTCAGGTACAGGAGCGGCCGGTTGGGGTCCTGCAGCGTGCAGTTCACGACGATGTCGCTCTCCGCGAGGAACGGCGCGAGCGGCACGCGGCCGTCGTCGGTGATGACCTCGCTCAGGTACGGGCCGTCGTCGTGGTCGAACTGGATCATCTGCGCCGCGTGGATCGGGGCGGCGACCGATGCCGTGCGGCGGTTCGTGAGCACGCGCACGTCGTGCACCCCATGGGCGCGCAGCGCCGTCACGGCCCCGCGCGCGGTCGCGCCGAAGCCGATGACGACCGCGGTCAGGCGGCGGCCGTAGTCGCCGGTCGAGCCGCACAGCTGGAGCGCATGCAGCACGGAGCAGTACCCGGCGATCTCATTGTTGAGGTGGAACACGTGCAGGCCGAACGTGCCGTCGCTGCCCCAGTGGTTCATCGCCTCGAAGGCGATGGTGGTGAGGCGCTTGTCGAGCGCGAGCTGGGTCATGACCTCGTCCTGCACGAGATGCGGCCACCCCCACAGCACCTGGCCGTCGCGCATGTCGCGGAGGTCTTCGTGCTGGGGTTTGGGCAGCAGCAGCACGTCGGACGCCGCGATCAGCGCGGTGCGGTCCAGGACGCCGCCGACCAACGGGCGCAGCTCGTCGTCGGCCACGCCGAAGCGCTCGCCGTAACCGGTCTCCAGCAGGACGCTCGAGCGCAGTTCGTCGGGAATCCTGTCGAGGTGGCCCGGGTGCAGCGGAACGCGTCGCTCATCCGGCTTGCGCGATGCGCCGACGACGCCCAGGACCAGGGGTTCAGCGGCGGTCATGATCGTCCTCTTCCCTCAGCGGGGGCCGAACCGACTCCGTGCTCTCGACGCTACCAGCCGCCGAAAGCGCCTACTCCCCCGCGAGCCCGCCCAGCAGATGACCGAACGAGCGTCCCTCGCCGAGATAGTTCGCGGGGTCGAACGGGTCAGCCTCGACGCTCGGCGAGCGCCGCGCGATCGCCTCGGCCAGCTCGCGCGCGCCCCGGTCGATGCGCTCGCCGAGCGGTGCAACTTGGTCGCCCGACGCGCCCCAGTCGCTGGACGCCGCGAAGACGCCCGTCGAGACCGGCTCGGCATGCAGGTAGGTGAACAGCGGTCGGATCGCGTAGTCGATCGCGAGCGAGTGGCGTGCGGTGCCCGCGTTCGCGCCGATCAGCACCGGCTTTCCGGTGAGCGCGTCCGGGTCGAGGATGTCGATGAACGACTTGAACAGGCCCGAGTAGCTCGTCGAGAAGATCGGCGTCACCGCGATGACGGCATCCGCCGACACGACGGTGTTGATCATCGTCTCGAGCGCGGGAGCGGCGAACCCGGTCAGCAGGTTGTTCGTGATGTCGTGCGCGTAGTCGCGCAGCTCGAACACGTCTACCTCTGTCTCGATGCCCTCGGCGGTCTCTGCGAGCGCGCGTACCGTCGCGCTCGCCAGCCGGTCGGCCAGCAGCCGCGTCGACGAGGGGTTCGACAGCCCCGCCGAGATCACGGCGATGCGACGCGCGGTCATCTCAGGCCCCCTTGCGCACGGCGGCGGAGCCGAACGACGATCCGGCCGCGGCGACCGTCTCGCGGTACGGGGTTCCGCCGGTGAGGTTGTCGCCGCGGTTCGCGTTCGGGATCTTCTCCTGCGGACCCTGGTCGCCGTATTTGGCGGCGACGAGCGCCGCGTGAGTCGGGGCGTCCGGCACATCCACCGGGCGGTTCTTCGCAAGCTCCTTCCGGAGTACGGGCACGACCTCGCCGCCCAGGATGTCGAGCTGCTCGAGCACCGACTTGAGCGGAAGCCCGGCGTGGTCCATGAGGAACAGCTGACGCTGGTAGTCGCCGAAGATGTCGCGCATGCCGGCGTAGCGGTCGATGACCTGCTGCGGCGATCCGACGGTGAGCGGCGTCATCTCGGTGAAATCCTCCATCGACGGCCCGTGGCCGTAAACCGGGGCGTTGTCGAAGTACGGACGGAATTCGCGGACCGCGTCCTGGGAGTTCGACCGCATGAAGACCTGGCCGCCGAGGCCAACGATCGCCTGCTCGGGAGTTCCGTGGCCGTAGTGCGCGAAGCGCTGACGGTACAGCGTGATCAGGCGCTGATAGTGCTCCGAAGGCCAGAAGATGTTGTTCGCGAAGAACCCGTCGCCGTAGTAGGCGGCCTGTTCGGCGACCTCGGGGGTGCGGATCGACCCGTGCCAGACGAACGGGGGCACGTCATCGAGCGGGCGGGGAGTCGAGGTGAAGCCCTGCAGCGGTGTGCGGAACTTGCCCTCCCAGTCCACGACGTCCTCGCGCCACAGCTTGTGCAGCAGTGCGTAGTTCTCGATCGCGAGGGGCAGACCCTGGCGGATGTCCTGGCCGAACCAGGGGTAGACCGGGCCGGTGTTGCCGCGGCCGAGCATCAGATCGGTGCGGCCGTCCGACACGTGCTGCAGCATCGCGTAGTCCTCGGCGATCTTCACCGGGTCGTTCGTCGTGATGAGGGTCGTCGCCGTCGACAGCACGAGACGCTCGGTCTGGGCGGCGATATACGCGAGGGTCGTGGTGGGCGAGGACGACCAGAACGGCGGATTGTGGTGCTCACCCAGGGCGAAGACGTCGAGTCCGACCTCCTCCGCGTGCTTGGCGACCGTGATCGTGTTGCGGATCTTCTCGGCCTCGCTGGGCGTGCGGCCGGTGGTCGGGTCTTCGGTGATGTCGCTCACCGTGAAGATGCCGAACTGCATGGCCGGCGCCTTCGATGCGGCTGTGGTGGTGTCGTTCACGATCGCTCTCCGATTCGGGATGCTGTGGCATCCGTTTCTATTCAGATGAATGTATCTGGTGAAACACCGTCGACACGAATCTATTCCCGGTCCGGCTCGTCAGGCGAAGCATGTCGTCGGCGATCGCCGAACATCTCGATCATGTCCCGTGCGAGCTGGTGCGGGGCGGTCTCGCAGGGCGCATGGCCGGTGGGGTACACCGCCACGCGCGCACCGATGCGCTCGGCGTACCACGCGTGCTGCGCCGTGGGCCAGAGGTCCTGCTCGCCGACCGCGATCAGCTTCGGGATGTCGATCGCGGCAACGGCATCGACGACGTCGGGCATGGTCATCATCAGCCCCACGATGTCGTCGACCGCGGAGCGGCGCGTGACCGCCATCCGCTCTCGGACGAAGGCGATGCGCATCGGTTGCGTGCGGTTGAGGTTGTACCGGATCCCCCACAGGATGAGGCCTGCAGCCCGGTGCGGGGGCATGTCCGAGATCGGGCCGATGTGCTTGACGCCGCGGAACACCTGACCGGTCGCGGGCGGCGTGGACATGAGCGTGAGACTGGCGAACAGCTCGGGCCGCTCGACGAGAGCGAGTTCGGCCACAAGGCCGGCGAAGCTGTAGCCGAGGACGTGCACCGGCGCGGAGCCGTCCTCCATGATCGCGATCAGGTCGTCCAGGAAGAGCCGATAGTCGTAGTGCTCACGGGGCGGATCGAGGTTCTCCGGCCCGGCCGCCGCCGAGGCGTAGTGCCCCGCGAGATCGTACGATTCGATCCTGTAGCCCGCCGCCCGCAAGAGCGGGAAGAGCAGAACGAAGTCCTCTTTCGATCCCGCCACCCCCGAGATCAGCAGCACGCGCTGCGCATCGGGGTCGCCGAGCCGAACCCGCGCGATCGGGCCGCTGGGAGAGGCGAACGCGTCGAGCACGGTCCCGTCGGGGAAGACATGCCAATCGAGGTCGGGGATCGCCCGGTCCCGCTCGAGGGCTTCGTCGATCGTGGTCATCGCGACGCCGAGACTATCGCGCGGGAAGCCCCGCGAGCTCTTCGGCACGGGGCGCGTAGTCGATGTGTCCGCCGTCCGCGTCGAAAGCCTGCACCGGTCGCCGCTCCGACCAGCGCTCCCACCCGGGATCGCCGTCGATGACGAATCGCACCCAGGCCCGGTGCATGACATCCGCGAGCAGCTGGGGTGCGTCCGGGCCGCCGAGCGCGATCGAGTCGGGGGCGGCCAGACTGTCGAACACGAACCCGAGCTCCATCGCGTGGGCGGCGCCCATGCCGTCGAGCGGACTGCGCCAGCGGAATTCGTACACGTACGTCGGGGCGGCGGCATCCGTCCGGCTGTCGGCGAAGCGGGTCAGCGGTCCGCGCAGCAGCAGGTCCGACATGATCTCTCCGAGCACCTCACCCGGGAGCGCTTCGGGCCGACGGGATCTGTGGGCTCGCACGATCCTCGCCGGCACCCGGGCGGCGATCCGGGCGAGCGTCAGCGTCGAGCGGCGCACCTTGCCCAGCGCGCCGGACGGCACGAACCACAGCCGGTACTCCTCGCTCGTCGAGCCGATCATGACCGGGATTCCGCGGCCGGCGCCCTCGACCAGCGCCGTGAGCGGATCGCGCGGCACCGCGTCGCCTCCGATCGCGAGTGCGACAGTCGGCGCACCGCCGAGAGGTGATCCGCCCGCAGCGATGGCCGTCTGCTGCCGCACGAGGACGGCGGGCTGGATGGCGTCGAAGGCGTCACGCGTCGCGGGCACCCCGAGCCGCTGGGCGATCGCCTTCGTCATGCGGCCGGCCTTCTCGGGCGTCTGAGCGCCGAGCGGTCCGCTCTGCAGGATCGCTCGATCGAACAGCTCAGCCGCATCGGGCCGGGCGAGCAGAGCGGTGAGGGTCGAGGCGCCCGCGGAGTGCCCCATCGCCGTGACGCGGGCGGGGTCGCCCCCGAAGCGGTCGATCTCGCGTCGCACCCATCGCAGTGCCGCCGCCTGGTCGAGAACGCCCAGGTTGCGCGGCACGCCCTCGAGCACCGCGAACCCCTCCTGGCCGAGGCGGTACTGGATCGAGACGAAGACGATGCCGGCACGCGCGAACGTGCCGCCGTCGTACCCGGGGAGGGCGGTCGTCCCGCGCGCCAGCGCACCGCCGTGCACGAAGACGAGCACGGGCAGCCGCGCGTCGGCCGGCCGATCGGCGGGCGTCCAGACGTTGAGCGTCAGGATGTCGTCACCGGCGATCTCGACGGTGGGCAGGTACGTCGCGAGGCCGCCGACGTACGCGGACTGGGGCGCCGTCGGCCCGAAACGCGACGCGTCGCGCACGCCGTCCCACGGCTCTGCAGGCGCTGGCGGTCGGAATCGCCTGGTACCGAAGGGGGGCGCGGCGTAGGGGATGCCGAGATAGCGGTCGCTCTCGCCGACGCGCACACCGCGCACCGCGCCGCTGGAGACCGACAGGACGGGGGCGTCGACCATGCGGGGCCTCCTTCAGGACTCGCTCCTCAGGATAGGGTGGCGTTCGCCGTCATGACCGATTCAGCGAACGCGGCGCCGCCCAGCGCGGCCGCGGCATCCTCCTCCCCCGGCGCTCCACCGACCGGGAAGATCGGGGTGCCTCGCGCGAAGCGGCGGGTGCCCTTCTGGGACAACGCGCGCTTCGCGTGCATCGTCTTGGTGGTGCTGGGTCACGCCACTCAGCGCCTGACCTATGACTCCGACGCCGCCCTGGCCTTCTATCTGCTGATCTACGCGTTCCACATGCCGGCGTTCGCGATCATCTCGGGCTACTTCTCGAAGTCCGATGCACCGGGATCACGGCAGATGGCGCGCGTGATCACCGACATCCTGCTGCCGTACGTGATCTTCGAAGCCCTCTGGACGCTGACCAAGTGGCTCGTCGAGGGGCAGGCCAACCCGAACCTCACGCAACCCTCTTGGACGCTGTGGTTCCTGCTCGCCCTCGGCATCTTCCGCCTCGTCCTGCCCTACCTCGCCCTGCTGCGCTGGCCGCTGCTGTGGACCGTGGTGATCTCGATCGGCGCGGGCTACCTGCCCAACATCGACTCGACGCTGTCGCTGTCGCGGACGCTCGGTCTTCTGCCCTTCTTCGCCCTGGGCTGGTGGCTGCGCGACCGCGACGTCGTGGATCGGCTCCGCCTGCTGCGGGACCGGCCGTGGTGGGTGTTCGTCGTCTCGGCGGCGCTCCTGGTCGCCGCGGGCTGGGCCGCGTGGACCTTCGCCGACCAGTGGCGCGAGATGAACCTGCGCCAGTGGCTGTTCTACGACGAGAACTACTCGTCCATCGGGGGCACCGAGTGGTGGGCCGGCGGCGTCCGGCTCACCCTGATGGCGATCGCGCTCGTCTTGTCGGCGGCGTTCTTCGCCCTGCTGCCGCGCGGCTCGCACTGGTGGACGCACTTCGGCCAGTACACGATGTACGTCTACCTGCTGCACTCGTTCGTCTTGTACCCGTTCCGCGAGTCTGGGGTGCTCCGCGATCTCGAGCCGACCTGGATCTGGCTTCCGATCGTGGTCGTCGCGTCGGTGCTGATCGCGCTCGGCCTGGCCACGAAACCGGTCCGCACGCTGTTCCGCCCCCTCGTCGAGCCGCGTCCTCGCTGGTTGTTCGCCGACCCGAGCTTGGCCGGACGCGAAGGTCGTCGCTCCGATCCCACGGGCTCCCGGCGCCCCCGCGAAGGCCCCCGGCCGGTCCGCGCGCAGGCCGATCCGCGGCAGAACGGCTGAGTGCCCGTCAGGCGAACAGGCCCACGCCCACGTACGACCCCGGGGTCGCCCCCGGCGGCACGGCCCACAGTCCCGAGCCGACGTGTCGGATGTACTCGCTCATGACGTCGGTCGACAGCGAGCGCTGAATGGTCACGAACTGCTCCGGTGCGCGCTGATACGACAGGAAGAACAGACCGGCGTCGAGGCGTCCGAGATCCGTGTTGCCGTCGACGAAGTTGTAGCCGCGGCGGAGGATCCGCACGCCCCCGTTCGTCTCGGGGTGCGCGAGGCGCACGTGGCTGGTTTCGGGCACGAGCACGGCGCCGTCGGCATCCGTGGCGGCGAGGTCGGGTTCGGTGAATTGGTCTCCGCCCGACAGCGGAGCGCCTTCGCCCTTGTTCCGGCCGATGATCGCGTTCTGCTCCGACAGTCGCACGCGGTCCCACGTCTCGATCAGCATCGCGATCTTGCGCGCGACCAGGTACGAGCCGCCTGCCATCCAGTCGGGCGAGTCGGATGCCGGCACCCACACGTGCTCGGCGAGCGCTTCGCTGTCATCGGCCAGGATGTTCGCCGTGCCGTCCTTGAAGCCGAACAGGTTCCGCGGGGTCTGCTGCGCCGAGGTCGTGCGCGAGGTACGCCCGAACCCCATCTGCGACCACCGGATCTTCGCCCGCCCGAACGCGATGCGACTCAGGTTGCGAATCGCGTGCACCGCGACCTGCGGGTCATCGGCGCAGGCTTGGATGCACAGGTCGCCGCCGGACTCGTCGGGATCGAGGTCGTCGCCGAGGAATGCCGGCAGCCGCTCGAGAACGACCGGACGTCGCTCGCCGATGCCGTAGCGGTCCACGCCGTCGAGAACGAACAGGGTCGGTCCGAAGCCGAACGTGATCGTGAGACCGCTCGCGCCCAGCCCGAGCGCTTCGCCGGTGTCGTCCGGGGGCGCTTCGGGAGAGCCGCCGACCGCGCCGGTGGCGCTGACCTCGAGACCGCGGGTCATGCGCGCCGCGGCATACGACCAGTCCTGGAGAAGGGAGATCAGGTCGTCGCGATTCGTGCGCGCCATCATGTCGAACGCGGCGAAGTGCATGTGATCCTGCACCGGCGTCGTGATTCCCGCCTGGTGCGCTCCGAAGAAGTCGTACGGAGATGTCGCGGCACCGCCATCGGCCGCGCGCGCGATCGCGATACCGCCGGCGACACCCGCTCCGGCTCCGATCGCCACTCCGGCCGCACCCGCCCCCACCAGGCCGAGCAGACCCCTCCGGCTCACGCCGCGCTCGACGACAGGCTCGGCGACCGGATCGGACACCGCTCCGTCGTCGTGACTCGGCCCTGCGGCCTCGCCCTCGGCAGGTGTGGAAGAACCGCTCACGTCACTCCAGCACGGTGACGGTGAGCTGCGAAAGCGGCTCCGCGAGCGCGTTGATCAGGTCGGTGAACTCGCGCTTGTCCGCTTCGGTGAGCTCCGAATAGGGAACGAAGCCGGCTGTGAGCGAACCATGTGCGGCGAGTGATTCCTCGAGCGCGGCGTAGCCCGCGTCGATGTCCTCGACCAGGGCCGCCCCGTCGTCGCCCTTCGCGGCGGCGAAATCGCGCGCGAGCGAGAAGGCCATCTTGGATCCCTCGACGTTCGCGGCGAAGTCCCAGAGGTCGGTGCCCGACCACCAGTCCTCTTCGCCGGATATCTTGCCCGTCGCGACCTCGTCCAGCAGGGCGATCGCGCCGTTGCTCAGACCCGCGACGCCCTGCGAGTCCAGTGCAGCCTGGAAGTCCTCGGAGTGCACGTATTCGTAGAGCTCCGAGACATCGGCGACGAGCTGGTCGCCGAACGCGGCCCGCTCCTCGGGGGTCGAAGGAGCCCAGTCCTGCCACGCCGGCGTCTCGCCGTCGGCGTTGAGCGCGTCCTGCGCGGGAATCCAGAGATCCTTCTCGATGCGGTGGAAGCCGGTCCAATCCAGGCCCTCGGCAACCGCATCCACCTCGCGGTAGTCGATGCGGGGATCGAGGTCGCCCAGCGCCTCGGCCACGGGCTCGATGCGCTCGTAGTAGGCCCGCACCTGCGGGAAGGCCGCGCGGGCGGCATCGTCCGAGCCGGACTCGTAGGCGGCGGCGAACTCCTCGACCTGCGGCACGAGCTGCGAGACCTGGTCCTTGACGAAGGCGGCGTACAGATCGACGGCCTGCTGCTTCTGCTCGGCATCCGGCCCGTCGATCGCGACCGCGTCGCCCGAGACGGTGAACGCCGTGCGCCCGACCCCTTCGCCGATCATGCCGGGCTTGCACACGGTGAAGTACTCACCGGGCTGCGCGACGACCGTCAGGGTCCGCGACGCGCCCGGCGCGATGTTCTCGGCCTCACCGACGATGCGCAGACCGTCGTCTGCGAGCAGATAGAACTCCGTCACATCCGAGCCGGCGTTCGTGACGTCGAACGCCAGCGTGCCGCTTGTCGCGGTGACCGACGATACGTCGCACGCGGAGTCCGTCGCGTTGACGACGAGGGCATCCGATGCGGCGGCATCGCTCTTGGCGACGCAGCCGGCGAGCACGACGACGGAGAGCCCCACGGCGCCGACGACGCCGAGGATGCGGGAGGGGGTCATGCGGCTCCTTGATGTTGGGAGGCAGTTTCAGCGGGCCTTGCGTGGACATGCCCGGGGACCGAATCGACCGAGGACGCGGCGACGACGGGGGTCGCCTTCCTGGATGCGGCGGCCATGCGGCCCCGCTGCGCTCCGCGGAGGAAGAACGCCCCCACGATGACGACGTAGAGAGTCCACGCGATCACCTGGAGCCACGTCATCTGCGGCATGAATCCGAAGGCCGCCTGCAGCACGGCCGCGAGCGGCGATCCGGGCGGAATCTGTGCGGTGACATCGAACGCCCAGCCGAACGGCCAGCCGACCAGTCCGATCGCGACCGCCCCCGACACCGGGTCGGTCGGCGCGAGCGCACCGAAGGGTCCCGGCAGTACGCCGCCCTCCTGCAGGTCGTGCACGGCGTACGCGAGGACGCCCGCGGCCACGATGATCAGGAACGCGCCCGTCCAGAGGAAGAACCGGCGGAGGTCCAGGCGCAGCATCCCGCGTGCGAGCAGCCAGCCGAGCACGACCGCGGCCAGCAGCCCGAGCAGCGCACCGACCAGCGCGGCCGGCGCGTCGCCGAAGGACTGCACCATCGACCACAGCAGAAGTGTCGTCTCGATGCCTTCGCGGGCGACCGACACGAAGCCGATCGCCACGAGCGCCCAGAGCCCGCCCTGTGCCAGAGCGCGGTCGATCCCGCCCTCGAGGCTCGAGCGGAGGGTGCGTGCGGTCTTCTGCATCCAGAAGATCATCCAGGTGACCATCGCGACGGCGATGAGCGAGAGGGTTCCGCCGATGATCTCCTGCGCCTCGAAGGTGAGCGAGTACGCGCCGAAGGTCAGCACGGCCCCGATCGCGAGAGCCAGCGCGACGGCGAGCCCGACGCCGGCCCACATGCGCGGCAGGAGGTCGCGGCGGCCGATGCGAGTGATGTACGCCACCAGGATGCCGATGACGAGCGCGGCTTCGAGGCCCTCGCGGAGGCCGATCAGGAAGGTGGCGAGCACGGAGATCTCGAGACGCTGGTTGCGGGAAAGAAGACAGGAGGTTAGGTAACCCTCACCTCACAACGGTACCCGGCTTCGGTGCAGTGGTCAAAGCGGCTCCTCGGGCGCAAGCGGTAACCGGAGGCAACATACGGCCGGATGCCGCGACCCGCGCTTATCGTCGGGGCATGGCTGATCTCTCGCTGCCCATCCTCGACCTCTCCCGACTGGACGCGGGGCCCGAAGCGGCCGCGGCGTTCCGCGACGACCTGCGTGCGGCGACGCACGACGTCGGCTTCTTCTACCTGACCGGCACGGGCATCTCCCCAGAGCTCGAGGACAGGCTCCATAGGGCGGCGCGGGACTTCTTCGCTCTTCCCGAGGCCGACAAGCTCGCGATCGAGAACGTGAAGAGCCCGCACTTCCGCGGGTACACGCGCGTCGGCGGCGAGCGGACGCAAGGTCGCGTGGACTGGCGCGAGCAGATCGACATCGGGCCCGAGCGCGCAGCCGTCGCCGACGGGTCGGCGCCCGACTACGCGCGGCTGATCGGCCCGAACCTGTGGCCGGCCGCGCAGCCCGAACTCCGCGTGGTCGTCTCGGAGTGGCACGACCACCTGTCCGGCGTCGCTCGCAAGCTGCTGCGGGCGTGGGCCGTGGCGCTCGGGGCCGACGAGTCGTACTTCGACCAGCACTTCGGGGAGCCGTCCACGCTGATCAAGATCGTCCGCTATCCGGGCAAGGACGACCCGACTCCGCAGCAGGGTGTCGGTGCCCACAAGGACTCCGGCGTGCTCACCCTCCTGTGGGTCGAGCCCGGCAAGGGCGGCCTCCAGGTGGAGCGCGACGGCGAGTGGGTCGACGCGCCTCCCGTTCCCGGTGCGTTCGTCGTCAACATCGGCGAGCTGCTCGAGTACGCGACTCAGGGATACCTGATCGCCACGAATCATCGCGTCGTGTCGCCGAAATACCCCGACGACCGGATCTCGGTGCCGTTCTTCTTCAACCCCGCGCTCGATGCGCGACTGCCGATCATCGAGCTGCCTGTGGACCTGGCGGCAGAAGCCCGTGGGGTGACCCAGGACCCGGCCAACCCGATCCATGCGCTCTACGGATCGAATGCGCTGAAGTCGCGGCTGCGGGCGCACCCCGATGTCGCGGCGATCCACCACGCCGACCTCGTGGCGGCGCGGGCCGAGGCATCCGCCTGACCCGCGCCGCCGCCGAGGTTCGACTCAGCCGAGGAGCTTGGCCTTCGCGGCCGCGAACTCCTCGTCGCTGAGGATGCCGGCATCCTTCAACGACGCCAGCTTCGTCAGCTCCGCCACGATGTCCGTGCCACCCGCCGGGGCAGCCGGAGCGGGCGCCGGAGCAGGCTGCGCGTACTGCGCCGCCGCGGCCTGCGCGGCCGCATCGATCTGCGCCTGCTGCTGAGCAGCCGCATACTGCTGCTGGTCGTACTGGCCCTGCGCCTTCTCCTGCTGGTGACGCTGAACGCTCCCGCTGACCGCGGTCGCCGTCCCCGCCACCACAGCGGTACGAGCGGCCATACCAATGAGGCCGGGGCGACCCCTTCTTCCTAGAGGCATGTGATTTTCTCCTTCGTTGTGCGAATGCGGCGCGCCGCGGGTGGGTGGTTGTGGTAACAGATCAGGGTGTCTCGCCATGCGCGGCGTCGGCGGCGACCGGGTTCACGGATACGACCTCGATGTGCAGATCGTCGAAGGCGGCGAGAAGTCCGAGAAGCTGCGGCTGATCGGGCACGCCGCCCACCAGCCGAGTGAGTCCGTCGTCGCCGGTGTCGATCGCGAATCCCTCGAGCGAGGCCATCAGCTCGGGACTCATGCGCCCGCGCACGATGACTTCGTAGACGTGCGAGGTCATATCGCCTCCTGCCTCCATGCGGGCTGACTCGTTGTGATCCATACTTGTCTGCGACACTGCACGGACCCTCATCCGGACAGGGTGATTCACGGCAGCGAGATCCGAGAGCGAGAATGCCGACCACGAACGCGGTGCCGAACGCACCGGCGCACGCCGTCGACCGGCCTCTCCTTCGCGAACGCCTCGACGAGGCGCTGGCTGCGCCGCTGACCCTCGTGGTCGCGCCGGCCGGGTCCGGCAAGACGGTGCTGCTGTCGCAATGGGCAGCGTCTCGGCCCGACCTGCGATTCGTCTGGCTCGACCTGGAGCACGCGGACGATGACCCGATCCGCTTCGCCCGCAAGCTCACCGGGCGACTGGCGACTCTGGATCCGGCCGTGATCGACCTGAGTCCTCTGCTGACGATCGGCGGCGGGGGCCTCGGGCAGCCGCTGCTCGAGCAGCTCAGCACGGTCCTGGCGGACCACCCGGATCTCGTGCTCGTCTTCGACGACCTGCACACACTCACGAACCGCGCGCTCATCGACGATCTGTGGTGGCTCGCCGATCATCTGCCTGCCTCCGCGCACATGGTGTTCTCCTCGCGCGGCGACCGACGGCTGGCGATCAGCAGGCACCGTCTGCGGTACTCGCTTCTCGAGCTGCGCGAGGCGGAGCTCGCCTTCGACGACGACGTCGCCGCCGAGGTGCTCCGGCGCATCGCGGGAGTGCCCGCGACCACCGCGACCGTGACGTCGGTGATGGACACGACGGAGGGCTGGGCCGCGGGTGTTCAGCTGACCGCCATCAGCATGCGGCACCAGCCCGATCCCGAGACGTTCGCCCGACGCCTCGCCGGATCCGATCGCCTGATCTCGGACTACCTGAGCGAGGAGGTGCTGGTCGCCCAGTCGGACGAGCGGCGGGAGCTCCTGCTCAGGCTCTCGGCGCTCGACCGCATGACGCCGGGGCTCGTCGAGTCGGTGCTCGAGGTTCCGAACGCTGGGGAGCTGTTCGACGAGCTCGAGCGAGATTCGATGTTCCTGATCTCGATCGACGAGCATCACGAGTGGTTCCGCTTCCACCACCTCTTCCGCGATCTGCTGCGATACCGGCTGCGGGCGCGACACCCCGACGACGAAATGCGCATCGTCTCCGCCGCTGCCGAATGGTTCGTGCAGCAGGGCGATGTCTCGTCGGCGATCGAATGCTTCCTGCACGCACGCGCCTGGGATCGCGCGATGGATCTGGTCCTCGCGCGTGGGCGAGAGGTCTACGAGCGCGGCCAGGCGCTCTCGGTCGCCCAATGGCTCGGTGCCATTCCCGAGACCGACCGCACGGCACGACCATCGGCCGATGCGCTCTACGGCATCGTCCTCGGCATGAGCGGACAGGCGGCCCTGGCTGAAGACGTCCTGCGGCGACTGATTGCGCGCCCCGGCGTGGAACCCGGCCACCTTCTGA
>Ga0247819_10000306_pt1 | contig 30217 bp, 27 predicted proteins | sample 13C_Xylose_Day6_FD_193428 | JGI IMG/M metagenome (GOLD analysis project Ga0247819, IMG submission 193428) | Soil microbial communities from agricultural site in Penn Yan, New York, United States - 13C_Xylose_Day6 | ecosystem: Environmental > Terrestrial > Soil > Agricultural land | place: USA...
GCCTTGGCGGCCTTGCGGCGCGCCATTGCCGGCTGGATATAGGCGACCATCAGGAACCGGCCGACGGCGGCGACGATCACGAAGATCGCAAGCAGACCCCAGCGCTGGTTGAGGACCAGCTCGTTGCGAATGTTCTGGTCGCTCTTCAGGCCGACGAACAAGACGAAGAGGCCGAGAGAGATAAGGCCCGCGAAGACAGCCTCGCGCAGGGCCCGCGCCGTCAGATCACTGCCGGCGCTTGCAGATGTAGAAGCAATGTTTGCCATTGATTTATACCTTCTCGACTTCCGGTCGTCCGAGTATGCCAGACGGCTTGAAGATCAGGACGATTGCGAGAATGGAGAACGTCGCAACATCCTTGTAGTCGATGGTGAAATAAGCGGACCAGAGGGACTCGATGAGGCCGATCAGCAACCCGCCGAGAACAGCGCCCGGCAAGGAGCCGATGCCGCCAAGAACAGCTGCAGTAAAGGCCTTGACCCCCGGAACAAATCCGTCGGTGAAGACGACCACACCATAATACATCAAGTACATGGTGCCGGCGACAGCAGCGAGCGCTGCGCCCATGATGAAGGTCACCGAGATGGTACGGTCGACGTCAACACCCAGGAGGGCCGCCATCTTGCGGTCCTGTTCCGTTGCGCGCTGAGCGCGCCCGAGCGGCGTCTTGTTGACGATGTACCAGAACACGGACAACAGGATCGCCGTGATGATGATGATGATGATCTGCTTCAGCGAGATCGTGATGCCCAACACCTCGTAAACCGAGGAAACGAGCGGCGGGATCGGCTTGTTGCGCGGTCCCTGCGTCACCTGGATGAAGTTCGACAGGGCGATCGACATGCCGATTGCCGTGATTAGCGGAGCCAGGCGGAACGAACCGCGTAGCGGCCGGTAAGCCACCCGCTCGATGGTCCAGTTCCAGAGCGCCGCCGTCAGCATGCCGACGATCATCATCAGCAACAGGGCAAGTACAACCGGTATGCCAGCCATGAATGTTGTGAGAAGCAGAAAGACAATCAAAGCGGCAAAACCGCCGAGCATGAAGATATCGCCGTGGGCGAAGTTGATCATGCCAATGATGCCGTAGACCATGGTATAACCAATTGCGATCATACCATAAATAGACCCAAGAGTCAGCCCATTGACGAGCTGCTGGACGAAATACTCCATCAATCTTCCCCTGGACCAGATCCATAAGGTCCGGTCTCTTGTTTTTTGAGCTCATTGTTGAGCGTTCTGTTGATCGATTCCATACCTCTTTCAAACGAAAAGAAAAGCTAAAAAACGTGGGAGCGGCAAAATCTTCGCCTATAAAATCGATTTGACGCTTTTGAAGTCATAAAAAACAAAAAAAATGCACGTCTCGCCTGGGGAATAGTCAACTTTAGTCTAAAACCGCGTGCAATCCGGCCTGTGGATGAATCGGCAAGCAACAAGACCAGCTCGCCGATTTGCCTCCCGTCAACCACGCATGCGCTCACCGTTTGCGTCGAACAATGGGTAGGGTTGCAACCGCGCCGGCAGGATCTCGCCGAGCAGTTCGATCGCCCAGCCTGCCTCTTCATCAGCGATCTCCTTGGGCACGTAACCAAGCGCCACCGACACCCCGCTGGCGTGGGCATAGCCGCCGGATGTCACCCAACCGCGCACCGCGCCGTCGAAATAGATCGGTTCGTCGCCGATGACATCGGCATCGCGCGTCTCGAGCAGGAAGGTGCGCAGACGAAGCTGTCCGCCTTCTGCCTTCTCGCGCATTGCCGCCGCCTTTCCGATGAAATCCGCCGGTTTACCGAGCGCCACAAACCTGCCAAGGCCGGCCTCCAGCGGACCGTAGAGCGGCCGAAACTCGCGCGACCAGCTGCCGAACGATTTTTCGACCCTGAGGGCATTGAGGGCGCGAAGGCCAAACAGCCGGATGCCGAAGGCCGCACCCTTTTCCAGGATCAGATCGAACAGGTAGCGCTGGTATTCCGGCTTCATCCAGATCTCGTAGCCGACGTCACCGGTATAGCTGACCCGACCGACGATCGCCGGCGCCATACCGAGATTCATCCGGCGAATATCCATGAACGCAAAGGCCTTATCACCGACGTCGAGATGGGTCAGCGCCGCCAGCACGTCCCGCGCCTTCGGCCCGGCGATCGACAGCCCGACAAGCTCCAGCTTCAACGGACGGATCGAGACCGAGCCATTCTCTGGCAGGTGCGCCTCGAACCAGCGCATATGATAATCCTCGGCGATGCCGGAGCCGATGAGGAGGAAATCCTGTTCACCGAGCTTGGCGAGCGTGAAGTCGCCGATCAGCTTGCCATCGTCTTTCAGCATCGGCGCCAGCGACATCCGCCCCACAGCCGGGATACGGCAGGCGAGCATCCCATCGAGCCAGGCTTCCGCCCCCGCCCCCTTGATCTCGTATTTGGCAAAGCCGGAGGTTTCCATCAGCCCGACAGCGGCGCGCACCGCGCGGGCTTCGTCGCCGACCGTGTCGAAATCGGTCGAGCGGCGCCAGGAGAAGTGATCCTCGACACCGGCAGGTGCAAACCACAGCGGCGTTTCCAGGCCATAGGAAGCACCGAACACGGCACCGGCCGCCTTCAACCGGTCATAGATCGGCGTCGTGAGCAGCGGCCGTGCGGCCGGCAGCTCCTCGTTCGGATAACGGATGGAAAAACGGCGCGAATAGTTCTCGCGCACCTTGGCGTTGGTATAGGCAAGCGTGGCGAAATCGCCATAACGCGCCACGTCCATGGCAAAGACGTCGAAGCCGGGATCGCCGTCTATCATCCAGTTGGCAAGCGCCAGGCCGACGCCGCCGCCCTGGCTGAAGCCGGCCATGACGGCACAAGCCGACCAGAAATTGCGCAGCCCCCGCACCGGCCCGACCAGCGGGTTTCCATCCGGCGAAAAGGTGAAGGGCCCGTTGATGACCTTCTTGATGCCGGCTCTGTTGAAGGCCGGGAAATGCCGGAAGCCGACCTCGAGTTCCGGCGAGATGCGGTCGATGTCCTCGGCCAGCAGCTCATGGCCGAAATCCCAGGGTGTCGTCACCGGCGACCAGGGGCGGCAGGCTTTCTCATAGGTGCCCATCAACATGCCATTGCGCTCTTGGCGCAAGTAAATCTCGCCATCGAAATCGACACAGTGCATCAGCTCCTTGCCGCGCGTCTGGTTGAACTCGATGACCTCGGGCATATCTTCGGTGATGAGATACATATGCTCCATCGCCAGAACGGGCAGCTCCAGCCCGACCATGCGGCCGACCTCGCGCGCCCAGAGGCCCGCGGCGTTGACCACATGCTCTGCAATGATTTCGCCCTGATTGGTGATGACGCGCCAGGATCCGTCCTCGCGCTGCACGAGATCCTCGACCTTTGTGTGCAGATAGATCTCGGCCCCATTCTTCTTGGCCGACTTGGCATAGGCATGGGTCGTTCCATAGGGATCGAGATGGCCCTCGACCGGGTCGAACACCGCGCCAACGAACTGATCTGGATCCAGCAGCGGCATCAGGTCGTGCGCTTCCTTGGGCGTCAGCAGCTCGGCCTCGAGCCCCATGTAGCGGCCCTTGGCGAGGATCGACTTCATCCAGTCGAAACGCTCCTTGGTCGCGGCCAGCATCATGCCCGACGTCATGTGCAGGCCGATGTCCTGGCCGGAATATTCCTCGATCTCCTTGTAGAGTTCGACGGTGTATTTCTGCAGCTTGGCGACGTTGGGGTCGCCGTTGATCGTGTGCATGCCACCGGCGGCATGCCAGGTCGAACCGGAGGTCAGCTCCGATCGCTCCAGCAGCACCACGTCGGTCCAGCCGAACTTCGTGAGATGGTAGAGGATCGAGCAACCGACAACGCCGCCACCGATCACGACGACTCTGGCATGGCTTTTCATGCGCACACTCCGCTTTCCCGCGCATCCGGGCGAAGCGCGGCTCAGTTTTCAGGAAGAAAGGGTCAGGCACGACTACCGCCCACCCGGTCTGTTCAGGCACGGGAACAGCGTGCGGCGAGCAGGGCAAAGCCTAGTCAGAAAGATGGCCGCGTTAAAGACGTGGCTGCGAAGAACGCTTGTCCGTTTCCGCCATCTGCTGGCGGGTTGGCGACCCAAATGCGGCATTCGATGCCGCATTTGATTTTAGTCGGAAAAAGCGGCCGAAAGGTCGAACGCGCGGCCCATCGCCATCAGGTCGTCGAAGAGCGATTCGGCAAAGCTGCGCGAAACGATCAACTCGAATGCGTTCTCGCCGGTGCGCGCCAGGTTGATGCCGATATGGCCGCAAAGCACATTGGTGCTGCCACCCAGTGCGAAGGCCGCAGGGTGGAGATCGACGCCGATGCCCTTGGCCAGGATCTGCCGCACGGACGGCCCGGAGAGGCGCAACAGAACGCGGCCGTCGCTCTGGTCGACGACATGCGCCTGCGTGCCACACAGCATATCGAGACGGCGCATGAGCCCGACTGGCGTATCGACCTGCGACACCACCAGCCACTCGCCGGGTCCGCAATAACGCAACGACAGGTCGGGTGTCGACGAAAGCGCCCGTTGTACCGCCGCTTCAAGTCCGACATGGGCGAGCACAGTCGCGATTGCCTGCCAATGGCCGACCTCGAGGTGATCCGCATTCGCGGGCTTCGGGGTGCCGCGCAGCTTCTGGTCGAGCGCATGGCGGTTGTTGTAGTCGCGAACCATCACCGCCTCCTCAGGCTTTCAGCTTCTTGTTTTCGGGATCGACGAACGCCGGGTCGCAGACCTCGGCGATGACCTCGTGATCGCGCAGCTTGTCCCAGACGACGATCTTTTCGCCGTAGCGCTCGCGCCCGGACTTGAGGAAGGCAAGCGCGATGTGCTGCCCCAAAACCGGCGAATAGCCGGCGGAGCTGACCCAGCCCTGATCGTTGAGCGTCGACGGCTTCATGCCTTCTTTCAGAAGATGAGCGCCGGCACGCATGTCCTTGTCCTTGTCCACCGGCCTCAGCCCGACAAGCTGCATACGGTCTGCCGCCGTCAGGCCGTAGCGTGCGGACAGATGTTTGCCGATAAAATCGGGTTTCTGCGCCGAAAACATGCGCCCAAGCCCGGCATCGCCGTGTGTAACGCGGCCGTCGAATTCCGCATGAGTCAGAAGCCCCTTTTCAAGCCGCAGCACGTTCAATGCCTCGACACCGTAGGCGCAGATATCATGCGCTCGCCCGGCCTCCATGATCTGCTCGGCAACCGCTTCACCGTAACCGGCGGGAACGGCAAGTTCGAAGGCCAATTCGCCGGAAAATGAGATGCGGAACAGCCGGGCGTGGATGCCGCCGCGAAGCGCCGTTGCGCGTGCCGACAGGAACGGGAAAGCCGTTTCCGAGATATCCTCGTCGACCAGTTGCTGCAGCACATCGCGCGCCTTCGGGCCGGCAATCGCCATCTGCGCCCACTGATCGCTTGACGAGCAGAACCTGACCTTGAGATCGGGCCACAGCACCTGCGCGCAATAATCGATGTGGGACATGACCGCGCCGGCCATGGCAGTGGTCGTCGTCACGAAGAAGTGGTCCTCCGCCAGCCGGCTCACGGTGCCGTCGTCGAAGACGAAGCCGTCCTCGCGCAGCATCAATCCGTAACGGGCCTTGCCGACCGGCAGCTTCAGCATGGCGTTGCAATAGAGCCGGTTGAGAAACTCCGCCGCGTCAGCTCCGAAAACCTCGATCTTGCCGAGCGTCGACACATCGCAGAGCCCGACATTGGCGCGAACATTGAGGACCTCGCGGTCGACGCTTTCGCGCCAGGTCTTTTCGCCGGCGCGCGGGAACCAGGCCGAGCGGAACCAGAGGCCGGAATCGACGAAGGTCGCGCCGTGCTTCTTCGCCCATTCGTGTAGCGGCGACTTGCGGGTCGGCGTCGCGTGGCTGTCGCGGGATGTCCCCGCCAGCGCACCGAAGGAGACCGGCGTGTAGAACGGCCGGAACGTGGTCGTGCCGACCTCGGCCGGACTCACCCCACGCATGCCGGCGAGAATGCCGACCGCATTGATATTGGAAAGCTTGCCCTGGTCGGTCGCCATGCCGCTGGTGGTATAGCGTTTGGCGTGCTCCACATGGCCGAAACCCTCGCGCAGCGCGAGACCGAGATCCTTCGCGTGCACATCGTTCTGGAAATCCACGAAGGCCTTCGACTTGGCGCCGGGCACATACCATACAGCAGCAAACGAAGGTTCAACCTCGGGCTCAGTCACCGGCAGCAGTGCTGCGGCCGCGTTGAAGCCAAGCTCTGAGGCAATCGCAGTCGCCTTCTCGGCACCGTCGCGCAGGCAGCCGGCAAGCGTGTAGACACCATTGGCCGCTCCAGCGACCCGAAGGGCATTGCCGACATCGGGTGCTGCGAATGCCTTAAGGGTATCCGACCACACCGGCCGAGCGCCGCGCTGGCAGGCGAGATGAATGACCGGGCTCCAACCACCGGACATGCCAAGCGCATCGCAGGCGATCAGTTCCTCAAAGCCCGAGCGCTCGACGACGATGCCCGACAGCCGCCTCCTGCCCCTGGTGTCGACGATCGAGCCGGAGCGGATCACCCGCACGCCATCGGGTGCGACATCGTTGGTCTCCGGTCGGCTGTCGATGATAGTCGAAACCGCAACGCCCTTCGCCGACAGGTCGCGAGCCGTGCGATAGCCGCTGCTGCCGCTGGTGAAGATTGCAACCGACTTGCCGGCAGAAACGCCATAACGCTTAGCGTAGGTCGAAACGGCGCCGGCCATCATCACGCCGGGGCGATCATTGCCGCCAAACACCAGCGGCCGCTCTTCAGCGCCGGTCGCCAGCAGAGCGCGCTTGGCGGCAATGCGCCACACGCGTTCGGTCGGCAGCTTGGTCGATGGCTCGGCCACATGTTTCTGCACGCGCTCGACCGCACCGAAGACATTGTCGTCATACCAGCCGAAGACCGTGGTGCGCGGCAGAAGCGTGACGTTTTCGAGTGACTTCAGTTCAGCGACGGCACGATCTGCAAACGCGGGCGCCGACGCACCGTCAACCGTTTCGGTTTCCGACAGCAGCGATCCGCCGAGGCGAAAATCCTCATCCGCCAGGATAACGCGAAGCCCGGCGCGACCGGCCGTCAAGGCGGCCATCAGACCCGCCGGTCCGCCGCCGACGACGAGCAAATCGCAGAAGGCCCAGGATTTTTCATAGCTCTCGGGGTCGCGTTCCAGCACCGCCCGCCCGAGACCGGCGGCCCGCCGGATCACCGGCTCATAAAGCTTTTCCCAGAGCTGGCGGGGCCACATGAAGGTCTTGTAGTAGAAGCCGGCGCCGAGAAACGGCGAAAGCAGGCCGTTGACCGCGCAGACATCGAACCCGAGCGATGGCCAGCGGTTCTGGCTCTTCGCCGTCAAGCCGGCATAGAGCTCGGCGACCGTCGCCTTGGTATTCGGATCGCTGCGGGCGCCCGAACCAAGGGTCACGAGCGCGTTCGGCTCCGACGGCCCGGCACTGACGATGCCGCGCGGCCGGTGGTACTTGAAGCTGCGGCCGACCAGCATCTGGTCGTTGGCAAGCAAGGCAGAGGCAAGCGTATCGCCGGCAAAGCCGCGCAGCGGGTTGCCGTCGAAGGTGAAGCTCAGCACTTTGCTGCGATCGACAAGACCGCCGGCGGACAGGCGATAAGCGGTCATCGCTGCGCCTCACGCGCCGCGGCCGCACCGTCGACAGCCGAATAGACCTCATGGGTGACCGTGTCGCGTTCGACAACCAGGAACCGGCGACAGCCGGCAACATGATGCCAATGTTCTACCGTTCGGCCGCGTGGGTTGGCGCGCACATAGACATAGTCATGCCAGGCTTCATCCGAGGCTGAAGGCGCCGGCCGAATGACCGACGCATCGCCACGGATTGCGAACTCTTCCTTCGGGCGGACCCCGCAATGGGGACAGGTGATCAGGCTTGCCATTGTCTTCCGTATCCTGGAGCCTCAACACAGCTCCCTCAATATTCCTGGTCAGCCGGATGGTCGTCATCCGGCTCGCGCCGATCTAGAGCGCCGTGCGTTCAGATGAACGCACAAAGGACGCTCTAGCACTTTGATTCTAGAGCATCTTATCCGCTTTCAGTGATTCCACTTGAAAGCGGGATGCTCTAGTGAAGATTGGGCTGCGGCCCGGCCCCTGCCTCGTCGACCGCATAGCCCCGCGCGAAACGATCGAGCCGCAGGGCGCGCGCCACCGGGTGGGTGTCGTTCCTGGCGATGAGATGCGCGAAACAGTAGCCCGAGGCCGGCGTCGCCTTGAAGCCGCCGTAGCACCAACCGCAATTGAGGTAGAGGTTGTCGATCGAGGTGCGGTCGATGATCGGCGATCCATCCATGCTCATGTCCATGACACCGCCCCAGGCGCGCAGCACCCGGACGCGCGACAGGCCGGGGATCATCGACACCCCCTCCTCCATCACATGTTCGGCCGTCGCTAGATTACCGCGCTGGGCATAGGAGGAGTAACCGTCGATCTCGGCGCCGAAGACCAGTCCGCCCTTGTCCGACTGCGAGATATAGAAGTGTCCGCCGCCATAGACGATCACGTGATCGATGCACGGCTTCAGCCCCTCGGTCACGAAGGCCTGCAGCACGTGGCTTTCGAGCGGCAGCTTCAGGTCGGCCATCTCGCCGACGCGCGAGGAGTTGCCGGCCGCTGCCAGCGCCAGCTTGCCGCAACCGATGAAGCCCTTTGACGTTTCCACCCCGGTGACGACGCCATTCTCGCGGCGAATGCCGGTCACCTCGCAATGCTCGATGATGTCGACGCCGTGCTGGTCCGCCCCGCGCGCATAACCCCAGGCGACGGCGTCATGGCGGGCGGTGCCCGCGCGCCGCTGCAGGAGGCCCCCGAGGATCGGGTAGCGCGCATGATCATAATTGAGGAAGGGGATCATCTTCTTCAGTTGTTCGCGCTCGATCAACTCGGCCGCAACCCCTTCCATCCACATCGCGTTGCCGCGCCTGACATAGGCGTCGCGCTGGGCGTCGCTGTGGTAAAGCATGATGACGCCGCGCTGGGAGAGCATGACGTTGTAGTTCAGGTCCTGCTCAAGCCCTTCCCAGAGCTTCATCGAGAATTCGTAGAAGGGTTCGTTGCCGGGCAGCATGTAATTGGAGCGCACGATCGTGGTGTTGCGGCCGACATTGCCCGATCCGAGATAGCCCTTTTCGAGCACCGCGACGTTCTTCACGCCGAATTCCTTGGCGAGATAGTAGGCGGTCGCAAGACCATGGCCGCCGCCACCGACAATGATTACGTCATAATGGGATTTCGGCTGAGGCTGTCGCCATTGCGGTTTCCAGTTCAGGTTTCCGGAAAGGGCGTTCCTGACGATCGAGTATGCGGAATAACGCATGAAGTCATCCAGTTCAGTTGCGTCGGCACATTTGCACAGCCGGCGCGAGGAGCAAAGATGCAAGCTTCTCGCAGCTGCAAAAATCAAGCCGGCCATTTGCCGCAAGGCACGAAAACTCGCGTAACCGGCGCCTGCGACACGACATTTCGTAGGAACCGTCTAAAACTATGGGCAACTTCTGTCGTTGAGTGTGGTATGGCCCGACAAAGGCCCGAAAGACGACAGGCAATGCTCGACATTCTGCAAAAATCCGCGATCGCCGCCGGGCGCGCCATCCTCGACATCTACAACGCCGGCCCGGCAGTGACCTACAAGCCCGACTGTTCGCCCGTGACGGACGCCGACGCGTGTGCGGAGCGCATCATCCTGGCCGATCTTGCCGCCGCCTTTCCTGACATTCCCGTCGTGGCTGAGGAATCGGTCGCGGCCGGCTCCATCCCCGACATCTCAGGCAAGTCATTCTTTCTCGTCGACCCGCTCGACGGCACCAAGGAATTCATCGGCCGCCACAACGACTTCACCGTCAACATCGCGTTGATCGAAAACGGCGCGCCAGTTGCCGGCGTCGTCTACGCTCCGGCACTCGGCATCCTCTACGCCGCCGCCGGCGGCAAGGCACTGAAAGCAGTGGTCTCCGAAGCCTTTCACGTCGGACCTGAAACCGTGATCGGCTGTCGCAGTCGCGGCGATCGGCTGGTGGCGCTTGCGAGCCGCTCGCACAACAGTGCCGAGACCGTTGCCTATCTCGCCGAACATGGGATCACCGACTACGAGGCCGTCGGCTCCTCGCTCAAGTTCTGCCTGCTGGCCGACGGCCTTGCCGACGTCTACCCGCGCTTCAGCCGTACGATGGAGTGGGACACGGCCGCCGGCGATGCCATCCTGCGCGCGGCCGGCGGCGAGACGCTGACGATGGAAGGCACGCCGCTCACCTATGGCAAACGCAATCAGACGAGCGACAGCGATTTTGCCAATCCCTGGTTCGTCTCCCGCGGCAAGACCTGAGGCCGGAATCGGCCAGAACGAGCGTCATTACGATATGGACGTGAGACCGGTAACGCCTCGCCGCCACGCGATGTCATTTCACCATCGCCACCGCCGCTCTCAGCCGGTGGCTTGATGCAGAACCCGGCGAGATTAAGAGACCGAGGCTACGGCTCTAGCCGCCTCACCGCCTGGTGGCCGTGGCGATCAGGTTGCCGATCGAACTCTCGTTGAATGGCTTGTCGATCCTTGGGATACCCCGCAGATGCGCCGGGAAGATCTCCGCGTCGCCGTAGCCGCTGGTAAAGCCGAAACACAAGCCGCGGGCGAGGATCGCATCCGCTACCGCAAAGCTGGTCTCATCCTCGAGATTGACGTCGAGGATGATGAAATCGAACGACTGGGCGGCAATCAGCTTCATCGCCTGATCGGCGTTGGCGGCGATCTGGACATCGCTGATACCCATCGATTTCAGGATTTCTTCGGCATCCATCGCGATGATGAAATTGTCTTCCAGAACGAGCACTGTTCTGATCGACGGTGGAATCTCGATCGTTGGCATTCGGTCCACCTTTCGCGAGAACCATGCGCCGGCCGCAGAAGCGGTCGCCGCATTCAACCTTGATCTATAGACCCCGCGAACCCACCCGGCATTTAAAAAAGACATGTCGGGCACCCCCAGCGATTTTGTCGCATCTCTACCCGCGCCAGCGAAGGAACAAGGCGCGCTGGGGGGCGTTCAATAGGAAGCGGCGCATCGCCGGCTGAAAGCTGCATTCGCGGCCGCGTCTCGATACTCAGGATGAATTTCCGAAACGGATTGGAGAAAGATCATGGCACAGGCAGCCTCCGTGCTGAAACCGAAGGTCAAGGACGAGGAATTCGACATCGGGCTGAAGAAGGCCTATCGCCAGCAGATGGCGGCCGCGCTCTCCGACATTCTCGCCGACACGTACAAGCTTGTCATCAAGAGCCACATCTATCACTGGAATGTCGTCGGTCCGCTGTTCAAGCCGCTGCATGAACTGACCGAGGAACACTACAACACACTGTTCAAGGCCACCGACATCATCGCCGAGCGCATCCGCGCGCTGGGGCACCTGGCGCCGGCAAAGCTTGGCGAGGCCAATCAGTTTGCGCCGACCAGCGCCTCGGTGAACCACACGACCGCCGCCGAGATGGTCGCCGACCTCATTGCCGACCACGAGGCTGCGGCCCGACGCATGCGCGACGCCGGCACCAAGGCCGACGACAACGGCGACCTGGTGACGACGGACATGCTGACCGACCGGCTCAATTTCCATGAGAAGGCGCTGTGGATGTTGAGAGCGATCGTCGCCGCCTGACGACCGATGAACGGTGTCACCGAGCCCCGCCGTCCGGCGGGGCTTCTTGCATATCAGTCCAGACCGAAGCGTCAGATCAGCGGCCGCTTGGCCTCGCTGAAACCTTCCCAGCCGGCGATCGTCAGCAGGCCGTCGATATCGCGAACGTTGCAGCCCTTGTCCGCCCAGCGGATCATGCCACGCTCGGCCAGCTTCTTCAGTGTCTTGTTGGTATGGACGATCGAGAGGCCGAGCGTATCGGCCACGTGCTGCTGCGTAATCGGGATCGCCACGCGGCTGCCGTTGAAGAGGTCCAACGCCTTGGCACGCTGATAGAGAAAGGCGATGAGATAGGCGGCACGTTCCAGCGCCGACCGGCGGCCGATGCTCAAGAGGTTCTCGTCGAGGATGCGCTCTTCGCGCGCGGCGATCCAGGTCAGGTCATAGGCGAGATCAGGATAGCTGCTATAGAGCCGATTGAGCTTGCCGCGTTCGAAGACGCAGAGCGTGACAGGCGAGAGGGCCTCGATCGAATGCTGCATCTCCCCCATGAGGCTGCCCTGTAGTCCAACGAGATCGCCGGGCATGATGTAGTTGAGGATCTGCCGGCGCCCGTCGTCGAGCATCTTGTAGCGAAATCCCCAACCGCTCAGCACGGTAAAGAGATAGGCGCTGTGTGCGCCTTCCACCAGGATCGTCGCCCCGCCGTCGACTGCGAGTTCCCCTGTCTTGAACTGTGAGACGAAGGCCAGCTCGTCCGCGGTGAATGCCCGGAAATGATCGAGCTTGCGCAAGGGACAGCTTTCGCATGGGATGCGTTTGTCGTTGCGGGTTGCCGTTCCTGCCATCAATCCATCCGATACCTGTTGCGGCAGGCCACTCTGGCTACCGATGGTTCTTATCGGAACTAGTGTGCCCGGTCGGGGTGACAAGGTTTGGCGTGCTGAAAACGGATAGATTTCAGGCGCTTCAACGCTAGGCGCAACGGACCACAGTGATGGACAGGCGCCTCCTTGCGCCCTATCTCTTGCGTTCGATCCTGACCGCTGGAGCTTCCGCCATGTCTCACCCCGCCTTTGCCCCCGATCACCTTGCCGTCGTCACCGGCGCCGCTTCCGGCATCGGCCTTGCCAGCGCCCGCCGTTTCGCGCGGCTCGGCATGCGTGTCGTACTCGCCGATCTCGACGGCGAGCGCCTGACGCGAGCTGCAGCCGAGGTCGCAGAGTTGTCGTCGCAGGGCACGGACTATGTTGCAGCCATCCCGGCGGACGTTTCTCGCCTTGAAGAGATCGAAGCGCTGGAGCGCGACGCCCGCGCGCGCTTCGGGCCAGTCCATGTGCTGATGAACAATGCCGGCATTCAGCCCGGCAGCGCGATATTCGGCCCGCAGGCAAACTGGGAGGCGGTACTCGCCGTCAATCTCTGGGGCGTCATCAACGGTTCACGCGTCTTCGCCTCGCACATGACCGCCCATGGCCAGCCGGGCGTCATCATCAACACCGGCTCGAAGCAGGGCATCACCACGCCTCCCGGCGACCCCGCCTACAATGTTTCAAAAGCCGGCGTGAAGGCGTTCACCGAGGCGCTGGAACATGAATTGCGCAACATCGCCGGCGGCCAGGTCCACGCCCATCTGCTCATCCCCGGCTTCGTCTACACGTCGCTGACCGCAAGTGGCCGCACGGAAAAACCGGAAGGCGCCTGGACGCCGGATCAGACAGTAGACTTCATGATGGAAAGCCTTGAGCGCGGCGACTTCTACATCCTCTGCCCGGACAACGACGTGATCCGGTCGACTGACGAGAAACGTATTCTGTGGGCAGCCGGCGACATCGTCGAGAACCGGCCGCCGCTGTCGCGCTGGCACCCGGATTATGCCGACGCCTTCAAGGCCTTCCTCGCCAAGGAGCGGAGCTGACTTTTCCGCCCACGTGAACACAGCGTTCTCCGCCGCGGTTCTGGCGCCAGCGATCCGCATGTGGTTTGTGAGCGCATCATCTCGGGAGACGAAAAATGACGAGCGGCATCCACCACATCACGCTGATTGCTCGCAAGGTGCAAGCGAACGTCGATTTCTACGTCGGCTTCCTCGGCCTGCGCCTGGTAAAGCGAACCGGCGGCTACGAGGATGCCACCCAGCTCCATCTCTTCTACGGCGACGCTGAGGGCTCCCCCGGCTCGCTTGTGACCTTCCTGATGTGGGAGGACGGCGCACCCGGCCGCGTTGGCCACGGCCAGCCAAGCGAGATCGCCTTTGCCATCGCGCCGGAAAGCATCGGCTTCTGGCTGACGCGGGCGCTCCAGTACAACATCAAGATTTCCGGTCCTGCCCAGGAATTCGGCGAACCGGTGCTGCGGCTCAAGGATCCCGACGGCGTCATCGTCAAGCTCGTGGGAACCAATGCGCTTTCGGCAGCGGCACCATGGAGCACGCGCGACATTCCCCAGGCAGACGCGATCCGGCGCCTGCGCGGAGCGACGATCCTGACGGAGCAGCCGGCCGACTCCGCCCGTTTTCTCGCGGAGCACTTCGGCTATAGCGAAACCGGCGCCACCGACACGATCCGCCGCTTCACCTCGCAATCGGGCGACATCATCGACGTGCGCGACGCCACCGGTTTCTGGACATCGGCACCCGGCACCGGCACGATCGACCATATCGCCTTTCGCGCCCCGGACAAGGAAACCGTTCTGAAGGTCCGCGACGACCTCAAACGTGACGATGCCGGCGTCATCAACGCCCACGACCGCAAATACTTCTATTCGCTTTATGTCCGCGAACCCGGCGGCTCGCTCTACGAGTTTGCAACCGACAAGCCCGGCTTCACCGTCGACGAGCCGAAGGAGACGCTCGGCACGGAGCTGTTCATCCCCGCCCATTTTGCCGACCGCACTGCGGAAACGCTGGTCAGCTTGCCGCAGTTCGCGCTGCCGGGGGAGCCGCGCCTGGCGGAGCGGGACCTGCCCTTCGTTCATCGCTTCTATCATCCGGAGACGCCCGACGACCGCACCTTCGTGCTCCTGCACGGCAGCGGCGGCAACGAGACGCAGCTTCTGCACCTCGCCCATCAGGTGGATCACGACGCCACGCTGCTCGGCGTTCGCGGTCGCTCCACCGAAGAAGGCTCGCCGCGCTGGTTCCGGCGCTATTCCTCGACCACCTTCGACCAGAGGGATGCGCGCTCGGAGGCCGACGCCTTTGCGGCCTTTCTTGAAGGCGCGCGCGATGGCTACGGTATCGATCTCTCAAAGGCCGTTTTCATCGGCTATTCCAACGGCGCCAACCTGCTGGGCGCGCTGATGACCTTGCATCCAGGCCTGATCCGGCAGGTGGTGTTGATGCGCTCGATGGTGGTTCTCGACGATATGCCGACGCCCGATCTCGCCGGCACGAACATCCTGCTTTTGACGGGCAAGAGCGACGGCTACGGCCAGTTTGCGCCGCGCCTCAAAACTGAGCTGGAGAAGACCGGCGCCAGGCTCACGGCCATCGATCTCGACATGGGGCATGAAATCGGCGCTCCCGATATCGCTGCCATCCAGCAATGGCTGACAGAAAACAGCGTCTGAGGGCTCGCGGACGAAGGAAGAGTTCGCGTTGGCAGCGTAGCAGGCGCACCCTCCATTCTCTCCGTCATGCTCGGGCTTGACCCGAGCATCAGGCTTGACCCGAGCATCCACGGCCTCAAGGCTTTGAGCCACGTTGCACCGACGGTGCGCGCGCAGATGGATCCTCGGGTCAAGCCAGAGGATGACAAAATTCGGTCTTTCGCCACCTCGTGGGAGGCTAGACAAGTGTCCCCTCAGGACTGAAGCCCTTAATTCCCACTCTTTGCCGCAGCAAAGTCTGCGAAAGCCTTGACGAAGGCGCGCAGACGGTCGCTCGCGTCCGTGTCCGTCAGCAGCCCGTCCTGATCGAACAGGCTTTCCGCGCGCGGCAGCATCAGCCGCTTGCCCGACCACAGCTCGGCGCCGAGCGTACGCATGACCGGCAGCCAGGCGTTTTGGCTGAGGATCGTGCCGAAATTGCCCGGCGACGCACCTGCGAGCGCAAAATGTCGCCCACGAAACACCTTGGCGATATCGGCCGATGGCCGGCTCAACCAATCGATCGCGTTCTTGAAAACCCCCGGCATCGAATTGTTGTATTCGGGTGTGAACAGGATCACGCCGTCGGCTGCCATGATCTTCTGTTTCAGCGCGGTAACGGCCTCGGGGATGCCGTCCCTGGCCTCGACATCGCCGTCATAGAGCGGAATGCCATGCAGCGTCGCGGTTCCGAATTCGACACCATCGGGCGAGGCTGACGCGGCAGCCTTCATCAGGCCTGTGTTGAACGACGCCTTCCTGAGGCTTCCTGAAATGCCGAGGATTTTCACCATGATCTGACCCTTTGCTGCTTGTTGCCGCCATCATGGGTCGATGCGACGGGAAAGCCAATGGGATCAGGGGGATGTAAAACCGAAAAAGCCGGGGACGAGCCCCGGCTTTCTGCTTTTGATCGTTATTCCAGCGGCTTCAGCCGTGCCTCGATCTGGGCCCGCTTCGGCTCCAGGAACGGCGGCAGCGACAGGCTTTCGCCAAGCGTTTCCATCGGTTCGTCGACGGCAAACCCCGGCCCGTCGGTGGCGATCTCGAACAGCACGCCGTTCGGCTCGCGGAAATAGAGCGAGCGGAAATAGTAGCGTTCGACCTCACCGCTCGACGGCAGGCGGAAGCCCTGCAGGCGCTCCGTCCACGCCGTCAGCGCATCTGTATCCGGCGCCCGGAAGGCGACGTGATGCACCGCGCCGGCACCCTGGCGGGCGGGCGGCAGGCCGGGCTGAACGGCCACATGCAGTTCGGCTGCGGGACCACCTTCGCCCATCGAGAACACATGCACCTGGCCCTCGCCATCCGGCGACGGATAGCGTCTTGCCTCGGTCATGTTCATCACCTGCGTCAGCACCAGCTCGGTGTTGGTGATATCAGGCACGCTGATGGTGATGGCCCCAAGACCCTTGATCTGGTGCTCGGCCGGAACCGGGCTCTTTTCCCAGGGGTGCGAGGGTGAAAGTCCGCCGTCGTCGATCAACCGGAAACGCTGGCCTTCGCCGTCTTCGAAGTCGAGAGAGATGCGGCCGTCGATTTCGCGCACATCGCCGGCGGTCACCTTCATCTCGTCGAGGCGACCCTTCCACCAGCGAACACTATCGGCACTGCCGACCCGCAGGCCGGTGCGCGAGATGCTGTGCGTGCCGCGGCCTTCGCGTCCGACCGGCCAGTCGAAGAAGGTCAGGTCCGTTCCCGGGCTCGCTTTGCCGTCGGCGTAAAACAGGTGATAGGCGGTTGTATCGTCCTGGTTGACGGTTTTCTTGACCAGGCGCAGCCCGAGAACCTTGGTGTAGAAGTGCAGGTTCTCCGGCGCGTTCGCCGTGATTGCCGTCAGATGGTGAATACCCGTCAGTTGCAAACTCATGATTGCCTCCAATGCGTGGCTTTTCTGTTGAGCACAATATGGGGCGGCACGGCGATTGCGAAAGTGGACAATGTAGAACGCAATGTTCTTCTGGAGTGAACGATCTCCGCACAACCTCGGAGCATTTCCAGGAAAAGCGCGAAGCAGTTCTTCGTCAGGAAATGCGTAAAACTAGGAGACAGAGCGTTTCCACGATCGTCCAAACCGGAGAAGCCTACGTGCGATTGAGATCACCGAGATAGGTATTTTCCAGCCGCGAGATCGCGAAGCTCGCCGGATTGATGTCGGCAAAAATCAGCGCCTCGTGGCCGGCGTCACCCTTGGCCAGCACCTGTCCGTCCGGCGATGCGATGCGCGAGAGGCCGGCAAAGGAGAACATCGGGTCCGAGCCGCAATGGTTGATATAGGCAACGAAGACCTGGTTCTCGAAGGCGCGCGTCTGGATCATGTGGTCGGTGATGAAGGTGCCCGACCATCCGGCCGGCAGCGCCGTCGGCACCAGCACCGCTTCGGCACCCGCCAATGCCAGCCTGCGCACATTCTCAGGAAACTCGACATCGTAGCAGATCAGCATGCCACAGGTGACGCCACGGTGGGCGAACAGCCGTGTCGACGGTTTTTCGGCCCTAAACAGCGACCGCTCGTAGTCGCCGTAGAGATGCGATTTGCGGTAAACGGTCGGCGTCGCATCGCCATCGACATAGACGGCGCTGTTATAGATGTCGTTGCCATCGAGTTCGGCGAAACCGGCGATCAGCGCGATGCCGCTTTCCCGCGAAATCTGCGCCAGGCGCCGGACGATCAGTCCATCCGCCGGCTCGGCGAGATCGCGGATCGCCCCCCCCGCGCCATACCCGGTAAGGCCGAGTTCCGGCGTCATCAGCAGCGTCGCTTCTCTCGCAGCCGCCTCCTTCGCCGCCCGCGCAAGGCGGTCGAGATTGGTGGCGACATCGCCGCAGGCCGATTGCATCTGGAGCGCGGCGAGCTTCATCATTTTCCGTCCGACGACATGGCGCCCAAAAGCTTCGGCAGGTCGCCGAAACGGGCAACGAGACCGAAGATCACGGCGGCCGTAGTGACGAACAGGATCGTCACCGACGCCATGGTCGGCGTGTAGCCGTAGCGAAGCGCATTGAAGATCTTGATCGGCAGCGTTTCCATGGTGAAGCCGACGGTCATGTAGGCAACGATGTATTCGTTGAGCGAAAGCACGAAGGCGAACGCGTAGCCCGAGACGATATAGGGCAGGATCAGCGGCAGGACGATGGTGCGAAAGATCGTGCGCTCATCGGCCCCCATGGTCGCGGCTGCCTCGACCAGCGATCGGTCGATCGCGGTGAAGCCGAGCGACAACGTCACCAGCGGCAGCGTCACGAAGAAGATCGCGTGGCTGACGACCGCCGTCCAGGGCTGGCCGTAGAAGCCGACCGTTGCCCAGAAGGTGAGCATGCCAAGCGCGGTGATCACGGGCGGCAGCGTAAAGGGCGCGACGCCGAGCAACTGGAAGATATTGGCCCAGGGCGCGATCCGGCGCCAGAGGAACCAGGCCAGCGGCAACGCTATCGCAACGGCAAGGGCCGCCGACAGCAACGCCAGCGTGACGGAGGCGAAAAGCGCGCTGCGCCATTCCGGATTGAGGAAGATCTCGCCGTACCAGGACAGCGAAAAGCCCTGTGGCGGGAAAGCCAGCGTCTGCTTGGCATTGACCGATACACCGGCAACGACGATCAGCGGCAGCGCCAGGAAGAGCCCGATCAGGAAGAAGTAGGCCTTGCGGAAGATCGAGGTCATACCGCTTCTCCCTTGCGTCCGGCAATCACGGTCAGCGCCACGAGCCCGAGCGTCACCAGCACCAGGAACACCGCCATGGCCGCGGCAAAAGGCATGTTCGACTGGTAGATCGCCTGGTCGGTGATCAGCACCGACAGGGTCCAATGCTGCGGCCGGCCGAGCAGCTGCGGCAGCAGGTAGGAACCGAGCGCGAAGATGAACACCATGATCAGCGTTGCAGTGATGGTGTTTCTGAGCGCCGGCACGACGACGGTGAAGAAGGCTTTGAGCGGCGATGCGCCAAGCGTCCGGGCAGCCTCCGTCAGGGTCGGGTCAAGCCGCACAAGTGCCGGGAAAAGCACCAGCACCGTATAGGGGAAAGCCTGGTAGACCATGCCGGTCAGCACCGCGCCGAAACTCGGGGTCAGTGCCTTCGCCTCGCTCATGATGCCGAGCGCCACCAGAATGTTGGTAATGCCGGCCGTGCGAGAGAACAGCGTCGACCAGGCAAAGCCGATGATGACTTCCGACAGCGACAGGATCGACAGGAGCGCCACGAGCCAGAGCACCTGCACCTTTCGTCCCATGCGGGTCAGCATGTAGGTAAAGGGCAGCGCCAGCACGACGCAGCAGATCGCCACGGTGATGGCGAGCAGCAGCGAAAAGCCGAGCACACCGCCGAAGAAGGCGGAGAGGAAGCGCGCATAATTGTCGAAGACGAAGGCCGGCGTGTAGAAGCCGCCCTGCTGGCGCTGGAAGAAGCTGACGGCGATCATGGTGCCGAAGGGCACGACGAAGAAGATCGTCAGCATCGCCGCGGGAAAGAGGAGCGGCGCGTAATCGCCAAGGGTCTGGGGCGGTTCGCGTCTCATTTCTTCAACACCACGCAAACGTCGGGGGTAAGCGCAATGCCGACCTCCTGGCCGACGGTGACGTCTGGCCGGCCGCGCGGCGTCGAGACCGCGACGATCTGCCGGCCGGCAATGTCGACGAAGGTTTCGATCGTGCCGCCGAGATCGCGCACAAAGGTGACCTTGCCAGTGAGTGCGCCGGCACCGGGTGCGGTCAGGTGCACATCTTCAGGACGAACCGACAGCGTTCCCTTGGAAGCGCCTGCAGGCAATGCAAGGCCGGCAATCGGCTGCCCCAGCACCTCGACGCGGCCGGCACTGTCGGCCTGCACCTCGAGAAGATTGGTCTGGCCGATGAAGTCGGCGACGAAGCTGTCGGCGGGGCGGCGATAGATCTCGATCGGCGACGCGGCCTGGCGGATCTCGCCACCGTTCATCACGACGACCGTGTCGGCCATGGTCATCGCTTCGCGCTGGTCGTGGGTAACGACGATGGTGGTGATGCCGAGCTTCTGCTGCAGCTGGCGCAATTCCACCTGCATCGCCTCGCGCAGCTTGGCGTCGAGTGCCGACAGCGGCTCATCGAGAAGGAAAAGTTTGGGCGAGATCGCCAGTGCGCGCGCGATCGCGACACGCTGGCGCTGGCCGCCTGAAAGTTTGGCAACGGGCCTGTCGGCATAACCGGTCAGATGGATCATCGACAGCAGTTCGTCGACGCGCTTCTTCTGGTCTTCCTTTGCCGCACCGCGGATGCGCAAGGGGTAGGCGATGTTCTCGCCGACGGTCAGATGCGGGAAAAGCGCCAGCGACTGAAACACCATGCCGAGATTGCGCTTGTGCGTCGGCACATGGGTGATGTCGTCGCCATCAAGTTGGATCGCCCCGCCGGTCGGCAGGTCAAGGCCGGCGATCATGCGCAAAAGCGTGGTCTTGCCGCAACCGGACGGGCCGAGCATGCAGACGAACGTCCCGTGCGGCACGTTGAGGTCGACATTGTTGACGGCTCTGAAGGATCCGAATTCCTTGACGACGTTTTGAAGGGCGAGTCCGGACATTGTCTCTCCGCGGGATAGTCCCCTCCCGTCTGCGGGAGGGGTGGCAAGGGAGACGATGCCCCCTTTCGTTTAAGCTCCGGCCCTCCCCTTTAAAAAAGCGGAGGGCCAACGTCTTGTCATCAGCCGACGATCAGCTCGGTCCACTTCTGGTTGAGCCAATCGGACTTGGACTGATAAAGGTCGTAGCGCGGCACGATCGGCTCGATGTCAGACGAAACGGCTGCAAATTCCTTATCCGTCAGATCGGTGACTTCGCGCTTGACGGTCGGCGACGTGCCGACCTTGCGCGACAGGGTCGCCTGGATCGAAGGCTGGCACATGTAGTCGATGAAGACATGGGCTTCCTCGGACTTCTGCGAGGCGCGCGACAGTGCCCAGCAACCGGAATCCTGGATGCCGCCTTCCTTCGGGAAGGTCGAGCGCACCGGATTGCCGTCGGCGGCCGCAAGGCCGGTCACGTCGTGATAGTACTGGCCCATCGGGATTTCACCCGACTTCAGCGACTGCTCGAACTGTGCCTCGTCGCGGTACCAGAGCCGGACGTTCGGCTTAACCTCGGCGAGCTTTTCGAAGACCTTGAGGATGCCCTCTTCGGTATCAAGCGCATTGGTGCCGCCGAAGTAGGTCTTGGCGGTCACTTCCAGTAGGAAGGAGTTGGAAACCAGCGCCAGCAGGCCCAGCTTGTCGGCATTTGCCGGATCCCAGAACGCGGACCAGGAGGTCGGCGCTTCCTTGTAGACATCGGTGTTGGTGACCAGCGTGATGTACCAGGACACGGCCCCGATGCCGGCAACGCGGCCATCCGGATATTTGTTGACGAAGCGGTCGAGCAGGTTCGAGCTGTTCTTGATCTTCGCCATGTCGATCGGCGTCCACAGCTCGGTCGACTGTCCCTTGAGCATCGCCACCTGCGACATCATCGAAACGTCGGCCGGCGCCTGGCCGGCGCGTGCGGCCTGCTCCAGCTGAACGAGCCAGGCTTCGCCGGTCGGCTCGGCGATCGATTCGATCGCAATGCCCGTCGCCTTGGTGAATTCCGGGAAGATGTTCTTGTCGAACGAGGTTTTGAAATAGCCGCCGTAAACGCCGACCTTCAGCGACTTGTCCTGGGCGCGCAGTACCGAGGGCATCGCCAGCATCGAAGCGCCGGCAAGACCCGCGCCGAGCAGCGTGCGGCGCTTGATGGAAGTGGTGATCATCATCTTTCTCCTTTGTTTCGGCGGTGATCCGCCTTGTTCCCTGTTCTCTTTGATTTCTTGCACATTTTCGGTCTCAGTGCGCGGGCATTTTGCGTTCCAGCATGCGTGCATATTGTGTCAGCGGATAACACAGCACGAAGAAGATCACCGCGACCAGCCCATAGACCGTGAAAGGTTCGAAGGTTGCATTATTGATCGCATTGGCGGTTCTGAGAAGCTCCTCGAAGCCGATGATCGACGTCAGCGCCGTGCTCTTGATGAGCTGGACGAGGAAGCCGACAGCCGGCGGCCGGGTGATCGCGAACGCCTGCGGCAGGATCACCAGGCGCAGTTCCTGCAGGCGATGCAGCCCGAGGCTGGCGCCGGCATCCCACTGGCCGGCCGGCAGGGCTTCGACGCCGCCGCGCCAGATCTCGGCAAGATAGGCGCTGGCATAGAAGGTCAACCCCAATGCTGCCGCGGTCCATGGCTCGATGCGAAAGCCAAGCATCGGCAGACCGAAGAACATCAGGAACAGTTGCATCAACAACGGCGTGCCCTGAAACAGCGCGATGTAGCCCGAGCCGAACCGACGCAGCCACTTCTGTTTCGATATGCGCGCAAACAGGATCATCAGGCCGACGGCAGCCCCACCGGCAAAGGCGACAAGCGATAGAAGCAGCGTCCAGCGGGTCGCAAATACCAGATTGCGCAGGATGTCCCAGAAGGTGAACTCGATCATGACACGCCCGCCCCAAGCATGCGCCGGCCGCCCGCCACGAACAGACGGCGGATCATCATCGACAACGCGAGATAGATCAGCGTGACGACAAAATAGGTTTCGAAGGATCGGAAGGTCCGCGCCTGCAGCAGGTCCGCCTCATGGGCGAGTTCCCGCACGGCGATCTGCGACACGACCGCCGATTCCAGCATCATGATGATCACCTGGCTGATCAGCGCCGGAAAGATGACCTTCAGAGCCTGCGGCAGAATGATCTTGACGAACACCTGCCGTGGCCTCAGCCCGAGTGCAAAGGCTGCCTCGCCCTGGCCCTTCGGCACGGCGTCAAGGCCGGCACCGACGATCTCCGTGGTGTAGGCCGCCATGTTGAGCGTCATCGCCAGGATCGCCGCGACGATCGGATCGAGCCGGATGCCGAGGCTCGGCAGACCGAAGTAGATGAAGAACAACTGCACCAGGAACGGCGTGTTGCGGATCACTTCGACATAGACGGCAACCGCCTTGCGCAGCACGCCGTAACGGCTGCGGCGGGCGGCTGCAAAGACAATGCTGATCAGAATGCCGAGCACCATGGTGCAGGCGATCAGAAAGAGCGTCATCGCAGCGCCATGGGCGATCGCGCCCGCGGCATCCCGAAGCCACCCGAAATCGAGGCTGTAACCCATCGTCGCAACCTTTCCCCGAAAGGCACCCACGGAGACGCATGTCCCCGTGGGCGTCAAGTGCTGATTAGTCTTTCAGGTTTTCGGGGTTGAGCGGCGTCTTCAGCCAGGCCTCGGAGCTGGCATTCAGCTTGCCATCGGCAAGCATCTTGGCAACCGCGTCGTTGACGGCCGTCTTCAGGGCTTCCTCGTTCTTGTTGAGGCCGATATGCGACGGCGAGGTCAGGAGCTGGAACTTCTGTTCCGGCTTCAGCGCCTCCTGGCGGGCCAGCACCTGCGCACCGACGTCGTTGCCGACGACCATCAGCTGGGTCTGGCCGGAGATGAACGCCTGGATCACGGCATTGTAGTTGTCGAAGCGCTGGATCGCGGCGGTCGACGGCGCTGCCTCGGTCAGCGACGTATCTTCCAGCGTGCCGCGGTTGACGGCGATCGTCTTGTCCGCAAGGTCGTCCTTGCCGGCAACCTTGAGCTCAGCCGGACCGATGACCGCGATGTAGTAAGGTGCGTAGGCCGCGGCGAAGTCGATCACCTCGGCACGTTCCTTGGAGAAGCCGACGCTCATCAGGATGTCGACGCGCTTGTCGTTGAGATAGGGAATGCGGTTCTGGCCGGTGACGCTGACCAGGTTGAGCTTGACGCCGAGGCCGTCGGCGATCTGCTGGGCGACATCGACGTCATAACCCTTGATGCTCATGTCGGCACTGGCCGAGGAGAAGGGCGGGAAGTCCGAGAAGATGCCGACATTGATCTGGCCGGCCGACTTGATGTCGGCGAGCGCGTCGGCACGTGCGATACCGGTTGCCGCGCCCAGCATCAGAGCGGCGGCGAATGCTGCTTTCATCGTCTTGTGAAGTGTCATTGTCGTTCCCCTGTCCGGAAGCATTGTTGGTTGTGGCATTTGCTGGTCGGCCGCCGCTTCCAGTCCGGCAGCCGACAATCTTTCTTTCAGGCGTCAGGCGGACTTGCCGGTAACGGCCGGGCTGAACACCATGAGGCTGAGGATCTCGAACAGAACCTGGGCGCCGGCATGCGCCGTGTTGGTCGTCGCGTCATATTGCGGCGCGACCTCGACGACGTCGCCGCCGACAAGGTTGATGCCCTTGAGGCCGCGGATCAGTTCCAGCACTTCGCGGGTGGTGAGACCACCGATTTCAGGCGTGCCGGTGCCCGGTGCAAAGCTCGGATCAACGCTGTCGATGTCGAAGGAGAGATAGGTCGGGCCGTCGCCAACGATCTTCTTGGCCTTCTCGATGATCGCGGGAATGCCGAGACCGGTGACTTCCTCCGCATGGATGACGGTCATGCCGGACTCGTAGGAGAACTCCCAGAGATATTCGGCCGAGCCGCGGATGCCGATCTGCACGACACGGGTCGGATCGAGCACACCGTCGAGCACCGCGTTGCGGAACGGGCCGCCATGGTGGAACTTGGTGAGGTCGTAGGCGCCGCCGGTGTCGCAATGGGCATCGATGTGGATCATGCCGACCGGCTTCTTCTTGCCGACGGCTTTCAGGATCGGATGGGTGATCGAATGGTCGCCGCCAACAGACAGCGGAATGACGCCGGCATCGACGATCTGGTTGATGCGCTTTTCGATATCGTCGTGGCTAAGCTCCAGCCGGTAGCGGCTCTGGAACGGCACGTCGCCGATGTCGGCGACACGCAGTTCGTGAACCGGCGCGCAACCGAGCACATGGTTGTAAGGGCCGATGCGCTCGATCGAACGCAGCGCCCGCGGTCCGAAGCGCGAACCAGGACGGTTGGTGACGCCAAGATCCATGGGGATGCCGACGATCGCGACCTGCAGATTGCCGAAATCGGGCTCGTCCGCATCAACAGCCATGTGCGGCGCCGTCAGGAAGGTCGGGATGCCGGAATAGGGCGCAAGGCGCGTGCCGCTCTTGGTGAAGATCTTGTCGGCGACGCGGCGGAAGGTCGGGTCGAACAGCTCGCCGCCATGGCTTTCACCGTATTTCGCCTTGAGTTCGCCAAGCTTCTTTTCGTCCCAGGCCATCCGCTCAAACCTCCGTCATGTCAGCCGGGGAATGCGCACAAAGGCGCCACAGATCAGCATCTGCGGATGGGGCCGGTTCTCTCCGGCTCAATCAAGTTCCCCAGGCTTTTTGCCCTGTTGAGTTCCATTAGGTGACAAATCCTCTGGAAAATCAATTGACATTGTTATAGCGTTTCGTGTGAGAAAAATTCACATGACAACAGCCCGCCGGAACCAAGCTTTTTGTCCAGCCGCCTGCCGCCCCTGAACCCCTTGCGCGCCTTCGAGGCGACGGCGCGCCGTGGCTCCGTGTCGGCTGCCGCGCGCGAACTGAACGTGACGCACGGCGCCATCAGCCACCAGATCCGCGCGCTCGAACTCTCGATCAACGCCACGCTATTCGTGCGCGGCGGAAAGCGGCTGAAGCTGACGCCGCAGGGCGCGCTGCTACTTCCGGCGGTTACCCACGCCTTTGCCGAAATCGCCGCCGCAACAGCCGCCATGACGCGCCCGACCACCAGCGGCGAGTTGCGCATCACCTGCGTCCCCGCCCTGCTCTCCTTCTGGCTGATCCCGCGCCTGCACCTCTTCACCGAGCAGTTTCCCGATGTGCGGCTGACGCTGATCGCCTCCAATGATGCCGCCTATCTCGATGCGTCCGATGTCGACGTCTGCCTGATCTATGGCGACGGCAACTGGCCGGGCTGCTGGTCGAAGCTCTGGAGCCGGCTGGAACTGTTCCCGGTCGTCAGCCCGACATTGCTGAATATGCGGCCGTTGCGCTCCGTGCGCGACCTGCGCGACCATGTGATGCTGCATGGCGACGACGGGCGCGAATGGAACACGTGGCTGGCAGCGGCCGATGCCAGCGACCTGCAGCGCGGTCGCCAACATTTCATGAGCGATGCGCGGCTTTCGACCGAAGCGGCGCTGCACAATCAGGGTGTCGCGCTTGGCGACACCATCACCGCCGGCAGCCTGATCGCGCGCGGCGAGTTGATCGCTCCCTTCGACCTGACGGTTCCGGCCAACGACGCCTTTTACGTCGCCTGCCGCAATGAAGTGCTGGCCGCCCCGATCGTGCGTATCTTCATCGACTGGATGTTCTCGGCGCTGGAAAACGACCCGATGCCGGAACTGCAGACCTCCGCGCGCACGATTATTCGCAGCCGAGCCTCGAAATCCGAGCCGACAGACCGTAAATCGGTGAAGGACGGTTTTCAGCCGGTTTCAGCGCCGGCCCGCGGCCGGCGCACGGAACGCCCACAGAAACGCAAGAACAAAGCCTGAGCCATAGGAACACCTGCCATGCCGCATTTCAATCCGCTCGTCGAAAAGCTCTCGTCGCCGCCCGTGCCGTCGGTGCTCGCCTGGGCGAAAAGCTATGATGGCTCCCGCGGGCCGCTGATCGACCTCTCGCAGGCGGTGCCCGGCTATCCGGCGCACCCGGACATGCTGGCATGGCTGGGCGAAGCCGCGGCGTCGACTGCCTATACCGGCTATGGCGCGATCGAGGGTGAAGCGGCGCTGCGCGAGGCCTATGCCGCGCATGTGGCAGGCCTTTATCGCGCCGCGATCACGGCCGACAACATCCACATCACCTCTGGTTGCAACCAGGCATTCATCTGCACCGCGATGGCGATCGCCTCAGCCGGTGATACGATCCTGATGACCAACCCCTATTACTTCAACCAGGAAACGACGCTCGCCATGCTCGGCATCAATGTCGAGCTGGTGCCCTGCGACGCCGGCGCCGGCTTCCTGCCGGAGATCGACGCAATCACTGCTGCGCTGCGGCCGGGTATCCGGGCGCTCGCGCTGGTATCGCCGAACAATCCGACCGGCGCGATCTATCCGCCCGAGCTTCTGTCGCGCATCTACGAAGTTTGCCGCGCCAACGGCACCTGGCTGATCCTCGACGAAACCTATCGCGACTTCCTGCCCGATGCCGGCGCTGCACCGCACGGCCTGCTGCAGACGGAGGGATGGCAGGACAGCTTCATCGGCCTCTACAGCTTCTCCAAATCCTTCTGCATTCCGGGCCATCGCCTCGGCGCAATCACCGCCGGGCCGGCGCTGGTCGAGCAGGTCACCAAGATCATGGACAACCTGCAGATCTGCGCGCCCCGTTCGGCGCAGGCCGCGGTCGCCAAGGCTATTCCAGCACTTGCCGATTGGCGTCTCGGCAATCGCGCCGAGATCGCTGCGCGTACAGACGCGCTGCGCGATGTCATGGGCCGGCTGCCGCAATGGAAGCTGCAGGCGATCGGCGCCTACTTCGCCTATATCCGGCATCCCTTCGCGGACATCGATTCGCAGTTCGTGGCCGAGAAGCTGGCGAAACTCGCCGGTGTCATCTGCCTGCCGGGCGACTACTTCGGCGAAGGCCAGGAAAACTACCTGCGCTTTGCCTTTGCCAATGCCGACGCGGGCACGATCCGCCAACTGGAAGAGCGGCTCGCCGGCTTCAACCTTCCCGGCCTGTAACAGGGCAAGAGCGTATCCGGTTTCGACGCAGCCGCGGAAACGCTCTTGCTCCATGTTTTTACACATTTCCTGACGGAAGACCGCGTTCGCACCTTTCCTGGAAATGCTCTAACCGCGGCGGGCGATCAGGATGCCGACAAGCACGATCGCCCCGCCGATTGCCTGCATCAGCCCGACCGGCTCGGAGAGCAGTATCCAGGCGAGGATCGCCGCGACCACCGGCTGCAGCAAAAGCGTCAGCGACGAAAACGCCGGCGGCAGATAGGCGAGCGCATAGGTGATCGCCACCTGCCCGCCCGCATGGCTGACGAAGGCGAGGCCGAACAGCATCGACCAGCCGAAGAGCGTCGGCGGCAATAGCGTGGGCTCGGACAGAAGCACGATCGGCAGCATGCAGATGGCGGCGGATGCCGTGCTCCAAACCATGATCCGGATGGTGCTGAACAGGCTGCGCAGCCGCCCGATTGCCAGGATGTAACCGGCATAGAACATCGCAGCGATGACGGCGACGCCGTCGCCCAGCAGATTGCCGTCGGCAAGCGCCATCGGGCCGCCCTTGAGGATGATCACGCCGGCGACCGCCGTCGCAAGTCCGATGGCAAACACGGTGCTGATGCGGGCGCGAAAAAGCAGCCAGCTCGCAAGCGTCACGAAAACGGGGGCAAGGTTGGCCAGCAGGGTGGCATTGGCGACCGACGTCTTGGTCAGCGCATAGTGCCAGGCGGCAAGGTCGATTGCGAGGAAGACACCCGGCAGCACCAGCAGCGCATACTCCGACAGCCGCTCGGGCCGCCGGTCGGACGCCGGCGCCCCACGAAACCAGGACCAGGCGAGAAGCGGGATCAGCGCCAGCGCCACGCGCCAGAAGGCCGTCGCCATCGGTCCGACCTCGGACAGGCGCACGAAGATCGGCGAGCCGCCGATCGCAGCCCCGCCGATCAGCAGGGCAGCCATGGCAAGGCGATTATGAGAAGAGGCGGCGGCGGGTGCTGAGGTCACGTCAATGTCCGGCTCTCTGCTGGCGGGCGATCATGGCGCCCCTGAGAAGGCAGCTAGCAGAAGTGCGGCATCGGCAACAGTCGCAATAAATCGCCCGCAGCAACAAAGACGGCCGCCATGCGCAAACACGGCGACCGTCCAATGGTTCTATCGCGCCTCGTCGGCGCAATGCTTGGTGTCGTCAGGCCGCGTCCGGAATATGCACGGTCTTGACCTCAAGGAAATCCTCGAGCCCGAACATGCCGCCTTCGCGTCCATTGCCGGACTGCTTGTAGCCGCCGAAGGGGCTGCCATAACGATGGGGGCCGCCGTTGATGTGGACCATGCCGGCGCGCAGGCGTGACGCCACCCGCTCCGCCCGCTTGGGATCGCCGGTCTGCACATAGGCGGCCAGCCCGTAATTGGTGTCGTTGGCGATCGCGATCGCTTCCTCCTCGGTATCGAAGGGGATGATCGCCAGCACCGGCCCGAACACCTCCTCGCGAGCAATGCGCATGGTGTTGTTGACGTCGGCAAAGATGGTCGGCTTGACGAAGTAGCCGGTCTCGAAGCCCTCGGGCTTGCCGGCACCGCCGACGACAAGACGCGCGCCCTCGGCGATACCCGCTTCGATCAGCGCCTGCACGCGGCCGAACTGGACGTCGCTCACCAACGGGCCGATGTGGCCGCCTTCCTTGGTCGGATCGCCGACCTCGGCTCCACGACCGACGCGGCCGGCGATCTCGACGACCTTGTCGTAGACGCTACGCTCGACCAGCATGCGCGTCGGCGCATCGCAGGACTGGCCGGAATTGTTGAAGCATTCGAGCACGCTTCCGCTCACTCGGTCTTCGAGATCGGCATCGGCAAAGACGATGTTCGGTGACTTGCCGCCGAGTTCGAGCGTCACGCGCTTGACCGTTTCGGCCGCATCCTTGCTGACGGCGATGCCGGCGCGGGTCGAACCGGTAAACGACATCATGTCGATGTCCCGATGCTTCGACAGTGCGGCACCGGCATTGATGCCATCGCCATTGACGAGGTTGAAGACGCCCGCTGGAAAACCGGCCTCATCGATCATTTCGGCATAGAGCATGGCGTTGAGCGGCGTGAATTCGCTCGGCTTCAGCACGCAGGTCGAGCCGGTCGCAAGTGCGGGAACGACCTTGAGCGCGATCTGGTTGATCGGCCAGTTCCAGGGCGTGATCAGGCCGCAGATGCCGATCGGCTCGCGCAGGATCACGTCGCCGTTCGCCAGCGTATCGCGCGTCTTCAGCCGCTTCAGCGCATCGATGAACCCCTGCAGATGGCCGACGCCGACATCCGCCTGCTGCTCGCGCGTCATTGTCGTCGGAGCGCCGAG
>Ga0247819_10000307_pt1 | contig 30192 bp, 44 predicted proteins | sample 13C_Xylose_Day6_FD_193428 | JGI IMG/M metagenome (GOLD analysis project Ga0247819, IMG submission 193428) | Soil microbial communities from agricultural site in Penn Yan, New York, United States - 13C_Xylose_Day6 | ecosystem: Environmental > Terrestrial > Soil > Agricultural land | place: USA...
CAAGCGCGGTGGCAAGGCCCGTGAGCGCGCCGTCATCCTGGCCGACAACGACGACGAGGTGCTGTGCGCCATCGACGCCGACCAGGTCGACGCGCGGGTGATCGCGGCCGAATGCCAGGACGCCGAGTACATGAAACTGTTCGCACCCGGCATGGACCTGCACAGCGAGGTAGCGTTCCGCGTCTGGCCGGGCGAGCAGCAGCACGGGCCGGACTGCCACATCGCGGCCAAGCCGGGCTGTGGCTGCGGCGTGGTGGCGAAGTGCCACTGTGAGAAGCGGGACCAGGCGAAGGTCTTTGGCCACGGCTTCTCGTACGGTCTCGGCGCGAAGGGCATGGCCCTTCAGCACGGTGTGGATGTGGAAGTGGCCGACCGCTTCATCCTGGGCATGACCGAAGCCTTCCCGCGCTTGGCCGAGTGGAAGGGCGAGGTGCGCGAGCTCGCCGGTGTACTGGGGTACGACGAGAAGGCACCCGCCAACGACCGGTACCGGATCCTGCACACCTGGGCGGGCCGCCCGATCCGGGTCGAACGTGAGCGGGCGTACACGCAGGCGACGGCGCAGCTCGGCCAGGGCGGTACGCGGGACGTGATGGCCGAGGCGATGCTCAGAATGCCGAAGGCCTACCGGCACCGGATCCGCGCCGTCATCCACGACGAGTTCCTGATCAGCCTGCCGCAGGAAGGCGCCCAGGACGTGGCCCAGTCCATCGCTGACGGCATGGCGTTCACGCTGAAGGGTGTGGATATCACCTTCGGTTGCTCGCGCGTCAGCCGGTCCTGGGCGGGCTGCTACGGCGAACAGTACGAGGTAGCTGCGTAGGTAGTTTCACGGCGGGGGTTGCATCGCAACCCCCGCCGTGCCATGCTGGTGATGCAACCAACCGCGAGAGGAAATTGACATGGGCTTCTGGTCCGAGTTCAAGAAAGCCGGGCGCGACATGTACCGGATCCCCGAGGGGACGACGGCGACCCGCTTCCTGGCGTCCCTGCCGAAGGACTACGTCCAGTACGTCCGGGGTGAGGCCGTGTCGGCCGCCTACAGTGCGCGCCGGACGAAGGGGCTTCAGGCCGTCATGGACTTCCAGCAGATGGGCGGCGCCACCCGCGAGCGGCTCGAAGAGTCGCGCGGCGGCGAGCTGCCCCGGGACTACCACAAGACGAAGGCGGCGGCCCACAAGGCACTGGACGACTTCCCCGAGATCAAAGCCTGGATCGACTTGAACGCGATCAGCTGATCATGGCCCTCGCCTTCACCCCACTCGAAGCAGCAACCGGAAGGATCCATACCATGTCTGAGCACCTCGTCCCCGTCACCCAAGAGCTGCGCACCGCGCTGGCCGCCACGTCCGTGCTGCTCGACGCGATCGAGCGGCGGACCCGCAAGGTCAACGACAAGGATGCGTTTCACGACGTCGCCCTTCAGCTCGAAGGGCTCACCGTCGCCGTGCTGTCGGCCACGTCCACCACGTCTCTGCTCGCGCCCGAGCCGGTTGGTGCCCGGATCAATGTGGCGTCCGGTACCGAGCTGGCCAAGCGGATCACGCAGTCCGTCACGTACCTGCGCGGCGAGGCGACGTCGGTCCTGAATCGGGGCGGCCTCAGCCAGTACGACCGCAGCCAGACTGAGGACGCGATCGTCTACCTGAAGACCCTCTACGAGCTCGTCACCGGCGCCGTCGTCTACCAGGCCACGGCCGACCTGAAGCGCCTGCGGAATGAGGACGTGGCCGCCCTGGTTGGCGCGGCCGACCGTCTTGCGGACGTGGCGGCGGTAGCGCTGGCCAAGGACAAGCCCGAGCAGGTCATGCCGAACTTCTAGCAGCGCAGCAGCCACTCGCGGGGCAGGCGGGCCAACTCGGCCACCTGCCCCGCTGTCACGCGTACGTACCGGCCCCGGATCCGGTAACGGTCGAGCAGTCCGTGATCAATCAGCCGGTCGACCCCGGCGAGCGGGATACCGAGCTGCTCAGCAGCTTCTTGCCGGGTCAGGAACCCATCCGATGTCATGCGTCCATGGTACAGTTGCTTCAGCATGACAGGATCGCATAGCGACCGGTGCTCAGCGAGAGGCAGCAGCAGCATGAACGACACAGATCAGGGCAAGCTGGATGACGACTTCGACACGGCTGGCGGCATGGACATCTACGGCCGGTCCAAGCCTACCGACATGACCAACGACGGGCCGGACGACGACTTCGACACGGTCGACGACTTCGATTCGCCGAGCGACGTGGCCCCCGCCCCGCCGGTGCAGAAGAACGACCCGATGCGGCCGCAGGCCAAGCGTGGCAGGTACACCGCGCCCCACCCGCTCACCGGCAAGTCAAAGTCCTGGCGCCGCGTGAGCAACTTCAAGGACGTGGCCGAGGACAAGTACCACCTGAACCTGTGGGTTGGCCGCAACATCGCCAAGGGCGTCGCCATCCTGGCGCAGTCCCCGGACCGCCCCGGCTTCATCGACGACCTGGCCCGCCGCGACGTCAAGCTGGACCGGACCCGGCTGAACAACATCACCAGCGCGGCGCAGGATGCGGCCGAGGCGTACAAGATGTCCGACGAGGGCACCGCGCTGCACAAGTCGACCGAGCTCGTCGACCACGCGGGCGGGGACCTGAACCGGGCGCCGGTGCACCACCGCAAGAAGATCCGCCTGTACCTGGACGCGCTGGCCGCCTACGGGATCCGTATCGTCCCCGGCATGATCGAGCGCTTCACCGTCTCGCTCAAGTACGACGTGGCCGGGACGTTCGACCGCATCTGCCAGCTGCCGGACGGTTCGTACGTGATCGTCGACCTGAAGACGGGTGACGACCTGGACCTGTCGATGCCGGGTATCTCGGCGCAGCTCGACTGCTACGAGAACGGCGTGAACACGCACGGCGTCTGGGATGGCATGCGGTACGACCAGCGGATCAAGGTACGGGATGACTACGGCATCGTCATCCACCTGCCGTCGACCCGCGACGAGGTCCACGTGATCAAGGTGAAGCTCGACAAGGGGCGTGCCATCAACGCAGCCAACCTGCATGTGTTCGAGGCGCGGAAGATCAAGGCGAAGGACGTGGCCAGCCCGTTCGTCGCCGAGGACTTCGCCTTCGACCGCAAGGCTGCGGACTTCCATTGGATCGAGCAGCTGAACGCCTGCCACACGATCCCGGAAATGCTGGACGTGGCCAACCGGGCACGGTCCTTCGGGCAGTGGAACGAGCGCCTCGCAGGCGAGGCGAGGAAGCTGTCCGCCGAGCTGACGGCCGCGAGCCAGGTGATGGGGTCGTGACCACCGTCTGGACGTACGTGGTCGACGGCCTCACGCCTGACGGCCGGACGGCGATCGGTTACCGGCTGACCTGTAGCCCGGCAGGTTACGCCGAACCGGACATCCGCGAATGGCACGAGCGGGCGGCGGTCAGCAGGCTCAGGCGCGAGTGCCCTGGCGTCAGGGACGTTACGGGGATCTGGATTCCTGAGACCTTCCCGGACGAGGGCTAGGCTCTGACCTGCGGCTGAGTTGACACTCTGCCGCAGGTCATGAGACCATAGAGGCCTCGCAAGGGACCGCGAAGCTAGCGCTGGAAGTCCTCTGCGAGACCGGCGGCGGTACCCGTTGTCCAGCTTTCAGCGGCGGACCCTGGTCCGTAACTCGGCTGGCTTTCGGTATCCCTGCCGAGACCGGTGGCGGACACGAGACAGCCGCAAGGCGCGAGGATCGTCCGCCGCCGGTCACCACCAACCAAACATGCAGCAGCAACAGGAAGAGGAATCATGGCCCGCGACGAATTCGACAGCGCCGGTGAGTACGTCAACATCAGCGAGCTGCTCGGCAAGCTCGTGCTCTTCACCCCGCGCAAGCGGGTCGAAGGCATCAACACCGTTCACGGCGACAAGGACGCAGTGCTCGCGGACCTCGTCGTTCTGGATGGCGAGGACGGATGGGACGAGTACGAGGACGTCATGATCTTCCAGGGCAAGCTGATCGCCGCCCTGAAGCGCCGGATCACGGTCACGAAGTCCATGGATCGCAACCCGGTCACCGGTGTCGTCACGCACTTCGAGACCACCACGGTCCGGCGCCTGCTCGGAGTCATCGTCAAGGGTCAGGCACAGCGGGGCCAGAACGCCCCGTACGAGCTCGGCCCGGCCACGGACGAGCAGAAGGCTCTGGCGCGCAAGTACAGCGACAAGAACCCCACCCCGGCCCCCGAGAAGGTGGCTGTCGGCCAGTACATCGACACCGGCAACAGCGCCCCGGCACCGGCGGCCACCGCGCCGTCCCAGGCGCCGTCCACGGGCACCGACGAGTTCGCCCCGAAGGCGGACGAGCCGACCCCGTTCACCCCGTCGGCGGACGACCCCTGGGCCGCTGACGCCCAGTAGCAGGGCTGCCGGGGCCCGACCGACTTCCTCGCGGTCGGGCCCCGGCCAAGCGGTGGCCTGGGGACTCGTGACGTAGTCGCGAGTGGTGTGGACGGTTGCTGGACGTACGCCAGCAGTTTCAACGACCACCGGCCGGTTCGATTCCGGCCCGCCGTACGAAGGCCCGGCCGACTACACACCGGCCGGGCCCACCCATCGACACCCATCACGCAGCAGCGACAGGAAGAGGAACCCATGCAGCAGCGAAGGCTCGACGTGAGCACCGGCGCAGGCGGCCAGGTGGCCGTTCACCGGCGCCGCTTTGACGTCCACATGGATGAGTGCGTCAAGTGCCAGGGACAGGGGCCCGACCGGACCATGTGCGCTGAGGCTGAGATGCTGTGGCGCACCGTGGTCAACGTCGCCCTGAACATCCGCCGGACGCAGTCATGAGGCGCCACGACAGCGGCTGGCGGGACGCGAACCTGACCGCGTGGCACGGCGAGCACGGCCATGACGCCCCTGCCGCAGGGATGCACCTGCCGATGATCGAGTACGACCACGGTAAGCCGGTCGGCGTCATCGGCTACCTGCGCCGTGTCGACTCGTATCCGGGCGGCACGTCGGTCGTGGCCGCCTACGAAGCCTTCGGTGCCCTCTTCAGCCTTGACGACGTCCAGCTGCCGTTCCTGACGGCCGCCTACGACCCGCGCAGCTGGTCGTTCCAGCTCTTCCCCCACAACGGGGCGGCCGTCCGACTGATCGGCGGCACCGGCTGGCGCCCGGTCACCGAGTACCAGTTCGCCCAGTACCTGTACGACATGCGGGGCCGGTACATGCCGGACCTGAAGCCGTACGGGATCGACTTCTCTCGGGCCCCGTGGATGAACGGCGGCCACGGCAACCCCGAGGTCACGCCCGAGGCGTGGCCGGGTGAGCTCATGTCCCAGCGGCGCCGGAACTACGAACCGGTGTCCAGTGTCCGCATGTCCTGGCGGAACCCCTGCCTGGACGTGGACCTGGCCGTGGTGGACGGGGACAGCCGTCTCGCCCTGGTCGTCGACTACAAGGCGCCTGCCGCCAACTTCACTGAAGGCAGCACGAACATGCAGGCGCTGTCCAGGCTGCGCACGCAGTACAGCGGCGGGGGCCTGTCCGCCGTGCCCGCCATGGTGGCGCAGTACAAGGCGGGTGAACCGGGCTGGTCGTTCCGGGTCCGCTGCCTGAACGCGACTGCCCGCGACCTGCTCGCGTACGCTCTCGGTGCCGACAGCTCGTCGAGCACGGACACGCTGGCCCGCGCGATTGCCGGGGAAGAGTGGATCGACCTGGGCGAGCAGGCTTGGGTCAACGTCCTGAACTGCGCGAGGGACCTGTGATGAAGGTGACCTACCAGGCGCTGTCCGGCGCCGCGTCCATCGCCTACCTGGGCAGCGACGACGAGGACGTACCGGACGACCGGACCGAGGTTCTCAGAGGCTTCGACAAGTACACCTACCAGCAGGTGACCGTCCGCCTGACCGAAACGGGTTGGGTGCAGATCGAGGTGTAGCCGCAGCTCAAAGGCCCCTGGAAGAATCTTCCAGGGGCCTACTTGCGTGAGCCTATAGGCGTGTTGCATACTGGTGTCACACCGCAGGAAGCAACCGGAAGGCAGACACCATGAACCCCAACGCCCGCACCGCCCGTCAGATCGTCAAGGCCCGCCGGATCGAGAACGCTGCCGCCAAGAAGCCGCACACCCTGGCCAGCCACGCGCGTCGAGCCGGGGTCACCGAGCAGGACGCGTCCGGTGTCGCCGGTGCGCTGCGGTCCAAGGGTCGGGCCTGCGGGATCACCGGTCAGGCGGCCCGCATGTTCCGCCGGAACGCGGCCGGGCAGAAGCTGTGGCGTCAGCCGGTCAAGGGTGCGCGCCGCTACAGCGTGACCGAGCTCGGCGCCCTGGCCACCGCGTACAACCCGCGCGCGCCGAAGTTCGTGGCCGCCCGTGAGCTGCTGCTCGCCTACGCCAGCTGATCGAGACCCACCGGGCGGGGGCTTCGGCCCCCGCCCACCACCGAGGAAGGACAACCGCCATGAGTATCCGCGTCATCGAATTCCGGCCCAAGGGCGAGCACGAGTGGACCGAATGGTCCCAGTGCGCCCAGCCCGGCAGTCCGAACATGTTCCCGTCCGACCAGGACCGCGACGGAACGAAGGCCGCGCAGGACCTGTGTCAGTCCTGCGCCGTCCGGCCCGAGTGTCTGGCCGAGGCCATCGAACGGGGCGAGCAGTACGGTGTGTGGGGCGGCCTGACGACCGCGCAGCGCGCGTCGCTGCGACGCTCGGCCACCCGGAAGGGCTTGACCGGCCTGACGGCGCAGCAGCTGGCGGCCCTGGATGCCGCGCCGGTGGCCCTCGGGCCGGACGTCCGCAAGGTGGTCAAGGGCCGCAAGGTCGACACCGTGGCGCCGCTGGGCGGTGTTCTGTGATGCAGCTGCGGCCCTACTCGGGCGACGAGGCGTCCTGCGTCAAGTGCGGGTGGCCCGAGGCGGACACAGAGTACGTGGCACCGGACCAGCGCATGACGCTGGACGGTGGCCGGTGGACGACGAAGGACGAGTTCCTGCTGCGGACCTGCATGTGCTGCAAGTACGCGTGGCCCGAAGCCTGCCGGGACGCTGCGCCAGTGGCCGAGACCCCGCAGGACGACAGCCGCTGCCCTGTAACAGACGGGGCGGGACAGTGCGACGGCCACCGGGACCACGCGGGCCCTCATGCGTACCTCGTCCCGGCAGGCCCCGACGTGGCCCCGGTGGCCGAGGCCCCGCATGGGGGCCCCCGCTGCCCGGCCGTCGGTGAAACCGGACGGTGCGAACACAGCAGGGCCCACACGGGTCCGCACCGGTTCCTTTCGGCGGGTCTCGTCGGGGACACCGGCCGCTGCCCGTCGGTGAGCAACGGCAATCAGTGCGTCTGGCCCAAGGGCCACCCGGCAGATCACCGCGACGGCCTCTCTGAGACGTGGACCGACATGACGGCACGGTTCCTTGGCCGCTGCACGTCCATGAACCTGAGCGACCCGTGTGTGAAGGAACAGGGTCACAAGGGCAACCACACCTACGGCGGCCGTGAGTGGTCCAGCACCGGCGGTACGGTGTGACCCCCGAAAAGCCCGAGTGCGACCGCTGCAAGGACTCGGGGATCGACCCCGAGGACAGCTACCCGTCCGAGGGCCCGAGCGAGTACAGCATGGGCGAACCGGCCGCCCTGGAACCGTGCCGGGACTGTTACGAGTGAGGCGCGAGGACCCCCGCATATTGACGGGGGTCCTTTGCTGTACCTAGGATGTCCCCATGAGCAAGAAACGCAGCAACTACCTGCACCCCAAACACGAAGAGATGGCGGCCATGCTGCTCGCCGGGGCGAAGAACACCGAGGTCGTACGGGACCTGAAGGTCGACCGGCGCGCCGTGTCCCGCGCCCGCGAGATCATCGGCCTCGGCCGGTCGCACGGCAACAGTACGTCCCGCGAGGACAAGGTCAAGTTCTACAGTTTCGCCCGCGCGGACGGGCACACCGGCTGGTACGGCCGCAAGGCCACCAGCGGGGCGCCGGTGATCCGGCAGAACGGTGTCGAGATTCCGGCATCGCATGTGGCCTTCGAGCAGTTCCACAAGCGGCGGCCGGTCGGCATCGTCAAGGCCGTCTGTGGATACCCCGACTGCCTGACGCCGGGCCACGCCGACGACGAGCTCGGCCGCCGGAAGCTGCGCATGCAGGAACGCGCGCTGCACGGGCTGGACCCGGTTCCCTGGGACGTCTGCCCGAAGGGGGCCCACCCCTGGGACACGGCCGGTCGGTTCGAACCGGACCTCACCCCGTACTGCAAGACGTGCAACACCGAACGGGCCCGTCGGGTCCGCGATGACGCCAGGAACGCGAAGAAGGAAGAGGCATCGTCATGATCAAGGTCAGCCTCGTCAAGGACAACAACTGCAAGCGTCCGCCCCACTATCCGCCGCACTGCGGCTGCCCGGCCGGGGTGACGCAGTGAGTGAGCCGCAGATCTGTCTGGCGTGCGGGTGGTCTACCACGGTCTACGCGAGCCTGGTAGCGCACATACTGCTTGCCCACCCCGAGGGCGCTGAAGAGACGTACACCCCGGTCGACCGGCGCGCCTGCCACAGCACCCGCCACTGTGCAACCCACGACTTCTGCCACCGCTGCCAGCCGGACCTGACCGTGGCCAGCCGGTACCTGACGAAGGCTGTCAGCGCCGCCCGGATCCCGGACGTGCAGAAGGGCACGGCGTACGCCCAGCTGGCCGCCGTCATCCTGGCGCTGGCGCCCCCGCTTGCGGAAACGGCGGTGCCGTCATGATGACCGTGGCCGAGCTAATCGAGAAGCTGAGCAAGATCGATCCGACGTACGAGGTGCTGGACACGGTGACCGGCGACGAGAAGGACATCCTGGACGTCATTGCCTTCCATGACGAGCGGGTCGTGTACGTCTAGCCGGTAGGGGTCCCGAGGAAATGTCTCGGGACCCCTACTTGTGTGTGGCTGCAACCCCATGTCATACTGGTGGAACACCGCGAGGAAGGAAGCACCATGACGTCACTCAAGTGCCCGTTCTGTTTCGAGACGAGGCCGAACGCCAACCGGCTTCAGCTGCACGTCGACGGGACCCACCGTGACCGGGGTAACCGGGTGTACCGCGACCTGGCGGTCAGCTCGGCCCGCACCGTCCAAGACGTTGTGCTGCCGAAGGCCGAGCCGAAGCCGGTCCCCTGCATCTGCGGGATCGACCTGGTTCTGCTCGACGAGGACCGCGAGTACCCGCTCTGGTCCCACAAGGTTCCCGCGCCCCGGTGCCGCAACGCCATTCCGGCGGCGGGCATGCCGACTGCCAAGGACCGTGACGACCTGGCCGAGCGCCTCGCCGAGAACGGCCGCGCGCTGGCTGTCGCCGGTGAGCAGATGGCCGGGATCCGGTCCAAGCTGGACGAGGTGGACGCGCGCATGGCCGCGCTCGACGCGCAGCTCACGTCCCCGCCGGTCGTCCGTCGCGCCACGCTGAACGAGGTGTGGGACAGGCTGATCGACGAAGGCTGCATGTCCGGGGCCGCGATCGTGATGGGGATGATCAGGAACATCGGGGACGAGTCGTGAGCGGCCGGACGTACGACATCGAACGGCGCCCCAAGGTGTCCCCGGACGTCATCGCGCGGCAGCGGGCCGACAGGCTCGGCCCGCTGGACCGGGAACGGTTCATGCAGGCGTACTGGTTCGGGCAGAAGCATGCCGAGCAAGGCCGCGACCCGTACCTTCAGTACCGTCACGCGCTGGACACTGACGACTCGGCCACCGTCGCCGGTCTGATCGAGGGCACCACCAGCGTTTCGCGCCAGGTCACCGCACCGCAGCTGACCGAGGACGGGGCGCCGGTCCGGGTCCCGCGTAAGCACAAGCTGGGCGAGCACGAGATCACCGTGCTCATTGACGTGGCGCTCGGCCTGACGGCGCAGCAGTGCGCGGACAAGCACGGTGCCAGCCTGAATACGGTCCTGCACCGGCTGCGGGTCGCACGCCAACGCATGAAGGCGACGAGCAACGTACAGGCCGTCACGCTGGCACTGCTCGCCGGTGAGTTCACCCTGACAGACATCCGCGAGAGGAAGCACTCATGATCTACTTCGGCAGGAACGAGACGCAGATGCTCGATCACATGCAGGACACCATGTGCGACCGGATCGCCTGTGACGGTGACGAGTACGAGCCTGAGGACAGCAACACTGTCGAGAAGATCGCCCACATGAGTCTGGCCAAGACGGGCCAGCTGGTCGTCACCGGCGAGCTGCTCGACGGGGATGCCCAGCTGGCCCTGTACCGCCAGGTTGTCGAGGCCGAGCTCGACGCATGGGTGCCGAACGCCAGCCAGCGCCTGCTGTACCGGGCCGCGCGGGCCCTGGACCTGTATGGCCGTGAGCAGCTGGAACCTGACCACGGCGACGAGCCGGGGATGCACGCACTGTTCCGCAGCTACGTGGGCCAGGTGTGGGTCATGCAGTGCTCGACCTGCAACCGTCTGTTCCGGGCATGAGCGTCCTGCTGGAAGTCCTGTTCTGGGCGAGCGCACCGGCCACCGGCATCCTGCTCGCGTGGCTCGACGTCAAGTACGTGATGAACCGGAAGGCGAGGAAGTGACATGGACGACGAAGCGATCGACCCGTATGCCTGCATCGACGGCGACGGCGAGGAATGGCCCGAGCACCGCGAGGGGTCTTATGGCGAGTGCCGCCGTTGCGGTGCCGTCTTGAGCGACTGACCCGAACGGCCGAGGACCCCCGAGGAACGATTCCTCGGGGGTCCTCGCGTGCTGGAACGTTACTTCCCAGCCATGTACGCCACGACGGCGACAACGGCGCTCACAACGCCGCTGAGGGCCGCGAGGGGAACCATGGGCCAGCGCCTTGCTTCGAGCGCCGTCACGCGCGCGTCCAGGTCGGCCACCTGCTTCGTGGTCGTTTCCTGAGACTGGACGATCTGCCCCAACGTCCCCTTGATCTCGGCAAATCCGGTGGTCATCTCACCCCGCAACCTGGCCAGCTCAGCGGCCACGTTCAGGCCATCCCCCGGTGGCATAGTCATGGTCAGTACCTCACTGTCAGTTATATCAGGCGAACGGGTTTCACAGAAGGTGATAGTCCGTTACGGCCGATCACGGGTGTCGACGGCCAGCGCGCTGGCGAAGTTGCCCTTGAACCTGGCCACCGCGCCGTACAGGACGGCGAGCACCGGCGGGAAGGCGGCGACGGCCGCCGCCTTCCAGGCAGCCAGGTCCAGCACGTCGAACCCCGCCGCCGAGACGAGGCCGAGGAACCCCACCACGTAGGTCACGAGAGCGAGCTCGGCCAGGGACTTGAAGAACGTACGATTCACGGTTGATTCCTTCCGTCAGTTCTTGAGTGTGAAGAGGCCCGACCTGGCGGCCAGGATCGAGAGCGACGTCTTGCCGGGGATCCCGTCGGCGTCCGCACCCCGGTAGTTGAGCGAGCGCTGGAAGGCGCGGTACGCGTCGCGGGTCTTTGTGCCGAGCGACCCGTCGACCCACGCCGCAGGCAGGAACCCCAGCTTGGCAAGCGCCTGCTCGACGAGCAGCGCTTCGGCCTCGTACGTGGCGCCGCCCTGCGGCAGGGACGGATCCCGGCGCGCGGCGGCCGCGATGTGGGCCACGGACACAACCGGCTTGGCAGCGACGGCCGGGATGTTCTTCCCCTTGCCGGTGACCAGAAGGTTCCAGGTCTTGGGGCCGGGGATGCCGTCGGCGTCGCTGCCCGTCCAGCCCTGGGCCTGCTGGAACGCGCGCGTCGCGTCACGGTCGGCGTTGGACCACGTCGGGCCGGGGCCGTCCTCGTAGAACCGGCTGCCGCCACGGGCAACGAGCATCTTGCCCAGCTTCGTCACGTCGGCGTTCTTCGTGCCGGGGCCGAACCGTCCGGCGCCCGGATACGGCGCTGCCGAGGGCTTCGCGGGGGTGGTCGGCTTCGTCGGCACGTTGGGCTTCGTGCCGCCCTTGATCGGCGTGGCGTTCGGTTTGCCCGCGAGGATCGCGTCGATGCGGACCCGCATGGCCGACCAGTCGACGCCCTTCGGGTCGCTCTTCCAGTCGGACCAGTCCATGTGCCGCAGCACGCTGTCCACCGACCAGCCGTAGTGGCGGCAGACCGCAGCGCAGGCACGCGCGATGGCTTCGAGCTGAACCTCGGGCCACGGGTCCTTGCCGTCGCCCAGGTTCACGCACTCGTACCCGACGAAGTGGGCGTTGCCATCCACGTCACCCGGCGAACCGTCATGCTCGGTGGGGCGCGGCAGCGGGTAGCGCTCGGCCTTGATCGCGGCCAGCACGTCGGGGTCACCGCCGCCCGCGTGGTTACAGCGGCCCCACCCGATCAGGTCGATCGACCCGTCCTTCTGGATGAGCACCTGGCACAGCGGGCCGGGCAGACCCTCGTAGCCGTTGGTCACGACGTCGACGGCACCGGCAGCGCGGCCTGCCGTGTGGTGCACCATTACGCCGTACAGGGGGCCCCAGTCCCCCTTGTGGTTGCGGTTGCGGGTCCGCCACCCATCGGTTTCGCGTACGGTCAGCCCCTCGTCCCGAAGGCTGCCGAGGAACTGTGCTGCTGTCATAGGACTGGCCATGTCCGTCCTTCCTGTTCCGGGTCTGGCCAGTCTACGTAGCTTCCCGAGGGGTGGCGACAACGGCTGCTTAGCGGAACATCTCGACGACCACCAGGCCGCCGCCGCCTGCCGACCCCGCGTTGACCCCGTTGAAGACGGCCGGTCCACCCGCGCCGCCGCCGTACCGCTGACCGAGGTTGTTGCCGGACCCCAGGTCACCCTGAATGGGGGTGCCGACCCCCATCAGACCGGCCGCGCCGCCAGTGCCCCGGATCCGCTCGTTGGCGTTCAGCTGGATCCCGGCCCCGCCGATCTGCCCCAGCATGCCGAGGTCACCGACGTTGCCACCGCCCGGAACGCCGCCGTTGGCGACGACCACACCTGCGCCAACCGCAACGGCACCGAGGCTGCCGCCACCGCCACCGGCGACGACCAGGGCGCCGAAGCTGGACGCGCCACCGGCGCCACCGTCACCGTTGGCCGCCGCACCGGCGGTGCCACCGGCGCCAACGGTCACTGTCACGGACGCGGCCAGGGGGTCGACGTCGAGCCACGACTCGGCGTAGTTGCCGCCCGCACCGCCGCCACGGGCGACGCCCACACCGGCACCGGCGGTCGCACCGGCGCTGCCGCCGCCGCCGCCGACCACGCGCACCTTGATCCACTGGACACCGGGGAAGGACGCCTTGTTCCAGGCCGCGACACCAGGTGTCGCAAAGACCACTTGACCCATGGGCGCCGGACGGTTCCCGAGGACGAGTGGGTCCCCGGCTGTCCCGGTCCCGGTCATCGTCAGCGCGCTGTTCGGGTCGATCGTGATGAGCGGCAGAATGCCGCAGCTGCAACGAGCCATGTCAAGGCCTCTCAGAAGATCAGTTCAACAAGGACGAGGCCAGCGGACCCCATGCCGCCGGTCTGGTTCGAGGCCGCGCCGATACCGACCGCCGCCGCGCCCGCACCGCCGCCGCCACGGCCGACCGCGTTCGGGCCGGTGCCGTTGTTCGAGCGGGCCGGGCCGCCGGTGCCGTACGCGCCGCCCGGGTCGCCGCCCCGGCCGGACGTCGCGGCCAGGTTGGACAGGCGCAGGGCCGAGTGACCGGGCCCACCGGGAACGGTGACCTGGCCGACGCCAACGCTGGCGCCAGCGCCACCTACCACGGTCGACGGGGTCGTTCCGGACGTCATGGTGTACGGGCCGCCGCCGCCGCCGAGGGACTGCACGTGCGGGCCGAAGCTGGACGGGTTGCCAGACGCACCGTCCGAGTTGCCGACACCGCCCGCACCGCCGACGCCGACGGTGACGATCTCGATTGCCGCGAGGACTGCTGCGTCGATGATCGATTCCGAGTAGCCACCGCCACCGCCGCCGCCCGAGACGGCCGCCTCACCGTTGTTCGCGATCGATCCGCCGCCGCCGCCGCCCGCACCGATCACCCGGACCCGGACCCGGGCAAGGCCGGGGTAGTTGGCCTTGATGAACTGACTGTTGCCGGTGGCGCTGAATACCACCAGCTGACGCAGCCCCATCGACCCGGGGACCATGCTCAGTTCCCCGCTGGGAAGGATTGTGAAGTAGTTACTGTCCACGCATACGCGCGCCATGGGTCAGAGCCCTTCCGTCGTCGGTTGCTCGGGCAAGTCTACGGGCGGCTGCTCTTCTGCCGGGGCCGGGAACGCCGCGACGTGCAGCGTCGCACCGGGCCACGGCGTGCCGTCGCAGTGCCACACCCGGAACTCGGCCCGCGTTGCACTGGCTGCCTTGAGCGTCGCAATGAGCGGCACGTCCGCAACGGGCGTAGCAACGATCATCGGCACCCCGCCCTGGTCCGCGTAGTCCCAGCGTGCTTCCCCCACTTCATTGCAGGTGAGCACGGCTGCAACGGGCGCTGCAACGGGCCCCGGGGGGCCTGCAACGCCTGCTTCACCGGGCGGGCCGGGGATCATGGTGCTGCGACGGGTGGTGCTGCGGGCAGCCCTGGCCGTTGCGCGCAGCACACCGCCCACCGGGTTGCCGGGGATCCGGCGCATCGGACTGTTGCGAACGGCCATCACGTCACCGCCAGTGTGTCGCCCGTTGCGGTCACCTGCAACGTGATCTGTTCCTGCCCGGGGGTGGCGTCACTGCCGCCGCTCTCGGTCACCTGCAACCCGGTGATCTTCAACCGCTGTGAGACATCCCGGCACGTCGCCGTCGTGGTGATGTCAACACACCAGCCGGGGACCAGGCTGGCCGCATCGATCGCTGCGTCCGGCGACAGGGTGAGACTCTGCGTGTCAATGTGGACCGGCACGATCGCCGAGGATGCCAGCTTGGCAACGGCCGCTTCCTGGGCGGCCGCCGTGGTCGTAATGCTGGTCTGCTCTGAGTAGAGTTCCAGCAGCCCGTAGTAGTCGTTCGTGCCGCCAGCCTCGCCGACCACGCCCGACTCATCGGACCCGGCGACGATCTGCCGGGTCACCAGGTTCGAGCCGTCCTCTGTCACTGAGAGGCCGTCCGGCAGGTCGGTGTCCGTCAGGCGCCCGACCACTTCGCAGAAGTCATCGGGCATGATCACGATCGTGTTCCCTACGGCGGTGAAGTCGATCCCGGTGTCCGCCAGGTCCCGCAGGTGGTCTGCCGTCTGGCCGATGTTCTGCGGGTAGGCCCGGCCGCCGGTGACGCCGCTGGGACCGATCACCACGATCTCGTGTCCCGGGTCGTCCGGGAAGAACGCATCCTCGATGAGCAGCTGCGCGATGGCCGTCAAGTCGGTGCCGGTGAAGTTGAAGTCCTGATGGGGGACCCGCCGGTCGAGCAGGCCGACCAGGTCGACGGCCTGTACGGTCATCGACTCGACGTCCCACCTGGGGTTCAGGACGAACCCCGACCACATCAGCGAGACGCCACGGTAGATGTTCAGCCGGTGCCGCCACGACCGGACGCCGCCCAGCTGGTTGCAGCACTCGGCGTCCGACACGCCGATGGTCACCGAGGCCGATGAGGAATCGTTCAGCACCCGGTTGTACTCGACCTCGGTCAAGAGGCCGCCGGAACTGATCACCCGCCCCTCGCGGTCCGTAATGGTGTAGCTGTGGCTCTTGCACCCGAGAGGGATTGTCATCACAGCCCCTTTCCGGTGATCTCAATCGAGACGGTCGCGTCCTCGGCAGGCGGGAAGTTCGAGTCCGTTTCGATGCAGACGCAGTACGAGGCGCAGGTGAGCGCGTTCACGGTGAGCGGCGCGCCGTCCGAACTGCCGTAGACCGTCGTGGCGGGAACGCACCTGCCGACGCAGGTAAGCGTGGCCTGACCGGTCCGGCCGTCAACGATGACTTGCGAGTTGGGCGGGATGTACGTGATGTAGATGTCGGTGGTGGGGTTGCACAGCATGCTGTCCGCCGTCGAGTCGCAGGGCAGCGCCGGGTTGGGGTTCTCGTAGAACGTGACCCGGACGTTGCGAAGCGGCGCGCCGCCCGAGTCCACCGTGACGATGGGCAGGTCTTCCGACCACCGGGGCCGGTCGGTCAAGTCGATGCTGTAGCAGGCACGTTCGGGCACGAGCGGCGTGCAGAACACCGTCTCGGGTGCGGACGGCTGCGGCGGAACGACCTGGGGGTGCAGCGGGTCCTGGCACTGCTCGGGGTCGGTGCAGTCCCGGAAGAGGCAGGGCTCGCCTTCACACACCCCGTCCGACGCGTCAAGGCACCACTCGACGCAGTCGCCCTGTCCGGACATGGGCACGGTGACGTCCAGCACCGGCGCCGGATCGGTCCACGCCCAGGGAATCCCGGCGACGAGCACGAACTCGACTTGAAGGATGTCCGCGCCCGAGCAGCCGCCGGTCGAGCAGCTTCCGCCGCCGGTCGCGTTCCTGGCTACCACGGTGGGTCCCGAGACCAGCGCGGTCCGGACGAAGTTCCGCCGGTGCTTGGCGTTGAACTGCTCGGGGGTCAGGCCGGGCTCGGGGCAGCAGGCGTACATCGACAGGCAGGTCCCGCCGCAGCCGTCACCGGCGCAGCTGTTCAGCACCTCGGTGAGGTAGTGCATGCCGTAGTCCACGCCGCAGCAGGACGTCCCGAGCAGCAGGCCGGTGACCGTGATGGTGCGCGGCAGGTCCCTCGCCGGGCCGAACACGCCGCCGCCGCCGACCACGTTGGTCACGTTGCGGGCGCGCGGGTTGTCGTCGAGCCCTTCGATCGAGAGCGGCAGGAACCCCAGGAACTTGGCCGACTGGTCTACGTCCACGTCGTACCAGGGCGCCGGATCTGCTGTCGGGGTGTCGTACGGCTCGTCCCCGAGGACGGCCGCCGTCAGCGTCTCGCAGTTGCAGATGTTCGGGCCGGTGTCGAAGGGGGACCCGACGTTGGTCAGGTAGGCCTGCAACCGGGCGGTGTTCCACAGTTCCCCGGTGCCGCTCTCGGCGTAGTCAGTCAGCATGGGCCACACAGCCGTTCTCGCAGGCGTTCACGGTCTTCTCGGCCCTCGGGGGCCACGGGCCCGCCACGACGTCTGAGAGGGGCGTACAGGGCCGCGCACGGGTGCGCCCTGGCGGCGGGTACGCGCCGGACGGGCTGACGATCCCCAGCACCTGGTACAGCCGGTGCTTGATCAGGCGCAGCAGCTTGCGCATTCGGGTCCCTTCCTCGGTGGTAGGTCCAGCTTACCGGGGCGTCGCCCAGGCCTTCGGCAGGCCTGGGCGACGCCCTCGGCAGAAGTGCGGCAGAAACGAATGGGACATCGTTGCAGGTCAGGCCGTTACGGCAGAAACTTCCAGAAACTATGAGGGTCCCTATGTATGTGCACCACGGGGTACACCCCTACCTCACGCGCGGGCACGCGCGTATGTGTAACTGCCACACCCTGTGTGTTCACCCATAAGGGCCCTCATAGTTTTCCCGTGAAAGTGCCGCAGCCGCCTGACCTGCATGTTTGTCCGGCTCGTTTCTGCCCACTTCTGCCGCAGGTCAGTCGCGCGCCCTACAGTGCGTCCCGCAGCGCCCTCGTCAGGAACGGATCGCCCCTATATCCCGGGTGGTTCACCTCGCGGGCAAAGACGACTCGGCCCCCGACTTCGAACCGAAGCCAGCCACCCGCCCGGCGCGGCCGGATCGGGTGGCGGCGCGATCCGTTGTGAACCAGGATTGAGTGGACGTTCGTGCTGATGACCTTGATCGACTTGTCCCGGTACGGCCCGACGATGATCCCTTCCGGGATGCTGCCGTGACCGGCTGCGTACTGGCGGGCCAGGTCGGCCACCTGTTCCGCCTTGCGGGTCAGCAGCCGCTCACCCGCCCCGCCAGGGCGCGTCAGGATCCGCTGGAACGCCGTCAGGTCCAGCTGGACGGTTGCGGGCATCACGGGCCCACAGGCGGCGGCTCGGGCGGGCAGGGCAAGCATCCGTCGATAGCGACCGTGACCTCAGTCCTGAAGCCGATGCAGCCGCCCGACGGGCCGATCATGTTCGTGTCGCCCATGGCGTACCGGCGGCCGCTACGACGGACCTCGGTGTCAGTCGCCGGGTAGCAGCAGGCCACCGCCCGCTGCACCGCCAGCATGTCGGCACTCAGCTGCATCGACACCGCGCTGAGCGCCTCGCCGGACGGCGGGCATCCCTCGGCCGTCGGCCCCGGGATACAGCGGAACACCGTCACGTACAGGTCGAGCGCGTTGATCTGCGGCAGCGCGCAGCCCTTCAGGTCCCGGACGGCGGCCGCGCCGCCGATCGCGTTCGAGAACCGACGGGGGAAGGTCTGGTAGTCGGTCGCGAACATCCTGTTGATGTGGACCGTCAGCTGCCCGGGGTAGTCGCCGGGCTGCATCTCACACCCGCCGTCGCACGCGTCGGCAGCGGGCTGGCCCGGTGAGACGAACTTCCGGCAGGGACAGCCCAGGAAGCCGGGCAGTTCGACCGGGATCAGGTCCATCGACTCACAGACGCAGTCCAGCAGCGCCTGCTGGTGTTCGTGCAGGGCCAGCAGGCTCAGCGGCGTGTTCAGGTTCGGCATCAGATTCCCGTCCCGCTGTACCAGATGCGCGGCGGCCGGGGGCTGTCCGGCGAGACGACCCGCATGGCGCGCGGCAGCCCGGACGGGTTGACCGCGTGGATGAACTGGTCGACGATCTCGATCCCGGTCCGGCCGTCGCTGAGCAGCTGCTGCGGCGAGGCGAACTCAAGTTCGACGCCCTGGCGCGACAGGCGCGACAGGTTCTGCGGCGGTGCAACGCCACAGCCACAGCCGTTGCAGCCTCGGATGTAGTGCGCCGCCAGCGCAGACAGGGCTGCAACGCCCAGGGCCGACAGCGGGATCCCGGTCCGGTAGACCACCGTGAACGTGTTCGGTTGGCCGGGGATCAGGGACATGTCCTGGCAGCTCGGCCAGCACGTGCCGCCCTCGGCATCCTCGGGCGTCGCGGACGAGCGGACCAGGAAGCGGCCGTCGAGCACGCCGTACGTCAGCGGGTCGACGACCTCGCCGTCAACGTCCACCGAGACGATGTCGTAGATGGGCCCCGGCAGGTAGACCTCACACAGCTCGGGCCCACAGTGGCAGGTCGACGTGCAGCCGCACAGCGAAGCGTTGTACATGCGGCCCTGGGACATGAACGGGACGAACGGCCCGCTGAACTGGAACCCCGCGCCGAGGAACTGGCCCTGGTTGAACAGGTACCCGTACGACTCGGCGCAAGTCTTCCGGCACGGCCGGACGGTGACCGGGCAGCTCGGGCCGAACCGGTTGCCGGTCAGTGCGAAGAGCAGCTCAGCGGCGACGAGACGCCACCGCTCGATCACCTCGGGCGGTGTGTTGTCGGGGATGTCCATGCAGGACTGGTCGAGCGTCCACCCGTCCAGACTGCACAGACCGGACTGCAACGGCATGACGGTTCCTTCCTCGCGGGTGGCGGTTGCGTTGCTGCGTCGCAACGACGGTGCAACCGAAGTCGCACCGTCGTTGCAGCGTGCCTTACGGGGCCAGGGCCGGGACCGTCGAGTAGTCGCACAGCGGGTCCGGGACCGGCGGGGCCACGGTGGTGATCTGCATGCGCCGGTGGCAGGTGTCGCCCAGCGGGGTCAGCATCGGGCCGGGGGTACCCGGTGCCGCGCCGTTCAGGACGACGTCGTACGGGCCGACGCCCCACCGGCCGCCTGCGCGGGTCGAACCGACGAGCTGGAACGTGACCTGCTCGGACCCGATCTCAAGGTCCGAGATGTAGGCGTTGGTGACCCACGGCATCAGCGTGTACAGGTACTTCTGCACACCGGTCTCGGTGCAGCTCTGGCCGATCAGCTCGGTCCAGAACTCAAGGGCGAAGCCGCCCTGGCAGTTGATGTTGCACGAGTCGTTGCCGACGGGCGCGCCCAGGTTGTCCACGACGATCGGCTGGTTCGTCAGGACGTCGGTCAGCTCGGGCGACACCTGGAAGAAGTTGAATTCCAGGTCGTAACCGAGAAGGGCCGGGCAGCCACGCTTCACACCGCACAGCGACCCGTTGGCCGCACGGTAGATGACGTCGTCCTGCTCGTCGATGTTGGGGTTCATTGCGACCGAGGCGACGCACTCGCTGACGAACGCGTTCTCGCCCACGACGGGCAGCCCGCAGTTGTCGACGCGGGTCACACGGACCACGTCAAGGTTGGCAATCAGATCACAGCTCACGGCCGAGACCCTTCCTGTCAGGTGGGGCTCGGCCTATCGCCAGCAGCTACGGGACCAGGATACCCGTCGGTCAGGCAGGTTCCTTAGGTGAAGATCCACCCGTTGATAGTGGCCGAGCTCGCCCCTGCGGCGCCTGCCGTGAACTGAAGCGTGACGGCGTTTCCGGGCGGGGCCTTGACGATGATCTCGAAGTCGCTCGACGCAGCAGCAGCAGCGGCCAGCAGGCCGGACACCGTGATCCGCGCGACGACCGTTCCGGCCGCCGGTGCGGCGTTGGTGCCCTGGACGGTGACGACCGGGGTCGACGTGCCGAGGACCGCGACGGCGGCCGACAGCCCGATGTTGGCGGTCAGGGTGTGACCGGCGGGGACCGTGGCCAGCAGGCCGGAAGCGGTCAGCGCGTTGCCGATGATCTGTTCTTGGGACGGGCTGCCGGGAAACATTACGCTTCGCTCCAAGCGATGCTGACGTTCCAACGCTGGTCGACGTCGCCGGTCTCAGTCCTGAGAACCGTGCCTTCGCCAGGAAGCAACGTGAGGGGCCCGCCCGCGACTGCGGCCGGGATTTGGTGGACGAACGGCGCAGACTGCTTCGCCACGCCGAGGACCGGCGGTGAGTTGAACCAGGACGCCCCGAGCGTCGCGGCCGGGTTGTTGATGAAGATCTGCCCGGCCTGCGTCGGCATGTTCGACCGGACCTTGCCTGTGGCCGACGCCGGTTCCAGCGTGCCGCCGCTGATCAGCGTGGCCAGCCAGCCGCGCATCGGGTCGACGGTGGCCGTGATGTCACCGACGATCACCGAGCTGATGAAGACACCAGCAACGACGATGGTCCGGCCGCTGCCCAGGGGGTTGAAGAGGGCCAGGAAGTTGTTCGCGGTGGCCACACCCGGTGTCTGTGCGCGGCTGTAGACGTACCCGCCCCGGAACACCGGGTTGGTCACCGGGTACGTGCCGACCGCCCCGTTGATGTCTGAAGACATGGTCACCCCTAGCCGTACATCAGGGTGGCGGTGACGGTCCCGCCACCGGCCACGTTCTCGGTGACGACACCTCGGTACCAGCGGAACGCGCCGCCGGTCAGTGAGATGTACTGGTTGACCCCGGTGGCGAGCATGGCGCTCGACGCAATCCGGGTCCAGTTCGTCCCGTCCTGGCTGCCCTGAAGGGCGACGACACCGTTGGTCACCGTGCCGTTCGGTTGGACGAACAGGGTGACGTTCGAGCGGGCCGCCGTGAAGTCGACCGTGGTTCCGTCGCCGGTGGTGACGGCGGTCAGCGTCGCTGCGGCGACGGTGGATCCGCCGATCCCCACCGGTACAGTGCTGATGACGTTCACGTCGAACGGCTCGGCCAGCTGGTTCGTGACCAGCACGTTGACCGGGTCCGGGCTGATCAGGTTGACGTCGAACGGCTCGGCCAGCTGGTTGGTGACGAGGACGTTGACGGGGTCGGGACTGATCAGGTTGACGTCGAAGGGCTCGACCAGCTGGTTGGTCACCAGCACGTTCAGCGGGTCGGGACTGATGACGTTCACGTCGAACGGCTCGGCCAGCTGGTTCGTGACGTTCACGTTCAGCGGGTCCGGGCTGACGATGTTAACGTCCTGGATCTCGCCAGGTCCGTCCGGTTCGCACGGCTGCGGGTCGAAACCGCCGACCGGCTGCTCACTCATCGGACGGCCCGCCAGACGTGGCCTCGGCCAGCAGGACGACCTGCTCGACGTCGGAAGGCTTGCGGGTGTAGGCGCCAGACGTGGCCTTCTTGGCCGGGCGCTTGCGCGCCTTGCGGGCTGGCTCAGTGCGCGCCGGTGCCTCGGCGGCCGGTGCCGTCGTGGCGGACACCAGAGGCTGCGCCTGGGCGACGTCGTACGGGAACCCGTCCACGTACCCACCTTCGAGCAGTTCGGGCGGCAGAACGGCGTACAGGTCGACGGGAACGTCCCAGCCGGTGGCGCTTGCGGTCTGAAGCGGTGGCGTCTGGGCGAGCCCCCAGGCAGCGAACCCCGGACGCTGCTCGTGTGCCGGTTCGACGTGGATGTACTCGATCACGGTCAGTCCTTCCCCGTTAGCAGTGAGTGATCAGGCGCAGCAAGGCGACAGGGTGACCCGGACGGCGGCGGCCTTGCAGCAGTCGACCTCGGGAACGAACGTCGACTCGGCCAGCGCGGTCCGGTCGTTCAGCGACGTGTTGACGCCCTGCCATTCCTGGTCGATGACGTCGATGATGGCGTCCCGCCGGATCCGCATGGCCGGGGTGGCGTACAGCCACATCTCACCGGCAGGCGCCACCACACCGGCGGCGGGGCGCAGCGCGGGGCCGACGTTCGCGGTGTACCCGCCGCCGAGGATGACCTTGTTCCCGCCCCAGGTGGTCAGGCAGTCGTATGCCGGGTCGAACTGGTGGTGCTTACCCATCAGCGAAGCGGCACCGACCGGGACATGGATGAGGCCCTGGCCGCCGTACTCGGTGGCCAGCCACGATTCCAGGACGCCGATGCCGGACACGAGGTGCAGCGCACCGCTGCCCGGGGTCAGGTCGTTGCCGAACGCCAGCCACGACAGGCCGCGCCGCATGAACCACTCTTCCAGGACGGCCTGCTCGCCCAGGCGCACCTGCTCGCGGGCGGACGCCTGCGCCTCATCGAACGGGAAGCCGACGACCGAGCACTCAACCTTGGCGTACGCGGTGACCGGTTCGAAGGTGCACCACTCGGCGCGGCTGACAACCTTGGCTGCCGGGTTGGTCCAGCCGTCCGCCGGATCCGGGCAGTCCTGCCACGGGTTGGCCGGGGCGCAGGCGTAGGCCGGAAGGTCGGTGCCGTTCAGCTGGTGGATGTCGTTGGCGTTGACGATCTCGACACAGCCGCCGAGCAGCCCGTGAGGGGACGGGGTCGACGCGATGGGGGCCACCTGGGCCCGCAGTCCTGCGTTGGGCATGGTGGCCCCTTCTGTAGGTGGTGACCTGCCTATGGTATCTGGCCGGTCCGGCAGAGGGGTTGCGGTGCAACACCTCTGCATGTATGGTCGTCCTTGTAAGCAACCGCACCGAAGGAAGTGAGGACACCCATGGGTAAGCGCCGTTCCCACCGAAGCCAGCGACGGTTCATGGACAACGCGAAGGACGCGATCACGGCGCCCGCGCTGCTGGTTGCCGAGCTGAAGCTGTACGGCTTCACCGCCGTCATGGCGACAGGTGGTGACAAGGTCGCCCAGGTCAAGTGCGACCGGTGCGGGCGCCACGTCCACCACGGCACGGTTCAGGCCGTCCGTGATCACGCGGCCACCCACTGACCCAACGAGGAAGGGCCCCGCCGAAGCGGGGCCCTTCCTGCGTCAGCCTATCGGCGAACCGACCGGCCCGGTCACCTTACGGAACCGGGACGCAGATGTCGACGGTGTTGCGCGCACCGACCTCACCGTTGGGGCAGACCGCCACGGTGACAGCACGGGCGAGGCCCATGCGGTCGATCAGGGCGACGGCCTCTTCCGAGAAGATCTTCTCGTCGTTGGTCGCGACGGTGACGCTGTCGATGATGACACCGAGGTTCACCTCGGGGCCACGGCCGATCTGGAAGTTGCCTGCCGGGTAGATCAGGAACGTGACCTCGTCCGGCCACGTGGTGGCCGGGGTGACCGCACCGATCTCGGCCGGGACGGCCGGGGGAAGGCCACGGGCCCACTGGACGCGCACGCCCAGGTTGGCGAACGATGCCTGGATGTCCGCCGCCGTGACCTCGGACATGTCCTTGCCTTCCTGGCGCGCCAGGTCGGACAGCATGAGGTTCTTCGACCACCAGGGCAGGACGACTTCGAGCTGCGTCGAGTCGCACAGGTTGTGCCGCTCGATCATGTCGGCCGCCTGAAGGGCGATCGCCTCGTAGATCGCCGAGTACGCAGCGAAGGACGGGCGGACCGTCACTTCGAGCGTCGCGGCCGAGTCAAGCGCGGCCTGGTACATGGCCTGCTTGATCCGGATCTCGTGCGCGATCATCGCGTTGCGCACGTACCAGTCGACCATCTCGGGGAAGAAGCGCTGCGTCAGGATGCCGACCGACAGGCAGACGCCGACCGCGATGGCACGGACGTCGATCGGGGCCGGGCAGGGGATGACGTAGCACGGCTTCTCGGGACCGGCAGGCTGCGTCGCGGCCGCGATGTCCTGCGCCTCGGTCCAGGTCCACGTGAGGGCCGCGACGTCCAGGGTCGGCGTACGGAAGAACCTCAGACCGCCACGGTTGAGCTGCACCTCGGGCGCGTCCCAGAGCATGTCCGGGCACGCGATGTCGGTGATGTCGTAGATCGTCTCGGACGGGGCACACCAGCCGCCGGACGCGACCAGGTCCTGACCGGCCAGCCGCTTCTGGTCCGAGGACCGCGTGAGCGCAGACGTACCCTCAGGGGCCGAGGACGAGTCGGTGATGACGAGATCCTGCGGGAATGGCAGCCGGTAGGACGCCACCATGCCGGTGCCGCCACCGGCAGTCTTCAGACCCTGCGAACGGCGCATGGCGCCCTCGGTGATCTGAGCCAGGTCGATTTCCTGGCCCGGCCGGTAGCCCGGCACGTCGACCGAGGCGACGATCTCGATCTCGCGGGACTGCTCGGCCGGAAGGTAGCGGGACAGGTTGTTGCCACCGGCGCCGCCGGACTGACGGGCGCGGACGGCGGCCAGGTTCATCGACCGGCGGGACGAAGCGGTGACGACCTGCGTCGGCTCGATCACCTTGGCCGACGCCTCGACCTCGGCCTCGGCCTCAGCCTCGTCCTCGGTGGACTCGCCCCCAGCTGCCGACGCCTCGACCTCGGCCTCGTCCTCGCCGAACGTCTCGGCCATCAGCGCGTCAATCTCGGCGGCCGTCTCGGCCGCCGCCGTGATGCGGCTGTCCTGCTCTTCCTTCAGGTCCAGGATGACCTTCTTCAGCGAGCGAAGGACCGGCACCGTCTTGCCGGTCGCGGTGTCCGAGCTCGCGATCTTCTTCATCTCACGCGCAGCGGCGGTGAGGTGCTGCTCGATGTCCTCGTCGGACAGAGTGCCCAGGTCGTCGGGCAGTTCGTACGTGTCAGCCATGGGGTGGCCTGTCCATTTCTGTGAAAGGGACTCGGCCTATCGCCAGCAGCTACCAGACATGATAGCTGCTGGCGATAGGTAGTCCGGGGTGGGTTGCTTAGGGCGTCTCGCCCGGGGCGTAGATCGTGGCGACACCCGGGGCGTACTTCCCCATCAGGGTGTTGGCCGCTGACGAGCTCGTCGTCTCGTATACCTTGCGGCCGTTGACGTAGACGCGGTATGTCCCGGCGACGGCGGCCGCGACGGCTGACGCGGTGCCCCGGTTCTTGTTGCAGGCGCAGCCCATGCGCTCAGTCCCCTTCGGTTCCGGTGCTGTCGACGTCCAGCTTATCCGCCAGGGCGAGCAGCTCGGCCAGCTCGGCGTCCTCGGCAGCCTTGCGCTGCTCGGCGCGCCCCATGGACGCAACCAGCGCGTCGGCCAGCCGGTCGTAGTCGATCTCGGGCGCCACCACTGCCACCGTGGCGGAAGCTGTCTGCTCGGCCGCCTGACGCACTTCCTCGGCGGTCACGACCTCGTCGATCTCGGCCAGCGTGGCCGCCGCCGTGAGGGCCATCTGGGACCGCTCGATCACCGCGCTGGCGAGCAGCGGGGACGAGTGCCCCGGCACCGGCACGCCGAGGACGGCGCGCAGCTGCCAGTTCCCGGACGGGCCCTTCTTCATGTGGTAGCTGGGCTGTGTCCCCTTGAAGACGACCCGGTCCCATTCGGACAGCCACGGCGCGGCCGCCCCCGAGAACCACATGCCGCGCTCGTTCATGCCGACGGTGACGATGCCAGCCACGGTGCGGGTGTCGTCGAACTGGCACGCCGACGTCTCACACTCGGCGCTGTCCCTGTGGTGGCCGACGTTCATGGTGTAAGCACCGGCCTTGACAGTGCTGCCGTCGTCGAGCGAGAAGCGCTGACGCAGGAAGTGGCTGGTGTCGATCCGGCCGAGGCTGTCGATCGTGATCTTCTTCGCGTACCCGGCGTGCGGTTCGCCAGCCTGGGCGACCCACCCGAAGATCCGGCCGTTGGCGTAGTTCACGCCCGGCCCACCAGGCGGCAGCTCTTCCAGCGTCGGCTCACGGAACCACGCGGCAGGCATGGGCGGGATGTCCGCCATCGCCTTCCACGCGCTTGCCTGCATGTCGTCCATGTCGTCCTCACCCGTCTCTTCGGCCACGTGCGCGGCGACCGCTTCCAGCTTGGCCGACACCGCGTCCCTCTCGTCCTCGGGGATGTTCACCCCGCCGCGCGCGCCGTGCAGCGCGCCGAGCGCGGCCGCCACCCCGGCCGGGATGATGACCAGCTGACCGTCGTCGATGTCGGCGTACCCCAGCTTGTAGGCGGCCTTCGTCGCGGGGTCCGCCGAGTCGTCCCGGTAGGCGAACGCCCTGCCGATCTTGTCCGTGTCGCCGTCGGCCCACTCGAAAACCCGCGTGGCTGCGGCATCGCCGTCCCACGTCTCGTCCCGGTCGGCCACCGGCAGGTCCACGGCGCCGGTGGCCGACGCAACGAGCGTCTCGGCTTCGATGTCCACCTGCTCGACAGACGCAACGACCGTCGCAGCCGTCTTTGACGGTCCTGTGTACTGACCACGTGTCAGCCTCACCAGATCACCCTTCCTTGCAGCACGTGCCAGATGCCGCCGGACGGCGACGATCGGAACTTTCAGCAGCTTCGCCAGCCGCGCCGCCGACATGGGGTTGACGGACTTGCGGACCTGGCGTACAACCCGATCGTAGTCGGACGCTGCCGCACCGGCAGTCAGCCGTTCCCCGGCCGAGGCGAAGAAGGACGGGTCGTCGAGCACGATCCGCGCGTTCGCGTAGGCCGGGATCGTGACCAGCGTGGCGCCCCGGATCCGGCCCCGCGTGATGCGGACCAGGTAGTCGCCGGACCTCTGCGACTCGACCACCACACCGTCCGCCAGGTCCGGGTCACCGGCGGCCGCTTCCAGCTCGAACAGAGTGCCCGGCACGGTGCCGTCCGGTCCGGCGGTGAAGGTGACCTTGCGGGACTCGGACATGAAGCCGGTGGCCCCGGCGGCGAGCTCGGACTCGGTCTCGCCCGTGAGGCTGAAGCCGCCGTCCGGGTGCATGAACAGTGACGCGGTGAGCAGCCGCGTGCGGTACGTCTCGGACGCGCCGGGGGTGGCGTCGACCATCTCAAGGTCCACGTCGTCCAGGTCCACCGAGACGCCCAGCGGGGCCTTCTGCGCGAGCAGCATGGCCGCCTCAGCGCCAGCCTGCTGGGACACGTACAGCTTGCCGTGGCCGGGGATCCTGTCCCCGTCCCGGCCGATGCCGTCGATGCACCCGGCCAGCTGCGCGCCTTCGTGGCCGCCCATCATCTCGTCGGCGTACTGAAGCGGCCACGGGCCGGGGCCGTCCCAGTACAGCGCGCCGGGGGCAAACACCCTGCCGTCGCCGGTCTGCTGGTTCTCGAAGGCGAGCGCCGTCTCGTCCGGCGTGGACCAGGTGACCACCGGGTGCGGGTCGTACTCGGCCTTCTCGACAGCCATGTCGTCCGGGTAGATCGTCTCGTCCAGCGCGACGACCTGACCCTGGTCCGGGTCGGGCAGTAGTGGGTAGTCGGTGTACTCACCGGCGAACGCGACCCGCAACCGGTCGAAGGTGACGGGCCCGACCCGGTCGGTCATGGACTGCACGTCCGCCTCGCCGTACGCCCCGCAGACGTGCGGCGACCAGGGGGTGTACTGCGGCGGCATGCGGTCTACGTGGTCCTGATCTTCGAGCTGCCACGTCACCTCATGGTGGGCCCCGGCCAGGTCCGGGCCGTCCGTCTCACGGTCGTCCCCGATGTTCCAGACCCACGCGGGACTGTCGCCCTGAGGATTCCACTGGGCGACACCGAACGCACGGGCGCTGACCGGGGCCAGCCACCCGGCAGCGCGCTGCATGGCGTACCGGACCGAGTCGCGGGACTCTTCCGGCCAGTCGGCAGCGTCGCCCAGGTAGTACAGCGTCATGTGCAGCTGGTCCGCCACCTCACCGCCGATCAGGGCGAGACGCTCGGCGTCCGCCTTGCTCGGCATCAGGGCGATCATGGCGCCGGTGTGCACATCAGCGGCGGCTGACAGGTCGTCCTCGTCCACGTCGGTCCTCTCACTGGCGACGGCCGTCCGCATGATGCACCGGCAGTTAATCGTCAGGTCGGCCGGGGCCGTCGGGTCCCCGGGGTACTGCATGGGCGTGCCGCCCACGTCGAACGGATCATCGATCAGCTGAAGCTGGGCGTTCGCGTCTCTGTGTGCGATCCTGACGCGCTCGTCGTTGCGGGTGACCCACTGCTTCACCAGCGGCCGGTCCGGGCCCGTGAGCGCCTGCGCGGCGGCCAGCGTGCCCGCGTTGAACGCCCGGGTCGCCTCGGTCGCGGCGATGCGCTGCGCCCGGGTCGGCCCAAGCTGCGTGCCGTCATCGTCGAACAGGGTGGTCATCCGCCGCTTCAGCTGCGCCGTGGTCTCACCGGCGGCCACGCCCTCGGCCAGGGACTGCACAGCGGCTGCGGACAGCCGGTCCCCGACCTGGTCCAGCAGGCCGCGCGTCGCTTCCAGGTACGGGGTCAGGACGTCATCCTGCTGCGTGAGCGGCGGCACCGGCTCGTCGAGATCCTCGGCCGTGACCCGGGCGCCCCGGGCGGCGATCGCCCGCAGGCGGGTCATGATCGAGCCGACCCGGCGACGCCACATGGCACCGATCCGGCTGACGCTGAACGTCGCGGCCGTCAGCTCGGTCGACCGGTCCACGGCAAAGGCGAAGTCCTGCGCGGTCAGCGTGAGCGCCGCCTGCACGTCCTCGCGCAGGTCTGCTTCCAGTTGGTCGAGCAGCGCTTCCAGCTCGTCGTCGGTCATGCCGCCGCCACCTTGATCTGAGCCAGCATCCTGGGGACGTTGTCGAAGGCGTGAGTCTGCCCGCTGATGAGCAGCGCGGTGACGTACTCGTTCAGGGCGCCAGCCAGCGCCAGCGGGTCCAGCCCGTAGCGCTGCGCCACGTCCGGCACCCGGACCCACGCATCGTCGAGCAGCTTGTACGCAGCGACGTTCTCGCGCATGACCGGGTGCCGGAAGTGGACCATGCCGGTGGCAACCAGTTCCCGCGAGGATCCCCGGTTGGCGCGGGGAACCAGCGGTGTGTTCATCATCTTCCGGGACGCCCCGAGCAGCGCGCCCCAGACGAGGCCGTCGACAGCCTCGGCCAGCGCGGCGGACGTATCGGCAGTGAAGCTGTCCAGGACCGCAGAGGAAGCGGCCACGGTCATCGGCGGGAAGGCAGGCGGCGCTTCGGTCTCGCTCACAGGCAGGTCGTCCTCTGTGGTCGTCGGGGTCTCGTCCTCATCAGGCATCGTATCGGCCGAGCTCGGCGCGTCCTTCTCGGTGAAGCCGAGCTCGCGGCGTGCGGCGGACCCGCTGATGAGCCCTTCCTTGTACGCTTCCAGCGCGCTGGCGCTCTTGTTGCTGGACGAACGCAGACCGGCCGTGTCGTACCAGACCATCCACTCACCGGCGTCCGGCTCACCCTCGGCTTCGAGCAGCGGCTGAAGCCACTCGTCGGTGAGCGCCTGACAGATGAGCGCGAGGCGCGGCTCGGCGCCCATCCGCAGCGCCTCGGCGGTCAGCGCCCAGGCACCCCAGTGGTTGCTGTCCCCGAGGCCGAGCAGCACCTCGGCCGGAACGTCGGCACCGATCGCGAACCGGCGGATCGCCTCGTCGCGCAGCTGAAGGGCCATCGCGTCGAACTCGGACGTGAACTGAAGCCACTTGACCCCAGAGATCAGGTCACCGGGGACTTCCAGAACGATCGGCACCGTGGCGGCCGCCGACTCGGGCTCACGGATTGCCGTGCTGGCGACTTCGATGAACGTGTCAAGCAGCGAGTCCTCAGCGCCGTCCTGGCCGGGCTGCGTGGGGAAGCGCGCGCCGGACGGGATGAGCAGGATGCCGCGCCCCGTAATGCGGGACCGG
>Ga0247819_10000308_pt1 | contig 30153 bp, 20 predicted proteins | sample 13C_Xylose_Day6_FD_193428 | JGI IMG/M metagenome (GOLD analysis project Ga0247819, IMG submission 193428) | Soil microbial communities from agricultural site in Penn Yan, New York, United States - 13C_Xylose_Day6 | ecosystem: Environmental > Terrestrial > Soil > Agricultural land | place: USA...
CGCGCTCTTCGGCTACGCCGAAGGTGCTACGCACTGGCCCCTACAGGCACCTCCACTCAGCCTCCTGAAGTCGCAGTCCGCGGCGCCTGAACTTGCGTGTATGAAGATCAAGATCAAGATCAAGGTCAGGATCAGCTTGGCTGCGCCAATAATTGGTTTCGAAGATACGCCCGTCTAGGCGCCACCCGTAACTTTGCGACTTCAGGAGGCTGAGCGTAGGTGTCTGGAGGGGGCTGGTGCGGAGCACCCTTCGGCCAAAGCCGAAGTTCGCGAGCCGTAGACTTGGCGAAGCAAGTCGTAGGCCGCGATGCCCCTGGAGGGCACCGAAGCGTAGGGCCGGATGCAGGAGCAGGCGGTTTTGGTTCCTTTTGCCAAGACAAAAGGGACCCGCCGTAAGGGCGGAAGGGGCCGGCAGCGTCGCCACACCAAATGGATAAGCCCACACCCCCAACAACCCAAGGATCATTCGCTGAAGAAAAAATACCCCGATGTCCCCGCCTGACCAAGGACGGAAGGGGACATCAGGGCACAAAACGAAGGGGTATTCTTAACGAACCAAGGCGCGTCAGGACACGCAACGCGCCTTGTCTTTCCAGTACTTTTCCCGCACCTGGCGACGCAACACCTTGCCCACCACACTGACCGGCAGCGCGTCGACAAACACAATGGACTTGGGCACTTTGAACCGCCCCAGGCGACCTTTCACATGCTCGATCAACGCCTGGGCTGAAACGCTTTCACCGGCTTTGAGCACCACTTCGGCATGTACCGCCTCGCCCCATTCCTCATGGGGAATACCGACCACCGCCGAATTGGACACCGCCGGGTGAGCATTGAGCGCCGCTTCCACCTCAATGGCGTACACGTTGAAACCACCGGTGATGATCATGTCTTTCTTGCGATCAACCAGGAACAGGAAGCCCTGCGGGTCGATGTAACCCATGTCGCCGGATTTCCAGTAGCCGTTGTGAAACTCCGTGGCCGTGCCTTCAGGATTCTTGTAGTAACCGGCAATCGTCCCGCGAGAACGCACCCACAGTTCGCCGGTGGTGCCCAGCGGCACTTCCTGGCCGTTGTCGTCGACAATCAGGATCTCCGCGCCGACGGCGATGCGCCCGGCCGAAGACAGTTGTTTTTCGTTCTCGGTCAGGTGATCGGCCTTGCTCAGCAGGGCAACGGCATGCAGGCTTTCGGTGGCGCCGTAGATCTGCATGAAGATGTTGCCGAAACGCTCCTGGGCCTGGCGCAGTTTCGTCGGGCTCATCGGTGCGGCACCGTAGGCCATGGTCTGCAGCGAGGACAGGTCGTAGTCCCTGGCTTCGGGCAATTCCAGCAGACGGTAGATCATGGTCGGCACCAGCAGGGTCATGGTGGCCTGTTCTGCTTCGATGTTGCGGCACAGTTGCGCCAGGTCCGGGATGTTCTGGGTCAGGGTGCAACCACCACGGAACAAGGTTGGCAACAGCCCCAGGCCGGAGCCGTGGCTGATGGGCGCCATGTGCAGGAAGCGGGTGTCGGGCTGGTAAGGCTGTTCAGCCTCCAGGTACATCGAATCGCGCAGCGCCATCCAGTTGTCGATGGTGTAGGCGGCGCATTTGCTCTGGCCGGTGGTGCCACCGGTGAAGCGATAGACCAGCGCGTCCTTCTGCACGTCGTTGTCGATGCCGGGGTTGTGATCCGGGACGCCTTCAAGCAGGTCCCAGAAATACCACAGACCCTCGCGCGGGGTGGCGGGAGGGTCCATGCAGACAACCTTGATGCCTTGGCCATGCAGCAGGTCGAAATAGCGATCGATCAGGGCGTTCTCGATAAACACCACTTTCGGCCGCAGAAACTCCACCTGCCAGCGATGCTCTTCGAAGGCGTCGCGATAGTTGGTGTAGGCTGCCGATGCATCACCCTTGAGCGCGGTCCAGGCATGGAACAGCGAGATATTGTCGTTTTCCAGAATGCACAGATAGACATCGCCGCGGCGCAGTTCAAGACGCTCGCGCAGCATGTTGACAATGCGATTGGTCAGCGCGTGCAGCTCACGGAAGGTATAGCGTCGATTGCGCTCGATGTTGACCAGGGCTTCCCGGTCGCCGAAACGCACGGCCAGGTTACCGACCGTGTGTGCGAAGTTCATTATTGTCATGGTTATTCTCCGTCCGGGCGTGTGGCTGCACGCCCGTTGCGATCATCATCGCACGTTTATCTCGAGCCCTGTCCCGCGCAAGCTCAGGCCTGCTGAGCCTTGATGGCCTGCAGGGCGGTGTCGATGAAGACCTTCACCTGCTGGTTGGCGTCATCGCGGGGCACGGCGCTGCTCCAGTCGGTGATCTGCTCCAGGTGTGCCTCGATGGCCTCCGGCGACAGCTCGTCGTTGCCGATGTACACCGGCGCGGTTTCTTCCATGCGCACGGCGCTGAACACACCGGCACCGGCGCCGAGGATCAGCTTGGTCGGTGCGTTTTCACTGACCAGGAACAGTGCGCCCGGGGTGACCTGCTCAGGACGGCTGGCGGCCAGCAGTTCGGCCGGCATGACGTCTTCGGTCATGCGCGTGGCGGCCATCGGTGCCAGGGTGTTGACCAGAATGTTGTTCTTGCGGCCTTCGATGGCAAGCATGTTCATCAGGCCGACCACGGCCATTTTCGCCGCGCCATAGTTGGCCTGGCCGAAGTTGCCGAACAGGCCGGCCGCCGAGGTGGTCATCAGGATGCGCCCGTAGTTCTGCTCGCGCATCAGCTCCCACACCGCTTTGCTGCAGTTCATCGAGCCCATCAGGTGGACATTGATCACTGCCTGAATGTCAGCCATCTCCATCTTGGCGAACGACTTGTCGCGCAGGATGCCGGCGTTGTTGATCAGGATGTCGACGCGACCGAAGGCTTCTACCGCCTGTTTGACCATGGCCTGGACCTGCTCGTAGTCGGCCACGTTGGCACCGTTGGCGATGGCAGTGCCACCGGCCTGGCGGATTTCTTCGACCACAGCCAGGGCGGCGTCGGAAGAGCTGCCGGAGCCGTCGCGGCTACCGCCGAAGTCGTTGATCACCACCTTGGCGCCACGGGCGGCCAGGTTCAGGGCGTGAACGCGGCCCAGGCCGTTGCCGGCGCCGGTGACGATGGCAACACGGTCATCGAAGCGAATGGTCATGGTGTTTTCCTCTTGTTATTGATAATAGGTGGCGAACGGCGGAGGAAGTGCGTGGTTTCCCCTGAGTCGCCGTTCCCCATAAAGATCAGGCGCGGCTGAAAATACCGACATGCTCGGTGGATTCTTCCACGCGCCAGAGGCCGCCGCCGTTGCCTTGCAGGGCAATGCGCGCACCTTCTACCTGACGTGGGCCGCAGTTGCCACGCAGTTGCTCGACCAGCTCGAAAATCTGCCCGATGCCGGTGGCGCCGATCGGATGGCCTTTGGACTCCAGGCCGCCGGACGGGTTGACCGGCAAGCGGCCGCCGAGGGCGCTGTCGCCGCGCTCGGCCATGACCCCGCTCATCCCCGGTTCGCATAGCCCCAGCGCCTCGATGGCGAGTAGCTCGCCGATGGCTGTGGCGTCATGCACTTCGGCCACATCGACGTCCTGCGGGGCAATACCGGCTTGTTCGAATGCGGCTTTGCCGGCCAGGTGGGTACAGCCCTTTTCGTAGTCGTCGGCAGCGCGGGCTGAGGCGGAACGCACCACACTGGCCAGGACCTTGATCGCACGGTGCTTGTCGAAGCCGTATTTTTTCAGCGCCGACTCGGTGCACAGGATCGCTGCAGCGGCGCCATCGGAGATCGGCGAGCACATCGGCAGGGTGATCGGGTAGGTGATCGGCGGCGCGGCGAGGATTTCCTCGATGCTCATGGCGTTGCGGTACTGCGAGCGCTGGTTGTGCACCGAATGACCGTGGTTCTTCGAGGCGACGGCGGCCAGCTGGCGCTGCGTTACGCCATAACGCTCCATCAGGCCGCCACGGCCGAGGGCTGCGTAGACGTCCATGAACGGGCTGTAGGGCTTCTCCGATTGCGAGCCGGCAGGCGGCACGACGCCTTGGCCCATGGCGGCCAGGTAGTGCTTGTTCTCTTCGAAGGTTTCAATGTCCCAGGCCGATTCGAAGGCGGAGAACATTTTTGCCTTGTCGCTGTAGAACATCTTTTCCGCGCCGACCGCCAGGGCGACCTCGGCAGCGCCCGCCTGCAGCTGGGTCACCGCCAGGTTGAAGGCATGGCTCGACGAGGCACAGGCGCCTTCGATGTTGAAGATCGGGATACCGTCCAGGCCCAGCGGCAGCAGCGCCACCTGGCCACGGATCATGTGCTGGCCATCGAAATGGCCCTGGGTGCAGTTGCCGAAGAAGCCGACCTGGATCCACTTGCGCTCGCAACCGGCGTCTTTGAGCGCGTCTTCCACCGCCCAGGCGGTGAGTTGCTTGACGGACTTGTCGATGTGCCGGCCAAAGGCGGTCATGCCAACGCCGACGATGTATACGTTTTCCATCGTTGCCTCGAATTGTTCAGAAATAAGGGGGGGGCAGGGCGCCCGGCTCAGTAGCCCTTGAAATCAGGCTTGCGCTTCTCGGCGAAGGCGCGCACGCCTTCGGCCATGTCGTAGGAGCGCTGGTGGTTGCGCAGCTCCAACAGTTCCTGGCGCAGGGCATCGGCACGCGATTTGTCACCGGCTTCGTCGGCGACCTTTTTCATCTTGCGCAGCACCAGCGGACTCTTCTGCGCCAGTTTGTCGCCCAGGGCCTGAACGCGTTCGAGCAGCTCGGCATCGGCGACCACTTCGCAGACCAGGCCGTAGGTCTTCATGTCCTCGGCGGGCAGGGCGTCACCGGTGAACAGCATGTACTTGGCGATGTTCTCCGGGATCTTGCGTGGCAGTACTGCCGCGCCGCCACCGCCAGGGAACACGCCGAAGTTGGAGTGGGCATCGCCGAAGCGGGCGCTCTGGGCGGCGATGACCAGGTCGCAGCACAGTACGGTTTCCAGGCCGCCGGCCAGGGCCAGGCCGTTGACGGCGGCGATGACCGGCTTGGGGAACACCCGCAAGGTATCGAAGAAGGTGACGATAGTGTCGAGCAGGTCTTTCTCGCCCGGCAGCGGCGTGCCACCGGCCTTGAGGTCGGCACCGGCGCAGAACGCCGTGCCGGTGGCGGTCAGCACCACCACGCGGACCTGGTTGTCGTTTTCCCAGGCGTGCAGGCGGGCGGTCATGGCCTCCAGCATTTCACGGTTCAGGGCATTCATGGCCTTGGGCCGGGTCAAGGTGATCCAGCCCACCTGGCCCTTGATTTCAAAAGAAACGGACTCGCTCATCTCCAATCCTCAATCACGCTGCAATTGACGTTTCTGTCTGAATTGGAACTTACGCGAGTGCCTCAGGGCCTCACCCCCCCCCTTGCGGACGGGGGCGCCCACCCTGGTGTCTGTTGCAGGATGCGGGCGACATCCAGGCAACACTGCCACGGGCGGAGACTCTAATAATGCATACAAATGTCATCAACGCCGGCGATCTGCTGGTCGCCACCAAGTTCTCGCCACCGCGCCTGAACGCTCGGCACATTGTCCGTAGCCAGCTGCTGGGCCGCCTGCGCGAGTCGCAGCCGTGCAGCGCAACGCTGATTACCGGGGGGGCAGGCTTTGGCAAGACCATCCTGCTCGCGCAATGGCGTCTGGAACTGATGAAGGCCGGGCTGGACGTGGCCTGGATCTCGTTCAGCCTCGACGACCGGCAGTTCGGCAGCTTCCTCTCGTATTTGCTCGAGGCGTTGCAGCGTCTGGGGATCGCCATCGAACAGGACTGGCTGCACAGCGATGGCAGCGAGCAGTCGATCAACACCCTGATCGCCATCGTTACCCACGCCGCACACGGCATCGACAAAGAACTGCATCTGTTGATGGATGACTTTCATCATGTCGAATCGCCAGCCGCCCACCGCTTGATGCAGAAGCTGCTGGATCATTGCCCGGCCAACCTGCATATCACCATTGCCTCGCGCTCCACGCCAGCGCTGAGCCTGGGGCGTTTGCGCATGCAGGGCCACGTGGTCGAGATCGATACCGTCGAGTTGCCCTTCGATACCGACGAAACCCGCGACTTTTTCAAGCAGAACCTCAGCACCCTGGTACTCAGCGCCGACGAAGAGCGGCTGATTCATGACCTGACCAGCGGCTGGCCGGCCAGCCTGCAGCCGATTGCCACCATGTTGCGGGTGCGTCCGAGCAAGCGTGCGCACTTGCGCTCGATCCTGCGCAACTCGGCTGACCTGCAGGCCTACCTGGCCGAGGATGTGCTGGTGTGCCTGTCGCCGGAGCTGTTGGAGTTCATGGAGAAAGTCTCGATACTGCGGCGTTTCAACGCCGACCTCGGGGCGTTCGTCAGCGCCAATCGCCATGCTCCGGAGATGATCAAGCGTGCCGAGGACGAGAACCTGCTGATCTACCGCATCGAATCGGATGACAGCACGCCGTGGTACCGATTCCATCCCTTGTTCGGCGAATTTCTCACCCAGCGCCTGGCGGCCCGCGGCGAGGGCGCGATTCAGGCGCTGCATCGCCGTGCGAGCCAGTGGTTCGCCGAACAGGAGTATCTGGTCGAAGCGGTACGCCACGCCAACCTCGGCGGGGATCGCGACTATGCGATCAAGGCGATGGAGGAGGCTGCGTCCAGCACCTGGAGCATGGCCTATATCAGCCCGATGCTGAGCCTGCTTGAGCGGCTGCCGCAGGACACCCTGTTTTCGCATCCCCAACTGTTCATCACCGGCTGCCTGACCTACGCCTTCACCGCCCGGCCGGAAAAAGCCCAGCGCTGGCTGGAACAGATGCGCCGCAGCGAGGCCGCGCGCAATCCAGCGATCTCCTCGAAACTGGTGCTCGCCGATGCGGCAATCGCCCTGCAGCTCGACCAGCCACGGCGGGTCATCAGCTTGCTCGAGGCGGCCCACCAGGCGCCTCTGGAAAACCGCTCGTTGCGCTACATCAGCTTCTCCGGCCTGGCCACCGCCTACCTTTCCGTCGGACGTGCGGCGGATGCGCGCAAGCTCCATGAACAGTATCCGATCGATCTTCAAGACCGCGCCAACGACATGGCCATGGTGTTTGAAAGCACGCAGGCGCTGGCCCGCCTCAAGGAAGGCAATGCCCGCCAGGCCCTGAGCATCGGCGAGAGCGTTATCGCCCGGGCCGAGGAAGCCTATGGGCGCGGGTCGGTGTCTGCCAACCTGTGCGCCGCCACGCTGTGCGACGCCTATTATGAACTGGACCGCCTCGATGACGCCCTGCGTGTGCTGGCCAACCGCAGCGGCATTTTGCGTTCGTCCATGCCTGATGTGATGGGCCGGGCTTCGATTTGCCGCGCGCGCATCACCCTGCAACAAGACTCGCCTCAGGCGGCGCTGAGCTTCCTCGACACGCAAGGCGCGCATTTTCAGGTGCTGGGGCTGGACCGGCTGCTGGCATTGATCCTGGCCGAGCAGGTGCGGGTGCTGGTGCTGCAGGGCGAAAGCCGCCGTGCCGCCGAGGTGGCAGGACGTCTGGCGAGCTTGGCGGCGGCGCAGCGCCCGCATGCCGAAGCACGTGGCGAAATCGACTACCTGGTGGCGTTGTCCCGCGTGCGTCTGGCGCTGGCCGGGCATGACGGGCAGTTGGCACTGGAGGCGCTGCCGGCTGTCCATGCCTACGTCGAACAGGCGACACGTGGTCGCAGCTGGGTCAGGGCGCACCTGCTCAGCGCTCAGGTGCACGCGTTGCTGGGGCAGACGGATGCGCTGCTGGTGAGCCTGCAGCAGGCGCTGGAAGCTGGTGCGCGGATGGGCCTGGTGCGCACCGTGCTCGATGAAGGCCAGGGTGTGCTTGGCTTGCTTGCCAGGCACCAGGATGCGATCGCCTGGGAGCCGGCTGTTGCCGAGTACGTGCAGGCCCTGTTGAGTCGCGAAACGCCTGCGCAGGTGCCATCGCCGCTGGCCTGTGCGGCAAGGAACACGGTCGATTCGCCACGGGCCAGCCTGACCCCGCGCGAGCTGGAAATCCTCGGGCTGGTGGCCCAGGCCATGTCGAACAAGCGCATCGCCCTGACGCTCAACATCACCTTTGGTACGGTGAAGTGGAACGTGAAAAACATCCTCGCCAAACTCGGCGTCTCGAGCCGCTATGCGGCGATTACCCTGGCGCGCCAGCAGGGCTTGCTCAAGTGACTGGACGCTGGCGGCGGCCGCTGCGCCCTCCCGAGAGGATAGGCGCGCACGGCCGGGGCCAGCCCGCATGCTCAGGTCAGATTCGACTATCCGACCCGGTTCAAGAGGAAGACCATGAGCGATACATCTGCAGCATTCCTGAGCGAGCAGGAAATCATGATCCGTGACGCCGCCCGCAAGGTGGCGCAAGAAGTGGTGGGTGCCACCGCCGCCGAACGCGACCGTACCGGCGCCTGGCCACACGCGGAGCTGAAGGCGGTGGCCGAACTGGGCTTTCTGGGCATGCACATTCCCGAGGAGTCCGGCGGCGCCGGCATGTCCTTTCCCGAATACTGCCTGTGCATCGAGGAGTTTGCGGCGGCGGACGCCGGTTTCGCCACTATCCTGCATGTACACAACGGGATGGCCGACATGCTCCACCGCTTCGGTACCGAAGAGCAGAAGGCCAAGTACCTGGCGGGCATGATCAGCGGTGAACTGATCGCCGCCGGCTTGCTCACCGAGCCGCAGGCCGGTTCCGACACCGCGGCGTTTCGCACCACGGCGCGCCGCGATGGCGACCATTACGTGCTCAACGGCAGCAAACAGTTCATCTCCAACGGTAACGAAGCCGGGATCGCCTTTGCCATTGCCGCGAGCACCGAGACTGCAGAGGGCCGCAAAGGCCCGAGCATGTTCATCATCGATCCCCGTGAGCCTGGCTACATCGTGACCCGCGTGGAAAGCAAGATGGGCCAGCGCTCCGCTCATGTCGCCGCGATCCAACTGGACAACTGCCGGGTACCGGCGCACAACCTGCTGGCCGAAGAGGGCACCGCGTACAAGCGTTTGATGGCGACTCTGTCCGAAGGGCGCATCGGCATCGCTGCCGTCGCCGTGGGCGGCGCCCGTGCTGCGCTGGAGGCCGCGGTGAAGTATGCGCAAGAGCGTGAAGCCTACGGCGCACCGATCATCAACCTGCAAGGGGTGGCGTTCGACCTGGCCGACATGGCCACCCAGTTCGAGGTCGCGCAAAACTACATGCTGCACGCCGCGCGCCTGCATTACGCCGGTGTACCCTGCGCCAAGGAAGCCTCGATCGCCAAGCTGTTCGCCAGTGAAATGGCCGAGAAGGTCTGCTCTGAAGCGCTGCAGATCCATGGCGGCTACGGCTACCTCAGCGATTTCCCGGTGGAGCGCTATTGCCGTGATGTGCGGGTGACCAAGATCTATGAGGGAACCAGCCATATCCAGAAAGTGATTATCGCGCGCAACCTGTGAGTGAGGAGGGAAGGGGCATGACTGACAGTCCGGTGCTGTATGAACGGATCGGCAAGACAGCGCTGATCACCTTGAACCGGCCGCAGAAGAAGAACGCCTTCGAGGCGGCCATCAACGCGGCCTTGCCGGTTGCCCTGAAGGCGGCGCGCGATGATCGTTCGGTGCGTTCGATCGTGCTGACCGGCGCTGGCGGCGCCTTTTGTTCCGGTTTCGACCTTGGCAGCCTGGATGAGGGTGAGGATGCGGTGTTTGCCGGACGCAAGCTGGTGCTGGGCTTTCAAGAGTGGTTCAGCGGCCTTGCCGACATGCCCAAGCCGGTCATTGCTGCCGTCGATGGCGCAGCCGTAGGCGCAGGCTTTTCCCTGGCCCTGGCCGCCGACTTCATGTTTGTCACGCCACGCGTGCGGCTGTTGCCGACGTTCCTGAGCCTTGGGCTGGTGCCGGACCTGTCGATGCTCTATGTGCTGCCGCGCCTGGTCGGCCTGGCCAAGGCCAAGGAACTGATTTTTTGCGCCCGTGCAGTGGATGCGCAGCAGGCCTTGGCGCTAGGCATCGCTCAGGCGATCATCGATCAGGAGCAGTTGCTCGACAGTGCCCTGCAGTTCGCCCGCCAGTTCGATGATGCCCCCGCGGATGCATTAGCATTGAGCAAGACACTGCTGAACCGCTCCTTCGAGACCGATCGCCCGGCGATGACCGAGTTCGAAGCCTGTGCCCAGTCCTTGTGCGGGGCCAGCCATTACCATGCCGAAGCCGTACGGCGCTTCCTCGGCAAAGAAGGCTTGCCCTACCGTGGCGCGGTGCTGCCAGCGCCGTAAACCTCCAAATAGGGAGGGGCCGTGTGCTTGAGCGCGCGCCTATCCTTGAGACTCAAAGCCTGCCGCCCGGTACAACCCGGCGTACAAGCCCCCAAGGGCCGGCAGGGTATCCAACGCTGAGGAGTAAGACATGAGGCAGAAAGTCGTCATCGCGGGTGTCGGTATGATTCCCTTCGTCAAGCCTGGCCAGAGCGAAACCTATGCAGTCATGGGCGAGCAGGCCGTGCGTCTGGCCCTGGCCGATGCCGGGGTCGGTTACGAGTCGGTCCAGCAGGCGTATGCCAGCTTTGTCTTCGGCGACTCCACCTGTGGTCAGCGCGTGCTCTACAACGTCGGCATGACCGGCATCCCGGTGATCAACGTCAACAATAACTGCGCCAGCGGCTCTACCGCGCTGTTCCTGGCCAACCAGGCGATTGCCAGCGGCATGGTCGATATCGTCCTGGCCTTCGGTTTCGAGCAAATGATCCCCGGTGCCATCGGCAGCGCCTTCCCGGACCGTCCGAGCCCGCTGGAGCTGTTCCTCGATCAATGCGACGAAGCCATTCCTGGTGCCTCCGAAATCCCGGCAGCGTTGCGCATCTTCGGCAGCGCCGGGGTGGAGCACATGAAGCGCTTCGGCACGCCGCTGGAAACCTTCGCCAAGATTCGCGCCAAGGCCAGCCGTCATGCGGCTAACAACCCCAAGGCAGTGTTCCGCAAGGTGATCACCACCGAAGAGGTCATGGCCGATCAGGTGGTGTGGCCGGAAGTGATGACCCGGCTGATGGCCTGCCCACCGACCTGCGGTGCTGCCGCAGTGGTGCTGTGCAGCGAGGCCTATGCGTTGAAGCATGGCCTGGACCGCAGTGTGTCGATTGCCGGCCAGGCGCTGACCACCGATGGCGCGGAAACCTTCAAGTCCGGCGACATGCGCGACGTGGCCGGTTACTCGATGTCGCGCGCCGCGGCCCGGCAAGCCTATGAAATGGCCGGTATCGGTGCCGAGGACGTGCACGTGGTCGAACTGCACGACTGCTTCGCCCAGAACGAGCTGCTGACCTACGAATCCCTGGGCCTGTGCCCGGAAGGCGGGGCGCAGAAGTTTGTCGACGATGGCGACAACACCTATGGCGGCCAGTATGTGGTCAACCCGTCCGGCGGTCTGCTTTCCAAAGGCCACCCGATTGGCGCAACGGGCCTGGCGCAATGCACCGAGCTGGTCCTGCAACTGCGTGGCCGCGCCGAGCAGCGTCAGGTAGAGGGTGCGCGCATTGCCCTGCAACACAACATCGGCATTGGTGGCGCCTGCGTCGTCACCCTGTACCGTAAAGACTGACAGGGGAAACACCATGGATTTTCGACCTGATACCAGCCTTGAGGCGTTCCGCGCAGAGGTCCGTCAGTTCCTTCGGGACCAGGTCCCGGCGGACCTGAAAGGGCAACAGCGCTGCACCCGCTCGCCGCGCGAGCAGATCATGCGCTGGCAAAAGCTCCTCAACCAGCGCGGCTGGGGAGCGCCGTACTGGCCCAAGGAACACGGCGGCACGGGCTGGTCGGTACCGCAGATCCTGGTGTTCGATGACGAATGCAGCCTGGCCGGTACCCCCACCCAGGATGGCTTCGTGCACAAGATGCTCGGGCCGGTGCTCAATGCCTTTGCCACACCCGAACAAAAGGCCGAGCACCTGCCAGCCGTGTTCAATGGCGAGCGTCTGTGGTGCCAGGGCTTTTCCGAGCCTGGCGCCGGCTCCGACCTGGCGTCGCTGCGCACCCGTGCCGAGCGTGACGGTGACCACTATGTGGTCAACGGCCAGAAAATCTGGACCAGCTATGCCCACCACGCCGACTGGATCTTCCTGCTGGTGCGCACCGATGCGCAGGTGAAGAAGCAGGCCGGTATCAGCTTCCTGCTGGTGGACATGCGCACGCCCGGTATCACCGTACGGCCGATCCGCAGCATCGACGATGCCCATCACCTGAACGAAACCTTCTTCGACAATGTGCGGGTGCCGGTAGGCAACCTGATTGGCAGTGAAGGGCAGGGCTGGAGCATCACCAAATTCCTGCTCAACAACGAACATGCCACCACCGCCGATCTGCCTGAGCTGAAACGCTACCTGCGGGAACTGCGCTTGATCGGCTCCACGCTGCAAGTGGCCGGTCAGCCACTGTACGAACGCCCGGAGTTCGCCCTCAAGCTAGCGCGCCTGGAGGCTGAACTGCAGGCCATCGAAATGCTGGTGCAGCGTGTCGCGCGTCTGGATGAACAGCACAACCCGGCGTCACACACGCTGGGTTCGATGCTCAAGATTCGCGCCACCGAATTGCAGCAACGCATGACTGAGGCGCAGATCGAGGCGCTGGGGGACTACGGTGCAATCGCCTATGCGCATCCGCATGAGGCCGATCCCGAACAGCCATTCCCGCAGCAGGCGCTGGCCCGGGGCATTTGCAACGATATGTTCCTGCGCCGGGCATCGACCATCTACGGCGGCACCAGCGAAGTGCAGCGCGGCATTATCGCCAAGATGCTGTTCCAACTCTGATATCAGGAAACCGCTATGGATTTCGAATTCACTTCGGAACAACAACTGTTGCAGGACAGCCTGCGACGTTATGTAGACAAGGCCTACAGTTTCGAGGCGCGTACCGCCCTGCTCAAAGCGGGCAAGAACGGTAGTGCGGACAACTGGGGCATCTTCGCTGCCAACGGCTGGCTGATGGCGGCGCTGCCGGAGGCCTATGGCGGGCTGGGCGGCTCGCTGGTGGATACGGTGATCATTGCCCAGGAGCTGGGCCGCGGCCTGGTGCTGGAGCCTTTCCTGGGCTGTGGCGTGCTGGCTGCCCAGACCGTGCTGGCCGCCGCTAGCGAGGCGCAAAAGGCTCAGCTGCTGCCACAGATGGCCGATGGCAGCTACCGTGTAGCGCTGGCCTACAGCGAAGCGGGTTCGCGCGGTATGCCGGAACCGGTAACGCTGCAGGCCGAGCGCAAGGGCGACGGTTTTCGCCTGTCCGGGCGCAAAAGCCTGGTGCTCGGGGCCCCGGGCGCGCAAGCGTTCGTCGTCTCTGCGCAAATACCGGATACACCAGGCATCAGCCTGCTGCTGGTAGACGCGGATCGTCCCGGACTGACAGCCCAGACGCTGCCGTTGCACGATGGTACCTGGGTTCAGGAACTGCACTTCGACGGCGTTGAAGTCGGCGCCGATGCCTTGCTGGGTGAAGCCGGGCAGGGTTTGCCCGGGCTGCGCCAGGGCCTGGCCAACGGCATTGTCGCCCTGTGTGCCGAGCTGATCGGCGGCATGGAAAAAACCATTGAAGTCACCGCCGACTACCTCAAGGTTCGCCAGCAGTTCGGCGTGCCCATCGGTTCGTTCCAGGCCTTGCAGCACCGCCTGGCGGACATGGCTGCGGAGCTGGAACTGGCGCGTTCAAGCCTGCACGTTGCCCTGGCCTCGATGGCCAACGATGACCAGGTGACCCGCGACAAGACCGTGTCAGGCGCCAAGATGCTCATCTGCCGCGCTGCCAGGTTCGTCTGTGGCCAGGGTATCCAGTTGCACGGCGGGATTGGCATGACCGAGGAGTACCTGGTCGGGCACTACTACAAGCGGGCCGTTGTCGCCGAGGTGCTGCTGGGCAGCAGTGACAGCCACGAAGCCGCCTATGCCGCCGCCTTGCAGGCCGAGCTGCGCGCCTGATCCGTCAACCGCAAAAACATCGAGAACACAACAACAATGAAGAGCTACGAAACCCTGGCTGAACTGCAAGGCCTGGTCGGCGAAGTCGTCGGCATCAGCGACTGGGTGACCATCGATCAGCAACGCATCAATACCTTTGCCGAAGCCACCGGCGATCACCAGTGGATCCACGTCGACCCTGAGCGCGCGGCCACAGGGCCGTTTGGCAAGCCGATTGCCCATGGCTTTCTGACCTTGAGCCTGCTGCCGACCTTCATGACCAACGCCTTCGAGCTGCGCGACGTGAAGATGGGCGTGAACTACGGCATGAACAAAGTGCGCTTTGTGCAGCCGGTGCCGGTGGACAGCCGGTTGCGTGCGCATTTCAAGGTGCAGTCCTGGGAGGCGCTGGACGGTAACGGTGCTCAGGTGACCTATGAGATGACCGTTGAGATTGAAGGCGCAGCCAAGCCGGCCTGTGTGGCGGAGACCATCTTGCGGGTTTTCGCCTGACCGCTGCTGCTGTACCAACGCCACGCGCATGATCATGCCGCGTGGCGTTTTTTTTGGATCTTCGCGGGACTATGGTCCTGGGGTTGGTTTGTTGTGGCTGTGGCTGTGAGCTTATCCATTTGGTGTGGCGATGCTGCCGGCCCCTTCCGCCCTTACGGCGGGTCCCTTTTGTCTTGGCAAAAGGAACCAAAACCGCTTGCTCCTGCATCCGGCCCTACGCTGCGCTCCGGGTCCCTTCGCTCCGGCACCTTCCGGGGCCACGCGGCCTACGACTTGCTTCGCCAAGTCTACGGCTCGCGCTCTTCGGCTACGCCGAAGGTGCTACGCACTGGCCCCTACAGGCACCTCCACTCAGCCTCCTGAAGTCGCAGTCCGCAGCGCCCGAACTTACGTGTATGAAGATCAAGATCAGGATCAGCTTGGCTGCGCCAATAATTGGTTTCGAAGATACGCCCGTCTAGGCGCCACCCGTAACTTTGCGACTTCAGAAGGCTGAGCGTAGGTGTCTGGAGGGGGCTGGTGCGCAGCACCCTTCGGCCTTAGCCGAAGTTCGCGAGCCGTAGACTTGGCGAAGCAAGTCGTAGGCCGCGATGCCCCTGGAGGGCACCGTAGCGAAGGGACCCGGAGCGCAGCGTAGGGCCGGATGCAGGAGCAGGCGGCTTTGCCTACTTTCCCCAAGAGGAAAGTAGGCCGCCGTAAAGGCGGAAGGGGCCGGCAGCATCGCCACACAAAATGGATCAACCCACAGCCCCAACATCCAAACCCAAAGAACCCCCCCATGCCGCGCCAATAAGGGGGGGGCGAGAGGAGGGGGTGGTTGGTTAAAAACATAGGGCCAGGACGGGAAGAGAAACCGCATTTCCTGAGGGGCCGGGCGCGCTTTAGCAGACGCTCAAACCACCATCCTAGAGGTTGGAGACATGATTAAACTGACAAAAACCCTGATGGCAGCCGCGTTACTGGCTGCACATGCAGGCGTGCTCCATGCAGCAGTAACCGAGCAAGAAGCCAAGCAACTGGGCAGCACCTTGACACCCCTGGGCGCCGAAATGGCCGGTAACGCCGATGGCACCATCCCTGCCTATACCGGCGGGCTGCTGACCGCGCCTGCAGGCTTCGACAAGACCACCGGCATTCGCCCTGATCCGTTTGCCAACGAAAAACCGCAGTTCAGCATCGATGCCTCGAACGTTGACACCTATGCAGACAAACTGACCGAAGGCACCAAGGCGCTGATCAAGGCCCGGCCGGGTTTCCGCGTTGATGTATATCCGACGCACCGCACCGTCGGCTACCCGCAGTTCGTGCTGGACAACACCCGCAAGAACGCCACCCAGGCACAGCTGACCAACGACGATCAGAACCTGCAGGGTGCGCGCGCCGGTGTGCCGTTCCCGATTCCAAAACGCGGCATCGAGGTGATGTTCAACCACCTGACCCGCTACCAGGGGGTGGGCTACCTCGCGCCCAAATACGGCGCGTACAACGTCGATGCCGCCGGCAAGCTGGTGGTCTCGACCGAAGGCCGCTGGATGTACGAGATGCCGTACTACGACACCAGCAAGGCCGAGGCGCCAACGATCATTACCCGTGCCCGTGCCAACTACACCGGCCCTGCCCGCCGCGCTGGCGAAGCGGTGATGACCTTTGACAACATCGATACCGAAAAGGGTCGCCGTGCCTATCAGTACCTGCCGGGCCAACGCCGTGTGCGCCTGGCGCCCGATCTGGCCTACGACACGCCGAACGCCAGTACCTCGGGGATGTCCACCGTTGATGACATCTATCTGTTCAACGGCAGGCTGGACCGCTTCGACTGGAAGCTGATCGGCAAGAAGGAGATGTACGTTCCTTACAACACCTATCGCTTCACCTACGCCGAGGATCCGAAGAACGTGTTCGGGCCCAAGTTCATCAACCCGGACCTGGTGCGCTGGGAACGTCACCGCGTGTGGGTGGTGGAAGCGACCCTCAAGGAAGGCAAGCGCCATATCTACTCCAAGCGCACCTTCTACATCGACGAGGACAGCTGGACCGCACTGGCCGTGGATCAGTATGACGGCCGTGGCCAGCTGTGGCGTCCTGGCTTCAGCTACATGACCCAGATGTATGACGTCGGCGCGATCAACAACTCGCCGGGTGGCCACTACGACCTGATCGCCGGCACGTATTACATCAACGTCTGGCCAGGCAAGGGTGGGGTGAAGGTCATGGACAAGCTCAGCCCTGACAACGGCTGGACTTCCGACAGCCTGGCGGGTGCCGGGGTTCGCTGATCTGGCTCTACGCCCATCGCGGCGCAAGGCCGCTCCCACAGACTGAGTGGGAGCGGCCTTGCGCCGCGATGTCGTTCAGGACACCCGGCGCGCCTGATCGGACCAATAGCGTTCCCTTACCTGACGCCGCAGCACCTTGCCGACGGCGCTCAACGGCAGGGCATCGACCAGCTTGACTGATTTCGGCGCCTTGAAACGGCCCAGACGCTCCTTGACCAGGGCAATCAGTTCCTCTTCGCTGACGGACATCCCTGGCTTGAGCACCACTTCGGCATGCACCGCTTCACCCCATTTGTCATCCGGAATACCCACCACCGCCGACAGGGAAACGGCCGGATGGGCATTGAGCGTGGCTTCCACCTCAACCGCATAGACATTGAAGCCGCCGGTGATGATCACGTCTTTCTTGCGGTCGACGATGAACACATAACCGGCCTCATCGACATAGCCCAGGTCGCCGGACTTCCAGAAGCCATCGCTGAACTCGGCGGCGGTGCCTTGCGGGTTGTTGTGATAGCCGCTGATCGTGCCGCGCCCACGCAGCCAGATTTCCCCGGTACTGCCGGTTGCAACGCGATTACCCGCTTCATCGACGATTTTCAGTTCGATGCCGGTCACCGGCCGCCCGGCAGAGGCCAGGCGGCCGGTCTCCACGGCGTTCAGGTGATCGGCCTTGGTCAGAGTGCAGACCGCCTGGGCACATTCCGTGGCGCCGTAAAGCTGGAAGAAGATGTTGCCGAAGCGCTCCTGAGACTGCTTGAGCTTGGCCGGGCTCATCGGCGCAGCGCCGTAGAACAGTGTTTGCAGGCTGGACAGATCGGACTCTGAGGCTTCCGGCAGTTCAAGCAACCAACCCACCAGGGTCGGTACCATCAGCGCGGTGGTGATGCGTTCCGCTTCGACGTTACGGCACCAGGCCTTGAGGTCGGCGGCGTTCTGGGTCACGGTGCAACCGCCACGGAACAGCGTCGGCAGCAGCGACAGCCCCGACCCGTGGCTAATCGGCGCGATGTGCAGATAGCGGGTGTTTTCGTTGAAGGCCTGACCCTGTTCGCTGTCGGCGTACATCGAGTCGCGCGCCGCCAACCAGTTGTCGATGGTGTAGCGGGCACATTTGCTCTTGCCGGTGGTGCCGCCGGTAAAGCGGTAGATCAGGGTGTCCCGGTACACATCGGACTCGACCTCGGGCTCTTCCTCCGAAACGCCGTCGAGCAGCGCCCAGAAGTGCAGGGCAAAGGTGCAATCGGCGGGCGGGGCATCCATGCACACCACGTCGGCACCACTGGCGCGCAGCATGTCGCTGTACTGCGGCAACAGCGCGGTTTCGATGAAAATCACTTTCGGCGCGATGAACGCCACCTGCCAGCGGTGTTCCTCCAGGGAGTCGCGGATGTTGGTATGGGCAATCGCCACTTCGCCCTTGAACGCGGTCCAGGCGTGCAGCAGCGACAGGTTGTCGTTTTCCAGAATGCACAGCGCGGTATCGCCGCGCTGCAGCTTGAAGCGGGTGCGCAGCAGATTGGCGATCTGGTTGGTCAAGCGGTGCAGTTCATCGAAACGATACCGCCGGTTGCGCTCGACGTTGACCAGCGCTTCCTGAGCGGCATAGCGCTGGGCAACCTGGGCCATGACGCGGGAAAAATTCATCTTCATCGCGATCTCCGTTTGTTGTTGTAGTCAGTGGAGAACGCATTCTAGGAAGCACCGCCGGGCACAACCCCTCCCTCCAGGAGAGGGGCGCGCCCGCGCCTACCCGCTTCGAGGGGGCGCAACCGCGGCGCGCAGCCCTATGGTGACGCAAAGCAGCCACCGTCTCCCGAGGTCAAACGATGATTCCGCGTACCCTTTTCGATCATGAGCATGAAGCGTTCCGCAGCACTGTCCGGCGTTTCCTCGCCGAGCACTGCTCACCCTTCCATGAGCAGTGGGAGGAAGATCACCTGGTGCCGCGCCAGGTGTGGGCGCGTGCCGGTGAGCTGGGCATGCTCAACGCCACCACCCCGGAGGCTTATGGCGGCCTGGGCCTGGACCGGCGCTTTTCCATGATCGCGGTCGAGGAGGTGGCCCGTGCCGGGCTTTCGGGCCTGAGCGGTTTCAATGTCCATGACATCTGCGCCGGTTACCTGATCAACTTCGGCACCGAGGCGCAAAAGCAGCAGTGGCTGCCGCAAATGGCCAGCGGTGAAGCCATCGCCGCCGTGGCCATGACCGAACCGGATACCGGATCCGACCTGCAGGCGGTGAAAACCCGCGCGGTGCTGGACGGCGACGACTATGTGATCAACGGTGCCAAGACGTTCATCTCCAACGGCACCAACAGCGACATCATTGTGGTGATTGCCAAGACCGGCAACAGTGGCAAGGGCTCGCGGGACATCTCGCTGATCCTGGTGGAAGCCGATCGGGCGGGCGTCAGCAAGTCGAAACCATTGCGCAAGGTCGGTTTGCACGCCCAGGACACCACCATGGTGTTTTTCCAGGATGTGCGCGTGCCCAAGGCCAATATCCTCGGCGGCGAGCCGGGCCAGGGCTTCTATCAACTGATGAAGGAACTGGCCTGGGAGCGCCTGAGCATTGGCATCCTGGCGATTGCCGCGAGCCAGGCGGTGCTCGAGCAGACCATTGCCTACACCCGCGAGCGCAAGGCATTTGGCAAGCCGATCATCGAGTTCCAGAACTCCCGCTTCAAACTGGCCGAACTCAAGACCGAGATCGTCCTCGGGCAGACCTATGTCGATCGCTGCATGGAGCTGATCCTGCAGCATCAGCTGAGCCCGGAGGCGGCCGCAGCGGCCAAACTCTGGTGCACCGAGCTGTATTCGAAGGTGGTCGATCAGTGTGTGCAACTGCACGGTGGCAACGGTTACATGCTTGAGTACCCGGTGGCACGCCATTACCTGGATAGCCGGGTCAACCGCATCTACGGTGGCGCCAACGACATCATGCGCGAACTGGTGGCCCGCACGCTCTGAGTCCCGGCATCGATTTTGCCAGCCCCCTCACTTGTAGGGGGTGGTTTGTCTCGGTTCCCCGCCACCATCTGTGCCAGGCGGATCCTCGAAATTGCCGCAAGCCAGGGCGTGGTATCGATACGTGCTGACTTTTGACGGTATTCGGGTGAATATTCCGAAAACGCCAGAACGTGGCCACACCTTGCCGATCGTGCAGCGCCAAAGGCGCTGACCCGGTGCATTCGGCAGGATCGGAGACCAGTCAGCACATGCATACCGACAAACTGCTCGTTTCGACGAAATTCGCTCCACCGCGCATCGGTACCCAGACGATCGTTCGTGAACGCCTGCTGGAGGACCTGCGCGGCATGTCACAGTGTCGCGTGGGCCTGATTACCGGCAGTCCCGGGTTCGGCAAGACCACACTGCTGGCCCAGTGGCGGCAAGTGATGATGCGCTCTGGCGCCGAGGTGGCCTGGCTGTCGCTGAGCGCCGATGACAAGCATCTGTCGATTTTCTTCGCCTATTTGCGCGGCGCCTTGCAACGCCTGGGCATCGTGCTGGACAGCGGCATCCCGCTGGAAGGGGCACGCCAGGAACTGATCGATGAAGTCGTCGCCTCGATTGTCGAAGGCGCCGCCGCGATCAACAAAGAGTTGTTCCTGGTCGTCGACGACTACCAGCATGTGGTGGACCCGCGCGCCCACCAACTCATGCAGAAGTTGCTGGATCACAGCCCCGACAACCTGCACTTCGTCATTTCATCGCGGGTCGGCCCGCCACTGAGCTTCAGTCGCCTGCGCCTGAGCGGGCAGTTGGTGGAGATCGACTGTGCCGCGCTGCCTTTCGACCTGACCGAGTCGCGCCTGTTTCTTGAACAGAGCCTGGCTACGTTAAAGCTCAGCCCGGAGGAACTGCACCAGATCCACGAGCTCACCAGCGGCTGGCCGGCCACCCTGCAACTGGTGATCATCCTCCTGCGCAGCGACCCGGATTCGCGTGGCACGTTGCGCGAAATGGGCTGGCGCTCCGACGACTTGCAGAGCTACCTGGCTGAAAACGTCATGGCCCATTTGCCCGCCGAGCTTGCGACCTTCATGGAAAGCATCAGCATCTGCCGGCGTTTCAATGCCTCGCTGGCGCAAGCGGTGACCGGCAGTGACTCGGCGCAGGCCATGTTGAAGCGCCTGGACGAAGACAATCTGCTGATCTTTCGCGTCGAGGCCGATGACCGCCAGCCCTGGTATCGCTTTCATGCGCTGTTCGGCGACTTCCTCGCCACGCGCCTGGAACGCCGCGACAGCACCTCGCAAACCGAACTGCATTGCCGCGCGGCGCACTGGTTCGCCGAGCGCAAACTGCTCGCCGAGGCCGTCCGCCATGCCACACAGGCCGGCGACCTGGGGTTTGCCGCCGAGGTGATCGAGCGGGCCGCACCGGCGACCTGGAGCCTGGGGCAACTGAGCCCGTTGCTGCGGCTGCTGGACCGCCTGCCGCAAGACATCCTGTTCTCGCGGCCGCGGCTGTTCTTCCTCGGCTGTCTGGCTTATGCCCTGACCGCACGCCCGGCCAAAGCCGAGGCCTGGCTCGAGCAGTTCCGTCACAGCGGTGCGGCCCATCAGGACGACGTTGCCTATCGGCTGCCGCTGGTGCAGGCCACCATCGAGCTACAGCGTGATCGCACCGAGCCGATCATTGATTTGCTGAATGACTTCCAGCCCTTGCCCGATGACTACTCGGTGACCCGCTACGGTGCGCCAGCGTTGCTGGCCATTGCCTACCTGGCGGCGGGAAGGATGGAGGAGGCGATGCGCTGCCTGGATGACAACCCGATTCCTGAATCCGAGCAGGATGCGGAAATGGCTCTGGTTGCCCAGGGCGCGCGGACCCTGTGTTACTTGCAGGAAGGGCGGATCCTTGAGGCCGAGCGCGTTGGCTCGGCACAGCTGGCGCGCGCCGTGTCGGTTCACGGTCATCGGTCCGCCAGTGCCTACCTGGGCGCAGCGACCCTGGCTGAGGTGTATCGCGAGCTGGACAGAACCGACGAAGCGCGGGAAATCCTCGCCAACCGCAGCGGTTTGCTGCAATGGGCCATGCCCGACACCATGTTGCGCGCCACGATCTGTCGCGCGCGCCTGGACCTGCTGCAAGATTGCGCCCCGGTGGCCATGGCGTTTTTGGAGCGCCAGGAGCGTCACTTCCGTACCATTGGCCAGGATCGTGCGCTGGTTCACTGCCTGGCCGAGCAAGTGCGGATCGCCTTGCTCGAAAATGACAAGGCACACGCCACCGAGCAAGTCACCAAACTGCAGGCACTGATCGTTCCCTACCAGGGCGCGCAGGGTTTTCAGGCCGACATCGTGGCGATGGCGGCCTTGGCCCGTGCTCGTCTGTTGCTGGCCACCAACTACCCGGACAAAGCCCTGCTCGAACTGGAAACGCTCGATCGCTATGCCAGCCAATACCGCCGTGGGCAGTTGCAGGTCACCGGCCAGCTGTTGACGGCATGCGCCCGAGCCGACCTGCTGCAACCGCAGCAGGCGCAGGAACACTTGCTGGCCGCCTTGTCCCAGGGGCGCCAACTGGGCTTGGTGCGCACCTTCCTGGATGAGGGCGAGGTGCTGCGCAAGCTGCTCTCGACGCTGACCAACCTGTCGCTGACGGCGCCAGACGAAAGCTACCTGACGCTGCTACTGGAGCGTTTCGGTCAAGGCGGTGCAGGGCGCAGCAACGATGCTTCGGCCACTGGCGCGCCGTCGATGCTGACGCCGCGTGAGCTGGCGATCCTGCAATTGATCAGCCAGGCAATGGCCAACAAACGGGTCGCTCTGACCCTGAACATTTCCCTGGAAACAGTGAAGTGGAACCTCAAGAACATCTACGCCAAGCTTGGCGTCTCCAGCCGCTATGACGCCGTGTCCTGGGCGCGCAAGAACGGCTTGATCGAGTAGGCACGAATCACCCGTGCAGGACGGCTGGGGACGTTGCGTGGACGTACCCATCGCCGCCTGCACGGGTGTTTCGCCGGCCTAGCCTAGGCGCCTTGACCGCTGCTCGCCCAACCCCGGTCGGGGGGGCATCCAGGTGATACTCAACGCTCTCGCAAATCCCCCCCGCTGTGAGGGGGCGGGTCACCGAACGCTCCTCCTATGATCGATTCAGCGCCACCTGCAAGGGCGGCAGAACGATGAGCCGAGGAGAGAACCTTCAATGATTCCGCGTAGCCTGTTTGATCATGAGCACGAGGAGTTTCGCAACAGCGTGCGGCGCTTCCTCGCGCAGGAATGTGCCCCCTGCCAGGAGCAGTGGGAAGCCGATCATCGCGTACCCCCTGAGATCTGGGCCCGCGCCGGCGAGCTGGGCATGCTCAACGCGACCACACCGGCGGCCTATGGCGGGTTGGAGCTGGATCGGCGTTTCTCGATGGTCGCCACTGAAGAGATCTACCGCGCCGGCCTTGCGTCCGGACTGATCGGCTTCGGTGTGCATGACATCGTTGCCGGCTACCTGGTGAATTTCGGCAGCGAAGCGCAAAAGCACCAGTGGCTGCCGAGGATGGCAGCAGGCCAGGCCATCGGTGCGGTGGCGATGACCGAACCGGATACCGGTTCCGACCTGCAGGCGGTCAAGACCCGGGCGGTACTGGATGGCGATGAGTATGTCATCAACGGTGCCAAGACCTTCATCTCCAACGGCAGCAACTGCGACATCGTCGTGGTGGTGGCCAAGACCGGCAACACCGGCAAGGGCGCCCAGGACACTTCGCTGATTCTGGTCGAGGCCGATCGTGCCGGTTTCAGCCGCTCGCAACCGTTGCGCAAAGTGGGCCTGCATGCGCAGGACACCACCATGCTGTTCTTCGAAGACGTGCGCGTGCCCAAGGAGAACCTGCTCGGTGGCGTGCCCGGTCAGGGCTTCTTCCAGTTGATGAAGGAACTGGCCTGGGAGCGCTTGTCCATCGCCATCAGCAGTGTTGCCGGTGCCCTGGCGGTACTGGAAAGCACCCTGGAGTACACCAAGGGCCGCAACGTGTTTGGCAAACCCATTTTTGCCTTCCAGAACACCCGCTTCAAATTGGCCGACCTGAAAATGCAACTGGCGGTATCGCAGAACTACGTCGACCGCTGCATGGAGCAGTGCCTGGCCGGCACCCTCAGCCCTGAAGCGGCCGCAGCGGCCAAATTGTGGTGCTCGGACCTCTACACCAAGGTGGTGGACGAGTGCGTGCAGTTGCACGGCGGCAACGGCTACATGCTCGAGTACCCGGTAGCCCGTCATTACCTCGATCACCGCGTGCTGCGCATCGCCGGTGGCGCCAACGACATCATGAAAGATCTGGTCGGACGCACACTCTGAGCCGGGCCGCTGAGGACTACCCAATGCAATACCTGATCCCCCGTACACTGTTCAGCACCGAACACGACGAGTTCCGCCGCGCCTGCCGCCGCTTCATGGAAGAGCAAGTCGCGCCTTTCCACGCTCAGTGGGAGAAGGACAAGTGCGTCCCCCGTGACGTGTGGCGCAAGGCCGGTGAGCTGGGCATGTTGCTGCCCTCAATGCCGGAAGAATATGGCGGCCCGGGTGCCGACCGCCTGTTCGATATGGTCTTCGCCGAAGAGTTCATGCGTGTCGGCGCCACCGGCCTGATCGGCTTCGGCGTGCATGGCCTGGTGGCGTTCTACATCCTCAACTACGGCACCGAGGCGCAAAAGCAGGCCTGGTTGCCGAAGATGATTGCCGGTGAGGCGGTGGGCGCCATCGCCATGACCGAGCCGAACACTGGCTCGGACCTGCAAGCGGTGCGCACCCGCGCCACGCTGGAGGGTGACCAGCTGATCCTCAACGGTTCCAAGACCTTCATCTCCAATGGCGCCTCCTGCGACCTCGCCGTGGTGGTGTGCAAGACCGGCAATAGCGGAACCGCCAAGGACATCTCGCTGGTCATCGTCGAGAAAGAACGCGCCGGTTTCAGCCGTTCGCAACCGCTGGAAAAGATCGGCCTGCACGCCCAGGACACCAGCATGCTGTTTTTCGACGATTGCCGCGTGCCTGCCGAGAACGTGCTCGGTGGCGAGCAAGGGCAGGGCTTCTACCAGCTGATGCACGACCTGGCGTGGGAACGAATCATCGGCGCCGTGGGCTTCCAGGCCCAGGCCGAAGCCGCGCTGGAACACACCCTCGACTACACCCGCACGCGCATCGTGTTCGGCAAGCCGGTGCTCGACTTTCAGAATTCGCGTTTCACCCTGGCGCAACTCAAGACCGAAATCCAGATCGGCCGTTCCTGGGTCGACAGCTGCATGGAGCTTTTACTGCGCGGTGAGCTGAGCGCAGAGACCGCAGCGGTGGCCAAGTACTGGACCGCCGAGCTCAGCAGCCGGGTGGTCGATGCCTGCCTGCAACTGCATGGCGGCAACGGCTACATGACCGAATACCCGATCGCCAGGCTGTACCTGGACACCCGCGGTAACCGCATCTGGGGCGGCACCAACGAAATCATGAAGGAAATCATCGCTCGCACCTTGTGAGCGCGATAACAATAGGAGTGCACACGTGTCTGAAGAAATCCGTTTTGACGGCAAAGTCGCAATCGTCACTGGCGCTGGCAACGGTCTGGGCCGCGCCCACGCCTTGCTGCTGGGTTCGCGCGGCGCCAAGGTAGTAGTCAATGACCTTGGGGTCAGCACCGATGGCCGCGGCAGCTCAAGCGCAGCGGCCGACGCCGTGGTCGCTGAAATTCGTGCCATGGGTGGCGAAGCGGTTGCCGACCATCATTCGGTGACCGAGGGCGAGAAAATCGTCGCCACCGCGCTGGAGGCATTCGGCACTGTCGATATCCTCATCAACAACGCCGGCATCCTGCGCGACACCTCGTTCCACAAAATGACCGAAGAGCAGTGGGACCTGATCCAGGACGTCCACGTCAAAGGCGCGTTCCGCCTGACTCACGCGGTATGGCCGATCATGCGCGACAAGGGCTACGGCCGCATCGTCATGACCGCCTCCGGTGCCGGTATCTTCGGCAACTTTGGCCAGTGCAACTATTCCACCGCCAAGTCCGGGCTGATCGGTTTTGCCAACTCGCTGGCCATCGAAGGCGCGAGCAAGAACATCCGCGTCAACACCATTGCGCCGATTGCTGCCTCGCGCATGGTGATCGCCAGCGGACTGTTCCCGGAGGAGCTGCACGACAAGCTGAAAGTGGAAGACGTTGCGCCATTGGTGGGCTGGCTGTGCAGCGAGCAGTGCCAGGACAGCGGCGGGCTGTTCGAAGTTGGCGGTGGCTTCCATGCCAAGTATCGCTGGGAACGTTCCCAGGGCCGGTTCCTGCACAGCAACACCCTGAGCCCGGAGCTGGTGCGCGACAACTGGGAACGCATCACCCGTTTCGACGAGCACAGCGTGTATCACGCCAACGGCGGCGAAAGCTTCAAAGAGTTTTTTGCCCGCATGGAGTCCCCGGCCAAAGGCGGCAACGCCTTCGTCGATATGGAAGTGGCAGCCAATGCGGTGTCCTACCTGGAAACCGAGTACGACCAGAACGATGCCGCGCTGTATGCGCTCGCCGTTGGTGCGGCCAAGGACCCACTGGACCGTACCGAGCTGCTCTACGTCAACGAGTTCGCCGGCGACGATTTCCGCGTGCTACCGACCATGGCCGTGCTGCCTGCCACCGAAGTGTTCCTGCGTGCGGCCAAGTCCGGCGAGCCACAGCTCGAAGGCCTGAACCTGCCGTTCGCCAAGGGCCTGCATGGCGAGCAGTACACCGTGATGTACCGTCCGCTGCCGCCCAAGGCCAAGCTCAAGCACACCATGCGCCTGAAAGCCGCCATCGACAAAGGCAAGAGCTCGGTCAGCATCCTCGCCATCGAGACCACCGACGAGCACGGCACGCCGCTGTTCTACAACGAGGTCACCGGCTTCTACCCGGGGGTTCCGGGGGCCGGGCTGGAGCGTGTCGCCAGTGAAGAGATCAACGTCGCGCCGGACCGCGCACCCGACGCCGTCCTGGCCGATGCCACCGAGGTCAACCAGGCGCTGCTGTATCGCCTGTGCGGCGACTGGAACCCGATGCACGTCGATCCGGACTATGCCGCCAAGGCCGGTTACGAGAAGCCGTTCCTGCATGGCCTGTGCACCTTCGGCTATCTGGGCCGTCATGTGATCAAGGCGTTCTGCGACAACGATTCGCGTCTGTTCAAGAGCGTGCGCGCGCGTTTCGCCTCGATCGTGATGCCCGGTGACACCCTGGAAACGCGCATGTGGCGTGAGTCTGCTACGCGCATCATCGTTGAGATGCGTGCGGTGGAGCGAGACGTCCTGGTGCTGAAAAATGGTGCGGTCGAACTGTTCGAGTCCGTGCCGGCCTGACTCATGGCCACCTGCCGCTAGCCTGGACCGGTAGCGGCAGCTTTGTATTTCAGGAGAGCACGATGCAACGTTGCGTCAATGTGATTGGCGTAGGTATGTCCCCCTTCAGCTCGGCGGCATTGAGCCCGGACATAGTGGCCTTGATTGGCCATACGGCGCGTCAGGCGCTGGTCGATGCCGGGGTGCCTGCCAGCAGCCTTACCTCGGTTTATGCCGCTGCGGATGTTCACCACGCTGCCGCATTGCAGCGTGGCCTCGAGCAGGTCGGGGTGGGGCGGGTGCCATTGCGCCACGTTGGGCAGGGAAGCGACTTGTTCTCTGAGGCTTGCCAGGCCATCGCGCAGGGGCAGGCTGAAAGTATTCTGGTGTTGGGCGTCCAAAGTGCCCCCACCGTTTTTGCCGACATGAGCGGCATGCTCGAACGCCTGGGCAGTACGGCGCGAGAGTATATGGCACGCTATCAGGCACGGCGGGAAACCTTTGCGATGATCGCCGTCAAAGCCCGTCAACATGCGGCGCTCAATCCCCTGGCGGCTTTCAGGCAGACCCTCAGTCTGGATCAGGTACTGGGGGCGAGCATGCTTGCCGAACCACTCACTCAGCCCCAATTTGCCTGGCCCGTTGCGGGCGCGGCGGCGCTGCTGCTGTGCTCCAGCGAGTTTGCCAGCCGCTACTGCAACGGCCCGGTGATCCGCACCCTGGCCCAGGCCAGCGTTGCACCCGTGCAGGTGGCCGGTGCCACGCTGGGATCGACGTTTGCCGAAGTTGGCTACGACATCAACGTGGCTGCTGCCCGCGAGCTGTATGAACAAGCGGGTAGGGGGCCACAGGAAGTGGAAGTGTGCGAACTGCATGACGGCAGCACCCTTAACGAGTTACTGCTGTACGAAGCGCTGGGCTTCTGCCTGGAGGGCAGCGCCGAGAAACTGGTCGAGGAAGGTGACAATACCTACGGTGGCAACCTGGTCGTCAATCCCAGTGGTGGCCTGTTGTCGCTCGGTCAGGCGCAATCGCTCAGTGCTCTGGCACAATGCATCGAATTGACCCACCAGTTGCGTGGCAGCGCCGGCCGGCGTCAGGTCGCCAACGCCCGCATTGCCCTGCAGCACCACGTCGGCGCTACGGGGACGGTGATCACCACACTTTATCAGCGCAGTTGAAGCATTGCGCCAACGCGCACCAGGACCGGCTCGAAACAGAACAATTTCAATAGGTGGAACACCACCCTTCAGACGCAGGATCTGCCATGTACAACAACAATAATCAGACTACGCTGTTGCATCGTTTCCTCCACTGGGAGAGCAGTACCCCCGATACGATCTACCTGACCCAACCCCTGGCGGATGGCAGTGTGCAGGAATACAGCTGGCGCGAAGTCGGCGACCAGGCGCGGCGCATGGCCGCGCACCTGCGTTCGCTCGATTTGCCGGGCAAGTCCTCGATCGGCCTGTTCGCGAAAAACACCGCCCACTGGATCATCGCCGACCTGGCGATCTGGATGGCCGGGCACGTCAGTGTGCCGCTGTACACCACCGCCAATGCCGACACCGTGCGCTATGTGCTGGAACACGCCGAGGTGCGCCTGCTGTTCGTTGGCCGCCTGGAAGGCGAGGCGGCCGGATGGGATGCGGTGTGCGCCTCGATCCCGGACAGCCTGCCGTTGATTGACCTGCCGATGTCCAGTTGTGGCAAAGGCACGTCTTGGCAACACATCATCGCCACGACCGGGCCATTGCAATCGGTGCACCTGCCGGCACCCGAAGAACTGGCCACGATCATCTACACCTCCGGCAGCACCGGCGACCCCAAGGGCGTAATGCACAGCTTCGCCGCCATGTATGCCGCGCCGGCAGTCACCGGCTGCATGTACGCCAACGGTCAGGGCACCAGCAGCAGTGACCGGCTGCTGTCGTACCTGCCGCTGGCGCATACCGCCGAGCGCGCGGTGGTGGAGGCGGTATCGTTGTTCAGCGGTTGCCGGGTGTTCTTCAGCCTGGGCCTGGAAACCTTCAGTGAAGACCTGCGCCGGGCACGGCCGACGATCTTTTTGTCGATGCCGCGCTTGTGGACCAAGTTCTACCAGGGCATCAACGAACGCATCGACCCGGCCACCCAGGCGGCCGTGTTCGCCAACCCGGTGGAAGGCAAGCTGATGAAGGCGCAGATTCTCTCGGCGCTAGGGCTTGACCAGGTGCATACCGGGCTCTCCGGTTCGGCGCCATTGCCGGTCAAGGTGATGGAGTGGTACCGCCAGCTGGGGCTTGAATTGCTGGAAGGTTATGGCATGTCGGAGAACTTCGGCACCTCGCACTTCAGCCTGCCGGGGCAGGTGCGCGTTGGTTATGTGGGGGCGGTGATTCCGGGGGTCGAGTGCCGTATCGGGGCGGACAACGAAATCCTGGTGAAGAGCCCGGCGCAGATGCTCGGCTACTACAAACTGCCTGAACTGACGGCCCAGAGCTACACCGAAGATGGCCTGTTCCGCACCGGTGACCGGGGCGAGCTGGACGAACAAGGGCGCCTGCGCATCACCGGGCGGGTCAAGGAATTGTTCAAGACCGCCAAGGGTAAATACGTTGCACCGGTGCCTATCGAGGCCAAGCTGGGTAACCATCCGCGGGTCGAGGCGTCGTGCGTTACCGGTGTCGGGCTGGCGCAGCCGCTGGCGTTGCTTAACGTGTCTGCCGAGACCCGTGCAGCCCTGGCCAGCGCCGAAGGGCGTGACAAGGTTGCCACCGAGCTTGAGGTGTTCCTGGCAGAGGTCAACGCCCAGTTCGAGGCACACGAACAACTGGCGTGTCTGGTTGTGGTCAGAGAGCCGTGGACCATTGGCAATGCACTGCTGACGCCGACCTTGAAGATCCGCCGTAGCCAGATTGAAGAGCGTTATCACAACCAGATCGAAGGGTGGGGGGGGAGTCGTTGCACGGTTGTGTTTGAGTAAGCACGGTAATCGCGTTAATCCTGGCCGGTCCTTGTGACCGGCTTTTTCAATTGCCTATCGTGACTCTGGATTGCAGCGCTCCGGGTACCGGCGAACGCACTGGTGCCAAGCCAGCGCCACAAGTTTTCCGCATCCTGCACTGCGCCGTCTACACGCAACTCTTGCGACTGAAGCACCTCCCTGGGTG
>Ga0247819_10000309_pt1 | contig 30102 bp, 24 predicted proteins | sample 13C_Xylose_Day6_FD_193428 | JGI IMG/M metagenome (GOLD analysis project Ga0247819, IMG submission 193428) | Soil microbial communities from agricultural site in Penn Yan, New York, United States - 13C_Xylose_Day6 | ecosystem: Environmental > Terrestrial > Soil > Agricultural land | place: USA...
GCACGGCGTCGGCTGCAAGCGCCTTGGCCATGTCCCCTTCCGAAATCGCCTGGCCGTGGGCGTCATAGGCAGAACCGCCGACGAGGCCTTCGTCCGTCACGAAGCCGGCGCCAAGCTCGGCATTCATGTAGGCGATGATTTTGCGGACTTCCGCCATGGCTTCCGGGCCGATGCCGTCGCCGGGCAGAAGGAAGAGATTGCGCACTGTCATGGAAAGTCCTTCTCGCGGGGAAAACTCGCGCGCGTCTTAGCGCAACTTCGTATCGAGGGAAATGATCGCGACGAAAGAATTGTGCGCCAACATCCCGGCCCCGCGCCGGTTACCGGAGAAACAGCGTGCACGCCGAAAGGGTGGAATTCTCACATCCGCGGCCCGAAGCCGCAACGCCCGCACACACACGGAAAAGGATCGAGATCATGCGCAATTTCACTCACGAGATCACGACGCTTCTCGGCGCCAGCGTCAATGCCCTTGTCTTCGGCAACCGTCGAGCCAGCGGTTCCCGTCGCTAGAACACAGTTCTTCGTGTCACTGCATGCCGCCACTCTTCGGTGGAGGTCTGTCTTGCCGTTCGCGCCTACCGATTTTCGCGAAGCGACCGTGCGCCTGGAAATCCTGGAGCGTTTTTGCAGTTCCCGTTTCGACATTCTCTCGGAGCAGCCTTTCCGCTTGACGGAATCGTTGGCTGGGGATCGAATGGTCGCTGACACAACCGGGGACCCGCCATGTCCGAGACGCTGCTGATCGGTGCCTTTCTCGCCGCCCTTTCCTATACGCTCATTCCCGGGCCGGCTTTTCTGGCCTTGCTCGGCATCGGTGCCGGCCAGGGCCGCAAGGCAGGCGCCCTGTTCATGGGCGGCCATCTCGCCGGCGATATCCTCTGGTCGGGCTTGGCGCTGGTTGCGATCGTCGGCGCGCGTTCGGTCGGCACGACGATCTTCGACATTCTCGGCCTCTTCTGTGGCCTCTATCTCGGCTGGATCGGCTGGACCGCGCTGCGCGCCCGGCCGACGGGCGAAAACAGGGCGCTGATCACGGTGGAGCGACCGCTCCGGCGCGGGCTTATCTTCGGCCTGACAAACCCGAAGGGGTATCCGGTGGCGCTCGCGACCTTCACCGCCCTGCTCGCCGGCTCCGCCAACGCGCTTGAATTCGACGCCCTGCCGATGCTGCTCGGCGTCTCGCTTATCGGCTTTCTCGTTGCCGACCTGATCCTGATCGTAATCATCGGCGCGTCGGTCGTTCGGCGTTTCTATCGCCACCATGAGCTGGCGATCGTTCGGCTCTCAGGGCTGCTGTTCATCGGCTTTGCCGTCCAGGCCGTGTGGCACGCCGCCCCCGGCCTTCTCGGTCTGCGCAAGCCCTGAAACCCAAGCCCAAGTCTTGACGCTGGGGCCGCCAGCAACCACCTCAAGCTCTTCCGCCCGACGTTGTCTCCAGCTGCGTGGGCGCTCCCCTCCCCGGCCATTAGCCGGCATCCGCATGCGAAAGGATCCTTCATGACCGCCAGCACCCCGCTCAATCCTGCCCTGACGACCTGGACCGGACATGAGGGCTTGCCCCGCTTCGACCTGGTGAAGGACACGGATTTCGCGCCCGCCTTCGAGGCGGCCTTCAAGGTGCATGAAGCGGAGATCGACGAAATCGCCGGAAGCACTGATGCGCCGACCTTCGACAACACCGTGATCGCGCTTGAGATTGCCGGCGATGAGCTGTCGCGCATCTCCTCGCTCTTCTGGAACAAGGCCGGCGCCGACACCAACGAAACCATCCAGGCGCTGGAACGCGACATCGCGCCGAAAATGTCCCGGCACTATTCCAGGATCGGCACGAATGCAGCGCTGTTCAAGCGGATCGACACGCTGTGGGAAAACCGCGAAACCCTCGGTCTCGACCTTGAGGCGACGCGGGTCCTGGAGCGGCACTGGAAGGGTTTCGTCAAATCCGGCGCGAAGCTGGCGAAGGATGAGCAGGAGCGGCTGGCGGCGATCAACGAGACGCTTGCCGGCCTCGGCGCCAAGTTCGGTCAGAACGTGCTTGCCGACGAAAAGAACTGGGCCCTCTTCCTTGAGAGCGACGAGGATCTGGCCGGGGTGCCGGACTTCCTGCGCGACGCCATGGCGGCTGCCGCCAGCGACCGCGGCGAAAAGAGCAAATATGCGGTGACGCTGTCGCGTTCGATCATCGAGCCGTTTCTGACCTTCTCCGACAATCGCGAGCTGAGGGAGCAGGCCTTCCGGGCCTGGATCGCCCGCGGTGAGAATGGCGGCGAGACCGACAATCGCGGCCTCATCGCCGAAACGCTGGCTCTGCGGGCCGAGAAGGCCAGGCTGCTCGGCTATGCCAATTACGCGGCGCTGAAGCTCGACAACACCATGGCCAAGACACCGGCAGCCGTGAACGGCCTGTTGATGCAGGTCTGGGAAAAGGCGGTCTCCCGTGCCCGCGAGGAAGAGGCCGATCTTGCCAAGCTGATCGCAGCCGAAGGCCGCAATCACGACGTCATGCCGTGGGACTGGCGCCACTATGCGGAAAAGCTGCGTGCCGAAAAGTTCAATTTCTCGGAAGGCGAGCTGAAGCCCTATCTGCAGCTCGAAAAGATCATCTACGCCTGCTTCGATGTCGCCCAGCGCCTGTTCGGCATCACCGCGACGGAAAAGAAGGGCATGGCCGGCTATCATCCGGATGTGCGCGTCTTCGAGATCCGCGACGCCGCCGGCAAGCTTGTGGCGCTGTTCCTCGGCGATTACTTCGCGCGTTCGTCGAAGCGCTCCGGCGCCTGGATGAGTTCGTTCCAGTCTCAGCACAAGCTGACGCTCAAGAACGGCACCGTCGGCGAACTGCCGATCATCTACAACGTCTGCAACTTTGCCAAACCCGCTGAAGGCAAGCCGGCGCTCCTGTCGCTCGACGACGCGCGCACCCTCTTCCACGAGTTCGGGCATGCGTTGCATGGCATGCTATCCAACGTCACCTACCCCTCCGTATCCGGTACGGGCGTGTCGCGAGATTTCGTCGAACTGCCTTCGCAGCTCTACGAACACTGGCTGACGGTGCCGGATATCCTCAAGCGCTATGCGGTGCACTACCAGACCGGCGAGCCGATGCCCGAGGCGCTGCTCGACAAGGTGCTGGCCGCACGCACCTTCAACTCCGGCTTCGCCACGGTCGAGTTCACCTCGTCCGCCTTGGTCGACATGGCCTATCACACGGCGGAAACGCAGGGTGAGCCGATGGCGCTCGAAACGGCGACACTGGAAAAGATCGGCATGCCGAAGTCGATCGTCATGCGGCATCGCAGCCCGCATTTCCTGCATGTCTTCTCCGGGGACGGCTACTCTGCGGGGTACTATTCCTACATGTGGTCGGAAGTGCTCGATGCGGATGCGTTTGCCGCCTTCGAAGAGACGGGCAATCCTTTCGATCCCGTCATGGCGCGCAAGCTCAGGGACAACGTCTATTCGGTCGGCGGCTCCATCGATCCGGAAGACGCCTACAAGGGGTTCCGCGGCAAGCTGCCGAGCCCCGATGCCATGTTGGCCAAGAAGGGCCTGGCGGCCTGAGGCATGATTGTCGGTCCTACCGCGCCATCTGGCGCGATCGGCCCGACCACAGTGCGCGCGCCGTGTTGCGCGCCGCCTCGAAGTCGGAGGCGTTGCCGAGACTGCTCGGCGAAGGCCTGACCCTCAGTGCCGCCGTCTACAATCTCCTGGACAAGAAGGTCGAGCAGACGGATTTCAACACGGTGATGGAGGGCCGCCGTTTCTGGATGAGCCTGACGACAACGTTCTGAGGCCATCCGCCGGGGTCGCTGCCCCGGTCATCGACGGCGCCCGTTGCGGGCGCCGTTTTTCGTTGTCAGCCGGCCTGTTCGACGCCGAGGGTCGTAACAAAGCTCTGCATCCGCTTTGCCGCCAACTCGGGTCGATCAAGCACGTTGGCCTTGTCGGCAAGCCGGAAGATGTCGGAGTAGTGCAGCAGGCCACGCGCCGACTGCATGCCTGCCGGCATGGTGAAATGGCCCTGGTGGCCGTTCAGCCAGGCGAGGAAAACGACGCCGGCCTTGTAGTACTGTGTCGGCGTCTCGAAGATCTTGCGCGACAGCGGCACGGTCGGCTCGATGACGCCACGGAAAGTGGCCACATCGCCCTTGGCCAATGCCGCAAGCGCCTTGGAGGCGGAAGGTGCCACCGCATCGAAAATGCCGAGAAGTGCGTGACTGTATTTCGCGCCGTCGCCCTCGATGAGCTCCGCATAGTTGAAGTCATCGCCGGTGAAGCAAAGTACGCCCTCCGGCAGTCGGTTGCGCAAGGCGACTTCTTTGGCGTTGTCGAGCAGGGAGATCTTGATGCCTTCAACCTTGTCGCGGTTGGCCTGGATGATCGACAGCACCGCGTCGAGTGCCTCATTGAAATCGTCAGAGCCCCAGTAACCCTTGAGCTGCGGATCGAACATGTCGCCGAGCCAATGCAGCACGACCTTGTTTTTTGTCTGGCGCAGAATGTGACCGTAGACGTGGCGATAATCGTCGGGCGAGCGGGCGACGCGGGCAAGCGCGCGGCTTGCCATCATGATGGCGCGGCCGCCCTCACCCTCGACGAATCCGATTTGTTCCTCGTAGGCGGCAATCACGTCGTCGAGCGAGCGTGCCTCAGTGGGCGCCAGGTGATCGGTGCCCGCACCGCAGGCAAGGTCAGCGCCCGGCACGCTTCGCGCCTCGGTGAGGGAGCGGCGGATCAGTTCCTGCGCGCCCGGCCAGGCGAGGCCCATGCCGCGCTGGGCGGTGTCCATCGCCTCGGCGATCTTGAAGCCCAGGCCCCAGAGATGATGGCGGAAGGCCATCGTCCGCTCCCAGTCGATGGCGGCATTGCCCCAGGGATCGGCATCGCGAAACGGATCCGACACAACATGAGCGGCGGCATAGGCAATGCGATTGAAGGTTGGGGCGGCGCTTGGCCGCTCGATCGGGATGCCCGCCAGACTGTATCGCTCAAGTGAACCGTCATGGCGTGGCAGCGTCAGGCTTGTCATCGGCTTTCTTCTCCTCCTCGGATCGTTGCATTCGAATAATTTAGATCGTTCCAAATTTCAAGTGGGAAATCTGGCATCCGATGCCAATCGAGGTGCCAAGGCTCCGGAATGAAAAGAAAAATATGGCATAAGCCATTGTAAACAAGGATATTTATAAACAATTACAACGGTGATGCCGTGGATCTATTACCTGTATCGCTGGGACTGAGATGGCCATAGAATAGTACGGAAACCAAAAAAGTGATCCTCCACCTCTTGACGAATTTGGAACGTTCCAATTATGAATGTGAAAAATAAGGCGGGTTTGGGAGGGTGCTTTGGTCAAGGAACGGGTAACGGTGGTGGATATCGCACACGCAGCCGGCGTGTCGAAGTCGACCGTGTCGCTCGTCCTTCAGGGCAGCTCGCTGGTCAACGAGGTGACGCGCGCCAAGGTCAACGCGACCATTCGCGAGCTTGGTTACGTCTACAATCGCAGCGCTGCCAACCTGCGCCAATCGAAGTCGAAGATCATCGGCATCGTCGTCAACGACCTGACCAACAGCTTCTTTGCCGAACTGGCGGTTGGCGTCGATACCGTGGTGCAGTCAGCCGGCTTCGTCCAGTTTCTCGCCAACACGAATGAAAAGATCGAGCGGCAACGCGAGGTCGTGGCGTCCATGCGCGAGCATGGGGTCTCCGGGCTGATCATCTCCCCGGCGCGCGGCACCGAGGCTGCCGATCTGGCGCCTCTGGTCGATAGCGGCATCCCCGTCGTGCTCGTCGTTCGCGATATCGCCGACGCGGGCGTTTCATCGCTGACGTCTGACAATCATGCCGGCGCCATGGCGGCGGTGCGCCACCTGATCGAGCGGGGTCATCGGCGCATCGCGTTCCTCGGTGGTTTCCACGACACCGCCGTATTCGAGGCGCGCATGCGCGGCTACCGCGAAGCTTTGCTCGAGGCGGGACTTGATGCGGCCGAGGCGCTTGTCATCGGCTCGGCGCCATCGCGCGCCGGCGGTGTCACGGCCATCGAGCAGGCGATGATGCTTTCCGACCGGCCAACGGCCGCGCTCTGCTTCAACGACGCGGTCGCATTCGGTGTCTGCGACGGCCTGCGGGCGCGGCGGCTGGAGCCGGGCGCCGACTTTGCTGTGATCGGCTTCGACGATGTGATCGAGGCGAAGACGGCGGTGCCGGCACTGACGACCGTGTCCGTCGATCCGCAAGGCATGGGGCAGAGGGCGGCGGAATTGCTGCTGAAGCAGATCAATGCGGGCAAGGCGGAGGCCGAAGCGATTATCGGTTCGGTGCGTCTCGTCGTTCGCCAGAGCTGCGGTGCTGCGATCGAGCGCAGAACGAGGGAGGCATTGTCATGAACAGATGGGGTCTGATCGGCGCGAGCACGATCGCGCGCGAATGGGTCATTGGCGCAATTCGCGCCACCGGTGGCGAAGTGGTTTCGGTGATGAGCACCAGCGCTGAGCGCGGTGCTGCCTATGCCACGGAAAATGGCATCGGCAAGTCGGTGACGTCGGTCGAGGAACTGGTCGGTGATCCCGATGTTGATGCCGTCTACGTCTCGACCACCAACGAGCTGCACCGCGAGCAGACGCTGGCGGCAATTCGGGCCGGCAAGCACGTGCTATGTGAAAAGCCCTTGGCGATGACGCTGGAGGATGCGCGCGAAATGGTTGTCGCCGCACGCGAAGCCGGCGTGGTGCTTGGCACCAACCATCACCTGCGCAACGCCGCTGCCCACCGGGCGATGCGGGATGCCATCGCCGAAGGGCGGATCGGCCGGCCGATCGCGGCACGGGTCTTCCATGCGGTCTATCTGCCGCCGCATCTGCAGGGCTGGCGGCTGGAGCGGCCGGAAGCCGGTGGCGGCGTCATTCTCGACATTACCGTGCACGATGCCGACACCTTGCGCTTCGTCCTTAACGACGATCCGGCCGAAGCCGTTGCCATCAGCCATAGCGCCGGCATGGGCAAGGAGGGGGTGGAGGACGGCGTCATGGGGGTGCTGCGCTTCCAGTCGGGCGTCATCGCCCAGTTCCACGATGCTTTCACCACCAAGTTTGCCGAGACCGGGTTCGAAGTCCACGGCACGGAGGGGTCGCTGATTGGCCGCAACGTCATGACGCAGAAGCCGGTCGGCACCGTCACCTTGCGTAATGCCGAGGGCGAAAGCCAACTGCCGCTCGATCCGGCCAATCTCTATGAAACCGCCCTTGCGGCGTTTCATTCAGCGATCGAAGGCCATGGCCAGCCCTCGGCAACCGGCGAGGACGGTGTCTGGTCGCTGGCAACCGGCCTTGCGGTCGTCAAGGCGGCAGCGACCGGTCAGGCGGCTGCGATCGAAACGGGACTTTGAGTTGATGTCGATGAACAAGCATATTTCACCCACTGAGGCCGCCGCGCTGATCCCGGATGGTGCCGTCGTTTCGGTCTCGTCGTCGAGTGGTCTTGGCTGCCCCGATCTGATGCTAAAGGCGATCGGCGAGCGTTTTGACGCAACCGGCCATCCTCGCGACCTGACGACGCTGCACCCGATCGCCGCCGGCGACATGAGCGGCATCAAGGGTGTCGATTACATCGCCAAGAAGGGACTTTTGAAGAGGATCATCGGCGGCTCCTATCCCTCGGGTCCGTCGAGTGCCGAACCGCCCCTGATCTGGCAGATGATCGGCGCCGACGAGGTTGCAGCCTACAATATCCCCTCCGGCGTTCTCTTCGACATGCACCGCGAGGCCGCCGCCAAGCGCCCTGGCGTTATGACCAAGGTCGGGCTCGACACCTTCGTCGATCCGTCGCGCGAAGGCTGCGCCATGAATGCCTCGGCGTCAGTCGAGCCGGTGGTCAAAAAGGTCGCCTTTGAGGGCGAGGACTGGCTCTATTTCAAGGCGATCGCACCGCAGGTGGCGATTATTCGCGCGACGACTGCGGACGAGCGCGGCAATCTTACCTATGAGCACGAGGGTGCCTATCTCGGTGGTCTCGATCAGGCGCTGGCCGCCCGCAACAATGGCGGCATCGTCATTGCCCAGGTCAAGCGCATCACCAAGGAAGGCTCGTTGAAGCCGCACGACGTGCGTGTGCCGGGCGTGCTCGTCGACTATGTCGTCGTCGATCCCGACCAGAAGCAGACGACGCAGACGCTCTACGATCCGGCCATCTCCGGCGAGATCTTCCGTCCGCTCGACAGTTTCCGCGTGCCGGAATTCAACATCCAGAAGGTGATTGCCCGCCGGGTGGCGCAGGAGTTGCAAACGGGCAGCGCCGTCAACCTCGGCTTCGGCATTTCGGCCAACGTGCCGCGCATCCTGCTCGAGGAGGGCCTGCATGGCGCCGTCACCTGGGTGATCGAACAGGGGGCTGTCGGCGGCGTACCGCTCCTGGATTTCGCCTTCGGCTGCGCGTCGAACGCTGACGCCTTCATGCCTTCGCCCTACCAGTTCACCTATTTCCAGGGCGCGGGCTTCGATGCCTCGCTGCTCTCCTTCCTCGAAATCGACCGCAACGGTTCGGTTAATGTCTCGAAGCTCTCCTTCCGGCCGCATGTGACGGCCGGCGCCGGCGGCTTCGTCGACATTACTGCTCGAGCCAAGAAGATCGTCTTTTCCGGCATGTTCAACGCCGGCGCGAAGCTTGCCGTCGCCGATGGCAAGCTGGTGATCGAGAAGGAAGGCAAGCTGAAGAAGCTCGTCAACGAGGTCGAACACGTCACCTTCTCGGGCCGCCGCGGCGTCGAGCAGGGGCAGGACATCACCTATGTCACCGAGCGCTGCGTGATGAAGCTGACGCCCGAAGGCGTGATGCTGACCGAGATCGCGCCGGGTGTCGACCTGCAGGCACATATTCTCGACCAGTCCGAATTTCCGCTCCTTGTATCCGATCGATTGAAGACCATGGATGCGGCACTTTTCCACGAGGCGCCGATCGGCCTGAAACTGCCGGTCAAGGCTGCCCGTACGCTTGCGGGAGGCGCCCGTGTCTGAGGAGCGCATCCAGATCGCAGTCGACGGCCCGATCGCGACGATGACTGTCGCGCGTCCGGACAAGCTCAATGCCTTCGACATCGACATGCTGAAGGCGCTCGCTGCCGCCTGCGATACGGTGGAAGTGATGCGCGACGTGCGCGTGCTGATCCTGACGGGTGAGGGCAAGGCCTTCTCCGCCGGTGGCGACATCAAGGCCTGGGGCGGCATGGATGCCGCAGCCTTCGGTCATGATTGGGTGCGCTTTGGCCATCGCGTCTTCGAGCGGCTGGCGACGTTGAGAATGCCCGTCATCGCAGCGCTCAACGGCCATGCCCTCGGCGGCGGCCTGGAACTAGCCGCGGCGGCTGACATCCGGATCGCCGAAAGCCAGATCAAGATCGGCCTGCCGGAAACGAGCCTCGGCATGGTTCCCGGCTGGTCGGGCACGCAACGTCTCGTCGTCCGTTTCGGCGCGCAGATCGTGCGGCGCATGGTACTCGGCGGTGAGATGTTTACGGCAGAGACGGCGAAGGCCGAAGGCCTTGTCGATGGGGTCGTCGAGACCGGAACAGTGATGCAGGCGGCGCGCGACTACGCAGCCCGCGTGGCAAAGCGCGGCCCGGCCGCGCTCGAGATTTCAAAACTGATGATCGCCTCGGCGAACGGCGAGGACAATGGTGCCGCGGTCGAAGCGCTGGGGTCCATCCTCGTCGCCAAGACAGGCGACCTCAGGGAAGGGGTCGCTGCCTTTTCCGAAAAGCGCGAAGCCCAGTTCAAGGGAGAATGGTAATGACGGTTCTGGTGAGGCCCAAGGCACTTAGCGATCACAAGGTGCGCACGTTCCAGATGCTGATCGACGGCAAATGGGTCGACAGCGCCGACGGACGCACGATCGAGCGCGTCGCCCCCGGCCACGGCGTCGTCGTCAGCCGCTATCAGGCAGCAGCGAGCGGCGATGCCGAGCGGGCGATCTCTGCTGCCCGTCGCGCCTTCGACGATGGCCCCTGGCCGCGCATGACGGCGTCCGAGCGGTCTCTGATCCTGCTCAAGGCGGCCGACATGATTGCCGCGCGCGCCGACGAGCTTGCTTTCCTCGACGCCATCGAATCGGGAAAGCCGATCAGCCAGGCCAAGGGCGAACTGGGTGGCGCTGCCGATATCTGGCGTTATGCTGCTGCTCTTGCCCGTGATCTTCACGGCGAAAGCTACAATACGCTGGGAGACGGCACGCTCGGTGTGGTTCTGCGCGAAGCGATCGGCGTCGTTTCGATCATCACGCCGTGGAACTTCCCGTTCCTGATCGTCAGCCAGAAGCTGCCTTTTGCGCTTGCCGCCGGCTGCACGACAGTGGTCAAGCCTTCCGAACTGACCTCAGCCTCGACGCTCGTGCTTGGCGAAATTCTCGAAGCGGCCGGCGTACCGGCCGGTGTCGTCAACATTCTCACCGGCACGGGTCCCGAGGTCGGCGCGCCGATGACGACGCACGCGGATGTCGACATGATCTCCTTCACCGGCTCCACCGGCGTCGGCCGTCTGACGATGGCCAATGCGGCGCAGACGTTGAAGAAGGTATCGCTCGAACTCGGCGGCAAGAACCCGCAGATTGTCTTCCCCGACGCCAACCTCGACGAGTTCATCGATGCGGCCGTGTTCGGCGCCTACTTCAACGCCGGCGAATGCTGCAATGCCGGCTCGCGGCTGATCCTTCACCGCGACATTGCCGAGGAGGTGACGGCGCGCATCGCCGCACTCGCGGCCAAGGTCAAGGTCGGCGATCCGCTCGATCCGGAAACCCAGGTCGGCGCGATCATCACGCCGCAGCATCTGGAAAAGATTGCCGGCTATGTTTCTGCCGCATCGAAGGATGGTGCCGCTGTCGCTCATGGCGGCGCTGCACTCGATCTCGGCATGGGACAGTTCATGGCGCCAACCATTCTTTCACAGGTGCGACCCGACATGGCTGTTGCCCGCGAGGAGGTTTTCGGGCCGGTGCTGTCGGTGCTGACCTTCGAGACCACCGACGAGGCAATCCGCATCGCCAACTCCATCGACTACGGTCTGTCGGCCGGTGTCTGGAGCCGCGATTTCGACACCTGCCTGACGATCGGCCGCCGCGTGCGCGCCGGCACGGTCTGGATGAACACCTTCATGGATGGGGCTTCCGAGCTGCCGTTCGGCGGTTATCGCCAGTCCGGCCTCGGCCGCGAACTCGGTCGGCATGCGGTCGAGGATTATACCGAAACCAAAACGCTCAACATGCATATCGGCGCCCGCACCGGCTGGTGGATGCCGCGCTAACTTAGAGCATTTCCAGGAAAAGTGCGAAGCGGTTTTCCGTCAGGAAATACGTAAAAACAAAGAGATAGAGCGTCGCCGTGACTCCGTTTAAACCGGAAACGCTCTAGGGGACAAGGGGAGACGGATGATGTCGGCAGGGATCGCAGCAACGAAACGGGCAGGGGCGTCATGGCACGCCGCCGGCCTGTCGTTGTCGCGCGGTTCAGTTCGATGCCGACCAGTTGGCGGGGATCTGCGGAGAGAGCAGAAGCTGCAGTTTGTTGACGTCGGTTTCGCCGCCGATGCGCTGGAGCAGCACGCGGCCCATGTCCTCGCCCGTAGCCGTCAGATCCTCATAGATCGTTTCCACCTGGGGCTGGATCGCGCCCAGGAGGTGCGACGTCTGCTTGGCGACAATGTCGTATTCGTTGCCGAGCGTCAGGCCGCAATCGCTCATGCCGGTAATGGTGGCGAGAGCACAGACTTCGCCACCGGACATGAAACTATCAGGCGGGTCGGGCTCGGCGTAACGCTGGCGAACACGGTCGCGGATGTCGCCGGCCGGGCTGTCGAGATCGATGCCGGAGAGAATTTCGTAGGCGCAGCCCGCCTCGCGCACGGCGGTCATGAAGCCGTGCTGCAGGTGGCCGCCGAAGGTGAAGTCGGTTGGGCCGCTGATCAGTGCCGGCTTGCGGCGCCCCTTGGCGATCAGCCGGCGGGTGGCCTGGTAGGAGAAGGTGAAGTTGTCGTAGTCGACATAGGCGTGCGGGGTCGAAAGCTCGGTGCGTCCGTGGGTGACGAACGGAAAGCCGATCTCCGAAAGCAACATGACGCGCGGATCGAGCGGTTCGGTGCGCGAGAAGATCAGACCATCAGCCATGCTGTTGCGGGTGATGTAGTTCACCGCCTCGACATTGGTCGTGTTGAGGAAGTTCGGCATGACGATCAGGTGATAGGACGTGCCCTGCAGCGCCTTGGCGATGCCGCTCATGATCGAGGTGCCATAGCCGAGGATTTCCTCGTGTGGGTCGAGCAGGACGGCGATGACGTTGGTGCGGCCGGTCTTCAGGCGCTGGGCGGCGCGATCGGGCGAATAGCCGATTTCGATCGCCACCTCGCGAACCCGCTTGCGGGTGTCGGCGGAGATTTGCGGCGCTTCGGCGAGGGCGCGCGAAACGGTGGTGACCGCAAGCCCGGTGATCTCGGCGATCGTGCGAAGGGTCGGCTTGCCCCGTCTGGCGGGCGAACCAATGTCTTCGGAACGGGCGGGCTTGGGGGAATCGGCCAATGCTAGTCATCCTCAAGGCGGTCAAGAGCGGCTTTTGTAACGTGGCACGAACGCTTAGGCAATCGAATCATGAAAACGTTTTAAATCTCGCGACGCGGCATGAATTGCTGCACTGCGAAACGCAAACTGTTGTATATAATTCAGCAAATTCAATTGCTTCGTGAGGTGAGGAAGTGCACGCGTGCGGAATGCTTGACTTGCTGAATTTATAACGTTTTAAATTGGCCAGCCGCTGCCTTAGGCGGTGCGATATCCGAGGCGGGAGGAGGTTCCGCTTCGATAACTTGCAAACGGGAGGATAACGATGCGCAAGTTGATGACGACGACGGCTGTTGTGGCGCTGATGATGGCGGCCACCGCCGCGCGCGCAGCAGAAAACGTGGAAGTGCTGCACTGGTGGACTTCCGGCGGTGAGGCTGCTGCGCTCGACGTTCTGAAGAAGGACCTCGAAAGCAAGGGTATTTCCTGGACCGATATGCCGGTCGCCGGCGGCGGCGGCACGGAAGCCATGACCGTGCTTCGCGCCCGCGTCACCTCGGGCAACGCTCCGACCGCAGTGCAGATGCTCGGTTTCGATATTCTCGACTGGGCCAAGGAAGGCGCACTCGGCAACCTTGACGATACCGCTTCCAAGGAAGGCTGGGACAAGGTCATCCCGACGGCCCTGCAGCAGTTCTCGAAGTATGACGGCCACTGGATCGCCGCTCCGGTCAACGTCCACTCGACCAACTGGGTCTGGATCAACAAGGCTGCCCTCGATAAGGCCGGCGGCAAGGAGCCGGCGAACTGGGACGAGCTCATCGTCCTTCTCGACAACTTCAAGGCTCAGGGCATCACGCCGATCGCCCATGGCGGCCAGCCGTGGCAGGACGCGACGATCTTCGACGCCGTCGTGCTCTCGCTCGGCAATGATTTCTACAAGCAGGCCTTCATCGATCTCGATCCGGCAGCGCTCGGTGGCGACAAGATGAAGGAAGCCTTCGACCGCATGACGAAGCTGCGCTCCTATGTCGACGACAACTTCTCCGGCCGCGACTGGAACCTCGCTTCGGCAATGGTGATCGAGAACAAGGCCGGCCTGCAGTTCATGGGCGACTGGGCCAAGGGCGAGTTCCTGAAGGCGAAGAAGGTGCCAGGCACCGATTTCGTCTGCATGCGCTTCCCGGGTACGCAAGGGTCCGTCACCTTCAACTCCGACCAGTTCGCGATGTTCAAGGTTGCTGACGACAAGATCCCGGCACAGCTGCAGATGGCCTCGGCGATCGAAAGCCCGACCTTCCAGTCGGCCTTCAACGTCGTCAAGGGTTCGGTTCCTGCACGCACCGACGTTCCGGATACGGACTTCGACGCTTGCGGCAAGAAGGGCATCAAGGATCTCGCCGAAGCCAACACCAACGGCACGCTGTTCGGTTCCATGGCCCATGGCCATGCCAACCCAGCTGCCGTCAAGAACGCGATCTACGACGTCGTGACGCGCGAGTTCAACGGTGAATTGACCTCCGATGAGGCGGTCAAGGAACTCGTCGCCGCCGTCGCGGCTGCGAAGTAACGGGCGAGGCCCGGTCCGGGACGCGAGCAAGCGTCCCGGACACTCATTCTGACATGCAAGCGTCTTCGAAGCGTCGCGTCCATCGCGGACGCAGGGGAGCGGTTTGATACAAAGAACCTGCGCGGATGCCGATACCAGGGAGTTTCCCGACGGCAGAGCGCCAGAAGTGGTGAACGTTCATGGATAACCGCAGTCGACTGCAGGACCTGATACCGAAGCTGGTCCTTGCCCCGAGCTTCGTTATCGTCCTGATCTTTGTTTATGGCTTCATCGCCTATACCGGCTTCCTGTCGATGACGGACAGCAAGATGCTGCCGTCCTACAATTTCGTCGGTTTCAGCAATTATCAGAAGCTCTGGGCCCTGCCGCACTGGTGGCGGGCGGTGAGCAATCTGGCGATCTTCGCTTCGCTCTATATCGCCATCTGCTCGGTGCTGGGGCTTGGACTTGCGATCCTGCTCGACCAGAAGATCCGGGCGGAAGGCTTCCTACGGCCGATCTACCTCTATCCGATGGCGCTGTCGTTCATCGTGACCGGCACGGCCTGGAAGTGGTTCCTCGATCCCGGCATCGGGCTTGAAAACACCATGCACCTCTGGGGCTGGGAGAGCTTTTCGTTCAACTGGATCAAGGACCGCAACTACGCGATCTATTGCGTGGTGATCGCCGCCGTCTGGCAATCGACCGGCTTCATCATGGCGATGTTCCTTGCCGGTCTGCGCGGCGTCGACAACGAGATCATCAAGGCGGCGCAGATCGATGGCGCACCGACATCGACGATCTACCGGCGGATCATCATTCCCTTGATGCGGCCGGTCTTCCTCTCCGCCTTCGTCGTTCTCGCCCATCTGGCGATCAAGGCCTACGACCTGATCATCGCGCTCACCGGCGGCGGGCCGGGCCAGGCGACCGAATTGCCGGCGACTTTCATGTATTCCTACACCTTCACCCGCAACCAGATGGGCATCGGCGCCTCGTCGGCCATCATCATGCTGGTGATGATCTTCTCGATCATCGTTCCCTATCTCTACTCCGAAATCCGCGGAGGAAAACGCCCATGAGCGCCCCCAGCCCAGACAATGTCATCTCGCACAACCGCCTGACGCGAGCCCTGATCTACACGGTACTCATCGTCTTTGCGCTCTATTCGCTGCTGCCGCTCTATGTCATGCTGGTCAACTCGCTGAAACCGCTCGACGAGATCCGCCAGGGCGGCATGCTCAACCTACCGCAGACCCTGACACTGGAACCCTGGCTTTCGGCCTGGTCGACGGCGCAGATCGGAGTTCAGCCGACAGGCCTGAAGCCGTTCTTCATCAACTCGATCCTGATGGTGGTGCCGGCCGTCGCGATCTCGACGATGATCGGCGCGCTCAATGGCTACGTCCTGACCAAGTGGCGCTTTCCCGGTGCCAACATCTTCTTCGGCATGCTGCTCCTGTCGTGCTTCATCCCGTTCCAGATCGTGCTGATCCCGATGGCGCGCGTGCTTGGCATCATCGGCCTTGCCGGATCGATCTGGGGCCTGATCTTCGTCCACGTGATCTACGGCCTCGGCTTCACCACGCTCTATTTCCGCAACTACTACGAAGCCTTCCCGACGGAACTCGTGCGTGCGGCGCAGATCGATGGCGCCAGCTTCTTCCAGATCTTCTGGCGGATCCTGCTGCCGTCGTCCGGTCCGATCATCGTCGTCTCGGTCATCTGGCAGTTCACCAATATCTGGAACGACTTCCTGTTCGGGGCATCCTTCTCCGGCGCCTCTTCGACGCCGATGACGGTGGCGCTCAACAACCTCGTCAGCTCGTCGACCGGGGTCAAGGAATACAACGTTCATTTCGCGGGCGCGATCCTCGCCGCCCTGCCAACGCTCATCGTCTACATCGTGTCCGGCCGCTACTTCGTGCGCGGGCTGATGTCCGGCGCCGTGAAAGGATAAGCTCATGTCGTTCCTCAAAATCAGCAACCTGCGCAAATCCTACGGCTCGCTCGAGATCCTGAAGGACATCAATCTGGAGATCGACGAAGGCGGCTTCCTCGTGCTCGTCGGCCCGTCCGGCTGCGGCAAGTCCACCCTGCTCAACACCATTGCCGGGCTGGAGCCAATCACCTCGGGCGAGATCGCCATCAACGGCCGGTCGGTCGCCGATCTGCACCCGTCCAAGCGCGACATCGCCATGGTGTTCCAGTCCTACGCGCTCTATCCGAACATGACGGTTGCGGGCAACATCGCCTTCGGCATGGAAATCCGCGGCGTGCCGAAGGACGAACGCGAGAAGGCGATCAAGCAGGTCGCCGACATGCTGCAGATCGGCCATCTGCTCGATCGCAAGCCGAGCCAGCTTTCCGGCGGCCAGCGCCAGCGTGTCGCCATGGGCCGCGCCCTTGTGCGCAAGCCGCAGGTCTTTCTCTTCGACGAACCGCTGTCGAACCTGGACGCCAAGCTGCGCGTCGACATGCGCACCGAGATCAAGCGTCTCCACCACCGGATGAAGACAACCATCGTCTACGTCACCCACGACCAGATCGAGGCGATGACGCTGGCGACCAAGATCGCGGTATTGAAGGATGGCGTGCTGCAGCAATTCGGGACGCCGGCCGAAATCTACAACAATCCGGCCAACATGTTCGTCGCCGACTTCATGGGTTCGCCGGCCATGAACCTGCTGACGGCCCGGATCGAAAGGAACGGCGCCGATGTTGCCGTCACGCTCGCGCGCCCGAACGCCGAGCCGATGAAGCTCACCGTTCCGCATGCCAGCGGCGCACTCTCTACCTATGCCGGCAAGGACGTCGTCTTCGGCATCCGCCCGGAAGCACTGACCGACCCTGACGGTGCCGACCGCAATGCCAAGGCGATCGTCGAAGGCGAATGCCTGATCGAGGTGGTCGAGCCCGCCGGTTCGGACACCTTTGCGGTGACCCGCCTTGGCGGCAAGGAGGTCGTCGCCCGCCTGCGTGCCGATGCGCGCATCGCACCCGGCCAGACGTCGCAGCTCGCCTTCAATCTCGACAAGGCGGTGTTCTTCGATCCTCAGACGCAGCAACGGATCGCGTAACGGCCGATGGAGCAGCAGCCGGATATCGTCATCATCGGGTCGGGCATCGGCGGCTCCACCGTTGCGGCGGGGCTCGCCGGCTCCGGGGCGCGCATAGCCATACTCGAGCGCGGCGAGCGCCTGCCCGACACACCGGAAGCGCGCAGCTATAGTTCGATCTTCGTCAAGGGCCATTTCCGGCCCAAGGAGATGTGGCGCGAAGCCGACGGCACGGAGTTCAATCCGGGCAATTTCTATTTCGTTGGCGGCAATTCCAAACTCTTCGGTGCGGTGCTCTTGCGCTACCGTGCAGAGGATTTCACCGAGATGCAGCATCTTGGCGGCGTTTCGCCGGCATGGCCCTTTCTCTATGAAGAGCTGGAGCCGTGGTACGGCAAAGCCGAGCAACTGTTCGAGGTGCGTGGCGAATTGGGTCAGGACCCTACGGAGCCGTTCCACGCCTCGCCCTACCCTTATGGCCCGGTACCGGACGAGCCGGCAATTGCTCGCGCGCGCGCCGAGTTGAAGGCGCAGGGGCTCAATCCGGCGACGCTGCCGCTTGGCGTCGACATCGAGACGTGGCTGGCAGGCGGGCGCACGCCATGGGACGGGTTTCCCAACACCGGCAAGGGCAAGAAGGATGCCGAGACCGCATCGCTCGCCTCCGCGCTGAATGACCCCAACATCGAGCTGATCACCTCCGCGCATGTCGACACGCTGGAGAAAGGTCGGGGCGGCCGGATCGAGGCGGTCCATTACACCCATAGGGGCGAGAAGAAGCGCCTGTCGCCCAAGTTGGTGATCCTGTCGGCGGGCGCGATCAACTCGGCCGCCATCTTGCTGCGCTCCGGCGATGGCAAGGGGCTCGCCAACGCCTCCGGCCAGGTCGGCCGCAACTTCATGAACCACAATTGCAGCGCCATGCTGGCGATCAATCCGTTCAGGCGCAATGACAGCATCTACCAGAAGACGCTGATGCTGAACGATTATTACCTGACCGGCGGCAGGGACGGTTTGCCACTCGGCAATGTCCAGCTGCTCGGCAAGATCAACGGTGACATCCTCAAGGCCAATGCGCCGGTCTGGGCGCCGCGCTTCGCATTGGATTTCATGGCCGGTCATGCGGTCGACTGGTACATGATGACGGAGGACCTGCCGAACCCGGAAAGCCGCATCATGGTCGACGGCAAGGGCATCATCATGCAGTGGCGGCGCTCGAACATGGAGGCGCTTTCCGGGCTCGAAGCGAAGATGCGCGCCCACTTCAAAGCTGCAGGCTATCCGATCGTGCTCTCCCAGGCCTTCGACAAGCGCACGCCGTCGCACCAGTGCGGCACGATCCGGATGGGCACCGATCCCGGTCAGGCGCCGCTCGACGTTTATTGCCGCGCCTTCGATCATCCGAACCTCTTTGTCGTCGATGCCGGCTTCCTGCCAACGTCCGCTGCGGTCAACCCGGCGCTGACGGTGGCGGCACAGGCGCTGCGCGTTGCCGACCATATCGTTGCGAAGGAGCTGAGAGCATGACGACATCGACGCGTCCCGTGGCTGTTGTCACCGGTGGCCGGCGCGGAATCGGACTCGGCGTGGCCCGGGCACTGGCGCGCGACGGCTTCGACATAGCGCTGACGGGGCTCGGTGCGGCGGATCAAGCGACGCAAGCCACGCTCTCCGAGCTATCGGCGCAAGGCGGTCGCGCCATCTACCTCGAGGCCAATCTCGCCGATATCGGCGCGCATGCCGCCACCGTCGCCTGCATCCGCCAGGAACTGGGCCCGATCCGCTGCCTCGTCAACAACGCCGGCATCGCCTCCGTCGTGCGCGGCGACTTTCTCGACCTTCTGCCGGAGAATTTCGACACGATCGTCGCCACCAACTTGCGCGGCACAGTGTTCTTCACCCAGGCCGTGTTGCTCTCGATGCTCACCGAGCCGCCAGGTGCGGCACCACGTTCAATCATCAACATCACATCGGTTTCCGCGACCATGAGTTCGCCCGAGCGGCTCGACTATTGCATGACCAAGGCCGGCCTTGCCGCCTTCAGCCAGGGGCTCGCCTTGCGGCTGGCCGACACAGGCATCTCCGTCTTCGAAATCCGGCCCGGGGTCATCCGGTCTGACATGACCGCTGGCGTCTCGGCGAAATACGACGCCCTGATCGACGGCGGACTGGTGCCGATGAAACGCTGGGGCGAGCCAGAAGACATCGGCAACATCGCCGCAGGGCTTGCCAGCGGCAAATTCGGCTTTGCGACCGGCTCAGTCATCCAGGCCGATGGCGGCCTGTCGATCGGTCGACTCTAGAAAATAGTGCAGGGCAGTCCGGGGCTCGCAACGGCGAGCAGGTTTCGAGTTTAACACGTCGGAAATTTGGAACGTTCCAAATGCCGTGCCGTGGAGGAAGACAGGCAATGACATACGACTATATCATCACCGGTGCCGGCCCTGCCGGCTGCGTTCTCGCCAACCGTCTCTCTGAGGATCCGTCGGTCCGCGTCCTGTTGCTGGAGGCGGGTGGCGGCGACTGGAACCCGCTGTTTCACATGCCGGCCGGTTTTGCCAAGATGACCAAGGGAGTTGCAAGTTGGGGCTGGGAGACCGTGCCACAGAAACACATGAAGGGCAGGGTGCTGCGCTACACCCAGGCCAAGGTCATCGGCGGCGGTTCGTCGATCAATGCCCAGCTCTACACCCGCGGCAATGCGGCCGACTATGACCTCTGGGCGTCCGAGGACGGCTGTGCCGGCTGGGACTATCGCAGCGTTCTTCCCTATTTCAAGCGCGCCGAAGACAACCAGCGCTTCGCCGACGACTATCATGCCTATGGCGGTCCGCTCGGCGTCTCGATGCCGGTTTCTACCTTGCCGATCTGCGATGCCTACATCCGCGCCGGCCAGGAACTCGGCATTCCCTACAATCACGATTTCAACGGCCGTCAGCAGGCCGGCGTCGGCTTCTACCAACTGACGCAGCGCAATCGCCGGCGTTCGAGCGCGTCGCTTGCCTATCTCTCACCGATCAAGGACCGCCGGAACCTTACCGTTCGCACCGGAACGCGCGTCGCCCGGATCGTGCTCGAGGGTACGCGCGCCGTCGGCGTCGAGGTGGTGACGGCGAAGGGAAGCGAGACGATCCGGGCGGAGCGGGAAGTTCTGGTCACGTCGGGCGCCATCGGTTCGCCGAAGCTGCTCCTTCAATCCGGTATCGGCCCGGCGGATCACCTGAAGTCGGTGGGCGTGCCGGTAAAGCACGACCTACCCGGCGTCGGTGGCAATCTGCAGGACCACCTCGATCTGTTCGTCATTTCCGAATGCACCGGCGATCACACCTATGACAACGTCGCGAAGCTGCACCGGACGCTCTGGGCCGGCCTGCAATACGTGCTTTTCCGCTCCGGCCCGGTGGCATCGAGCCTGTTTGAGACCGGCGGCTTCTGGTACGCCGACCCGGATGCCCGCTCGCCGGATATCCAGTTCCATCTCGGCCTCGGCTCCGGCATCGAGGCTGGCGTCGCGCGACTGAAGAACGCCGGCGTGACGCTCAATTCCGCCTATCTGCATCCGCGCTCACGCGGCACCGTCAGGCTTTCCGACGCTGATCCGGCCGCAGCGCCGCTGATCGATCCGAATTACTGGGAAGATCCGCACGACCGCAAGATGTCGATCGAGGGGCTGAAGATAGCCCGCGAGATCATGCAGCAGGCCGCCCTCAAGCCTTTCGTGCTGGCGGAACGTTTGCCGGGCAACACTGTCGTCTCCGACGAGCAGTTCTTCGACTATGGCTGCGCCAATGCCAAGACCGACCACCACCCGGTCGGCACCTGCAAGATGGGCACCGACGCCATGGCCGTGGTCGGACTCGATCTGAAAGTGCGTGGGCTGGAGGGCCTTCGCGTCTGCGACAGTTCGGTCATGCCGCGCGTTCCCTCTTGCAACACCAACGGGCCGACGATCATGATGGGCGAAAAGGGCGCCGACATCATTCGCGAGCGCCAGCCCTTGCCGCCGGAGATCTTCGCCCATGAACGAAACGATGCCCGGCCACGTGCCCGCGCCGATATCCGTTGAGGAAAACCATGATCCGCCACTGTGTCTTCATTCGCTTTCGTCCAGACGTTTCGGCGGATGAGAAAGCGTCGATCTTCGCCGAGATCGCGGCGCTAAAAAGCCGGCTTCCCGGCCTTCTCGCGACCTATGCCGGCGCCAATGTCAGCCCGGAAGTGGGCATGGACAAAGGGTATGCCGAGGGTTTCATCGTCGATTTCTCCGACGCAGCCGCGCGTGACGCCTATCTCGACGATCCGGAGCATCGGCAGACCGGTGCAAAGATCGTCGCGGCGGCGCAAGGCGGCATCGACGGCATTTTCGTCTACGATCTCGAAATCGCGGGCTGAAGACGATGGCGGCCTTCGAAGCGCGTCCCTTTCTCACCGCCCTTTTCGACGCGGCCGTCCGCGCCGCCGATCCCTATGAGGCGATCCGCGCGCATCTGCCGGAAAAGCCGAAGGGACGAACGATCGTTGTCGGCGCGGGCAAGGCCGCAAGCCAGATGGCCGCAGCTTTCGAAAAGCTGTGGGATCACCCGCTGACCGGCGCCGTCGTTGCGCGCCACGGGCCGATTGAACGCTGCGAGCGCATTCGCGTGTTGCAATCCGCCCATCCGGTGCCGGATGAGGCTGGCCTTCGGGCGTCGGAAGAGCTGCTGAAGCTGGTGGAAGGCCTGACCGCTGACGATCTGGTTGTCGCTCTGATTTCGGGTGGTGGATCGTCCTTGCTGCCGGCGCCGCCGGAGGGTTTGATGCTTGCCGACGAGATCGCCGTCAACCGGGCGCTGCTTGCCTCCGGCGCACCGATTTCCGCGATGAACGTCGTGCGCAAACATGTGTCGCGCATCAAGGGAGGCCGTCTTGCGGCGGCCGCTGGGCCGGCGCGTGTCGTCAGCCTCGTCGTTTCCGACGTTCCCGGCGACAACCCCGCTTTCGTTGCCTCGGGCCCGACAGTGCCTGACGGGTCGACGGTGGAGGAGGCGCTGGAGATCGTCGGCCGCTATCGCATGGCTCTTCCCGATGGCGTGGTGGCCCACTTGCGATCCGGTGCCGCGCGGGCACCTGATCCGTCCGAACCGGTTTTCCGTCGGCACGAATGCCACGTGATTGCGTCGGCGCGTGTCTCGCTGGAGGCTGCAGCAAGGACGGCGCAGGAATTGGGTGTAGAGGCGCGCATTCTTTCTGATGCGATTGAAGGCGAGGCGCGCGATATCGGCCGCATGCATGCGGCGCTGGCGCGTGAAGTCGCCCAGCGCAATCAACCTTTCGAAAAGCCGGTCGTGCTGCTTTCCGGCGGCGAAACGACTGTGACGATATCGGGCAAGGATTACGGCAAAGGCGGCCGCAACAGCGAGCTGTTGCTGTCGCTGGCGCTCGACATCGAGGGGCTCGACGGGATCGATGCCCTGGCGGCGGATACGGACGGCATCGACGGGTCTGAGGACAATGCCGGCGCCTTTGCCGATGGCGGCAGCGTCAGTCGCATGCGTACTGCCGGTGCTGATCCGCGGGCGCATCTGGCGCGCCACGATGCCTGGTCGGCATTCTCAGTGAGTGGCGATCTTTTCGCGCCCGGTCCGACTGGAACCAATGTCAATGACTTCAGGGCGATGCTAATCCGTTAGCCGGATTCTCCGGCTCAAGGCAGAACAGAAAATCTGCGTGTCATGGTCGCCGCCAAACGTTTCGGCGGCGACCATGATCTCTTGTTTTTACTTGGCGCGCTTCAAGGCATCGCCGAGGATCGAGACGATTTCGCCGAAGTGATTTTCGTCGGCGATCAGCGGCGGCGAGAAGGCGATGATGTCGCCGGTCACGCGGATCAGCAGCCCCTTTTCGAAGCAATCGACGAAGACCTCATAGGCGCGGGCGCCGACAGCACCCTCGCGTGACTGCAGCTCGATGCCGGCGATGAGGCCGATGGTGCGGATGTCGATGACATGCGGCAGGCCGTTCAGCGAATGCATGGCATCATGCCAGGCGTCCTGCAGCTCGGTGGCGCGGGTCATCAGGCCCTCATCGCGATAGATGTCGAGCGTGGCGATACCCGCGGCGCAGGCGGCCGGGTGGCCGGAATAGGTGTAGCCGTGGAAGAGCTCGATCTGGTTTTCCGGGCCGTGCATCAATGCGTCGTGCACCTTGCGGCTGGCAAAGACCGCGCCCATTGGGATGGCGCCGTTGGTGAGCCCCTTCGCCGCCGTCACCAGGTCCGGGGTGACGCCGAAGAAGTCGGTGGCGAACGCAGCGCCAAGGCGACCGAAGCCGGTGATGACTTCGTCGAAGATCAACAGGATGCCGTGTTTGTCGCAGATCGCGCGCAGCCGCTCGAGATAGCCCTTCGGCGGGATGAGCACGCCCGTCGAACCGGCAACCGGCTCGACGATGCAGGCGGCGATGGTTTCGGCGCCGTGTAGCGCCACCAGCCGTTCGAGATCGTCGGCAAGTTCGGCGCCGTGCTCGGGCTGGCCCTTGACGAAGGCATTCTTGGCAAGGTCGTGGGTGTGGCGCAGATGGTCGGAACCGGGAAGCTGCGGGAAGACGCGGCGGTTGTTGAGGATGCCGCCCACCGAAATGCCGCCGAAGCCGACGCCGTGGTAGCCGCGCTCGCGCCCGATCAGCCGCGTGCGAGTGCCCTGGCCGATCGCGCGCTGATAGGCGATGGCCATCTTCAGCGCCGTGTCAACCGATTCCGAGCCCGAGCCGGTGAAGAACACGCGGTCGAGCTTCTGGCCTTCCGGCCCCGGCGCGATTTCGGCAAGGCGTTCGGCAAAATCGAAGGCGATCGGGTGGCCCATCTGGAAGGAGGGGGCGAAATCCATCGTCGACAGCTGGCGTTCGACGGCTGACGCGATCTGGCGGCGGCCGTGGCCGGCGTTGACGCACCAGAGACCGGCGGTGCCGTCGAGGATCGTGCGGCCATCGGTGCTGGTGTAGTGCATGCCCTCGGCGGAGGCGAGCAAGCGCGGTGCCGCCTTGAACTGCCGGTTGGCGGTAAAGGGCATCCAGTAGCTGTCGAGTACGGGGGCGTTGGGTTTGGTGTGCTGGTTCATGGCATCCTCCTGAAGATCAGGGGATTGACGCCATGATTTGAATTGCCAAACAAGTCCTTTTCTGTTGTCATTCAAGCCATTGAATTTTATACAACGAGGTTTGCGAAATTGCGATATTTCGAACAACCTGAACACCGAGATGGACACCCATGAGCGTCGACATTGGAAACCGGCTTCGCCACCTCCGGCTGATGCACAATCTTTCGCAGCGCGAACTTGCCAAGCGAGCGGGCGTGACCAACTCGACGATCTCGCTGATCGAGTCGAATGCGTCCAATCCGTCGGTCGGCGCACTGAAGCGCATCCTCGACGGCATACCGATCGGACTTGCGGAGTTCTTTTCGTTCGAGCCTGAACGGCCGCGCAAGGCATTCTACGCCGCAGAGGAACTGGTCGAGATCGGCAAAGGGCCGATCTCCTATCGCCAGATCGGCGACAATCTCTTTGGCCGCAGCCTGCAGATCCTGAAGGAATGTTATCAGCCGGGCGCGGACACTGGAAAAGTGCCGCTGGTGCATGAAGGCGAGGAGGGCGGCATCGTGCTGTCGGGGCGCATTGAGGTCACCGTCGACGACGAGCGGCGGATTCTCGCGCCTGGGGATGCGTACTATTTCGAAAGCCGGCGACTGCACCGATTTCGTTGCGTCGGGCCGGTACCTTGCGAGGTGATCAGCGCCTGCACGCCGCCGACGTTTTGAAGGAAGGGAGCGGGCGCCCCTCATCCCGCTGCCGCGACCTTCTCCCCGCCTGCGGGGAGAAGGGATATGCCGCCAGCGCCTCATACTCTCTTTGCGAACAGGAGTAGAGAGGCAGCTGTTTGCGCGACCGTCCCCTCTCCCCGCAAGCGGGGAGAGGGCTAGGGTGAGGGGCTACTTCCGAGTTACGAAAGCCGAGCGCAGGCGTCGGCGATGCGCATGAGCGCTTCCTTCAGTTCCGCTTCCGACGTCGCATAGGAGATGCGGAAGAACGGCGACAGGCCGAAGGCCGAGCCGGGGACAACGGCGACATGGGCGTCGTCGAGCAGGTAGGCGCAGAAGTCCGTGTCCGTCTCGATCGTCTTGCCCGAAGGCGTCACCTTGCCGAGCATGCCGGCGCAGCCGGAGAAGGTGTAGAAGGCGCCTTCCGGAACGCGGCAGTCGAGACCGTCGATGGCGTTGAGGCCGTTGACGACGAGATTGCGGCGGTGCTGGAAGCTGGCCGTGCGTTCCTTCAGGAAATCCTGCGGGCCGGTCAGGGCTGCCACCGAAGCGGCCTGGCTGACCGAAGACGGGCAGGAGGTCGCCTGGCTCTGGACGACAGCCATCGCCTTGATCAGCTCGCGCGGACCACCGGCATAGCCGATGCGCCAGCCGGTCATGGCATAGGCCTTGGAGACACCGTTGACCGTCAGGGTGCGGTCCTTGAGCCGAGGCTCCAGTTGGGCCGGGGTGACGAAGCGGAAGCCGTCATAGACGATGTGCTCGTACATGTCGTCGACCAGCAGCCACACATGCGGATGCCTCAAGAGCACGTCGAGCAGCGGCCGGTAGTCGTCAGCGCTGTAGGCGGCACCCGAAGGGTTGGAGGGTGAGTTGAGAAGCACCCAGCGCGTCTTCGGCGTGATCGCCGCTTCGAGCTTGTCGGCGGTGAGCCGGAAACCGGAGGCCGCGTCGCAGGGGATCAGCACCGGCTTGCCTTCGCAGATCTGGACGATATCCGAATAGGAGGTCCAGTACGGCGTCGGAATGACAACTTCGTCGCCGGCGTCGATCGTCGCCATCATGGCGTTGAACAGGATCTGCTTGGCGCCGGTGGCAATGGTGATCTCGTCCTGTTCGTAGGCGAGGCCGTTCTCGCGCTGGAACTTTTCACGGATCGCCTTCTTCAGTTCCGGCGTGCCGTCGAGTGCGGTGTATTTGGTTTCGCCGCGCTGGATCGCCTCGCAGGCGGCCTGCTTGACGTAGTCAGGCGTGTCGAAATCCGGCTCGCCTGCGCCGAGAATAATGACCGGCTTGCCCTCGCGCTTCATCGCTTGCGCGCGCGCGCCGATCTTGAGGATTTCGGATACTCCGATCGAAGAGATCCGCGAGGCGGGCTTGAAGCCCGCCTCCTTGACCGTTGCGTTGATGGTCATCGCTTGGTCCTACTCGATATCGAAGGAGACGCCCTGTGCCAGTGGCAGGGCCTTCGAGTAGTTCACCGTGTTGGTGGCGCGACGCATGTAGGCCTTCCACGAATCGGAGCCCGATTCGCGGCCGCCGCCGGTTTCCTTTTCACCGCCGAAGGCGCCGCCGATTTCCGCACCTGAGGTGCCGATGTTGACGTTGGCGATGCCGCAATCCGAGCCGTCGACGGCCAGGAACCGTTCGGATTCCTGCATGTCGCGGGTGAAGATCGACGAGGACAGGCCGGCTGCAACCGCATTGTGGTCGGCAACGACTGCGTCGAAGTCGCTGTACTTCATGACGTAGAGGATCGGCGCGAAGGTTTCTTCGAGGACCGGGCCTGCCTGCTCAGGCATTTCGACCAGGGCGGGCTTGGCGTAGTAGCCGTTGGCATAACCGAGCTCGACGCGTTCGCCGCCGGTGACGGCGCCGCCATGGGCCTTGGCTTCGTCGATTGCCTTCTGCATGCCGTCGAAAGCGGCCTTGTCGACCAGCGGGCCGACGAGTGCGGTGGTTTCCAGCGGATTGCCGACCGAGACCGAGCCATAGGCCTTCTTCAGGCGGGGAACGAGCTGGTCGTAGACGCTTTCATGCACGAACAGGCGGCGCATGGTCGTGCAGCGCTGGCCGGCGGTGCCCATGGCGCCGAAGGCGATGGCGCGCAGCGCCATGTCGAGATCGGCCGATGGGCAGACGATACCGGCATTGTTGCCGCCGAGTTCGAGGATGGCGCGGGCGAAGCGCTTGGCAAGACGCGGGCCGACGTCGCGGCCCATGCGGGTCGAGCCGGTGGCCGAGACCAACGGAACCTTCGGGTTGTCGACGAGGACTTCACCGACGGCGCGGTCGCCGATCAGAACCTGCGACAGGCCTTCCGGGGCGTCGCCGAAGCGGGCAAGCGCGCGTTCGAAGATAGCCTGCGATGCAAGCGCCGTGAGCGGGGTCTTTTCCGACGGCTTCCAGACGACGGAGTTGCCGCAGACGAGCGCCAGCGCCGTGTTCCACGACCAGACGGCGACCGGGAAGTTGAAGGCGGAGATGACGCCGACGACGCCGAGCGGATGCCAGGTTTCCATCATGCGGTGGCCGGGACGCTCCGTGGCGATCGTCAGACCGTAGAGCTGGCGGGAAAGGCCGACTGCGAAATCGCAGATGTCGATCATTTCCTGAACTTCGCCGAGGCCCTCGGAGGTGATCTTGCCGGCTTCGATCGAAACGAGGCGGCCGAGGTCGGCCTTGAAGGCGCGTAGCTCTTCGCCGAGCAGGCGGATCAATTCGCCGCGCTTCGGTGCCGGAACGAGGCGCCAGGCCTTGAAGGCTTCATGCGCCTTGTCGATCTTGGCGGCAGCCTCCGTGGCCGAAACCGTCTTCAGGCTGGCGATCTGTTCGCCCGTGACCGGGCTGAACGACGGCATGTCGCCGCCGGTGTAGAGTTCCTTGGCGACGCCCATCTTCTCGAGGAGGGCTGCTGCCTCCTTGGTGACGTCGATCTTCTTCGTTGCAATGTTCATCTGGTCTGACTCCCGTTTTCCTGCCCTGGCCTATCCGAAGCGCACGCTGCCGAGTTTCCCCGGCGAGGTGAGCGTCTTCAGGCCCGCGGCCATGTCCTTGAGTTTGTCGGTTGTATAAACGTCGTAGTAGGCCTGGTTGCGGCGGCCTATCGCATGTTCCGCGCTGAAACTGCCGTGATACTCCTCGACCGCCACGGCGAAAACCCATTCTCTCAAACGCTGCTCGAATGTCGGATCGCTGAGCAGCGCGCTGTCCTTCGGCACCACGAGATTGAAGTGTACACCACCATCGCCGATATGGCCGAAGTCGCAGACGGTGACATCAGGAAACCTCGTCGGCATTTCGGCCTTCATATGGTCGCAGAAGGCCATGATGTCACCCCTGCGGAAGGAGACGTCGAAGGCGATCAGCTTGCCCAGGTGTTTCACACCTTCCGAAAGTGCGTGGCGCAGCGCCCAGACCTCATGCGGCGGGCCGACGAACGCGTCGGCGAGCGGTGCCGTCTCCATCTCCCAGATCTCGGCCAGCACCGTTTCAAGCACGGCGTCGAGCGATTGCTCGCCTTCGCGTGGGGCCCAGGTGCGGCTGATTTCCGCGAGAATGACGTATTCAGGGACGTGTCCGCCCTGGAACGGGTTCTTCAGCGAAGGCACATGCGCGAACGCCGCCTTGACGGCGTTGCTCGACATGCCCTCGAAGGCCGAGAGGTAGGCGCCGAGCCGCTCTTCCATGGCGCGCAGCAGCGGCAGCACATGGGCGCCGCTTGCCGGCACCAGCAATGCGGTCGCCGTCTGCTGCGGCAGGCGCTCCAGATTGAGCACGCATTCCGTGATGATGCCGAAGGCGCCCGACGTGCCGACGAAGACCTGCTTCCAGTCGACGCCGGTGTTGTTCTTGCGCAGGTCGCATTGAAGATCGAGCACGGTGCCGTCTTCATCGGCGAGAACCACGGTGAGGCCCAGCGTGTTGCGGCGCACGTCGCCGTATTTCAGGAAACGCGAGCCGCCGGTGTTGGTGGCGATCATGCCGCCGATGCGCGGATCGGCGCCGAGATCGATCGGGAAAAACAGGCCATGTTCTTCCAGCCGGCGGTTGAGATCGGAAAGCCTGAACCCGGCATCGACGCGCACCGAACGATTGTCGAGATCGAGTTCGAACGCTTTGGTGAGGCGGTCGAGGCTGAGGATCGCTTCGTTGCCGGAACTATCAGGGGTCGAGCCCGAGACCAGTCCGGTATTGCCCGATTGCGGGATCAGGGCGATGCCATGACGCACGCAATAGGCAACGGTTGCCGAGGTTTCCACTGTTGTCGCCGGCCGCAGAACGACCGAAGCCCGGCCACGATCGTAGCGCGCGCCGGTCTCGTAGGCTTCCATGTCTTCAGCACGCGTGACCACACCCTTGTCGCCAAGGATGCCGGTCAGCGCGTCTATGTGTACCTGTTCAATCATCGTGAACGCATCATTCCGCAGCCATGGCTGCGGTCAAGGCCCGCAGGCAGCTTTCGATCGATGCCTCTTCGATGCCGGCATAGTGATCGAACTCGTTGAGCACTGTGGCGCCGAGGTCAATCTCGAAGCGCTTCTGGTTCGGGCTTGCGACAAAAGCCTGCTGCGCGCCGTCGCCGAGATTGGACTGGAAGATGCCTGCGGCGCTGACCGGCAGGAAGTCTTCGTAGACGATGGCGTCGAACTGCACGAGGCCGTCGGCGATCAGCGTGTTGATATCGCGGCGGTCGGAAATCCGGGTCTTCAAGCCCTTCTCGGTCAGTGAATAGCTGAAATAGCCAAGGCCGGCTTCGCGAATGCCTGCCCAGGTGTCGGGGAAGCTTTCGAAGGCTTTGGCAAGCGCGGCTTCATAGTCGCGGGCGTTGGAGCCGTCGGCTGCCGGGCGCACGATCTTGCGCGAGGCTTCCAGAAGCTCGTCGTAGAGCGCACGGCCCTTGGGAGTGAGCGCAATGCCGCGCTGCTCGATCTCGCCGAAGCGGGCGGTGTGCGAGCCGGCTTTCCAGTCGCCGCCGCCATCACGGAAGGAAACGGCCTCTTCCAGCGCCTTGAACGAGGTCTGGCGAAGCAGGATTGGGCATTTGCGGGTCGGCGGACCTTCGACGACGGCCTTCGGCGCGATGCCGAATTCGGGCATCAGCGCCTGGACCTGGTCGATATCCAGCGTGCGCGGCGTCAGGTGGTTGATATGCGGGCCC
>Ga0247819_10000314_pt1 | contig 29824 bp, 28 predicted proteins | sample 13C_Xylose_Day6_FD_193428 | JGI IMG/M metagenome (GOLD analysis project Ga0247819, IMG submission 193428) | Soil microbial communities from agricultural site in Penn Yan, New York, United States - 13C_Xylose_Day6 | ecosystem: Environmental > Terrestrial > Soil > Agricultural land | place: USA...
AACCCTGCTATTATCGGCGCCACTTTTTATCGTTCACGCCTTCAACGAGTGAATCCATGAGCACCGACAAGACCAATCAGTCCTGGGGCGGCCGCTTCAGTGAGCCCGTCGACGCCTTCGTCGCCCGCTTCACCGCCTCGGTCGATTTCGACAAGCGCCTGTACCGCCACGACATCATGGGTTCGATCGCCCACGCCACCATGTTGGCGCAGGTCGGCGTACTCAGCGACGCCGAGCGCGACACCATCATCGATGGCCTGAAGACCATCCAGGGCGAAATCGAGGCCGGCAACTTCGACTGGCGCGTCGACCTGGAAGACGTGCACATGAACATCGAAGCGCGCCTGACCGACCGCATCGGCATCACCGGCAAGAAGCTGCACACTGGCCGTAGCCGTAACGATCAGGTGGCCACCGACATCCGCCTGTGGCTGCGTGACGAGATCGACCTGATCCTGGCCGAAATCACGCGCTTGCAGCAGGGCCTGCTGGAGCAAGCCGAGCGCGAAGCCGAGACCATCATGCCGGGCTTCACCCACCTGCAGACTGCGCAGCCCGTTACCTTCGGCCACCACCTGCTGGCCTGGTTCGAGATGCTCAGCCGTGACTACGAGCGTCTGGTCGACTGCCGCAAGCGCGCCAACCGCATGCCCCTGGGCAGCGCCGCGCTGGCCGGCACCACCTACCCGATCGACCGCGAACTGACCTGCAAGCTGCTGGGCTTCGAAGCTGTGGCCGGCAACTCGCTCGATGGCGTCTCCGACCGTGACTTCGCCATCGAATTCTGTGCCGCCGCCAGCATTGCCATGATGCACCTGTCGCGCTTCTCCGAAGAGCTGGTGCTGTGGACCAGCGCCCAGTTCCAGTTCATCGACCTGCCTGATCGCTTCTGCACCGGCAGCTCGATCATGCCGCAGAAAAAGAACCCGGACGTACCGGAGCTGGTACGTGGCAAGAGCGGCCGCGTGTTTGGCGCCCTGACCGGCCTGCTGACCCTGATGAAAGGCCAACCACTGGCCTACAACAAGGACAACCAGGAAGACAAAGAGCCGCTGTTCGATGCCGCCGATACCCTGCGCGACTCGCTGCGCGCCTTTGCCGACATGATCCCGGCGATCAAGCCACGTCACGCGATCATGCGTGAAGCGGCGCTGCGTGGTTTCTCCACCGCGACCGACCTGGCCGATTACCTGGTACGCCGCGGCCTGCCGTTCCGTGATTGCCACGAGATCGTTGGCCATGCGGTGAAGTACGGTGTCGATACTGGTAAAGACTTGGCCGAGATGAGCCTGGACGAGTTGCGCCAGTTCAGCGATCAGATCGAGCAGGATGTGTTTGCCGTGTTGACCCTGGAAGGCTCGGTCAATGCGCGTAATCACATTGGCGGTACTGCACCGGCGCAGGTGCGTGCGGCTGTAGTGCGCGGCAAGGCGTTGCTGGCTGCGCGATAAGCTTCATTGCGAGGGCTTCGCCCTCGTTCGCGGGGCAAGCCCGCTCCCACGCGCAGCTCGACTCAAGGCGTGGGAGCCTGATTGCCAGGGCTACGCCCTCGTACCGTTCTACGCAAGGCGTGGGAGCGGGCTTGTCCCGCGATGGCTGCAACGCAGCCTTTCGCTCAGATCAGCGCTTCTTGCTGATCATCTCCAGGAAGCCCGGCATCGCCGCTGCTTTATCCGCGAGAATCTTCGCCATGTGCGGGTTATCCCCCATCAGCGCCAGCAGCGCCTTGGCCTGCGGGAAGTCTTCCAGCAAGTCCAGGTTCAACACCTTCTTGCCCACCGCACACGCCAAATCGACCGAGAAACAGAACATCAGGTCGGCGAGGGTCAGCTGCTCGCCAGCAACATACGGGGCGAACTTGCCATTACGCTTGAGCGTGGCAAACCCGGCAATCAGCTCGGCACGCGCCTTCTCCTTGACCAGCGGCTCGACCGCCTGGCCAAAGAACGCCTCGGCGTAGCAGGTACGCGCGGGGAGTTCGATATACAACTCGATCTCCCGCAGCAGCTCGCGCACCTTGGCCTGGCCGAAGGCATCGGCTGGGAGCAGCGGCTTGCCTGGCTGGGTCTGCTCGATATAGTCGAGGATCACACTGGTTTCACTGATAAAGCCATGTTCGGTCTCCAGCGTCGGCACCTTGCCACGTGGGCTGATAGCCAAGGCCTGGGGGGTTTGCCCGCCAAAGAAGGTCACCTCGTCGAACGGCAGGCCCTTCTCCAGCAAGGCCAGCTTGACCATGTTGTAGTAGTTACTGACCGAAAATCCGTGAAGCTTGAGCATTGATACAGCCTCCAGGCCGTGTGGGGATGGCCCCGGAGTTATAGCCGCAACCCCTCGCCATGACCAGCGTCATGCACCGCGTCGATGGCCGGGCATTGCCTGCGCGAGCATGGCAAACTGTGCACTTCACTACAGGAGCACCGCCATGAGCGAACCCCGCGACATCGATACTGATGAAGAAGAAGCCTTCGCCGAGGCCACCCTGACCCAGGCCATCGAAAACCAGATTGAAAGTGGCGAGCCCCCCGCCGCCAAGGCCACCTTCAACAAGCTGACCCTGGTCGGCTACGAGCGCGAAGACATCCTCAACCTGATGGCTCACGTGCTGGCCATCGAGATCGACGCCCTGCTCGACGAAGATCGCCCGTTCAATACCGAGTGGTACGAGAACGCCTTGCGGGCACTGCCGGAGCTGCCACCTGAGGCGGATCAAGGCGACCAGTAAAAAGTCTGACTACACTCCACGCTCAGGCACCCATTGCGGTGCCCCATCCTTGTCTGGAAGTCAGGAGTTGCCATGTCCCTTACCCCCGAGCTGATCGCTGAACTGGAAGTCCTTGCCCTGTTCAATCTGGACAGCAGCCAGGAAGGCATCCAAGTCCACAACAACGCCTCCCCCGCGCTGATCGCCGCCGCCAAGCGCCTGCACGAAAAGGAACTGACCGACCAGCCCGATGGTGGTTATCTGACCAGCCTGGGGCGTGATGCGGCTGAGCATGTCCAGTCACTGCTGATCATTCTGAAAAGCGCAGAGACCGCCTGATTTCTGTAATCCTGTTCGCGGCCAAGCCTCGCTCCCTGCATACCCCTGTAGGAGTGGGCTTGCCCGCGAAGAGGCCTACAGCCCCGCTAAAAATCTGACGCCAAAAATTCACATAGCCCTTATCCGACTTCCCCGCTCAGGCTAAACTCGCCACAGCCCCGGCCTGACCCTGAGTGCGCAATGAACCACCCCCACGAAATTCGCCCCGATCTGGATGAAGGCATCGACCGCAAGGTGCTGGCGAAATTGCGCGCGCGCTTTCTGCTCATCAATAACGGTCGGCTGGAACGGGCGATGGACGGCCTGTCGACACGCCAGCAGCAGGTGCTCACGCTGCTGCCGCTACTGTTCCACGTCAATCACCCACTGCTACCGGGGTATGTCAGCGGCAACACCCCCGCGGGTGTGTCAGGCTTCGAGCCTGAGCCCGAGCTGGTTGCCGAAGCCCAGCGCCTGGCCCGCTCGTTTACCCACAAGGCGCGCCTGGGCAATGCGCCACGGCCCATTCACGGTCTGTTCCTGATGGGCAGCCTGGGCACCCTGGCTCAGGCCGAACAAAGCGACATGGACCTCTGGGTCTGCCACGCCCCGGGGCTTGGTGAAAGTGCACTGGCGGAGCTCAGACGCAAATGTCAGCTGCTTGAAGCCTGGGCGATGAGCCTGGGCACCGAGGCGCACTTTTTCCTGATCGACCCGCAGAACTTCGTCCAAGGCGAGCGCGACAGCCAGCTGAGCTCCGATGACTGCGGCACCACCCAGCACTATCTGTTGCTCGACGAGTTCTATCGCACCGCGATCTGGCTGGCCGGGCGCACCCCGCTGTGGTGGTTGGTACCCGTGTATGAAGAGCACAATTACCAGGCGTACACGCAAACCCTGCTGTCCAAACGGTTCATTCGCGCCGACCACGATCTGGACCTTGGCCACCTGGCGCACATCCCGGCAGGCGAGTTTGTCGGAGCCGGCCTGTGGCAGCTGTTCAAGGGCATCGACTCACCGTACAAAGCGCTGCTCAAGTTACTGCTGACCGAGGTCTATGCCAGCGAACAGCCGGCCGTGCGCTGCCTGAGCCTGGATTACAAACAGGCGGTATTCGCCAACCAGCTCGACCTCGATGCGCTCGACCCTTACGTGATGGTCTATCGCCGCATCGAGCAATACCTGCAGCGGCGCGGTGACCAGCAGCGCCTGGAGCTGGTGCGCCGCAGCCTGTACCTGAAGATCAACAAGAAACTCAGCGGCCTTGGCCGTTCGCGCAATGGCGACTGGCAGCGGCGCTTGCTCGCCCGACTGGTCGAGGAATGGGGCTGGGACGAACGCCAATTGGCCCTGCTCGACAGCCGCAGCCAGTGGAAGGTGCGCCAGGTCGCGGTCGAGCGCCGCGAGCTGGTCGCCGAGCTCAACCACAGCTACCGCTTCCTCAGCCAGCTCGCCCGCGAGCAGAACGCCAGCAGCCGCGCCGACCAGCGCGACCTCAATGTGCTCGGGCGCAGGCTTTACGCGGCGTTCGAGCGCCGTGCCGGCAAGATCGAAGTGATCAACCCTGGGATCGCCCCGGATCTGGCTGAAGACACCCTGACCCTGGTGCAATCACCCAACCGCAAGGAGCCAGGTACCCACCACTGGGGCCTATACAACGGCAATCTGGGCGTGCACGAGTGGGAGCATTTCAGCCCGATCAAGCGCTGCCGCGAACTGCTTGAGCTGCTGACCTGGGCGCACCGCAATGGCGTGATCGACAGCAGCACGCGGCTCGCTCTTCACCCCGGCGTCAGTGACTTGAGCGAGTTCGAGCTGTTCAACCTGCTGGGCAGCTTGCAGCAGAGCATTGCCCTGCCGCTGGAGCCGGTCAGCGAGGTGCGCCTGTTGCAGCCAAGCGTGGCCGACGAGATCCTGCTGCTGGTCAACGTTGGCCTGGACCCCCTGCGCCACCACCGCGACCTGAACATCCTCATGACCACCGAACGGACCGACTCGCTGAGTTATGCCGGCGTGCGCGAAAACCTGGTGCTTAGCCTCGACCAGATCACCCTCAACAGCTGGAACGAAGTGCTGGTGCAGCGCTACGACGGCGAGCATGCCCTGATGCGCTGTTTACGCGACTTCCTCAACAGCCTGGGCCAGCGCAGTCATCGCCCGCGAGTGCGGGTGCGCTGTTTCTGCCATAACCGCGCCCAGGCAATCGCCCAGCGGGTCGAGGAACTGTTCGACACCGCGCAACTGCTGCTCGATCAAAACTTGAACCACCGCTACTTGGTGCAGATTGCCCAAGACACCCACGCATTGGAGCTGCTGCCTGGGCATGTCACCTTGGCCACACTGGCCAACCATGAAGACGTGCTCAGCTACCTGGGCGAGGAGCGCGGCCAGTACAGCCCCTTGCACCTGGATGCCAATGCCCTGCAGGACCACGACCTGCCGCGGATTCTTGAGCTCGGCCAGCCCGAGTGCATTCAGGTGTTCTACCGTCTGCTCGATGGCTGGGCCGACCTGTATGTGCTGGATGAATACAATGCGCTGTGGCAACAGCGCCTGCCGCTGGATGATGAAACCCACCTGCTGCTGCCGCTGCAACGCTTCCTTTGTTCGGTGGTCAGGCGCCGTGATGCCCAGCTACCGCTGGACAGCCTGCAAGACTCGCTGAGCATTATTTATTACCAATTGCTGCCGGGAAGCGGCAAAACTCGCAGCATTGAACAACGGCCAGTACCCGTCGATGGCAGCGACCAGCCTTATTACGAAGTCCAGGCTATCTTGCAGAAAAGCGCTGGCGACGGGGTGCATGTCACCTTGTATTGCAATCAGCAGGAGTTTTCCGAGCTGGACTACGCAGACCAGCTATACAGCGTGGTTTCCCGGCAAATCCTCAGCAAGCGTCGTAGCGCCGGCACTTACCGCTGCTATATCACTGACCTAGATCTTTCCGAACTGCTCGACGACGACCAAGGCTCGACCATTCTCTACCTGCGCTACAAGCGCGAGCTGGAGCAGGCACTGAATGCGGGTCTGGCGCAACTTCAGGCGACCTTGCAACCCTGATTGACCCTGCTCAACAGGAGGACTTTCCCTATGCCAGACGGCGTGGGGGCGCCACATCCTGCGCACTCGAATCCAAAACCGGAGTGCGAGATGAACAAAGAAAACTGGATGGGCTCCCTGCCCGAGCTGGGTCGCCTGCGCATTGATCAGTTGGTGCTACCTGGCAGTCACGATTCTGGTGCGGACAAACAATCCGACAGCCTGACATTACCTCAGGAAATCACCCAAGACGTTTCCTGCATCGAGCAAATTCGCGGCGGCATTCGTGTTCTTGACCTGCGTGTAAGGGCCAACCGTGAGTACCTGCCGGACTCACCCAACCGATACAAGCTGTTCCACCTCAATACATCAGGGCGAACCCTGCTGGGCGATGTCATCTACGAGCTGAACAAATTCTATGGCAAACCTGAAAACGCCAAAGAGATCGTCATCCTCGACTTTCATCAATTCGACAACTTCAGCCCCAATGAGCATCGTTGGCTGCAGGGGGTGCTGGACAAGTACATTGGCCAGCGATTGATTCCATGGCACTTAAAGGATCTGACCCTCGACCAGCTATGGCGCGGCCACCCTGGCAAAACCGTGGTGATCGCCTACAACACTGAGAGCCCAGGGGCGCACTGGGATGGTGTGTACCAGGCCTGGATTGGCCGCAATACACCTACAACCAGCGAATTGAAGGCGTTCATGGACGAGGTCGCAGCCGAAGGTCGAGAGCTTGATCCGCTGCATGCGATCCAGTGCGCCAAGTACAACAAAGGGCTTTTCACCCCCGACGACTTCAGCGACAAGATCGATGAGTGGTTCGAGTCCCGCGACCTGGGAAGCTACATTCAGAACTTCCACATCATCAACACCGACTGGTCACTGCGCAGCCGCATCGTCGACAACTGCATCCATGCCAGCCTGTTGCGGGCACGCAACATCCCTTGATCGCTAAAAGGGTGATCAGAGGTCGAAATCACCCGAGGCTTCCGGCTGGTACTCAACCTCAAGCAGCTTGAGTTTGAGGGTCTTGCCAGCCGGCGCCGGCCAATCGATCTGGTCGCCCACCGACAGCCCCAGCAGCGCGCAGCCAATGGGCGCGAGGATCGAGACATTGCCTTCCGGCCCGGCATCTTTCGGATACACCAGAGTCAGGTGGTAGTCCTTGCCACTGGCTTCTTCGCGGCAGTGCACGCGCGAATTCATGGTCACCACCCCAGCCGGGACCTCCTCGTGACCGACCACCTTGTCGGCGCGGTCAAGCTCGGCCATCAAGGCCTCCACACCTGGCGTGCTTTCATCGAGGCTGTCGATCAGGCGCTCGAGACGTTGCACGTCCAATCGGGTGAGGATGAGGGAAGGTTTGGTGCTCATGATCCAGTCAGACTCCTTGTTCATCAGGCAAATTGTGGTGGGCAGATAAAGCAAAACCCCGCCCAAGGGCGGGGTTTGTGAATGCTTTCGGCAGCACCGACGCAGAGCCCGACAGTATCACAGCCGGGTAAATACTCAAGCCCGGGCGCGCAGGGCCTCGGCTTCGCGGCAAATCTGCCGGCGCCGTTCGTCGTCTGCCGAGCGCCATTCGCGGATGTGCTCGACATGGCGGTGGCAACCGGTGCAGACCCGCTGCTCATCCAAACGACAAACGCTGATGCACGGCGACTTCACCGCGGTGCTGACATTACTGTAGAGCGGCTTGGGTGGCCGCGGCTGCTCGCTCATCTCAGATCTCGTCGAAGTCCAGCTTCTCGCCGATCCGCTCCCAAACGATGCGCTCGAGCATTTCGCCAAGCAGCTCCTCGCTCTTCTCGCAGACCCACTTCTTGCTTTCTTCGTCGTAGTCGAAGTGGAAACCCCCAGACTTGTCGGCCAGCCACAGTTGGCGCAGCGGCTCCTGGCGGCTGAAGATCAGCTGGCTGCCATTGTCGAACTTGATGGTCAGCACGCCGGCGGAATTTTCCATGTCCAGGTCCAGGTCGGTTTCATCGAACAGGTCTTCCAGGGCCTGTTGGGTCGCGTCGACCAGATCGTGGAAACGCGCTTCGCTCAAACTCATTACACAAACCTCGAAATTGGCTGCTTACGGCAAGCGGGGCACGATACGGACGCTGGCCGGCGAATGCAAAGGATAACCCAATCACGAGGCAGGCCCGCGCCCGCCAGGCGGACCGGCCCTTGCATAGGCAATCAGGCAGGCGCTCGGTATACTCGGGCGCAATACTGCATATTTCAAGGATTTCACCAATGAAGCGCCTGATTTCCTCCCTCGCGGCGCTGGTCGCGGTTGCCTGCCTCGTTTCGGCCTGCGGTCAGAAGGGCCCCCTGTACTTGCCAGAAGACGGCAAAGACGGCAAGGCCAAAAAATCGCACCAGCACCAGCACGCTCAGCCCTCGCAGCAGCAAGCGCCGCAGCCAGAGCAAGAACCCGAGCAGCAGCCAGCGCAGTAAGGAAATCCAATGGACGCTTTCAACTACCGCGACGGCCAGCTGTTCGCGGAAGGCGTGGCCCTCTCGGCTATCGCCGAACGGTTCGGTACGCCGACCTACGTATACTCGCGCGCTCACATCGAGGCGCAATACCGCAGCTACACCGATGCCCTGCAAGGCGTAGAGCACCTGGTGTGCTTCGCGGTCAAGGCTAACTCCAACCTCGGCGTGCTGAACCTGCTGGCCCGCTTGGGCGCGGGCTTCGATATCGTCTCTGGCGGTGAGCTGGAGCGGGTATTGGCCGCTGGCGGCCGGGCTGACCGCGTGGTGTTCTCCGGTGTCGGCAAGACCCGCGAAGACATGCGCCGCGCCCTGGAAGTCGGCGTGCACTGCTTCAACGTCGAATCCACCGATGAGCTGGAGCGCCTGCAAGTGGTGGCCGCCGAGATGGGCAAGGTTGCCCCGGTCTCGCTGCGGGTCAACCCGGACGTCGATGCCGGTACCCACCCTTACATCTCCACCGGCCTCAAGGAAAACAAGTTCGGTATCGCCATCGCCGATGCCGAAGAAGTCTACGTGCGCGCCGCGCAGCTGCCGAACCTGGAAGTGGTCGGCGTCGACTGCCATATCGGTTCGCAGCTGACCACCCTGGAGCCGTTCCTCGATGCCCTCGACCGCCTGCTGGCGTTGATCGACCGCCTCGGTGAATGCGGCATCCTGCTGCGCCACCTGGACCTGGGCGGCGGCGTCGGCGTGCGTTATCGCGACGAACAGCCGCCGCTAGCCGGCGACTACGTCAAGGCCATCCGCGAACGCGTCGGCGACCGTGACCTGGCCCTGGTGTTCGAACCAGGCCGCTACATCGTGGCCAACGCCGGCGTCCTGCTGACCCGCGTCGAATACCTCAAGCACACCGAACACAAAGACTTCGCCATCGTCGATGCGGCGATGAACGACCTGATCCGACCAGCCCTGTACCAGGCCTGGATGGGCGTCAGCGCGGTCCAGCCGCGTGAAGGCGAAGGCCGTGCCTACGACCTGGTCGGGCCGATCTGCGAGACCGGCGACTTCCTCGCCAAGGACCGTGTGCTGAACCTGGCCGAAGGCGATCTGCTGGCCGTCGAGTCGGCGGGCGCCTATGGTTTTGTCATGAGCTCGAACTACAACACCCGTGGCCGCTGCGCCGAGGTGCTGGTCGACGCTGACCAGGCCTTCGAGGTACGTCGCCGCGAGACCATTGCTGAACTGTTCGCTGGCGAAAGCCTGCTGCCGGAGTGAAACCATGCTGCTGCGTTTCACCAAGATGCACGGCCTGGGCAACGACTTCATGGTCCTCGACCTGGTCAGCCAGCACGCGCACATCCAGCCCAAGCACGCCAAGCAATGGGGTGATCGGCACACCGGCATCGGTTTCGACCAGCTGCTGATCGTCGAGGCGCCGAACAATCCGGACGTGGATTTCCGCTACCGGATCTTCAACGCCGACGGTTCCGAAGTCGAGCAGTGCGGCAATGGCGCGCGCTGCTTCGCGCGCTTCGTGCTGGACAAGCGCCTGACCGCGAAAAAGCTGATCCGCGTCGAAACCAAAGGCGGCATCATCGAGCTGGACGTGCGCAACGACGGACAGATCTGCGTCGACATGGGCCCACCACGGCTCAATCCAGTGGATATTCCATTCCAGGCGCCCGAACAGGCCCTGAGCTATCCGCTGGAAATCGACGGCCAGAGCTATTCGATCGCCGCCGTCTCGATGGGTAACCCGCATTCGGTACTGCGCGTCGACGACGTGCACACCGCGCCAGTACACGCGCTGGGCCCGAAGATCGAAAACCATCCGCGCTTCCCACAACGGGTCAACGCCGGCTTCATCCAGGTCATCGACCGTCATCGCGCCAACCTGCGGGTTTGGGAACGCGGCGCCGGCGAAACCCAGGCCTGCGGTACCGGCGCCTGCGCCGCTGCGGTGGCCGCAATCAGCCAGGGCTGGATGGATTCGCCCGTGTCCATCGATCTGCCGGGCGGACGCCTGAGCATCGAATGGGCTGGCCCAGGCCAACCGGTGTTGATGACCGGCCCGGCCGTACGTGTCTACGAAGGACAGGTTCGTCTCTAAGCGAGTAACCGCCATGACCGATCAGCCACAGGTTGTACCCGAACAAACCACCGACCTCGATGCCGAGGCGGTGGTGGCTTACCTGCGTGCCCACCCGACGTTCTTCGCCGAGCACGACGAACTGCTCATCGAGCAACGCATCCCCCACCAGCGCGGCGACAGCGTGTCGCTGGTGGAGCGCCAGCTCAAGCTGCTGCGCGACCGCAACATCGAGATGCGCCATCGTCTGTCGCAACTGATGGACGTGGCCCGCGACAACGACCGCTTGTTCGAAAAAACCCGCCGGCTGATTCTCGACCTGCTCGATGCCAGTAGCCTGGAAGAAGTGGTGATGGCCGTCGAAGACAGCCTGCGCCAGGAATTCCAGGTGCCCTTCGTCAGCCTGATCCTGTTTGGCGAGAACGCCACGCCCGTCGGCCGCTGGGTCAGCAACAGCGAGGCGCAACAGGCCATCGGGGCTCTGCTGGGCAGCGGCAAGACCGTCAGCGGCAACCTGCGCGAACACGAGCTGGCCTTCCTGTTCGGTGACGAGCAGCGCAAGGAAGTCGGTTCCAGCGCGGTCGCGACGCTGGAATACCAGGGCCTGCACGGCGTCCTGGCCATCGGCAGCCGCGATCCGCAGCACTACAAAAGCACGGTTGGCACGTTGTTCCTCAGCTACATCGCCGAAGTGCTCGGCCGGGTCGTCCCGCGTCTGACCCAGACCCTGCGACCGGTGCGCTGATGGAGCGCCAGCTGGAGGCTTATTGCGCACACTTGCGCAACGAGCGCCAGGTATCGGAGCACACCCAGCTGGCGTACCGTCGCGACCTGGAAAAGGTCCTCGAATACTGCAACAGCCAGGGCATCGCCAGCTGGCAAGCGCTGCAGATACAGCAGATGCGCCAGCTGGTGGCGCGCCAGCATCACCATGGCCAGTCTTCACGTAGCATCGCCCGGCTGCTGTCGGCAGTGCGCGGGCTGTATCGCTATCTCAACCGCGAAGGCGTTTGCGCGCACGACCCAGCCAATGGCCTGACGCCGCCCAAGGGCGAAAAGCGCCTGCCCAAGGCACTGGACACCGACCGCGCCCTGCAACTGCTCGAAGGCGGCGTCGACGACGACTTCATCGCCCGCCGCGACCAGGCCATTCTTGAGCTGTTCTACTCCTCAGGCCTGCGCCTGTCGGAACTGACCAACCTCGATCTTGAACATCTGGACCTGGCCGCCGGGCTGGTCCAGGTCCAGGGCAAGGGCAGCAAGACCCGCGTCCTGCCAGTCGGTCGCAAAGCTCGCGAGGCGCTGCAAGAGTGGCTCAAGCTGCGCGGCATCAGTGCTCCCCGTGACAACGCGGTGTTCTTGAGCCGCCAAGGCCGGCGCCTGGGCCCACGGGCCATCCAGCTGCGGGTCAAGGCGGCCGGAGAGCGCGAGCTGGGCCAGCACCTGCACCCCCACATGCTTCGCCATTCCTTCGCCAGCCATTTGCTGGAATCGTCCCAGGACCTGCGCGCCGTGCAAGAGATGCTTGGCCATGCCGACATCAGCACCACGCAGATCTATACCCACCTGGACTTCCAGCACCTGGCCGCGGTGTACGACAGCGCCCACCCCCGGGCCAAACGCAGCAAAGGCACAGACTCATGAGCATCAAGCTGATCACCTTCGACCTGGACGACACCCTGTGGGACACCGCACCGGTCATTCTCAGCGCCGAAACCGTCCTGCGCGACTGGCTCGAAGCCAACGCTCCGCGCCTGGGCGGTGTGCCGGTCGAGCACCTGTATGCCATCCGCGAACGCCTGGTCCAGGCTGAGCCTGGGCTCAAGCACCGCATCAGCGCCCTGCGCCGGCGGGTGCTGTTCCATGCCCTGGAAGAGGTCGGCTATAGCGAACTGCAGGCCCAAACGTTGGCCAACGAAGGCTTCGAGGTGTTCCTGCATGCGCGGCATCAGGTCGAGGTATTCCCTGAAGTGCAGCCGGTGCTGGAGATACTGCGCCACCACTACACCCTGGGCGTGGTCACCAATGGCAATGCCGACGTCAGCCGGATCGGCCTGGCGGACTACTTCAAGTTCGCCCTGTGCGCCGAGGACCTGGGGATTGGCAAGCCAGACCCGGCGCCGTTCCTCGAAGCGCTCAAGCGCGGTGAAGTGCAGGCGGCGCATGCCGTGCACATTGGCGACCATCCTGGCGATGACATCGCCGGGGCCCAGCGCGCTGGTTTGCGCGCGGTGTGGTTCAACCCGCAAGGCAAGGCCTGGGCCGGCGACAAAGCGCCGGACGCCGAGATTCAGCGGCTGTCGCAATTACCCGAGGTGCTAGCGCGCTGGCGCTGAGGCAATCAGCAAGCACTCAAGCGACTGGGTGGGAGCGGGCGTGCCCCGCGACATCACCCACAAAAAAGCCCGCAGCGACGGCGGGCTCTTTTGCAAACAACCACTCAGATAGGGCGGCTGCCGTACTTGTTGTCCGGCTTCTTGGGCGGATCGGCGACCACGTTGGCCTCCACTTCCTGCACCTTGCCACCGCGCGACAGAAACTCTTCCATCGCCTTGGCCAGCGCATCACGCTCCTTTTGCTTGGCTTCCATGCTCGGCATCTCGTCTACCGAGACCGCCGCCTTGGACTTGCCCTTGGCAACCGGAGCGGGGCTATCGTCGCCAGCGTCTTCCGCGCCGTCGTCAGCCGCAGCTTCCAGGCCGTCATCAGCCTCGTCTTCGTCGCCTACTTCGAGGTCATCATTTTCCAGATCGTCGTCGCTCATGTTCTACCTCATGACTTGCGAAAAGCAGGTTAGTTATAGACCAGTGCAGCCGTAGACCGGCTGCCACCGGTGAAAATTCAACTGGCCGTGGGTTGGCCACTGCCCTGGGCATCCGCCTCCTGATGGGCGGCGGGACCCTGCAGGCCCTGCTCCTGGCAGGACCTGACGAAATCTTTTGAGCCCTTGCTGGCCATACGATATTGGCAAGCCTAGCAAAGGGTAGCGAAGTGTGGGGACTACTCGTCTAACACCCTTCGGCGCGCATTCTAGCGTGCTCGCAGAAAAAGCAAAGCTCCATAAACGCCCTATGTGTTGTAAGTTTTTTGCGCGCGTCGCAAACGGCGCAGATAAACCGTTTGCTGTACGCGAAACTGCAAAATTCAGGCAAAAAAATGCCCGGCGAACCGGGCAAGTTTTTCCAGCGTCGCAGTTACAGGTTGTAGCCGCGTTCGTTGTGTTGAGCCAGGTCGAGGCCGACCGACTCTTCTTCTTCGTTGACCCGCACGCCCATCAGCACATCCAGCACCTTGAGAATCACGTAGGTGACGATGGCGGTGTAGACCACGGTGAAGATCACGCCTTTGGCCTGGATCCAGAACTGCGCGCCGATGTCCTCGACCGCGCCGAAGCCGCCCAGGGCCGGTGCTGCAAACACACCCGTCAGCAGCGCGCCGACGATGCCACCAATACCGTGCACGCCGAAGGCGTCCAGCGAGTCGTCATAGCCCAGCTTGCGCTTGAGGCTGGTGGCGCAGAAGTAGCAGATCACACCCGAGGCCAGGCCGATCACCAGGGCGCCCATCGGGCCGACGGTGCCGGCGGCCGGGGTGATGGCGACCAGACCGGCAACCACACCCGAAGCAATACCCAGGGCGCTCGGTTTGCCGTGGAAGATCCACTCGGCGAACATCCAGCCCAGCGCCGCAGCAGCGGTGGCGATCTGCGTGACCAGCATGGCCATGCCCGCAGTGCCATTGGCCGCAGCAGCCGAGCCTGCGTTGAAGCCGAACCAGCCGATCCACAGCATGGCTGCGCCCATCAGGGTGTAGCCCAGGTTGTGCGGGGCCATAGGGGTGGTTGGGTAGCCTTTGCGCTTGCCCAGTACCAGGCAGCAGACCAGGCCTGCGATACCGGCGTTGATGTGCACCACGGTGCCGCCAGCGAAGTCCAGTACGCCCCAGTCCCACATCAGCGCGCCGTCACCGCTCCAGACCATGTGCGCAATCGGCGCATAGACCAGGGTGAACCACACGGCCATGAAGATCAGCATTGCCGAGAACTTCATCCGCTCGGCGAAGGCACCGACGATCAGCGCCGGGGTAATGATGGCGAAGGTCATTTGGAAGGTGATGAACACCGCTTCCGGGAAGGCCGCGGTCAGGCTGTCAGGGGTAACGCCATTGAGGAAGGCCTTGGAGAAGCCGCCGACAAAGGAGCTGAAATTGAGAACGCCTTTTTCCATACCGGTGGTATCGAAAGCCAGGCTGTAGCCGTAGACCATCCACAGGATGCTCATCAGGCCGGTAATGGCAAAGCACTGCATCATCACCGACAGCACGTTCTTGGAGCGGACCATGCCGCCGTAGAACAGGGCCAGGCCCGGAATGGTCATGAACAGGACCAACGCCGTCGCAGTGAGCATCCAGGCGGTGTCGCCGGAGTTCAGTGTGGGGACAGCTTCCTCGGCCAGGGCGAGGCCTGGCATTGCGAGGGACAATAGGGCTCCTAGCCCTGCGATCTTACGCAGAGTCATGTTGTTTTCTCCTGGGGCGTTGGGTTTGGTGAGGCTTTTTTTGTTGCTTAGATCGCGTCGGTATCGGTTTCGCCGGTACGGATGCGGATCGCCTGCTCCAGATTGACTACGAAAATCTTGCCGTCACCGATCTTGCCGGTGTTGGCGGCCTTGGTGATGGCCTCGATTACCCGGTCCAGGTCCTTGTCGTCGATGGCAACGTCGATCTTCACCTTGGGCAGGAAGTCGACCACGTATTCAGCACCGCGATACAGCTCGGTGTGGCCCTTCTGCCGACCGAAGCCTTTGACTTCGGTGACGGTGATGCCCTGCACGCCGATTTCCGACAGCGACTCGCGCACGTCGTCCAGCTTGAACGGCTTGATGATGGCAGTGACTAGCTTCATGAAACTCTCTCCCGATTTGGTGGACTTGCCCCAGGAAAACAAACCCGTCTCAAGTCTAAGCGCAGCGCCCGGCTTTGTAACGCATCGTTGGCACCCTCCTCACCGTCGATGCACGCCTCGACGGTGCTGAACAGCCTTTCGGCTCGGCCTGCGCACTGCCTGGTCACAAGGAACTGCATCAGTGCATGGCTCGCAGAGGTCTTTGCAGAAACCTTGCCAGGTCGGATAAACCGCCAAAAAACAGCGTGTTGCGTAGAAAACCGGGGATTGGCCAGTCGCCACCAGCAAAAACATGCACAACTTCGGTGCGCGCCATTCAGGGGCGCTGCGCAAAAACTGTGCAACGCACGGGCCGCCAGAGAGCCAAAAGCAGCGTGCTACACTGGCGCTCTTTTTACTGATCAAGCGGACAGCCGAACATGCTCGCGCCCAAAGCCCTCCTCGACGCCCTCAGCGACCAAGCCTCACGCCTGTTCAGCGGCGACACCGCGCAACCGCGCGCCGAACTGGAAAGCCAGTTCAAAGTCCTCATGCAAAGCGCCTTCAGCAAGCTGGACCTGGTCAGCCGCGAAGAATTCGACAGCCAGATGGTGGTCCTGGCGCGCACCCGCGCACGCCTCGAGGCCCTGGAGAAACAAGTCGCCGAGCTGGATGCGCGAATGGCTCCCGCTGCGGCGCCCCAGCCAACAACGGATAACCCAGCAGCAGATTGATGCAGGCCGTCATTTGGATTCGTTAGCCCTGCCCCTCCAGGGGGCAGGCGCCCGGGTCTGAATTTTGTTTTATACCAAAATTATCTTTTTAGGTATAAATTATACCAAGCGAGATAATTTAGGATAATTCGATGAGCCCTTCCCGCCCGATCTTCAAACGAGAGCTATTGGCCAAGACACTTGCCAACGATCTGGCCGGGGAATCGCTGGTCGACTATAGCTCGGGGATGTTCCTGGCAGCCCCGCGGCGTACGGGTAAGAGCACCTTCCTCAACAACGACCTGATCCCCGAGTGCGCACGCCGTGGCTGGCTGCCGGTGTATGTCGACCTCTGGGCAGACCGCGAAGCCGACCCCGCCGACTTGATCAGCGCCGCCATCGGCAACGCCTTGGGCCAATACCAAAGCGCGTTAGAAAAAGTCGCCAAGAAGGCGGGAATCGACAAGATCAACTTGCTACGTACCCTGAGTTGGGATTTCAGCAAGCCGCGCCTGCCACAAGGCACCACCCTGGCTCAGGCACTGGGGGTATTGCATGAGGTTGCTGGCAAGATGGTCGTGCTGGTGATCGATGAAGCGCAGCACGCGCTCAATACCGAAAGCGGCATCAACGCCATGTTTGCCCTCAAGGCTGCCCGCGATCAGCTCAACCGTGGCAGCGACCCGGACGGCCTAAGGCTGGTATTCACCGGATCCAGTCGCGACAAACTGGCCAACCTGGTACTCAAAAGCAAACAGCCCTTCTATGGCGCCAACATCACGCCCTTTCCGCTCCTGGGCAAAGAGTTCGTCGCATTCATCACCCAGGTGTGGAACCAACGCCTGGCCGCTACCAACCAGTTCAAGGTCGAAGATCTCGAGTATGCATTCGGCCTGGTCGGCAGACGCCCGGAAATGCTCGCCAAATTGCTCGCGGAAGTCAGTGTCGGCTTGGGCGAAGCGGGCAATCTTGGCGAGCTGCTGAAGACCGGTGCACTCAATCATCAGGCCGGGGTCTGGAGTGATTACGAAAGTGCCTTCAACGAGCTTTCGCCCTTGCAGCAGGCGGTATTGGAGGTGATGGCGCGGCGCGTCATCGACAAACAGCCGTTTTCGCCGTTCAGTGAACAGACCTTCACAGAAATCAACCGTCGGCTGGAGCTGAGCCAGAACCTGCCGAACGCGACGGCTCCCAATGTGCAGAAAGCCCTTGAGGTGCTGCGCGAGCAAGAGCTGGTATGGAAAGCCAATCGCGGCGAATACGCACTGGAAGATTCCGCCATGGCCGAGTGGCTGACCAGAGCGTGAGCCGCGCACCTGCGCGTGCCGGTAAAACCTCGACTCACTCTTTGCGGTTGCCTCGGTGACGGCGCCGCTACGCTTTGAAAAGCCGCAGGACGCGGCCTACATCTCAGCGACCACGGAGTGTCCATGTCCCTTGCCCTTGTCCACAGTCGCGCCCAGGTCGGCGTGCAGGCGCCGGCTGTCAGCGTTGAAACCCATCTGGCCAACGGCCTGCCCAGCCTGACCCTGGTCGGCTTGCCGGAAGTGACGGTCAAAGAAAGCAAGGACCGCGTACGCAGCGCCATCGTCAATTCCGGGCTGAACTACCCCGCCAGGCGCATCACCCAGAACCTCGCCCCCGCCGACCTGCCCAAGGATGGCGGACGCTACGATCTGGCCATTGCCTTGGGCATTCTCGCCGCCGATGGCCAGGTCCCGGTAGCGACCCTGAGCGACATCGAATGCCTGGGCGAACTGGCCCTTTCAGGGGCGGTGCGCAGCGTGCAAGGCGTGCTACCCGCCGCGCTCGCTGCCCGCGAGGCCGGTCGCGCCCTGGTGGTGCCGCGCGATAACGCCGAAGAGGCGAGCTTGGCGAGCGGGCTGGTGGTGTATGCCATCGGCCATTTGCTGGAACTGGTCGCTCACCTCAATGGCCAGGTGCCGCTGCCACCCTATGCCGCGAACGGCCTGGTCCTGCAGAGCACGCCTTACCCAGATTTGAGCGAGGTACAGGGCCAAATCGCGGCAAAACGCGCCCTGCTGGTGGCGGCGGCAGGTGCGCACAACCTGCTGTTCACCGGCCCGCCAGGTACTGGCAAGACCCTGCTCGCCAGCCGCTTGCCGGGTTTACTGCCGCCGCTGGATGAACACGAAGCGCTGGAAGTTGCCGCCATCCAGTCAGTCAGCGGGTGCACACCCTTGAACAGCTGGCCACAGCGACCCTTTCGCCACCCGCACCACTCGGCCTCCGGGCCGGCATTGGTCGGTGGCGGCAGTCGTCCCCAGCCAGGCGAGATCACCCTGGCCCATCACGGCGTGTTGTTTCTGGACGAACTGCCCGAGTTTGAACGCCGCGTGCTTGAGGTACTGCGCGAGCCGCTGGAATCGGGCGAAATCGTCGTCGCCCGGGCCAAGGACAAAGTCCGCTTCCCTGCCCGCTTCCAGTTGGTGGCGGCAATGAACCCCTGCCCCTGTGGTTACCTGGGCGACCCCAGCGGACGCTGTCGCTGCAGCACCGAGCAGATCCAGCGTTATCGCAACAAGCTCTCCGGCCCGCTGCTCGACCGCATCGACCTGCACCTGACCGTGGCCCGCGAAAGCACCGTGCTGACCAACGCCCCCAGCGGTGAAACCAGCGCCCACGTCGCCCGCGTGGTCGCCGAAGCTCGCGACGTACAGCAGCGCCGCCAAGGCTGCGCCAATGCCTTTCTCGACCTCAAGGGTCTACGCCGGCACTGCCACTTGAGCGCCGAGGACCAGCGCTGGCTGGAAAACGCCTGCGAACGCCTGACCTTGTCGCTGCGTGCGGCGCACCGATTACTGAAGGTCGCACGGACCTTGGCCGACCTGGAACAGGTGCAGGACATCGCACGCACGCACCTGGCGGAGGCGTTGCAGTATCGGCCAGGGTCCTGACAGGAGCGGGTTGGGATGCCCATACACCGGTTCAATCCCAGCCATAGCAGCAATATATTTTGCGCGCTAACTATTTGCGCTCAATATTGCCTCCAGACAGCAAGCAGTCGTCGCCCACTACCGACTAATCTGGAGAACGATCATGACCCTTCGCAAAAGCTTCGCCATTGCCGCTACCACCTTCGCCATTGCCAGCAGTGCCAGTGCCTTCGCCCAGTCCGGTGAAGTCCGCGCCTACCACTACGGCATGGACATCGATCAGGTGATCAGCGTGCAGGCCCCGGCAAACCCTCAAGGCCACAGCAGTACCGCCACACTCACTTACCGCGACAGCAATGGCCAGGTACACCAGGTGAGCTACAGCCAACCCAACACCCTCGCCAATCAGAACTGAGTTTGAGTCCAGACACACCGAACAGGGCCGCTTTGCGGCCCTTTCGTGTTAAAAGGCCATCGCTGGCTTAGAAACATCTTGTAATATTTAGCGCGTAATTTTAGTTGTACGACATCCTATCTACTGTGTTCGACTGCGCCGGCTCTCACAACAAAAATAACGGAGACACCATCGATGACGAGCATACCTTCCGTGGAGGGCAAAACTGCCACGCCCTCGCAAAGCCGCCTTTCTCGGGTAGTCAAACTGCTCGGGCCGGGCATCATTGCCGTGCTGTCCTGGCTCGGCGCAGGTGATCTGATCACCTCGTCGGTGGCCGGGGCCAACTACGGTTACGCGATGATGTGGGTGCTGGCAGTGTCACTGCTGCTGCGCTACCTGATCGTCAACATCATTGCCCGCTTCCAGCTGTGCAATAACCAGGGCATGACCATTCTCCAGGGCTACGCCCAACTGCATCCGGTGTTTGCCTGGTTCATGCTCGGCTATGCCTTGCTCATGGGCCATCTGATGAATGCCTACATGATCAAGGGTGCTGGCGAAGCGCTGGCGATGCTGCTGCGCATCGACTATCCGCTGCTGTGCTCGATGGCCGTGGTGCTGGCGGTGTGGATGCTGGTCGGGCGCAATATCTATTCGATGATCGAAGGGGTGATGAAGCTGCTGCTGGCAGTGATGACCCTGGCGTTTCTCGCCCTGGCGGTGATGTCTGGCCCCGATGTGGTCGGCATCGTCAAAGGCACCATCGGCTTTAGCATCCCTGCTGATGAAGGCGTGCACGGCGCCATGCTGGTCGCGGTGTCGGTGATCGGTGCGGTGGCAGGCTCGGTGGCCAACTTCGTCCACCCGTACGTGATGCGCCAGAAAGGTTGGACCGGCCCGCAGCACAAGCGCGTGCAGCGCAATGACCTGCTGTTCGCGGTGTTCGTCGGCATCGTGATCAACCTGGCGATCTGGATCGTCGGCGCAGAAATCCTGCGTCCCAATGGCATCGAAGTGAACACCCTGGGCGACCTGGGCAAGGCCCTGGAAATGTTCTTCGGCCCGATCGGTTGGTACATCTTCTTCATCGGCGTGTTCGCGACCTTGTTCGCCAGCATCTCGGGCAAGACCACTGCCTTCCCGATGCTGATTACCGACGCCTTCCAGCACGTGCGGCCACAGCGGCGCGAGCGCTATGGCAAGGAGTTCCACAAGGACCCTGCGCACCGCTGGTTCATGCTGTTCATCCTGGTCACGCCGCTGATCTGGTCGATCCCCGGCATGCCGGACTTCGTCACCCTGACCATCGGGGTCAGCGCACTGAACATCGTCGGTTTGCCGGTGATCTCGCTGGGCTTGCTGATCATGTCCAACCAGAAGTCGCTGCTGAGCAAGGAGTACCGCAACAACCTGTTCGAGAATATTGCCCTGGCTTTCGCCACCGGCCTTGCGTTGTGGGTAGCGTTCCAGCTGGGTGTGGATCTGTTCACCTAAGTCATCGTACAACGTGCCCGGGGCTGCTTCGCGGCCCCGGCATCAAACAGCCAAGGCCAAGCCTATTGCCTGCAACAACGCCTCTTCGCTGAATGGCTTGCGCAAACAGGCCACCGCCCCTTCGCGCATCGACTCATCCAGCCCGGCATCGCTCCAGTGTGCAGACATGCAGATCACTGGCAAGCGCCAACCCATCGCCGCCAGTTCACGCAGAACCTGCAAGCCACCGAGCCCCGGCATTTTCAAGTCGAGCAAGGCGCAGCCCGCCTCACGCGCCAACCCAGACCCGAGGAATGCCTCCCCCGAGCTGAACGGCAGCGGGTCGAAGCCTGCTGAGCGCAACAGGTTGGCCAGGCTTTTGCGAACGGACGCATCATCGTCGACGATGCACACCCAAGCCTTGGCGGTTGAAACGGGTCCGTTCATGCGGCGCCCTGGCCCTCGACGCTACCGCAGCCAGCGACCACGTTGTGCATCGAGACCAGATCGACCAGCGAGCGCGACTGCATCTTGTTCATGATGTTTTTCTTGTGCACCTTGGTCGTCACTTCGCTGGTTCCGATGTGTTTGGCGATCTGTTTGTGCGACAGCCCACTGACCACCAGCGAAAACACCTGGCGCTCGCGAGTAGTGAGGCGCGCATACTTGTCTTTAACCTGTCGCGCATGCTGCCACGCCCTGCCCGCCGCCACCGCGCGCAAACGTACGACATCGAGCAGCGTTAACAGCTGCTGCTCGTCGAACGGTTTGGTCAGCACCTCGATCGCCCCCGCGCGCATTGCCTGCACCGCCATGGGAATAGTCCCGTAGCCGGTCATGAACACCACCGGCCACGGCAAGTCGAGCTTGCCGAGCATGTCCTGCAGCTCCAGCCCAGTGGCGGCTGGCAGATTGATGTCCAGCAACAGGCAGGCATAAGGCGAATCCCACTGCGCTTGCAGCAGCTCTTCTGCCGAGGCGTAAAGCCGGTGAGGGATACCCTCTACCCGCAACAACCTGCCCAGCGCGGAGCGCACAGACGGATCGTCGTCCACCACCAGAACCGGCACAGCGGCGCCATCGTCGCTCGGTGGCGGCAGGTCGGGATCGAGGTTGAATGAAGGGCTATGGGCGAATGACGCAAGGTCTGCGGCAATATCGACTGCCAACCGGTAGCCTCGACGGGCGACGGTCTGGATCAGGCGCTTGTCACCGAGCATCTTGCGCAGCAGCGATACCTGCACCTGAAGATTGTTGTCCTCGACCACGGTGCCCGCCCAGACCTGGCTGAACAGCTCTTCCTTGCTAACCACGCGGCCCTTGGCCCTGACCAGCATCGCCAGGACATCGAACGCACGGCCACCCAGAGGCAACGGCTTGCCGTCGAGGAAAGCCTCTCGTCGCTCAAGCGACACCAGCGCATTGCCTAGTCGGATCATGATCGTCTCAAGTTTCACAGGCCAAGGCGGTTGCGCAGCCCTGTGCAATCTAGGTGAGCCTGCGCGTTCAGACAATTATCCCGAGGGATAGGTTGGCCTGAGGATACACCTCCAAGGCACGCGGCAATCGAGCAAAGGCCGCGGCGCAGGATCCAGAACGGTCAGATTGGTTCCCATTCCTGCCAAGCCGCCTACAACGGGCATTCGCGCCGGGTCCGCTGCGTATACTCGCGTGGAAAATGCAGGCTGCAGGGGATGCGCGATGCTGGGTGAACGCCTCGTTCAATGGCCTATCGATCACGATCCGTCGATCGATGAAGATTGGCTCAACCGTTGCGATACTGCCTTGCTGACACAGGAGGGCGAGCTCAGCTACTTCCGCTTGTGGGACGCACGTTCTGCTCGAGCCTGGACGGCGATACGCGCGCCAGTGGAATCGCCGGCTGCCTGCCAGCGTCTGGAGCGCGACTACCGACTGCGGCTCGACCCTGAATGGGCTGTCACGCCATGTGCATTCGTGCGCTCGGCCGAAGGCCCATTGTTGGTCTACCCAGCAGGTGAATCGCTGGCCGAGGTCATCGCCCAAGGACGGCCTACCTTGCGCGCGTTTCTGCAGATCGCGGTCAACGCCAGCAAGGCGCTGGCGCAGGCCCATCAGGCCGGGGTCTTGCATGGCGCGTTGCAGCCGCAGCATGTCGTATTGCTCGCTGATAATCGGGTCAAGCTCAGTGGGTTCCAGGCCGACAGCGGCGAGCGGATCAATGATCAGGGCACAGCAATCGACACCTGGTCCTTCCTCGCACCCGAGCAGGTTTGCCCACACGGCGCCAGCAGCGACCGACGCAGCGACCTCTACGCCCTAGCCGCCATCCTCTACCAACTGCTGGTGGGTGAACTACCGCTGGCCGGTCGCGACAAGCAGCATTGGCGCCAGCTGCACGCAGGCGTTCTGCCCCGCCCCGCCGCCGAGCTCAGCCCAGACGTGCCCCAGGCGATCAGCCTGATCCTCGCCAAAGCCTTGGCCAAAGAGCCTGATGCGCGTTACCAGAGCGCCCAGGCGCTGGCCGTCGATCTTGCCCATTGCCAGCGTCAATGGCAGGCGAGCCAGACGATCGCGACCTTTACCCTGGGCTGCTCCGACCCCATGCCCTGCACCCACGAGCGCCTGTATGGCCGCAGCAGCGAGTTGCAGTCCATCGCCCGCATCCTCAAGACCTTGCGTCGTGACAGCACAGCCCAAGCGCTGTTCATCAGCGGGGCGACGGGCATGGGCAAATCGAGCCTGGTCAAGGCGGCCTTGCGCGATCATGACGCCGGCTATTGGGCGGCCGGCAAATGCAACAGCCTGGAGCAGGCCATCCCCTACGCCCCGTGGGTCGATATCCTAGGTGCGCTGACCACCCAGTTGCTGGCCAAGAACCGTGCAGACCTGGAGACCATCCGCAGCCAGATCCAGCAGCGCATCCAAAACCGCGGCCGCTTGCTCGGCACGCTGGCTCCAGAGCTGAAGCTGATCATCGGGCCAATGGCCGAATTTCCGCAACAACCCTCTCGGCTGGCACTGGAAAAGGAGTTGCGGGCAATCGTCGATTTCCTTCAGCTGTTCACCGCGCCTGGCCGGCCATTGATTCTTTTTTTCGACGACTTGCAGTGGGCTGACGACGCCTCGTTGCACCTGCTCAGGGAGTTGCTCGCGCGCTCCCCGGCTAACCTGCTGCTGATTTTTGCCAGCCGCTGCAATGCTGCCGGCAACCCGGCTGGCAAAGCCTACGAACTGGCCAACTCCACCCATTTGACCCCGCTGCACAGCCATCACCTGGAGCTGCTGGCGCTGCCGGTCGATGCCGTCGCCCAGCTGATCAGCGAGCGCTATCACGTCACCACTGACGACGCCCGGCAGGTCGCTGAACTGGTGCACGCGAAAACCGCCGGCAACCCGCTGTTCGCTCGGCAAATCCTCAAAGCCATGGTCGAAGACAAATTGTTCACCTTCGACCCCCTGGCCATGCGCTGGTCGTGGTCTCTCGAAGCTGTGGCCCAACACCGTTATGCCGACAATGTCGCCGACCTGATGATCCATCGCCTGGGCCGCTTGCCAGCGGCGCAACGGGAGATCCTGCGGGTCGCCGGCGCCGCTGGCGGGCGCTTCGACCCACCGCTGCTGGCCAAGCTGGTGACGATCGACCACGATCGCTTGGGCGAGCATCTCAACGCTTTGCTGGACGCAGGCTTTCTTGCGGCCAGCCAGCACGGCTTGAGTTTCTCGCACGACCGCGTGGAGGAAGCCGCCTACCTGCTGACTGCCGCTCCGGAGCGCGCTGCACAGCATGCCCAGATCGCCCGGGTGATGAAATACGTGTGGCGCAACGCGCTGGCCGATGCAGTGTTCGAGATCGCCAATCAGGTCCAACGTGCAGAAAAGTCTGTGTTCAGCACTGAGGAGTGCGAGGCCTACCTGATTCTCCTGATGGAGGCGGCACGCCGCGCCCGTGACTCGGCCTCGCACGAGCAAGCCGCTGGATATCTGAACGCCGGCGAAGAACTGCTACAGACCTGCGGCTCGCCAGCGGTCGACTACCGACACGCCTTCAGCCTTGCCTGCATGGCGGCAGAATGCGACATGCTGCTGTCGCGCATGAGCCAAGCCCAGCAGCGGATCGGCGAATGCAGCAAACGGGCGCGCTCGCCGCTCGACCAGGCCATCGCCTGCAAACTGCGCGCGCGATTCAAAACCCTGCATTCAGACTATGACGCGGCGATCAACGATGCGCTTGAAGGCCTGCGCCTGCTGGGCATCGAGCTAGGCCGTGGCAGCGACGCGCTTCAGGTCGAGACTCAGCTGCGCAGCATCCAGGCGCTGATCGAACAGCGCGGCCGGCATTGCCTTGAGGCGTTGCCCAAGGCCGAGAGCGAAACAGTCATCGTCGCCATTGGCCTACTGGCGACCTTGTCTTGCTCCTTCTTCATCGATGACGATATCCGTTGCCTGCACCTGGCGAAAATCCTCGAACTGACCCTCGCGCACGGCGTTGCTCCCGGCAGTACCTACGGCCTGGCCTGGTTCGGGGTGATGGCGGCAGAGCGCTTTGGTACGTATCACGATGGTCACGCCTACTGCCTGGCGGCGCTCAAGCTGATCGAGCGGTACGGCTTTGAGGTCGACCTGACCAGCACCCTGCTAGCCCTCGACCAAGTCAGCGCCTGGACTGCGTCGATGGATTTCGCCCGGCGCACCGCGCAGCAAGCCATCGACTCGGGACGCTTGAGCGGCGACCTGGCGATGGCCTGCTACGCCTGCAACCATTTGGTCTCCGATTCGCTGGTGATGGGCCAGCACTTGCATTCGGTTGCCGAGGAAATCCAACTCGGCCTGGCTACTGTGCGCCAGTATGGCTATCGCGATATCGAACAGATCCTGCTGGCCCAACAGGCCTTCGTGAGCGCCTTGAGCGAAGGTGGCGAAACCCACCGCGACAGCCTCGAAAGCGCGCTCTACGACGCCTTGGAAACCCACGCCACTTCGCGCACGACGTTATTCTTCAAGCAGCTGTTCGAGGGCATGTCGGCGTTCTACCTGGGGGATATCAACCAGGCCGTGGTCGCCCTCGAACGCGCCGCACCCCTGACCTGGGCAGCGCCTGCGCATATCAACCTGGCCGACTATCACCTGTTTTGCGGCTTGACCCTGGGCAGCCCGGAAGCGCCCGGCAGCCTTGAGCACAAGCGTGAACAGTTGAGCCGCCTGCGCGAGCTGTTCAGCCAGTGGGCACAGTTCAATCCAGTCACCTTCCGCAACAAACTGCTGTTGATCGAAGGGGTGATCGCCAAACTCGACGGCGATGGACTGGCAGCCATCCGCTGCTTTGACCAGGCGCAGATCGCCGCTACCGCCGCAGGCTTCATTCATGAGCAAGCGCTGGCCCACGAGCAACTGGCCGAAGTGTGCATCCCCAGCGGTCTGATATCCGGGGCCAACCTGCATCTGCGTATTGCCCGCGACTGCTTCCATATCTGGGGGGCAGCCGGCAAGGTGCGTCAGTTGGAAACACTGCACCCGTTTTTGCGTACCCAGCCGATTCAGGAGACCTATCGCTCGACCTCCCAGGCCAGCCTGGACCTTGAAGCCGGCATCCAGGCAGCGCGGGCGCTGTCTGAAGAAGTGCTGCTTGAAGGGCTGATCGAAACGCTCATGGGCCACCTGACCCTGCATTCCGGTGCCGACCACGGCGCGTTGCTGATCGTCAGCGGTGCCGAGTTCCAGATGGCCGCCAGCGCAGCCATCAGCGACGGCGGGCTGCAAGTGAGCATGGAAGATTGCCAGAAGTTCATCACCCAAGCGCCGCTGTCGATCATCAACGCGACCATGCGCACCAAAAAGCCGCTGCTGCTGCATGACGCCCTGTCCGACTGCCCCGAGGCCTTCCGCCACGACCTGCAAGCGCGCGGCGCGCGCTCGGTGCTGTGCCTGCCGCTGGTGATTCAAGGGGTGTTGATCGGCCTGGTCTATCTGGAAAATCGACTGGTGCCCAACCTGTTCGGCAGCCAGCGGCTAGCCATGCTGGAAATCCTCGCCTCGCAGGCCGCAGTATCGCTCCAGACGGCCAAGTTCTATACCCGCCTGGCCGAAGACAACCAGGCCCGCGCGCAGATGGCCGCGGAACTGCGCCACTCGCGTGCCGAGCTTGCGCGCAGCTCGCACCTGCAGGTGATGAACGAGTTGTCCGCCTCGATCGCCCACGAAATCAGCCAGCCCCTGCTGGGCATCGCCTCCAATGCCGCGGCCAGCCTGCGCTGGCTCAAGCGCGAACAGCCCAACCTTGAGGAAGCCATCGACGGCCTGCAAGACATCCGCGCCGACAGCGAACGGGCGGCGAGCATCGTCAAGGCGTTGCGCGCCCTGGCCAAGCAGACGCCGATGCAACTCAAGGTGGCCAGGCTGGATGAGTTGCTCGAAGACGTTATCCGCATGACTTCATCCGATGCGCTCAGGGCTGCGGTGAAGGTCCAGGCGCAACTGCAGCCTGGGGTAAGCGCCAAGGTCGATGCAGTGCAGATTCAGCAACTGGTGTTCAACCTGATCACCAATGCCCTGGAAGCGCTAAGCGATTTTCGCACTGACGGGGTGCTGCAGATTGCCTGCACCCTTGGCGAGGCAGGCGTTGAAATCAGTGTGGATGACAACGGCCCAGGCATCGCGCCAGAGGAGCAAGGGCGAGTTTTCGATGCGTTCTATACCACCAAGGCCAGTGGCTTGGGGATGGGCTTGGCGATCTGCAATTCAGTCGTGCAGGCGCATGGCGGCAGTCTGCGTGTGCAGGCCTCGACGCTGGGCGGCTGCCGGATTGTGGTGACGCTGCCCTGAAAGCTGGGGCCGCCGCAGCGGCCCCGCGGTATTACTTGGCCGTGAGTGCCGAGTAGCTGTTCATCAGGTTGCGATAGTTAGGAATCCGCTGCGACAGCAGATTGCCCAAGCCTTCGATGTCGTTGCGCCAGTCACGGTGCAGCTCACACGCCACCGAGAACCAGTTCATCATCTGCGCCCCGACCTGGGTCATGCGCACCCACGCCGCCTGCTGCACGGTTTCGTTGAAGGTGCCGGACGCATCCGTCACCACGAACACCTCAAAGCCTTCGGCCAGTGCCGACAAGGTCGGGAACGCCACGCACACGTCAGTGACCACGCCCGCGATGATCAACTGCTTGCGCCCAGTGGCCTTGATCGCCTTGACGAAATCTTCGTTGTCCCACGCGTTGATCTGCCCTGGACGGGCAATGTACGGCGCGTCCGGGAACATTTCCTTGAGCTCGGGCACCAGCGGGCCGTTCGGGCCTTGCTCGAAGCTGGTGGTCAGAATGGTCGGCAGGCCGAAGAACTTGGCCAGATCGCCCAGGGCCAGGACGTTGTTCTTGAATTCGTTGGGCGAGAAATCCTGGACCAACGAAATCAGACCAGTCTGGTGATCGACCAGCAGTACCACGGCATCATCTTTGTTCAGGCGCTTGTAGTCGGGATTGCTCATGATGGTAACTCCTTGGGTTGGGAACACCCTTCAGACCTATCCATAGGGATAGAAATGGCTTAAGGGTGGTAGCTCGGAACTTGCGATCTAGCCGACTGGCGCCAGGCCTTGGGCGGCTGCCCGACCAGGCGGCTGAAGACACGGGTGAAGTGCGACTGGTCGAAAAACCCGCACTCCAGGCTGACATGGGTGATTGGCGCTTCAGTGACCAGCAGTTGCTTGGCCTTCTCCAGCCGCGCCAGCAGGCGCCAGGCCTGTGGTGACAGCCCGGTATTGATCTTGAACGCGCGAGAGAAGTGGCTGCGGGTCAGGTTGCACACCGCGGCGATCTCGATGATCGACAGGTCGCTGCGCAGCATCAGCTCCTTGGCTCGATGCAGACGCCCGGCCGTAAGTGCGCCTGGCTCGGTCTGGGTGGGCATGTCGAGGCTCCTCTTTCAATGGGAGCAGTCTCGCCGCCGGCTCATTACAAAGTCCTGAGGCAAAGCTTAATAGTTCTTAATTGTGCCGCCCGCGCCTTGTTAAGATGCCGCACAGATTCAAGAGGTATATGGGTTATGCAGCAGCCTCATGCTCACAAAACCGTGGCAGTGGTCCTGTTCGATGATGTGCTGATGCTCGACGTGACGGGCCCAATGGACGCGTTCGCCCTGGCCAACCGCTTCTTGCCAGCAGAGCGCCGTTACCGCCTGCTTACCCTGGCAGAGGGCGAAGGCAAGATCCGCAGCTCCTGTGGCTTGCAGGTGGTGGCTGACCTCAGCTTGCAGCAGCTGCCCGGTGACATTGACCTGTTGCTGGTACCAGGCGGACCGGGCGCCTATGACCTGGCGCTGCCTGGGCTGGAAAGCTGGCTGCCCCAGGCCGTAGCCAGCGCCAAGCGCTTTGGCGCGATCTGCACCGGGGTGTTCTTGCTCGGCCGCGCCGGCCTGCTCGGCGGCTTTCGCTGCACGACCCACTGGAACTACGTGGAGCGCCTGGCCCAGCAGTTTCCCGAAGCGAAGGTCGAGACCGAGCAGATCTACGTGATTGACCGCAACCTGATCACCTCGGGCGGAATTACCGCCGGGATCGACCTGGCCCTGGCCGTGGTCGCCGAAGACCACGGCAAAGCGCTGGCCTTGGAAGTGGCCAAGGTGCTGCTGGTGGCCCGCCATCGCCAGGGCGGCCAGTTGCCCTACGGGCCCTTGCTTGCCGCTGTACCGCGCGATGGCTCACCTATCGCCAGGGTCCAGGCGTATATCGTCGATCACATCGACCAAGCGTATACCGTGCAAAAAATGGCCGAGCTGGTGGCCATGAGCAGCCGCAATTTTGCTCGCACCTTCCACCGCGAGGTGGGCCTGACACCCCTGCAGTACCTGCAAAATGCACGCATCGACCACGCCCGCAAACTCCTTGAAGGTAGCGACCTTGCGTT
>Ga0247819_10000315_pt1 | contig 29790 bp, 23 predicted proteins | sample 13C_Xylose_Day6_FD_193428 | JGI IMG/M metagenome (GOLD analysis project Ga0247819, IMG submission 193428) | Soil microbial communities from agricultural site in Penn Yan, New York, United States - 13C_Xylose_Day6 | ecosystem: Environmental > Terrestrial > Soil > Agricultural land | place: USA...
TGACCAGCTCCAGGTTGAGCTTGAACGGGGTGCTCAAGGCTTCATCGAGGGTGAACGAGACCACCTCGAATACGGCGTCGCCGACCAAGGGTTGCAAGCTGTAACGAAGATTGGATTGGCGGGGCATACAAGTCCCTGTGCGCGGTCTGAGAAAGAAAATGCCCGGGCAGGCTGGCCCTGCCCGGAGCACTGCTGTCAGGAGGCGATAGGTTTGCGCCAATCGTCAGAACCCTCGGTCCCCGAGGTTTCGTGGGTCCAGGTGATTTTGCGATAGGACAGGGATACTTCGATCAGTTGGGTGTAGTTCTCGTTCTTCATGTTTTGTACGTGCGGTAGCACGGTGTTGATGTCGACGATGGTTGCGTCCTCAAGCTTGGTCGTGAAGAAATGCTCCTGTTTGCCCTCCACTGAAGTGCGGTACCAGTTGATCTCGACGGTTGGCAGCATTTCTCCGCTGGCCAGTGCGCCATACATCAGCGGCGTGGCTTTGTTCAGCGCGCTGGTGAAGGTGAAAGGCTTGTGCACCCGTTGGCCGGCAGGTTGACCACTTTGCGGGTCGGTCGGGACGCTCACCTGGTGTTTGATTTCCTGTACCAGGATCTCGTCTTCATGACCCTCGACAAAGACGTTGCCGACCGAGTCGGAGGTGAAGGCTCCAGCAGTGATGTTGCCCTGGGTTTTGCCTTCGATCTTGATGTAAGCGGGTGTTGGCATGGCAGACTCCTGTGTCCATGTAAAAGCACGCAACCCTCAGGGGCAGGCGTGGCCATCGCGGGTCGATGGGCTTGTCAGCAAGGCATGGGCCTTGCTAATTCGTTGAATTCCAATCACGTGCTTGCCGGTCACTGCAGGATGCCGTTGAGCGACTGCAGCACCTCGGTGGTAATCACATGCAGGCGGTAGCTATAGAAGGTGTACAGGGCGGCAAGGGCGACTGCGCTGATCACCAGTGGGCTCCACCACGGCCATTGGCGGTTCATCCGAAAGTTACGCGGCGCGACATTGGTCAGTGGGTCGCTCAAGTACTCCGGGACCGGGCCTCGCAGTTCGCGAATCTGCCGGTGTAGCTTGACGATGAGGTTCTGCAAGGCCTCGTCGCCCTTGGGCAGGATGGCGTATTTACCCTTCAAGCCCATGCACAGGCACAGGTACATGAACTCCAACACCTGCTGATAGCGCTGCGGTTCGAGCATCATTCGCGAGAGCACGGTAAAGAACTTTTCCCCGCCCCAGGTTTCCTGGTGAAAATCGCTCAGCAGCGGCTGTTGGCTCCAGCTGGAGTTCTTGCCCCAGGGGGTGCTCATCACGGTTTCATCCAGGTACAGGCACAAGGAGTAGGAATAGGCCAGCATGTGCGCAGGCTCATAGTTGTGCTGGCGCAGCTCTGCCAAGACGCTAGTGATCTGGTTGTGGACGTCCTTGTACAACTGCTTGATGTCTTGATGATCGTCCAGTGTCTGCAAACGCATGGCCAAGCCAAACAAGGGCATTGCCGCATCGATCATGAGGTTGCTGAAGGCGCCGCGCAGTTGAAATTGCGGGTCAGCTGGGTAGCCTGGGTAATCGGCTGGGGCCGCGCTATGGGGTTGTTCGAGCAGCCCGTGCAACTCGGTATCGATGGCGCCAGGGGTACTTTTCTTGTCGCTCATGTCATTCGCTCCTGATCGCCCAGAACTGCAACTCAAGCCCTGGGAACTCGCCGGCGATGTGCAAGCCAAAGCCGCTACTGTCGTTCATCACCTGCCAGGCCGGATTGCGTCGATCGAGTTCGAAGTAACTAAAGCCTGCATGGAACGGCAGCTCGCGTGGGGCTACCGGGAGCGGCAGCAGGGGAATACCAGGCAATTGCAGCGGCACCAGGTCGGTCAGTGCTTCAAGTGAGGTGACCTTGGCTTTCTGCGTGAACTGCTGGCGCAGCGACTCTACTGGCACGCTGGCGCGTATCGCCAGGATGAACTGCGCGCTGTCCAGCAGGCGCCGGTCTTCGAGGGTTGCGACCAACACACCGTATTGGCGTTGCTCAAGCGGCAGTGACACCGCCCGAGGTTGCAGGACAATGCTCAAGGTGCGCCGCAAGGCGTCCTCCAGCGGTTTGAAGCAAGTGTGCAACGCGCTGTGCTGATAAGCCGGATACTCCTGTGGCAAGCGACTCTCATCCGTGAAGGTCACCAGTTCGCCACAGGCTTGGCTCATGGCCAGGTACAACTGCTCAGGGTGGGTATGCGGCTGTCGCGCCAGATGCTGGAAGCACGGCCACCAGCGGTTCATGGCTTGCAGCAGATTGAAGTCACTGATGTCGGCCACCCCCGACTGTCCTGACGAACCTATCCGTGCCGCAAGGTTGCGAGCGCGCTCGCGCAGGGTGTTGCAGACTTCATCGAGAAAACGTTTGAGCGAGGGCACCGCTTGCACAGAGATGCAGGTGGGGTAGACGCTTTCGTCCAGCACCAGGCTGCCGTCGGGGCGACGCTCCAGGATGCGCCCCAAGGCTAGGCGGGTGTAGGCGCTGGCGTCTTCACTGTCTCGTTTGAGTTGCAGGTTGAGCACTGCCAGATCCACAGCCGCGATGTCGCCGTCGTCGGTATGGGTATCCTTGATATCTTCGGTGTTGGCGATGTAGCGATAGTTGGCGCTGCTGTCTGGCCAGCGTACTTCACGGCCGCCGTCGCTGCGCAGTGGCAGGCACAGGTACACGTCGTTCTGGTACGTGAGGTTGTCGATGATTTCCAGCGGTGCAGGAGGCGGCAAGTCGCCGGGGATGTCGAACACCGTGCCGTCGGGCATGACGCCCCGAGCCCGGGTAATGGCGATCTTGCCAAAGCATAAGTACTCCTGATTCAGCTGCAATTCGCTGAACCCATAGAACGAGCTATTGAGGCTGCTCAGGCGCTGGTGAACGGCGGCTTCGCTGGCCCTCGCCAACTGCTGAAAGTGTTGCGGCTTGACGAACAAGCCTTCGCGCCAGACGACAGGGTTGCGTGAGCTCATGGGCGCTCCGAATCAGAAGGGAAGGTGCAGAGGGACAACAGCCAGGTGAGCATCAGCTTTCTTCCTTGAGCAGGATCTGTGAGTCGTTGATCTGTACGGCGAGCACCACCTTGCGACCCCGCGGCTGGACGCGCAGGACCTGCTTCCAGGTGGTGTCCTGTTGGTTGCTGTAATTAGCAATTACGGCAATGAAACGGGTGTCGGCATCGAGCGCTTCGAAGGGCACGAACTTGAACTGACCTGGCGTCAGGAGATAGTCGTCGTCACGTATGTAAGTGCTGCGCAGGGCCTTGGCCGGGTCTTGTTCCAGGCCCGAAAAGACGGCGTTATGCAGCAGTGAGTCGTCACGCAACTGGAAGATCTTGATGGCGATGGGCGTGGCGATCTGCTCAGCCGATACCGTCTGCGGCTGCGCCAGGCTCAGGTGCACTGCCGGGTCGTCGTAAGTGCCTGGGCTGCTGTCCTCCATGGACGAGCGCGGCAGGGTTGGTTGTTCCTGTTCCTGTTCCTGCTCTATAGGAGACACGGCTGGAAATTGCTCTTGCAGATACGCCAGCAGTACTTCGACCTTTTCAGTCAAGACCTGTGGGTTGCCAGCAGTGAGACTGACTGCATAGGGGCTTGGCTCCAGTACTGCATCGGCAACCGTGGCATCGAGGCTTCGTGGGTTGCCATTGAGGGTGGGGCTGGCATACAGGCTGAAAGCAACCTGGGTTGGCTGATCACTCGCAGCGCCCACCGGTATGCTGGGGTCCATCAATACCTGGCCAACCTTGCTCAAGACCGTGCAGCCCAGCAGGGGTAGAAACAGTGCAGCGATTATCAGGGGACGCAGCTTCACAGCTTTTCCCCTAGGCGGATATTGGTCATGGTGGTGTCTCCTGCAGGGTGCAAAGTAGATGGGGCTTCCAGTGCCAGTAGGGGGTCGCAGCCACTGGCGGCTTTGAACGCCTGGCAGATGTCGAGCACGGCGGGACAGGTGGGGGCTGCTGGCTCCAGGTCCAGGGTGCCGGCCGGCAGATCGTTCACCAGGGCATCCAAGAGGCGCTTGCCCGGCTCGAACAGTTCTTCCAGGGCGCCGCGACTGGCCTGCTGGCTGGGTGGGTCGCGGTGATAGTGGACCAACACGCGATAGGCGCCGATACGCAGGCAATCGCCTTCCTGCAGGCGCACCGCAGCTGTGCCTGCAAGGCTCATCTGGTTGTCATTGAGGAAGGTCTGGCCACAACGATCAACGGCGCAAAAGCTCTTTTCACGCCAACGAATCTCGCAATGGATGGGCAGAATGCGCCGCTCGCGATCGATCAACAGCCAGTCGGCGCCGACGCTGCCGAGCATGCCGCCGCGGTTGTCGAACTGATGGCTGACGGTGACGCCATGCTGCAGTTGATCGGGATTGCTGATAGTCAGGGTCATCTTCATGAGCGCACCCTGATGAGTACCTTGGGGCTGGTCGCGCCGTGCCGATCATCGATAAAACTGGTCCAGCCCAGGTGGCTGCCTTGCGAGCGGCTCAAGTTGAACGGCGGCAGTTGCTGCTGTTTGAGGCGTAGCTCCACGTCGTAGGCCAGGCCATCACGCAGGAGAAAATCAATCAGCGCCCGCAAACGCCCAAAATTGATACCGCTGGGCAGGAAGTCGCGTAGTTGGGCTTGGTCAAGATCACCAATCAGAATGGCGAACTTGCTGCTGCGGGTTCGGCTGCGATCACCGACAATGAAGGCGCTGCCCAACTGGCCATTGGTCAGGCCAAGACTGACCCTCTGGCGGACATCGAATGACACCGAGCGCTTTTCGAATTCGCGGATCTGTACCTGCCGCAGATCAAAACAGTGGGCGATGATCCCGGCCACCGTGCCGGGGGCGCGGCTGCGGCTGGCAATCACCCCGGCAAAGCTGAGCAGGCGGCTCCAGGGCAATGCCGTATCCACCCGCAGTTGCTCGTTACCCAGGCCGATCAAGGCGTAGATATAGGCAGAAAAGTGGTCGCTGGCTTGGGTCTGGAAGCGGATGTAATAGCGGTACTTGCGCCAGATCCGGTGGAGCAGGCTGAGCAAATAGTGATTGAAGAAATCGAAGAATGCCGGGCGCACGCCTTTGCCCTGGGCATGCTCGTAAGCGAGCTGGTCCAGGTAGTAGCTGGGCAGCGGTGAGTCTGTACCGTGCAGCCCCAGGAAGGTGGTGCAAACCCGGTAGCGGTCATCGTTGTCTGCCCGCTGCGGCAGGCGCTGCGCCTCCAGCACGTCGGCCACCGGAAAGGTCAGGCGAGGGTCGCTGCCAAGGCGTAGCCGCGGCTGCGTAGCATCTGCTGGCCTATGTGGCTCAAGGTCATCATCGTGCAAGCCATGCAGCCTCTCCAGCAATTGGAAGAAATTGTGCAGATGAGCTTCGGCGAGCAGCGTGTCGGCTAGATCAGCGGTTGTCTGCCGGTCAGCAAGGGCCATGTGTAGTGCTCGTTGTTGGTGGTGTTGATCACTTCCAGTTGATGGAAGGAATTGATGCTGGCGTAGAGGGCAAAGAAGTGCGACAGCACGCAGCCGAACAGGTACAGGTCGCCTTCGCAGCGAAAGGCGTCCTGATCGAGTTGCAAGTGTGTGCGCAAGCCGCGTACGGGCAGGCCCTTGATCAGCCAGTCCAATGGTTCGGTCTTGGCATGGCCAATGCCATCGAGGCGCTTGCGCGTGGCGCGTGCCTGCTGAATGTCATGCAGGGCAGCGAAGTCGTAGGCGCCGAGCACCGCCTTGAGCGGTTCGGCCGAGAGCAGCGAGAGATAGTTCAGCGACAGGTTGGAGATCAATGTCCATTGCAGCTGGCCATCCAGTACCGGTCGGTACGGCCGGGTCGGTCGGCAGATGTTGCGGTAGCTGGCCAGCGGTGGAGTGGCCTCGGTGGTGACACTGATATCGCCAATGCCCAATGCCAAGGGTAAATCCCGATTGGTACAGGTCAGGTCGACCGAGGCGGTTTCCAATTGCCCGACATACAGGCTTTCGTCAGCGCGGACGAACGCCATGCGGTGCACCAGCCCGTCGCCGCGTAACGACTCTTCAACCCGGCAGCGGTAATACAGCGCGGTGCGTCCCTGGGCGTGTTCGATTTCATGGGCGAACGATTCAAAAGGTTGGAACACGCGCAGCTGTTCACCTCGGCTGCCATCTGCGGTTACTCGCCAGCTGGCCACGCGGTCGACGCTGAAGATCTCGTAGGCCTTCGGGCGCTGACCACTGGGCGTCAGCCGCACCTGCTCGGCCTGGCCAGACAAGTCGATGGGTTCGGCGCTGTGCTCGAACAGGTTGATGGCCGGCGTGCAGAACAAGCTGAAGTCAGCTCTGCTGATACGTATCGAGCCGGGCAGTGGCCGGGTGAAGTGAAACTCGATGCGCACCCTGCGGCTGTCCTGGTTCGGCCACAGCTGGGTGAGGCCGGTCAAGCTGAAGAAGTGGAAGCGCTGCGGGAAGACAAAGTACTCCTGCACAATCCGGTAGCCGTCGAAGACGTTGCGCGGATAAGGCAGCAAGGCCTCTTCGGGGCTAAAACCGGGAAAGCTGACGGTGCAAGCCGGTAGCCTGCGCACTTCACCGTTGATGATCACGCTGATGTTCTTCAGGTATTGCGATAGCCACAGGTACAGCGTTTGAGCGCTGCCATGATCGCCACTGAGGTGGAAGTCCAAGCTGTGGCAGGCCAGGGTGTTCAGCGGGCGCTCAACCAAGGTGTTCAGGTCAATGGCAACGCTGCAGTTATCGAGTGTCTGTGTGGCACTGGCCTGGTGGATCTCAAAAGGATGAAGTGTGACCTCGGTACAGGTTCGATACTCGCAAGCGATGCCGTCCACAGGGCGGGAAAACAACCGTGAGCCCTTGGCTACGCGTTGTGACTCACTCAGAGACTGCTCCAGCGGGGTGAACTGGATTATCGTTGCGCTGGGCAGCGGCCGTAGGTAATTGGGCCACAGCATCTGCAGCATTGAATGGGTCAGCTCTGGCAGGTCATCGTCGAGTTTCAGGCGCAGTTTTGCCGTGAGAAACGCGAAGCCTTCGAGCAGCCGCTCGACATCTGGGTCGCTACTTTCTTTACCTAGATATTGCGCGAGCTGCGGGTTGTCCCGAGCAAAGTCGGCACCCAGCTCGCGTAAATAACGCAGCTCTTCGCTAAAACGTTGTTTCAATGGCATGGGTTACCTCACCCGGGTGTAGCGGTTTTGGCCGTTTACCAGCAACTCGATCTGCAACTGCTCGGCACGGTTGTTTACCCGCACTTGGCAATCGAGGCGAAAGTGCAGCTCCAGCGGGGTATTGGCGTCCGGTACGCCATGCAAGGTGCGAATGCGGATGCGCGGTTCATAGCGTCCAATGGTGCGGCGGATGTCGGCACTCACTTGAGCCAGCAAATCACCGCTCCTCAGGTCGTGGCCGTTGAAGTCGCGCAGGCCCAGGTCAGGGCTGCTTTGCGAGCAGCCCTGACGAGTATTGAGCAGTGTCTCGAGGTGGTGCTTGATGGCCTCGAATGTCTGGCCAGCCTGTTCATGGCGGCATTGCTGTCGACTGGGTGGGTTATCTGCAGCCAGGCGATCGAACAGGCTGCTCATTCGGTATCGAGCCGACCGACCAGGGAGATCTCGAAATTCGCTCCCATGTACTTGAAGTGTGGCCGCACAGCCAGGGATACCTGGTACCAGCCCGGATCACCGGCGACTTCCGAGACTTCGACTTTGGCGGCGCGCAGTGGTCGACGGCTGCGTACATCGGCCGAGGGGTTTTCTTGGTCGGCGACATACTGCTTGATCCACTTGTTGAGCTCGCCTTCCAGGTCGGCGCGTTCCTTCCAGCTGCCGATCTGTTCACGCTGGAGCACTTTGATGTAGTGGGCCAGTCGGTTGACGATGAACAGGTAGGGCAGTTGGGTGCCGAGCTTGTAGTTGGTTTGCGCCTGCTGGCCTTCTGGCGTCCTGGGGAACGTCTTGGGCTTTTGTACCGAATTGGCCGAGAAGAACGCCGCGTTGTCACTGTCCTTGCGCATGGTCAGGGCGACGAAGCCTTCTTCGGCCAGCTCGAACTCCTTGCGATCAGAGATCAACACTTCGGTCGGTATCTTCGCCTGCAGTTGACCCAAAGACTCGTACAGATGCACGGGCAGGTCTTCGACGGCGCCTCCGGATTGTGGGCCGATGATGTTCGGGCACCAGCGGTAGCGAGCGAAGCTGTCGTTGATGCAGCTGGCCATCAGGAAGGCGGCGTTGCCCCACAGGTAATTGTCATGCTGACCGTTGATGGTCTCGTCATAGCTGAAGCTGCTGATGGGTTGCTCATGGCGGTCGTAGACCGAGCGCAGCATGAAGCGCGGCAACATCATGCCGACATGGCGAGCGTCTTCGCTGTCACGGAACGATCGCCATTTAGCGAATCGCGGCCCCTCGAAAATGTCTTTGACCTCCTTGAGGTTGGGCAAATCTTCGAAACTGCTCAAGTTGAAGAATTCAGGGGCGGGTGCGGTAATGAACGGCGCATGGGACATTGCACCTACCGAAGCAACATAACTTAATAGCTTTATATCGGGCGAGGAGGGGCCGAAGTTGTAATTGCCGACCATGGCCGCCACCGGCTCGCCACCAAACTGGCCAAAACCTGCGGTATAGACATGTTTGTAGAGCCCGCTGCTGGTGATGTCGCCGGCATTGTCGAAGTCTTCGAGGAGTTCGGCTTTGCTGACGTGGAGCACTTCGAGTTTTATGTTTTCGCGAAAGTCGGTGCGGTCCACCAGTAGTTTCAAGCCGCGCCATGCCGATTCAAGTTGCTGGAACTCGGGTTGATGCAGGATAGCGTCCATTTGTTTGCTAAGGACTCGGTCGACCTCAGCAATCATCTGGTCCACGCGATGCTTGTTGATCAGTTGATCAGGCTCATCGCTTTTGAGGATGTTGGATATGAATGCAGCGACGCCCTGCTTCGCGACTTGATAGCCTTCTTGACTGGGAGTGAGCAGGGTCTCGGCCATGATCTGGTCGAGCAAGGTCTGGTTGCCGATTGTCTGGTCAGCAACGTCAGAGGTGAGGGTCTGGGTATTTTGGCTGGGCATGGTGACGCTCCGTTGTCAGTGCTTCATTGAGCTGATGCTCAGGTCTTGGCTGCTTCAATCTTGTTCGGTGGCTTCGATCACCAGGTCCAGCTCATGGGAAAGCTGCTTGCGTGCTTGCTCGTCAGTGAGCAGCTGTTGCAAGTGTTTGCGAAAGGCGGGGACGTTGCCCAGCGGGCCTTTCAGGGCCACCAGGGCTTCGCGTAACTCGAGCAACTTGTTCAGTTCGGGCACTTGGCGGGCGATTTGGTCTGGGCCGAAGTCATTGATCGAGTTGAATTGCAGGCGCACTGCCAGTTCAGCATCGGGGGCTGCGCTGAGGCTCGAAGGCACGGCCATGCTCAAGCTCACCGCAGCCTCGCTCAGCACGCTGTTGAAGCTGTGCTTGTCGATGCGCATGAGCTGGCGATCTTCCAGAGTACGTGTATCGATCAGGCCGAAATCGCCCAAGACCAGCATCTTGTGGGGCAGTTCTATTTCGGCCTGCTGGTCGCCTGTGGCAGGTACGTATTTGATGTTGATACGTTCTTTGGGTGCAACGGAACTTGAGCTTTTAGCCATGCGCTACATTAACTCCCTGTTAAGTTTGTAGGATGTTTCTTACAGTGCTTCCCGTTAGGGTTGGTTTTGTAGGTTTATTCTTACAGTTGGTGTTGAATTTGTACTTATTGTTTATTTGAGCTTTTGCTTTGTGTTTAAACCATGCATGGCTGAAAGTGGCTTGGTCGAGTTTAAAAGTGTAAAGAAATATTTGTTTGTGGCCTGGCCTGAATCTGCTCTAAGCTCTGCGCTTGTCGAGTTTTCTAGCTTTGTACGCGGCGCATTGCTCTTCAGGTAAATGCTTTGGAAGTGTGCGTCCGTATGGGCGTATGAGAGTGGAGTAGAGCTGCGGTGAACAAACAATGCACTTATGGAATGGGTGTTTTATTGTTGCTCGGCTTGGGGCAAGTGTTCGCCGAGCCTGAGCGCGATTGCACGCGAATTGTTTCCAATGTCGAGCGTTTGGCCTGTTTTGATGAGGCGGCCGGAACCCCTTCGCGGGTGCCGCTGGTAAAAGCCACGTGGTCAGCACCGGAGCTGAGCGCACCTAGCGTGGCTCGGGTCATGACCAATGAGGCCCCGCGAATGCCGGACGACCTGGCGTTTCGCATGAGCGTGCAGCGTGAGGGGCAAGTGGGGCAGACGCGACTGGTGATTTCGGCGCCTGCGATCGCCGCGGTCGAGCCGCGGCCCTACCTGGCCATCAGTTGCGTGCAGAACATCTCCAGATTGCAGTTGATCACCGCGCGACCTGTTGAGGGTAGCCGAGTGATGGTGCAGCTGCGCACCGAGCATCGGGCGACCGGTGCGCAGCCCTGGCAAGTCATGGAAAACGGCCAAGTGTTGGATGCTGGCCGGGGTCTACCGGCCATTGAGCAGATCAAGGTGTTGATCGGTGCCAAGCGGATCCACATCGTCAGCGATCATACGGCGCTCGATGGGCTGAGTTTCGATGCTCAAGGGCTGGACCCTTTGATTGATCAGGCGCGCCAAGCATGTCGTTGGTAGCCAGGGTGTCGAGCGATGACATCGCCAGGCTGCTGGCGCCCATTGACCTCAAGCTTGCCGCGGGTCTGTTCGATATCGAGGATGAGACCTACCAGGCGATCGATCAGGAGATGGTCAAGCTTGGCGGATTGCATGAGGGGGCTATCGATTGGCCATTCATCGAGGAAGCCTCCCGTCAGTACCTCAGTAGCCACTGCAAGCATTTGCGTATCGTCGGCCATCTGGGTGTCGTGTGGTTACGCAAGCGCTGCTGGGAGCACTGGTGTCACACGCTGCAGTTGCTGGCGGGCATGGTTGAACACTATTGGGAAACCGCCCATCCCAAGCCCGGCCCAACGGGATTTCTGGGCAAGCGCAAACTGGTTGGTGTGCAGGTCAAGCGATTGACCGAAGCGCTGCCTCAGCTCGACCGCTTTAGCTACACACCGGCCTGTGCCGAAATGGCGCAGAAGGCAATTGCCTCCCTGTTGCAACAGGCGGGCTCGGCGCAGCTTGATCTGCCGGCGTTGCAGGCGCTTGAGCGCTTGCTGGTAAAGCACAGCGAGTCTGTCATTGGAGTCGGTAACGAACCTGCTGGCAAGCCTGTTTCACCCGCCCGCAATGCTACCCCGCTCGCTGAAGCATTCCTCCCGGCCAAGACCACCGTGTCGCTCGGCAATGAGCGCGAAACTCGGCGCGCGGTGCTGAGCATGGCCGAGTTCATCAATCAGCAAGACCTGTATGACCCGACCGGCTATCAACTGCGAAGGTTTGGCTTGTGGGCGCACATCCAGGCTGCGCCGGGCGCCAGGCAGGATCATCGCACCGAACTGATGTCGGTCCCGGCAGACATCGTCAGCGGATACGAGGAGGCGCTGTCGAGTACCGCTATTGATCCGGCCCTGTTGCTGCGAGTGGAGAAAAGCGTCACTGCCTCGCCGTATTGGATTCGCGGCAGTTTCCTCGCTGCAAGCATCGCATCGCGTTTGGCCATGGCTGAAGTCGCCGAAGCGATCCGCTGCGCAACGGCTCGCTTCGTCCGTCGCTTACCCGCCGTGCAACAGCGGTGTTTCAGCGATGGCGTAGCGTTTGTCGATGAGCAATGCCTGGCATGGCTCAAGGGCGCGGAAGCATCGCCTGCCCAGGCCGCAGGCTCGCAAGAATTTTCTGGGCTGCGCGAAGCGTTGGTCGAGCAGATGGAGGTTGAAGGGGTGGAAGCGGTGCTGTTGCGCCTACAGGCCCTGCAAGCACAGCACAGTTCGCCGCGCGAGCGCTGCCATACCACGCTGATCGCTGCCGATCTGCTCGGTGCCCGTGGCGTGTCTTGGCTGGCTCACGACCTGTGCGCCAGTGTCGCCCGAACCATGCAGGCCACCACCGCCCAACTGTGGGAGCCGGAGGTTTATCAAAAGCTCAAGCACTACGCAGGCACATCATCACTGATTGACCAGGACAAGGAGTAGCAGTCCCTGATGAGCACATATTGGAGACATCTGAAACGTTGGGGCTTGCCGCTGGTCACCTGCGCAGGGCTGGCCATGCCGCTGCTGCTCGCAGTGGGTGGGGTATTGTTGCTGGTCGCCATCTGGTGGCTTGGCCCGCAGTGGACTTGGCGTGGGCAGCAGCCACTGGCCAGTCCTGCGCACCGCAGTATCGCCAGTTTGCTGGTGGTGCTGGTGCCCTTGCTGTGCGGGTCGCTGGTGCTGGGCGCGCGTCTGCGTCGCTTCCAAGCACAGCGTCAGCAGGAGGCCGCTGTCGAGGCAGATCCGAGCCTGCCGTTCGTGCAAGCACAGGAGCGAGCGCTCGATCGAGGGCTGGCAAGCTATCTGGACAATGCCGGCGGCCGTCGTGCGCTCTATCAGTTGCCGTGGTATCTGGTTGTCGGCGAGCAAAACGCTGGCAAGACCAGCTTCATCACCCGTTCCGATCAGCATTTTTCTCTGACCCGTATCAGCAAGGCACAGGCCCTCAGTCGCCAGGATGACGACCTCGCCTATCCAGTGGACTGGTGGATCAGCAATGAAGCAGTGATCATCGATCCGCCCGGCGAATTGATTACCCAGCAGTCACTTGAGGGCCTTGTGCCTGACGCTGATGGCAAGCCGTCAGCCGTCCTGCCTGCGGGCACTCAGGCCAAGCTCTGGCTGCACCTGCTGGATTGGCTGGCGCGCAAGCGCAGCCGTAGAGCCTTGAATGGTCTGGTGCTTGTGGTCGATCTGGCATCGTTGTTGCGTTCGACGCCCGAGCAGCGCATGGCCTTGGCTGATGTGCTGCGTACCCGGCTGTATGAGGTGAGCCGTCAGCTGGGCTCACGTTTGCCTTTGTACGTGGTACTGAGCAAGTTCGATTTGCTTGACGGCTTCGATCAGCTTTTTGCGCGCATGAGCCAGTCTCAGCGAGAGCACATGCTTGGATTCAGCTTCAAGCTCGATGCCATTAGCTCATTCGACGCGTGGCTGGATGAGCTGATCGCCCATTACGATCAGTTGATCGAGATCGCCCAAGAAATGGTGCTCGATAGCATGAGCGGCTTGAGCAGTGCTGAGCAGCGCCAGCGGCTGGTTTCGTTGCAGGGGCAGTTGATGGGGCTGCGCCCGGCATTGATGACGTTCCTTCGACACGCATTGGCCAGCGATCGCTTCACGACGCCGGCACTGGTGCGCGGACTGTACCTGTCTTCGGTGTTTCAGCAGGGAGAGATGAACAACGCGTTTGTCCGCGAAGCGGCGCAACCCTACAACGTTCTGCCACCGCTGAGCGATGGCAAGCCGCAAGGCAAAGCCCTGGTCTATTTTGCCCAGCAGGTGTTCAAGCGGGCGATATTTCCCGAAGCGGGATTGGCGGGTGACAACGTCAAGGTCGCTCGCGACAAACGCCGTCTGTTGTGGCTGAGTTCGGGCGTTGGTGTGCTGGCCTTTGCCGTGCTTGGGGCAAGCTGGCATCGCTACTTTGATCACAACCGGGACCAAGCGATCAGCGTGCTGGCCAAGAGTCAGGCGTTCAGCGAGGGTGAAGTCGATCAGCGCCTGGATCCTACCGGCCGCAACCTGCTGGTGCCTTTGGATCAGATCCGAGATGCCGTTTCGGTGTTTGGCGACTATCGCGCTGCGTGGCCGGTGGTGGCCGACCTTGGTCTCTACCAGGGCCGTGCAATTGGTCCAATGGTCGATCAGGCATACCTGACGCTACTGTCGCGGCGTTTCCTGCCGGCCCTTGCCAGTGGGGTCGTCGACGCGATGAATGCCACCGCCGATGGTAGCGAGCAACAGATGGCGGCGCTCAGGGTCTATCGGATGATCGAGGACCGGCAGAACCGGCGAGCGCAGTGGGTAGAAGATTGGATGGCACACCAGTGGCAATCTGCCTACCCTGGGCAGGGGCAGCTACAGCGTGACCTTATGCGGCACTTGCAGTACGCCTTGGCCTACGCCGACACCGATCTACCGCAGTTCCGTCAACGAGTCAGTGAACTCCAGCAGATACTGGGTAAAGTCCCGCTGGCGCAGCGTGTCTACGCAAGCCTTAAGCGGCAGGCTCAAGAGCAGTTGCATACAGGCTTGGATTTGCGCCATCAGATAGGGCCTGCGTTCGACATCGTCTATCAGCCAACCTCAGCAAACGTGGCTGCGAGCGACGGCATCCTGCTGGCGCCATTGCTGACGGCGAAGGGTTTCAGGGACTATTTCGAACCGCACAGCGAGCACATCACGGACATGGCCATGATCGACCAGTGGGCCCTGGGTGAGCGGCGTCAACTGGACTACTCCGCGGCCGACCGCGCTGCATTGACTGAGAAGATCAGCAGCTTGTACCGCGCTGACTACATCGACAGTTGGCGCCGGGCGTTGAATGAGTTCGCGGTGACGGACTTTCACGACTTGAGCCATGGGGTGTCGGTCCTCGACCAGATCACAGGACCGGCAGCGCCGCTTCGCCGCTTGTTGGAGACTGTACGCGATAACACCACCATCGACTCGTTGACCGCCGCGCAGTCCAAGCAAGCAGGGGCTATCACGGCACTGGCGGGAGGCGGGGAGCCTGCTCAGCAACAGGCCGGAGGAATACGCAGGGCGTTTATAGGCTTGAATGAAATGCTTGAGGCGAGGGGTGAGCGGCCAAGTTATTACGACGAAACCCTTAGCGCGATCACCGCGCTCTATGACTACGCCAAGGCCGTGCAAGATAGCCCCGATCAAGGCAAGGCTGCCTTGCAGGTGGTGCTGCAGCGCTTTTCGATGAAGGGACCTGATCCGATTGCAACCCTGCAGCGGGTCTCAACCGGCCTGCCTGAGCCCATCCGCCAGCAGGTTAAAAAGGTCGCCGAGCAAACTGCCCAAGTGTTGGTAATCGAAGCCTTGCGAGAGCTGGAGCGGCGTTGGGATGCTGAGGTCTACAGCTTCTTCCAGCAGCGGCTTGCGGGGCGTTATCCATTCGTTGCACAAGCCCCCGATGCGGCGTTGGATGATTTCGAGGCCTTCTTTGGGCCCAAGGGGCGCCTGCAGCAATTCCAGGATCAATACCTTAAGGTGTTTCTGAAGGACAACCTCGATGCACTTTATGCCGACAATCGTGGCGGCTACCTGATACGCACCGATGTCATCGAGCAGTTGGAAGTAGCAGATCGAATCCGCGAAACCTTTTTCGATCACCGAGGCAATTTGAGTGTGCAGTTCAGCATCGAACCCTTGGGGCTCAGTGCGAACCAGCGTACCAGTGTGCTTGACCTGGATGGCCAGCTGATTTCCTACACCCATGGTCCTAGCTTGATCACCGGGGTGATCTGGCCCAATACCTTGAACCCGCAGGTGCGTAGCAACCTGACCTTGCTCAAGCTCAATGGCAACAGCAGCAGTCTTGAGTATCGTGGCCCGTGGTCGATGTTCCGCTTGCTCAGTCGGGGCGCGCTCAATGGGCGTACGGCGACCAGTGTCGACCTGAGCTTTCGTACAGGAGACGGCATGATGCGTTATCAACTGAGTTCGGAGAAAGCATTCAACCCGATCACCCAACAGCCGTTCAAAGGCTTCCGGCTACCGCGCACCTTGCTTGAGCAAGGTAGCCCGCGGGTGGTTCAGGCTGGGTTAACCAGCAGTGGCGTACGCTAGGCGCAAGAAGCGAGTCGAAAGCAAAACCGGGCCATCAAGGCCCGGTTTTTTATCGTGTGATAGACCACTTACTCGGTTGTCTTCGGCGCCCAGCGCAAGATCACGCAAGCGATCACCGCCGACAGCAACGACCCCAGCAGAATCCCGATCTTGGCCTGATCGATCAGCTCCGGCTGCCCTGGAAACGCCAGCTCGCCAATGAACAGGCTCATGGTGAAGCCGATTCCGCAGAGCATTGCCACCCCGTAAATCTGCAGCCAGCTGGCGCCCTGCGGTTTAGAGGCCAAGCCGGTTTTCACTGCCAGCAGCACCCCCGCGAACACGCCCAACTGCTTGCCCAGCAACAAACCCAGGGCGATCGCCAGTGGCAGTGGTGCCAGCGCATCGCTCCAGCTCAGGTTGGCGAACGAAACACCGGCGTTGGCAAAGCCGAATACCGGCACGATCAGGAACCCCACCCAGGGCGCGATGGCGTGCTCAAGTTTGAGCAGCGGGCTGTCGCTGGCGCCTGCGCTGTACGGAATCAGCAGGGCGCCGACGACGCCGGCAATGGTCGCGTGGACACCCGACAGCAAGGTGAAGTACCACAGCGCGGCAACGCCGATCAGGTAAGGCCACAGTGTCACTACGCGCATGCGGTTAAGGCCCAGCAGCAGGGCAACGATGCCCGCTGCAGCGCCCAAGGCGAGCAGGTCGATCGATGAGGTGTAGAACAAGGCGATGATCGCCACCGCGCCCATGTCATCGATGATCGCCACCGACACCAGCATCACCTTCAACGACAGCGGCGCGTGCTTGCCGAGCAGCGCCAGGGCGCCGACGGCGAAGGCGATGTCGGTGGCGGCGGGGATCGCCCAGCCGCTGGCCAGGCCCGGTTCGACCGCTGAAACCTTGAGGTAGATCAGCGCGGGTACGGCCATGCCCATTAGCGCCGGCAGCGCCGGCAGGCGGCGCTGCTCCCAGGTCGCCAGGCGGCCGTCGACCATCTCGCGCTTGATCTCCAGGCCAACCATCAGGAAGAAAATCGCCATCAGGCCATCGTTGACCCAGTGGTGCACGGTCATCGGGCCGAGCTTGTCAGTGAAGGTCGGGCCTACCGGTAGATGCAGCAGGTGTTGATAGGCGCTGGCCCAGGGGCTGTTGGCGATGACGATGGCCAGGGCGGCAGCGAGCATCAGCAGCACGCCACCAGCAGCCTCGCTGGCCAGCAAGCGCTGCAGCAAGGGCCGCCGCTCGGCGGTAGGTAGGGAAACGTTCATGGGAAGGTCCTCGTTCATGGATTCGCCCTCGATGCCGCTGCGGTTGGCCAACTAGCGAGCACAGCAAAGCGCTGGCGGGGGTTGACCCGAACCAGTGCGGCGGTAGGCGAGAAGAAGGGAAGGGGCGTGCGCAACCCAGCTAAAAAAAGCGGGAACGGAAAACGCCATAGACATTGGACAGCTGCGTGCAACATGGACGGACTCTCGGAAAACAAATGAATGTTCTCCGTATTCGGGATGGCTCCCGGGCGCACGCAGCACACGCCAGGCGGCAATTTTACAGAGTATTGGCGGCAATGTTCCAGTTTAATGCATCGAAATGTTGCTAATAGCCGGTTTTGCTCAGCAGCGGTTTATCCCTAGGCACGTGCGTTAGATGCGCTCCTCAAGCCGTCACGGGTCAGCAGTGGCATGAGCTGGCTCGAACTGGGTTGCTTGACCTTGCTTGTTAAAATGCATATTAGGTTATTCCTAAAATCAATTTAATTAATTAAGCAATGCTCTATAGAGTCTGTTCCAGACAGCTAGTACCTGGCCAGGGACAACCCTTAAGGAGCACCATGCCAATCCGCTCGCGTTTTCTGCTTTTCGCCGCCGCTTTGCTGGCGGCTACCCAGGCGCTCGCCGCCGACCGCCTGACCCTGCGCATTGGCGATCAGAAGGGCAACATGCGCGCCCAGCTCGAGGCCGCCGATGCCTTGCGCGACTTGCCCTACGACATCCACTGGGCCGAGTTCCCCGCCGCCGCGCCGTTGGCCGAAGCATTGAATGCTGGCGCCATCGATGCCGGCATCATCGGTGATGCGCCGCTGTTGTTCGTACTGGCCTCCGGAGCGCCAGTCAAGGCAGTTGCGGTGGACAAATCCGATCCCTATGGCACGGCGCTGTTGGTGCGTCCGGATGCGCCACTACAGTCTGCAGCTGATCTCAAAGGCAAGCGCATCGCGACCGGCCGCGGCTCGATCGGTCATCATCTGGCACTCAAGGCTTTGGACAAGGCCGGCCTGAGTGAAAAGGACGTTGAGTTACGCTTCCTTGGCCCAGTCGACGCCAAGATCGCATTGGCCAATGGCTCGGTCGACGCCTGGTCGACTTGGGAACCCTATACCGCATTGGCCGAGTTGAGTGGCCAGGGTCGGGTGCTGGTCGATGGCCGTGGCCTGTCCAGCGGCAACAGTTTTCTCGCCGTGACCGATAAGGCGCTGCACGACTCAGACCGCCGTGCGGCTTTGCAGGACTACCTCAAGCGGCTGGCTGGCGCCCAGGTGTGGGCGTATCAGCACCTGGATAGCTATTCGCACACCCTGGCCAAGATCATCGGATTTCCTGAGGACGCCGCTCGTCGGCAGTTCGAGCGGCGCCAGTTACGCTGGCAGGCTATCGACGCCAAGACCATCGCCGAGCAGCAGGAAACCGCCGACTTCTACTACGCCCATGGGCTGATGCCTCAGCGCCTGGATGTGTCACCCACTTTTGCCAAAGACTTCAGCGTGCCTAACGCCGAGGCCGTTGCGGCGCAACATTGATCGGGAGAACAGCTCATGCTTGCATTCAAACACTTGCGCCATCTGGCCGTTGGGTTAGTGCTCGGCGGCCTGCTACCGGGTATCGCCAGCGCCGAACAGACCCTGCGCATCGGTTACCAGAAGTCCTCGACCTTGCTCACCCTGCTCAAAGCCCGTGGCACACTCGAACAGCGTTTACAGGCCGAGGGTATCCGGGTCAGTTGGCACGAATTTCCCAGTGGCCTGCCGCTATTGGAAGCGCTGAACCTGGGCAATGTCGACCTGTCGGCAGACGTTGCCGACACGGTTCCCGTGTTCACCCAGGCCGCTGGCGCGCGGCTGACTTACTTCGCTCGCGAGACGCCATCGCCTAGCGCCCAGGCGATCCTGGTGCCTGCCGATTCTCCGCTCAAGACCCTCGCCGACCTCAAGGGCAAGCGCGTGGCTGTGACCAAGGCGGCGGGCAGCCACTACCTGCTGATCCAGGCCCTGGCCAAAGCAGGCTTGACCTTCAAGGATATCAATCCGGCCTACCTGATCCCCGCCGATGGCCGCGCCGCATTCGAGAACGGCAAGGTTGATGCCTGGGTTACCTGGGATCCGTACGTAGCCAGCGCCCAGCGCCAGCAAAATGCGCGAATCCTCGCCGACGGCACCGGGCTGGCCAGCTATCAGCGCTACTACCTGGCTGGCAGTGACTATGCCAAGGCGCATCCGCAAGTGCTGGAGCAGGTCTACAGTGCGCTGCGCGACATCGGCGCCTGGACCAAGGCCAATCCCGCGGCCGCCGCCCGAGTACTCGGCCCGCTGTGGGGCAACCTGGACAGCGCCACGGTGCAGCAGGCCAATGCCCGGCGCAGCTATGAGGTGCAGCCGGTGCAGGCGGATAACCTGGTTGAGCAGCAGCGCATTGCCGATGCTTTCTGGCGTGAAGGCTTATTGCCCAAAACGGTTGATGCGCATGCGGTGACGCTGTTCGAACCACGGGTGAGCCAATGATTGCCTGAATGGGGGGTGGCGCAGACATAGCTACCGCCGTCGCCGTAAGGAGGAATGATGTGCTGGCGGCTTTGCCACAAGAGAGCACGCAGCATGTCCAACGCCCCCATCCCCGATGACTCCGTCGATGCCCTGATCGCCAGTCGGCTGCCCGCCTGGCTGGTTACAGCCTCGCCAGCAAACGTGAACAAGTTGCATCAGAGCCTGTGCGCGCAACAGCGTGTCCAGCATCAGTTACACGCGTTGTTCGAGCGTGTCACGCCGCTGGACCACTTCGCCGAACCATTGCTCAAACAGGCGTTGGCGCCGCTGATGCTCGATGTGCGCACAGCCACGTTGCAGCTAAAGACAGTGGTGCACTTTTCGCCCTATGTGGCAGGTGTGCCTGAAGGTAATGCGATCGTGACCCGGACGCAGCCGCTGTTGGCGGCCGCGCTGCATAACTTCAGTGAAGGCGAAACACTGCCATTGGCCTTGTTGGAAAGCTCGGCGGTGCTCGATGCGCTCGGGCAGCGGCAGACGCTGACGGTTCAGGCGTTCATGAGGTTGTGTCGAACCCTGGATCTGGGCGAACGCTACCAAAACCACTTGCGCGCCCTGTTCACTCCACGCTTGGCGGGGCGGGTGGGCCGGCTAGGTTTCTGCGTCGCTCGCAAGTGGCGCGACGCATTCGCCGGGCCTGGCAGCGTCAGACCCGTACTGTGTCCGGTGGCTTTGAGTTGAGCCTGCGGGGCATTCGAGTCGGCTCGCTGCCCAGTTTGCCAGAGACGGTCGACTTCACTCACGTGACCCACCTGACCCTGTGCAACCTGGATCTTACCAGCATGCCCGAGGGTTTCTTGAGCCGCTTTGGTGGGGTGACGCATCTGGACTTGAGTGGTAATCAACTGACTGCCATTCCGAATGAGCTCGAGCATCTGACTCAATTGACAGAGCTGCATTTGCCGGGCAATCAGATTGTCATCGATGCTCAAGGCAGCCAGCGCATCGCAGGGTTGCGTCGATTGCAAGTGCTGACCCTGGATCATAACCCTATTGGCGGCGTACCAGAGCTCAGTCGGCTGGCCTGGCTGCACAGTCTGTCCGCGCGCGACTGCGGTTTGAGTGAGCTACCGCTGGGGGTGCTGCGTCATGCCAATCTGGTGCTGGCCGATCTGCGCGACAACGCTATCGTCGAACTCAGTGATGAGGCTATACACCTGCTGCAGGTGCGCCCAAGCCGTATCAACCTGCATGACAACCCATTGTCGCCAGACGCAGTTGAGCGTTTGCAAGAGTTGCTGCAGGCACACAGCCACATGCTGCGAGCCCTCATGTCGGGGCTCTGGCGCGTGATGCCTGGTTGGACAGTCTTACTGGCGCCGAGCGTGCGCGGCGCAGTGCGCAATGGGAGCGTCTGGTCGCGGAGGAAGGAGCAGGGGATTTATTTCGGTTTCTGGCTGACCTATCTCGTTCCAGTGACGCGCTTAATCAGCCGGAGGAATTGCGCCGCAGGGTTTGGCAAATCATCGAAGCTTGCGTGCACAACACTCAAGTGCGCGAGGCGGTGTTCCAGCAAGCGGCGGGGCCGCGCAGTTGCGCCGATCAGGTGCTGCTGATCCTGAGTACCCTGGAGGTACGGGCGTTGGTGGTTCAGCGTACGGCGGGGCTGCTCGATGCAACGGCCCAGGCCCCGTTGCTGCAACTGGGCGGTGAGCTGTTTCGCCGTGATCAGGTCGACCGGATTGCCACTGAGCACATCAGCCGGTTACGCCTGAACCCCGAGGCCGTGGTCGACGAGGTCGAGGTTCACCTGGCGTATCGAGTCGGCTTGGCCAGGCTGTTGGATCTACCAGGCCAGCCCAGTCACATGCACTATGAGCATTTCAGCGACGTCAGCTCCACCCAGTTGATAGCCGCCAGGGCCGCCATCGTGCGGGCCGAGACCATTACTGCGTTGAGCGAGTCACTGGCGGCGCGCGAGTTTTGGCAGGAGTACCTGCGGGCAGTCCACAGCGGGGCCTTCGAGACGCTCAATGCGCCGTTTCATGAGCGCCTCGAAGCACTGCTGGAGCAGGCATGGACACTCGGCGAGCGAGTCTATCTGGAGCGAGTCGCAGCGTTGTCGACCGAGCGCGCAGCGGCCGAGCGGGCCTTGCTCCTGCGATTGACCCGCGAGGCCTATGAACGTGACTCACGTTGGCACACAAGGGGAAGGCCCGAGCGGCCCTGAGCCTGAGTAAACGTTGCAATGCACCATTGCTTTAAGTAATGCCGATGCTGGCTTGTGGAATGGTCTGCTTAGGGCCTTCTCATCAAGGACAGGATCGCCCAATGACAGCTGCATTGTTTCGTCAGGATAGCGTTGATGCGCTGATTGCCAGCCGGCTACCCGCCTGGCTGACCGACTCATCGGCAGAACACATCGGCCGGCTGCGCAGCAGCCTGAACCAGCAACAGCGCAGTCAGCACCAGCTGGCGGCGCTGTTTGCCAAGATCACCCCGCTCGATACATTCGCTGAGCGCGCGCTCGCCAATGGTCTGCAAGCGCAATTTCAGCTCAGCATCGATGTGCGTCAGGCCAAGCTGCGTCGCACCAGCAGCGCCATCATTGCCTCAGTTGCGCCCGGTGGGCTGGGCAGGACCGTGCAGGAAACCCGCGAAATCAGCCTGCTGGCAGCTGCGCTGCATAACTTCGCCGCATCGGAAACGGCGCCATCGGGTGGGCTTGAAACCGCCGTGCTGGTGGACGCCGATGACGAGGCGCTGCCGCTGTCGGTGCAGTCGTTCATGGCGTTGTGCGGTAGCCTGGACATTGGTGCGCAGTACCAGCAGCACTTGCACTCAGTCCTGCCGGCGACCGGCGCTGCGGGAAAAAAAATCGAAGCGTTGCTGGAGGAGGGCGCTCGGGCAAGCCTTGATGCGGCTGTACGCCTTGCGGCGCTGCGCGGCGATATTGATCAGCGCAGCTATTTTCAGTTTCTTCCGGTCATGGCCAAGGCGCCGGTGGTGGCCGCCGATGCTTCGCGGCTGCTGCCTTTTGATCTGCGGGTGCTGGGTAAGCGAGTACGTGGGGCGGTGGCGTTCGAAGTGCGTCGCGGTGGTTTGGCCACTGCGCCATTGGAAGGAGTAGTTGCGTGGATTCCAGATGATCCGCAAGGCGCGCTGAGCCGCTACCGCACTTGGGATGAGTTGTTTTCAGACCTGGGCCGGCGCTTGCAAAGCCCAGGTTACAGAGCGTTTTTCCAGCGCTTTATCAGTGAACGTGATCGTGTCGCGTTCAGCAGTGCCCTGGCGCCTCTGTTGAGCGCTAACACAGCGGCTGCGATCGAACTTGACGGGCGCTACTTCAGCATCGGCACACCACTGTTCGCGCATCTACGTAAAGTGCGCATCGACACTTTGCTCGACGATGCGCAAGTGTTGGCCACGCCTAGCGCCGAGGTCGACAGCGCGCAGCGCGACAGGCGCCTGAGCGACTACGCCAGCGCCGGCCTGGATGTGCTTGGCTTGGCCAGTTTATTCATCCCTGCGCTCGGCTTGCCGTTGTTGGGTATCACAGCCCTGCAAATCGCCGAGCACGTGTATGAGGGGTATGCCGATTGGCGCTTGGGCGATCGTCAGGGTGCGTTGAATCACGTGTTGGGGGTGGCAGAGAATCTGGCTCTTGGTACGGCGGTTGCGGCAGTAGGGGTTGCTGCAGGCAGGCTGATCGAGCGCTCTGCTTACGTTGATGGGCTGATACCGATCCAGACCGCAACAGGTGCGCTGAAATTGATCAGCGCCGATCTACCCGGCTATGCCCTGGGCGATCTTGGTCTGCAAGTGGGCGAGCGTAGCGCTGTGGCCGGTCAGTTGCGGCTGCGCACCCCATCGGCGACGTATCAAGTGCTCGAACGTGCGCCAGGGGCAGAACTGCGCATCCAGCATCCGACCAATCCCCACGCCTATATGCCGTTGCTGGAGGACAATGGCGAAGGTGGTTGGCGCCATGAGCTGGAAACTCCTCAGGAGTGGCAAGGTGCCGCGCTGTTGTTGCGCCGCCTGGGCAGTCGTTGGGCCGAGCTGGACGAGCAGAGCGCAGAGCGAATCATGCACATTACCGGCTTCGATGAAGATCGCCTGCGCCGCTTGCATTTGGATCATGCGCCAGCCCCGGCGCGTTTGCACGATGCGTTACAGGCGTATCAACTGCGCGAACAACAGTCCGGCTTGATTGGCGTGGCATTCGCCCAGCAGTTCAGTGCCCTGCAGGTGCCATCAACACCAGCTCAGCAGTTGTTACGCCAGCACTTCTCCAGCCTGAGCGCACGCGCAGCGCAACAGATCGTTAGCCAGGCAAGTGCCGAGATGGTCGAGCAGATGCTTGCCTCCCAGCGCGTGCCGCTGGCCCTGGCGAGCGAGGCGCGTTGGTTGATCCGCGATTATCGGCTGGACCGCGCCTGTGCCGGTTTCTATCAGGCCTCGGCGATCAACGCAGATGGACAACGTTTGGCACTGGGCCTGATCGCCGACTGGGCGCCATGGTCGTCGGCAGTGCGTATCGAGTTGCGCGACCTGACTTCGACCGGCGCGCTGCTGGCTGAGGCCGGCCCGGCAATGGCCGCGCAAGTGCGGCTAATCGTCAAGACTGCGGAAGGTTATCAAGCCCTGGCAGCCACTGGCGCATTGCTGACGACTGCTGCACCGAGCGACAGCCTGTTCACCGCGCTGTGGCTGCATCTGGATGAGGCCCAGAAGCAGCTCATGGGGGGCGCTGGGCGCTCAGCACAACAGTTGGCAGAGGCCCTGGCAGTTCGTGCGTCGACTCGACGCGAGCAAGTCGCTCAGTTGCTGGGTATGGCGCCGATCGAAGGCAATGTGCGCGCGCCGGTGCGCCTGGGTGATGGCCGTCTGGGTTACCCGTTGAGCGGTGGGCAGCCCGACAGGAGACTGACCGGATCGGTACTCACTACCGAAGATCAAACCGCTCGACGCTCGATCCACGCCGGCTTGCGTCAGCTGTTCCCGCATTGGCACGCGGCGGATGTGACCTGGATGGCCCATCAGCTTGCCCAACGCCCCGCAAGGACGGTGTGGACGGCCTTCAGCGAGCTGAGCAGCCAGGTACGTGGTTTGCGATCGAGTCTGTGGCGCTGGTACGTTCAGGCGACAGGTGCAACGTATACCAGTCGCCAGCGGGTCGGGCGTTTGCTCGCCCAGGCCTGGCAGCCCCACGACTTTGGCCCTGGCGGCATCAGTAGCTTGAGAATCGAGGGCGAGCGTGTCGGTACGCTGCCCACGTTGCCGGCCAACGTGCACTTCGCTCATATCCGTAACCTCAGCTTGAGCAACATCGGTTTGTCGACGCTCGAGCAGGCGTTCTTGGCGCGCTTTTCCAATCTAACCAGCTTGCTCCTCGGCGGTAATTCCTTGACCACGGTCCCGGACCTGGCATCGTTCACGCGCCTGACGCGATTGGACCTGCAGCGCAATCAGCTGAGCCAAGTTCGCGGGCTTGGCCAGCTTACCCAGTTGACTCAGTTGAGACTCAATGACAATCAGCTGAGCGAGCTGCCAGGGCTGGAAAACCTAAGGCGGTTGTCGCGCCTGGATTTGCAGGACAATCGACTGACTGGCGTGCCTGGTCTTGAAAACCTCGGTTTGCTAATCCAGCTGGATCTCAGCGGTAATCGCCTGACGGCGTTATCAGGGCAGCTCGAACGGCTGACTGGGGTGCAGTTTCTGAACTTGGGCAGGAATCAACTCACGGCTGTACCGCAGGGGATCGAGCGGATGGTCGGGTTGAATCAGTTGAACCTGGCCAGCAATCAGTTGACTGAACTGCCAGACTCGCTGGGCCAGCTAGCAGGGTTGCTGCATCTGCATCTGGGAGGTAACAGGTTGTCTGTCGTGCCAGTTGCGCTTGGCAATCTGACGCAATTGAGGATTCTCAACTTGGCCTCCAACCAGCTCACTGAAATTCCGCTCGGTTTGGAACGGTTACGGCAAATGACCGAGTTGTATCTGGGTAATAACCAGATCGTCATCGATCTCGCAGGCGGGCAGCGGCTTGAGGCATTTAGCCGTCTGCAGATGTTGAGCCTGAACCGTAACCCGATAGGCATGATCGCGCCACTGCGCAACTTGGACCACCTGCGTCACTTGGCGCTACGCGAGACCGGCTTGACTGAGTTTCCGCTGGCGTTCCTTCAGGCCCATCCGCAGCTGCATGTAGATATTGCCGGCAACTTGATCGTGGAGTTGAGCGAACAGGCGCTGCAGTGGGTTCACCAACATCCGCATCGGGTCAATCTAGCCAATAACCCGTTGGATGAGGAGGCTATGGCGCGCTGGCGGGCTGCGCAGATGCGTATCGATACCTTGAGACGTCAGGGGCGCAGTGTTTCCTGGGAGCAAGAGAGGCTTTGACAGGGCTGGGATACCGCGCTCATTCGTGCCAAAAGGCCAGGATGAGCGCGGGGTGAAGCAGGCTTAGGCGGCAATCGCCGAAGGCGTAGATTGCAACTGCCAGCGGCTGCGCAAGCTTTGCAAGGCGTCATCGAGGATCGATGCGCCGGTTTGCTCGCGAGCGTTGCGCTCACGGCGCATCACATCATCGAGCACGCCCAGCAGGTTGCGCGACTGACTCGCCGAGGCCGGTGTGGTCACATCTTCGGTGAGTTCACCTTTGACGTAGGTGCGCACCCGCTCGCTCTGGCTGGCGTGCTGAGTAGCGCTGGCTTCTACCAGTCGACCTTTGTCATAGGCCAGGCGGGTGGAGCTGCTCGATTGGTCGTTGATCTCGTGGTAGCTGTAGTTCTGCGACTCGCGGTCCATCCCCAGCTGTATGTCCACCAGGGGGTTCAGGCCTTTGTGATAGGCAGCCTTGAGTTCGGCTTGCTGGTCTTGTTGCACTGAGCGGTTCAAGCCACTGCCCTTGAGGCTGGTTGACTGCGAAGCACGATAGCTGAAGCGGTCTGATTCCTCGGGGTGCAGAGGGTTGCTTTGCCCAGGTGTCTGGCTGATCGAGGCGGAAAAGTCCGCCAGGCCACTGAGCAAGGCGCGCGAGCCGGTATCGATCAGCGAGATACGGTCGTTGACCGCCTTCTTGCCATTGTCTGCGGCATTGAGCTGAGTGAATGCGTCCTTGAACTGGCGCATCAGGTTCTCGTCGCCCTTGCCACGTTTTTGCGCCGCGTCGAACTGGTTCAGGTAGTTGTCGATCGCCGCCTGACGTTGCGCCGTGCTGCCAAGCCGGGTGCTGGAGGCGTCGAGGTCGAGCTGCACGCGCCCCGACGGACCTTGTAGGGCGAGGCTGCGCGACTGCTCGTCCAGGCGCAGGTCGAAGGTCTGTGTTTCCCCGGCTACATCAAGGCTGGCGTTGAGCTGTAGCGAGGTGAACAGCGCAGGATCGACCTTTACCAAGTCGCCAATCTGTACCCGCGGTGGTATTTGGGTCAGGCCGTTGAGGGCGGACTGGAAACCGTCCGCCAGCCCGGCCAGGCCCTTGAGCTCGTCTGCGCTCAACTGGCCGCCTTGCACTTCTGCGCTTACCGCCAGCCCTTGTTCGCCGCTGGCCAACGACAGTGTCACTGTAGCGCCCGAAGCCGTGGTGAGATTGAACGTCACCTTGTTGGTGGCGTTTTCCCGCAGGCTGTCCTGTTGCAGGCGCAGTCCAGTGGCATCAGGTTGTTCAGTGCCTGAGAAGGTGAGCACAGACTGCGAGATGTTGCGCCCACCATTGGCCGCCAACTGGTCGAGCAGCGCCGCGCCAATGCCGGCGAAGCGGCCGCCATTGGACGAGGCTTGCACCGCGATGGTCATGGCCGTGCCGAGTTTGTTGCCGCTGTCTTTTTCCCAGATGTAGCGCACCTGGCCAGTGCTGGCCAAGCCGTTGGGGCTGTAGGTTTGCACCGGCGTGGTTTGACTCAGGCCAAGGCTCACGCTGGTGCTGGGTGTGGCCGCGGCGGTGCTGCTCTGGCTGCTGGTGCTAATGGGCGCCAGCGCACGCACTGGTGGCGTGTAGACAGGTGTGAAGCGCTGTGCGGCAGTGATCGCATTCATGGTCGGCTTCCGTGCAGATCTTAGGCTGTAGCCCTTGATATCGGCATGCCACTAGAAAACCTGAGGGTTTATTGCGCTCTGCGTGTTCAGCCAGGAGATTACGGCAGCGCAAAAACCAACCAGCCCGCGCAAGGGCGGGCTGGAGGGTGAAGCGATAACGATCAGCGTCGACGGAACAGCGGCAGCGGTTCGTCAGTGGCGGCCTGGTAGGTCACCGAGAAGTCTTTCAGGCCTTCAAGGGCATCCACTGGATCCTTGTCGGCGCGAATGGCAAATGCATCGAAACCGCAGCGAGCCAGGAAGAACAGCTGGTCGCGCAGGACGTCACCGATGGCACGCAGCTCGCCTTTGAACTGGTAGCGGTCACGCAGCAGGCGCGCATTGGAGTAGTTGCGCCCGTCGGTGAACGCCGGGAAGTTCAGGGCGATGACCTGGAAGTGTTCGACGTCGTCACCGATCTCTTCGGCTTCTTCGTCGCTGTCCAGCCAAATACCCAGGCCACCATCGCGCGCCTTGAGGGCATGCGCGTGGTCGCGCCACAACTGCAGCGGCACGATGTAGTCGTCGCAGTTGGTCAGCTCGTCGAACGAGGTTTCCTTGGGCAGCAGGTGCCAGGTTTCGTCGACCAGCTGGTTGTTCTTAATGATTCGCTGCATAGACGCGCTCCTTGAAGGGGTCGATGCCAATACGTTGGTAGGTGTCGATGAAGCGCTCTTCTTCGGTACGTCGCTCAACGTACACGTCGATCAGCTTCTCGATCACATCAGCCATTTGGTCTTGAGCGAAAGACGGCCCGAGGATCTTGCCCAGGCTTGCGTCACGCGCAGCGTTGCCACCCAGCGAGACCTGGTAGAACTCTTCACCTTTCTTGTCCACGCCGAGAATACCGATGTGGCCAACGTGGTGGTGGCCGCAGGCGTTCATACAGCCGGAGATGTTCAGGTCGATCTCGCCGATGTCGAACAGGTAGTCGAGGTCATCGAAACGGCGCTGGATCGATTCGGCGATCGGTATCGACTTGGCGTTGGCCAGCGAGCAGTAATCGCCGCCCGGGCAGCAGATGATGTCGGTCAGCAAGCCAATGTTCGGCGTGGCAAAGCCGCTTTCGCGCAGTTCCTGCCAAAGCGCATGCAACTGGCGCTGCTCGACGTCGGCCAGGATGATGTTCTGCTCGTGCGAGGTGCGCAGGAAGCCGAAGCTGTAGCGCTCGGCCAGGTCGGCAACGGCGTCGAGCTGCTTGTCGGTCAAGTCGCCTGGGGCAACGCCGGTCGGCTTGAGCGACAGGGTCACGGCCACATAGCCAGGGCGCTTGTGCGCGCGGGTGTTGCGCGAACGCCAGCGGGCAAAGCCTGGGAATTGTTGATCGAGCTCGGCGTAGTCGACGTTGTCCAGGGCCTGGTAGGCCGGGTCGACGAAGTGGCGCGAAACGCGCTCGACTTCGGCCTCGGTCAGGGTGGTGTTGCCGCCACGCAGGTGGACCATTTCGGCCTCGACCTTCTCGGCGAACACTTCTGGGGTCAGCGCCTTGACCAGGATCTTGATCCGCGCCTTGTACTTGTTGTCACGGCGACCGTAACGGTTGTACACGCGCAGGATGGCATCGAGGTAGCTGATCAGGTCCTGCCACGGCAGGAACTCATTGATGAACGAACCGACCACCGGGGTACGCCCCAGGCCACCACCGACCAGGACCCGGAAGCCCAGCTCGCCGGCCTCGTTGCGCACCGGCTCCAGGCCAATGTCGTGCACTTCGATGGCGGCGCGGTCTTCCTTCGAGCCGTTGACGGCAATCTTGAACTTGCGCGGCAGGTAGGCGAACTCGGGGTGGAAGGTGGTCCACTGGCGGACGATCTCGCACCATGGGCGCGGGTCGACGATTTCGTCGGCGGCGACGCCTGCGAACTGGTCAGTGGTGGTATTGCGCAAGCAGTTGCCGCTGGTCTGGATCGCGTGCATCTGCACGGTGGCCAGCTCTGCCAGAATCTCGGGGATGTCTTCCAGCGCCGGCCAGTTGTACTGCACGTTCTGGCGGGTACTGATGTGCGCGTAACCCTTGTCGTAGTCGCGAGCGATCTTCGCCAGCAGGCGCACCTGAGTCGAGTTCAGCTGACCGTAGGGCACCGCGACACGCAGCATGGGCGCGAAACGTTGGATATAGAGGCCGTTCTGCAGGCGCAGAGGGCGGAATTCTTCTTCGCTCAGCTCACCGGCCAGGTAGCGGCGGGTCTGATCACGGAACTGCTTGACGCGGTCCTCGATGATCCGCTGATCGTACTCGTCGTATACGTACATAAAAGTCCTGTCTCAGGC
>Ga0247819_10000316_pt1 | contig 29722 bp, 27 predicted proteins | sample 13C_Xylose_Day6_FD_193428 | JGI IMG/M metagenome (GOLD analysis project Ga0247819, IMG submission 193428) | Soil microbial communities from agricultural site in Penn Yan, New York, United States - 13C_Xylose_Day6 | ecosystem: Environmental > Terrestrial > Soil > Agricultural land | place: USA...
CCTGGACCAGCGTTTCGGCATGGCGCCGAACCAGGAAACCAACACCAAGCTGGTCAGCGATGTGTTGAGCGATGCACTGACCCGTCTGTTCAAAGACCCGACCGTGGGTCAGGTGCTCGGCGAGTAAGCTTTTGCCAGATGTTAAAAAGCCCGGCACCAGCGATGGTCCCGGGCTTTTTAATGCCTGCACCGTAACTGTAGGAGCTGCCGAAGGCTGCGATCTTTTGATCTTGCTTTCTGACTGATCCAAGTACGCCGAAGATCAAGATCAAAAGATCGCAGCCTGCGGCAGCTCCTACAGGGGGAGTGGGGATTTCAGGCGGCTTGGGAGTAGAAATCCAGCACACTCACCCCGGTCAGCAAATCCGCTTCCGGCAAATCCGCGTGCTGGTGACCGCCGAGTGCGCAATACACCAGCCAGTGACGGTCCTGAACATTGAAGGCGAGGCTGCCGACGAGGGTTTGTTGTTCGTCGTTGTGGGCGATGAGGTAGAGGCGATCCTGGTTTTCGGCGTGAAGCATGACGCAGTCCGTGTCGGTTTCGAGGCGCGCATGTTGCCCAATGCAGATGACGAAGCTGTGACGCAGGACAGCCATTGGTCAATTGCCTCGTTATTTGTCGCAAAGGGGAATGCAGGTCCACACGCTTTCGGTAGAATCCGCGCCGCGGTCGCTGGTCCGGCGCTCGCCACACCGGTTTTGTTTGAGGTTCGTGATGTCGCTGCATTTGATGACGCTGTTTACCGCCCATCCCGCCAAATTGATCAACCTGCTGGCCTTGTTCTTTGCCTTCCCGGGCGGCTGGTTGCTGCACGCGACCCGTCGTCGCGAACAGCGCGCGATGGCCAGTCTGCAAGCGCAGCGCGAGAGTCGCCCCAGCGAAGAACCGACGCTGGACTGGGCCACTTTGCGTATGAACCGGTTTTTCTACAGCTTCGGCTTCGCCTGCATGGGGCTGGCGCTGCTGGTGTCGTGGATCAGCACGCAGGTCTGAACCCTTCAAAGCAAAAGATCGCAGCCTTCGGCAGCTCCTACACAGAATTTACATTCACCTGTAGGAGCTGCCGAAGGCTGCGATCTTTTGATCTCGTTTTAAAGCGGCAATCCAGCCTTCACGCGGTACTGATTACGCACCGGTGTCGCGTATTGCAGCACCAGGAACGGACGATGTTCCTCAGGGCAGGCGTCCAGGCGTTGTTGCCATTGTTCCTGCGCCTTGGCCAATTCGTCGGCCGGGAATACCTCTGCGGCTTTTGGCACCGTCAATTGCGGATCGGCATCTTTCCACTGGGCGTAGGCCAGGTAATGCACCGGGAACAAGCGGTAGCCGCCCAGAATCTGCTTGTCCATCTCGACCGCCAATTGCTTGGTGTCTTCGAACAGCTCGGTGATCGGCGCAGCGAAGTTCACGTGGACCCGGCCCTTGTAGCCAGTGATGCCTTTGGCAATGCTCACGTCATCTTCGCCCGGCGCCTTGGTGTAGCTGCCGGTGGTGGCGCGGATGTAGAGCTCGCGGGCCTTGGCCTGATCGCACGGGTCGTACTCATAGCTGATCGACACTGGCGTGAGGTTCAGCGAACGGATGACCTCGCCGAACGGCTCGTCCTTGCGGCTCATGTGAAACATCTTGAGAATCGCCGACTCGGTACGGTCGTCGCCGTCCTTGGCGCGGCCTTCGGCCTGGGCGATCCAGATCGAGGCGCAATCGTTGCGGATCGAATGGTTGATGTACGCCGACAGCAGTTGATACGCCGCCATCTTCTCGCGGCGACCGGTGATCGAGCGGTGCACGATGAAGCTCTTGTTCAGGCGCATCAGATCGCTGACGAAGGGCTTTTGCAGCAGGTTGTCACCGATGGCGATGCGCGGGGTCGGAAGACCGGCGTGGTACACGGCATAGTTGACGAAGGCCGGGTCCATGACGATATCGCGGTGGTTGGCAATGAACAGATAGGCACTGCCGGACTTGAACTGCTCGACGCCGGTGTACGTCACGCCGTCGGTGGCGCGCTCGATGGTGTGGTCGACGTAATACTCGACTTTGTCCTGCAAAGTGGCCACCGACGTGATGCCGGCGAACTCGCGGCGCAGTCGATGAGCTATAAGAGGTTTGAGCGCCCAGCCCAAAGCACCGGCAAAACGCGGGAAGCGAAAGTGGGTGAGGATATCTAGAAACGCCTTGTCGCCGAGCAGCCTGTCCAGCACCGCTGGGACTTCGCTGTCGTCGTAAGGTCGGATGGCATCGAATTCGCCCATCATGCTCTCTTGTTAGAAACGGCTAGGGTAAGTAAAGGTTTTGATCGAAAACCGGCGGGGTACGGTCTGAAAAAGTAGCCAGACAAAAATAGCCCTGCAAATAGACCGGCGATTATACGCACAAGTCACTTGGGAGACCGCGATGCTGGAAAGTGCAGAGTATGAATGTCCGTATTGTGGTGAATCAGTCGAAACGACTGTCGACTTGTCTGGCGGCGATCAGACCTACATAGAGGACTGTCAGGTGTGTTGCCGGCCAATTACGTTCGTGCTGCAGGTTCACGGAGAGGATTGGTTTCTGGAAGTCTTCAGCGAAAACGAGTGAGGGGCGCGTATGCAGCGAATCTACGAACCGGAAAACCTGATGGAAGGTGAGTTGCTGCAGGGCATGCTCGCCAGCGAGGGCATCGAGGCACACCTGGTGGGCCGCGATCTGGTCGGGGCCACCGGTGAATTGCCGATCTACGGACTGCTCGGGTTGGCGGTAGATAACGACCAGGCTGAATACGCCCGCGAGCTGATCAGTGCGTACAATGCCGCGCTGCCGCTGTCCGGCGATGAACCGGAGAGTTATCCCGGCACGCTGGTCTGTTAGGCTGGCGTTCGTTTGATCAAGAGTCGTACAGCCCCATGTGTGGACGTTATGCCCTGTTTCGCTGGAATCGCGATTTCGCGGCCCTGCCAGGTTTTCCCGCCGATCAGCAGGCGCAGTGGAACATTTCCCCCAATGATTCGGTGTTGATGCTGCGAGCCGGTGCGGATGGCCAGCGTGAGCTGGCGCGTGCCCGCTGGGGCCTGACACCGCCGTGGCTGACCGATCTGTCCCGCACCCCGGCCCATGCCCGCGCCGAAACCGTGGCCGAGCAACCGATGTTTCGCCAGGCCCTGCGCGAACGTCGCTGCCTTCTGCCCGCCAACGGTTTCTACGAATGGCGCGGCACTACGCGCAAGCGCCCGTACTGGCTGACACCGGGGGAGGGTGCGTCGTTGTTTTTTGCGGCGATCTGGGAAGCCTATCCGGTGCAGGAACAGGTGTGGTTGAGTACGGCAGTCATCACGCAACCGGCGGCGAGTCAGCGTCGGCCGTTGATTCTGGATGAGGCGGGGCAAGCGGCGTGGCTCAATCCGGAAACGCCGCTGCACACCTTGCAGGCCCTGCTGGCCAGCGAACCTGCCGCGTTGCGCGAGCGGGTGCTGGCCAACATGGTCAATGATCCGAAACTCAATGGGCCGGAGTGTCTTACGCCGGGTTGAGTGGCGTTATTGCAAAGATCGCAGCCTTTTGCAGCTCCTACATTGGATAGCTGTACACCCTGTAGGTGCTGCCGAAGGCTGCGATTATTTGATCTTCTTTTAAACCTTGAACTGATTGATCAACCGCCGCCGCTGCTCGGCCAATTTGGTCAAATTGTCTGGATTTCTTCGGTGGCCTTCTGGGTCTTCTGCGCCAGGTTGCTCACCTCATCTGCCACCACGGAAAAACTCGACCTTGACGGGGCTGAGCGGGCATGAGCGAGCGTCGGTGAAATAACTGTTTTGGAGCGCTCGATGTCGCAAATGAGTCATTGTCGGCGGGTTGGCCGCCGTGGCTTGGCCGGGTTTGTGAATTTTTTCCTACGGCGCAGAGAGCTTTGTCCGAAATGCGCGTCATATATGCCGTTGTATCTGGCGTCGATACATTTCCGCGCCTAGGATACGGTCATGTTTTCAGGGAGCTTTTTGATGAACAAGACATTGGTTTCGTGTGCGCTGAGCACAGCTTTGCTGCTCGCCGGTTGCCAGTCTGTCAACACCACCAGCGGTGGCGCTGTGGGCGTTGAGCGCAAGCAGTACATGTTCAGCATGTTGTCCTCGCAAGAGGTCGACCAGATGTATGCCCAGTCCTATCAGAAGACCGTCGGCGAAGCGTCCACCAAAGGTGTGCTGGACAAGACCAGCAGCGACGCCAAGCGCGTTCAGGCGATTGCCGACCGGTTGATTGCCCAGGCGCCGAATTTCCGACCGGATGCGGCCCAGTGGAAGTGGGAAGTCAATCTGATCAAGAGCGATGAACTCAACGCCAACTGCGGGCCCGGCGGAAAGATTATTTTCTACACCGGCCTGATCGACAGCCTGCAACTGACCGATGATGAAATCGCCGCCGTGATGGGCCATGAAATTGCCCACGCCCTGCGTGAGCACGGTCGTGAAGCAATGTCCAAGGCGTACGGCATGGAGATGGCGAAGCAGGGCGCTGGTGCGTTGTTCGGATTGGGCCAGGACACGCTGGCGCTGGCCGATACCGTGGCCAACTACGGCATGACCTTGCCCAACAGTCGCGCCAATGAAAACGAGGCAGACCTGATCGGCCTGGAACTGGCCGCTCGCGCCGGCTACAACCCGAATGCCGCGATCACCCTGTGGAACAAGATGACCAAGGCGTCGGAAGGTTCGCCACCGGAGTTCATGAGCACTCACCCGGCTTCGACCAGCCGGATCGCGGCGTTGCAGGCAGCGATTCCGAAGGTGATGCCGTTGTATGAGCAGGCCAAGAAATCCTGACGACTATGCGGTGAGGCCGCTACCGCCATCGCGAGCAGGTTAGCTCCCACAGGGAATGCATTCCAATTGTGGGAGCGAGCTTGCTCGCGTTGAACGATAACGCGGTCTACCAACCTACGCCGTCAAACCCACCCGCTAGCCTGCATCGCCTTGTACACCGCGACAATCGCCAGGATGAAGAACGCCGACGCTGCGAGGCGACGGATCAACGTCAGGGGTAGTTTGTCTGCGGCAAAGTTACCCGCCAGCACCACCGGCACGTTGGCAATCAACATCCCGAGGGTGGTGCCGATGATCACCAGCCACAGTTCCGGATATTGCGCCGCCAGCATCACGGTCGCGATCTGGGTCTTGTCACCGATTTCCGCGAGGAAGAACGCGATCAGCGTGGTCAGGAACGGCCCGAACTTGCGGGCGGTGCTGGCTTCGTCGTCATCCATCTTGTCCGGCACCAGGGTCCACAGTGCGGTGGCGGCAAAGCTCACCGCGAGGATCCAGTGCAGTAACGTATCCGAGAAGAAACTGCCCACCCAGGCGCCTACCGCACCCGCCGCCGCGTGGTTGGCCAGGGTCGCGGCGACGATGCCGGCGATGATCGGCCAAGGCTTGCGGAAGCGGGCAGCGAGAATGAGCGCGAGCAGTTGCGTCTTGTCGCCGATTTCGGCCAAGGCAACGATTGCGGTGGGAACGAGTAATGAATCCAGCATCAGGGGTTTTCCTAAGGGGCGGGTCGACACGGCTATGACACGTACAGCCTTCCCGCCCCGGGTAAGGTGTTCGTGTCATAGGTCTTGTCAAACCCTGCAATCCGTCTGATGCGGACGCTTGGGTCGCATACGCCATGGTCTGAGGACCAAGTATGTTGACGTATGCCGGACGAGCATGGCGCTCGTGGGAGACTACTCCCCTAGGACGGAGCGGATTCTGCCTAGGCAAAATCCATTCGGCAAGTACAAATTTCTATCCGCGTTTGGCCCGGTAGATTCTGAAACCCTGACCTTCCGCCTTGATTGCGCACACGCCGAGATGCTCTTCGATCAGTGGCTGGTATTTCAGGAAGCTATTGGCGACCAAGCGCAGTTCGCCACCGTTTTTCAGATGTTTGGCTGCTTTTCGCAGCAAGTTCTCGGTTGCAAAATAATCGGTGTGCACGCCGACATGGAACGGCGGGTTGCTCAGTATCGCGCTCAAACCCATCGGTGCAGCGTCGATGCCGTCGCCGGTAATGACGTCTGCTTCCAGACCGTTGGCAGCCAATGTGAGGCGACTGCTGGCGGCGGCAAAGGCATCCACATCAAGCAACGTCACCTGATTGTGCGGGTAACGACGTTTCACCGCGGCGCCCAAAACGCCCGCACCGCAACCGAAGTCCAGCAAATGGCCGCTCGGCAGTTTGTCCAGATGCTCCAGCAACAGCGCACTGCCGCGATCCAGTCGACCATGGCTGAACACGCCCGGCAGGCTGATGACTTTGAGCGGGCCTTCAGCCAGGGGCAGTTCGTAGGTTTGCGCGAGGCTTTCCAACGGTTTGGCTTCAGGGGCATTGGCCACCGTCACCAGCCATAGCTGGCAATGCCGTGCGCTGTCGAGCTTGCGCGGCTTGCCGAACGGGTTGAGTTGTTTGGCGGCGCCTTCGATGCCGCTTTTTTTCTCGCCGACCAGATACAGCTCACGGCCGGCCAGGCGCGAGGCCAAAGCGTTGAGGATGTAGTCGGTCAAATCCTTGGACTTGGGCAAAAACACCACGGCGGCATCGAACGCATGTTCCGGCGCTTGCACGCCAAAATGGCTGCGCTCGGCGAAACGTGCGTCCAGCGCGGCTTGATCGCCAGCGTGCCAGCACCAGCCGCGGGCAGCGGGCAAGCGGCCTAGCAAATCATCGGCGGGCAAACCGGCCAACAGCACCGAACCCTGGAATAATTCAGCCTGACGAAGCAGTACTTCACTGCGCGGATCCATAACTGCTCCTCAAAAAAAGTGCCGCAGTTTATCAACTGACGACCCGCAGCGCCTTACCGCTGAAATACCCCAGGGCATTTTCAGTCACTTGGCCAACAATGCGCTGGCGCGCTTCACGACTGCCCCAGGCGTTGTGCGGGGTAACAATCAGGCGCGGGATGTCATGGGCCAGCAATGGATTGCCGTTGACCGGTGGCTCGACGCTCAGCACATCAGTGGCGGCGCCGCCGAGGTGGCCATTGCGCAAGGCGTCAGCCAGGGCCTGTTCGTCGATCAAGCCACCGCGCGCGGTATTGACCACAAATGCACCGGGTTTCATGGATGCCAGTTCACGGGCGCCGATGAAGTGCCGGGTGTGCTCGTTGAGCGGGCAATGCAGGGTCAGTGCGTCGATTTGTGGCAGCAATTGGTCCAGCGGCAAACGATCCGGCCGGGCAGGGCGCCCCGGAATCTGCCCCAACAACACGTGCATGCCGAAGGCTTCGGCCAGCCGCGCGACCGCGCCGCCCAGTTCGCCATGGCCGAGCAGACCGAGGGTCTTGCCCTCCAGTTCGACAATCGGGAAATCCAGCAGGCAGAACTGTTTGGCCTGTTGCCAGCGACCTTCGCCCACGGCTTTCTGATAGTCGGCCAGGCGCGTCGCCAGGTTGAGCAGCAGCATGATCGTGTGTTGCGCCACGGACGGCGTGCCGTAGCCCTGGCAGTTACACACGGTGATTCCATGGGCGCGGGCGGCCGCGAGGTCGACGTTGTTGGTGCCGGTGGCGGTGATCAGAATCAGCTTGAGTTCGGGGCTGGCGGCCATGGCGGCGGCATCGATCAGGATTTTGTTGCTGATCGCCACGGTGGCGCCCTTGAGGTGATCGATCACTTGATCCGGCAAGGTTTGCGGGTACAGCTGCAACTCGCTGAAACAATCGCGTAGCGGGCTGAGATCGAGGTCGCCCAGATCAAGGGACGGGTGGTCGAGGAAAACGGCGCGGCGAGTGTTCGTCATCAACTGTACCTTTTGTGCAATGAACTGAAGGCGTAATCTGCCGAGCCTACCAGATGAAATAAATAGTTACGCTTGGCCTAAAGGAGCCCCCATGTACTGGACCGAGTTCTTGACCGTTGCCTTGATCCACCTGTTGGCCGTGGCCAGCCCCGGCCCGGACTTTGCCGTGGTGGTGCGAGAGAGCGTAACCCACGGGCGTCGCGCCGGCACCTGGACGGCGCTGGGCGTCGGTACGGCGATTTTCCTGCACGTGGGGTACTCGTTGCTGGGCATCGGCCTGATCGTTTCTCAGTCGATTGTGCTGTTCAACGCCTTGAAATGGGCCGCCGCCGCTTACCTGCTGTACATCGGCTTCAAGGCGCTGCGTGCGCAACCGGCGAAAACAGTGACGGACGATCTGCACAAGGAAGCCGGCGAGCGCACCGCTCGTGGCGCCTTCACCTCGGGTTTCGTGACCAACGGTTTGAATCCGAAAGCCACGCTGTTTTTCCTGTCGTTGTTCACCGTGGTGATCAATCCGCACACGCCGCTGGCGGTGCAGGCCGGATACGGTGTTTACCTGGCAGTGGCCACGGCGATCTGGTTCTGCCTGGTGGCCATGTTGTTCAGCCAACAGCGCGTGCGCGCCGGTTTCGCCCGCATGGGCCACTGGTTCGACCGGACCATGGGCGCCGTGTTGATCGCGATTGGCGTGAAGCTCGCGTTTACCGAGATGCACTGATCGTATGATCCTCGATAACCCGCAAATGCTGGCGCAAGGCTAGCATTTGCGCGGCTCTGCAAATCATTCCTTTGGCTGATTTGGCTGGCGATCAGGCGCACTACAGTGCGTACTTAACAGCCACGACCGTGCAGTCAGAAAAGGGATTCTTATGTTGCAGACACGCGTTATTCCCCCAGCCGAAGGCGCTTACCAGTATCCGCTGCTGATCAAACGGCTGCTCATGTCCGGCGCGCGTTATGAGAAAACCCGCGAGATCGTCTACCGCGACCAGTTGCGCTACAGCTATCCGACCCTGATCGAACGGGTCGCGCGGTTGGCCAACGTATTGACGGCCGCCGGGGTCAAGCCCGGGGACACCGTGGCGGTCATGGACTGGGACAGCCATCGCTATCTGGAATGCATGTTCGCCATTCCGATGATTGGCGCGGTGATCCACACCATCAACGTGCGTCTGTCGCCGGAACAGATCCTCTACACCATGAACCATGCCGTGGACCGTTTTGTGCTGGTCAACAGCGAGTTCGTGGGGCTGTACAACGCAATCGCCGGTCACCTGAACACGGTCGAGAAGACCCTGCTGCTGACCGATCTGCCGGAAAAGACCGCCGACCTGCCCAACCTCGTTGGCGAGTATGAGCAATTGCTGGCCGCCGCGAGTCCGCAGTACGACTTCCAGGACTTCGACGAAAACTCGGTAGCGACCACGTTCTACACCACCGGCACCACCGGCAACCCCAAAGGGGTGTACTTCACCCATCGGCAACTGGTGCTGCACACCATGGGCGTGTCGACCATCATGGGCGCCATCGACAGCGTGCGCCTGCTGGGCACCAACGACGTCTACATGCCGATCACCCCGATGTTCCACGTCCACGCGTGGGGGCTGCCGTATGTGGCAACCATGCTGGGGCTCAAACAGGTGTATCCCGGCCGCTACGATCCGGAATTCCTGGTCGAGCTGTGGCGCAAGGAAAAGGTCTCTTTCTCCCACTGCGTGCCGACCATCCTGCAGATGGTCCTCAACGCCAAGGCGGCGCAAAACACCGATTTCGGCGGCTGGAAAATCGTCATTGGTGGCAGTGCGCTGAACCGCACGCTGTACGAAGCCGCCAAGGCCAAGGGCATTCAATTGACCGCGGCGTATGGCATGTCGGAAACCGGGCCACTGGTGTCCTGTGCGCACCTCAACGACGAGCTGATGGCCGGTAGCGAGGATGAACGGACCACCTATCGGATCAAGGCCGGTGTGCCCGGGCCTTTGGTCGAGGCCGCCATCGTCGATGCCGAGGGCAACTTCCTGCCGGCCGATGGCGAAACCCAAGGGGAACTGGTGCTACGCGCGCCGTGGCTCACTGAAGGTTATTTCAATGAGCCGCAGAAGGGCGCCGAACTCTGGGCGGGGGGCTGGCTGCACACGGGCGACGTGGCGACGCTCGACAGCATGGGCGTGATCGATATTCGCGACCGGATCAAAGACGTGATCAAGACCGGGGGCGAGTGGATCTCCTCCCTTGACCTCGAAGACCTGATCAGCCGCCATGTAGCGGTACGCGAAGTAGCAGTGGTGGGGATCGCCGACCCACAGTGGGGCGAGCGTCCATTTGCCTTGCTGGTGGTGCGTGAAGGCCATGTGATCGGGGCGCGGGAACTCAAGGAACACCTCAAGCCATTTGTCGAACTGGGGCACTTGAGCAAGTGGGCGATCCCGAGCCAGATCGCCCTTGTTACTGAAATTCCCAAGACCAGTGTCGGCAAACTCGACAAGAAGAAAATTCGCGTCGACATCACCGAATGGCAGGCCACCAACAGCACCTTCCTCTCGACGCTTTAAGTGTCTTCTGGCGTGCCCGAAAAGGCACGCCAGGCCCACCAAGCAAGCGCTTGGCTTGTCAAATCCGAAATTTCAGCCATTCTTGCCGTGCCGACGGGTGTCGGCTTGGCAAAGGACTGTTCCAGAGTGGCTGGCAGCTGCAAATCACACTTTAGAGGGATCAAGCTCTACTACCTGCTGGCTATAGTCCGCTCAAGGATTTTTAAGAACGGAGCAAACGCACAAACCGGGGCGATGCAACTTTGGAATGACTTTGGGATGCCATGGCTCCCTGTTATCCAAGCGTTTTTAAAAGTGCTCACTGCCATAACAATAAAATGCACATGGAGTAGCGTCGATGACATCAGTAAACCAGTTCTGGCGCCGGGCTAAACTGCCTCTGGCCGTCAGCCTTGCCTCTACGCTCGCCGGGCCTGCATTCGGCGTCAGTTTCAACGTTGGTGAGATCGAAGGTCAGTTCGACTCTTCCCTGTCGATCGGTGCGAGTTGGTCTACTGAAAGCGCCAACAAGAATCTCATCGGCGTCAACAACGGCGGCAAAGGCCTGTCCCAGACTTCCGATGACGGTCACCTGAACTTCAAGAGCGGCGAGACCTTCTCGAAAATCTTCAAGGGTATCCATGACCTTGAGTTGAAGTACGGCGACACTGGCGTGTTCGTTCGTGGCAAATACTGGTACGACTTTGAACTCAAGGACGAAAGCCGTCCGTTCAAGGACATCAGCGACAGCAACCGCAAGGAAGGCGCCAAGTCCGCTGGCGGTCAGATCCTCGATGCATTCGTTTACCACAACTACTCGATTGCCGATCAGCCGGGTTCGGTTCGTCTGGGCAAGCAAGTAGTGAGCTGGGGTGAAAGTACTTTCATCGGCAGTGGCATCAACTCGATCAACCCGATCGACGTGTCCGCGTTCCGTCGTCCAGGCGCCGAAATCAAGGAAGGCCTGATCCCGGTCAACATGTTCTACGTGTCCCAGAGCCTTACCGACAACCTGTCGGCTGAAGCCTTCTACCAGATCGAATGGGACCAGACCGTCGTCGACAACTGCGGTACCTTCTTCTCTCAGCCGGACATCATTGCCGACGGTTGCGATAACAACCTGCGCGTGCTGAACAAGCGTTCGACCATTCCGGCCGCGGCATTGCCTACGCTGACCCGTCTGGGCGTCGACGTGGACAACGAAGGTGTACTGGTACGCCGTGGCCCGGATCGCGATGCTCGCGACAGCGGCCAGTGGGGCGCGTCCCTGAAGTACATGTTCGACCCGCTGGACACCGAATTCGGTGCCTACTTCATGAACTATCACAGCCGCGCGCCGATCTTCAGCGCCACCGGTGCTCCAGCATCGGTCTACGCCGGAGCAGCGGCGCTGCCGGCAGCCTTCAGGGCGCTGGCGCCACTGATCGTAGCGGGTAACTCCAACTACTTCGTCGAGTATCCGGAAGACATCCGTCTCTATGGCTTGAGCTTCTCCACCACCTTGCCTACCGGCACGGCGTGGAGCGGTGAAGTCAGCTACCGTCCGAACGCACCGGTGCAGCTCAACTCCACCGACATCCTGTTCGCCGGTGTTCGTCCTTTGGGCGGCGCGCTGACCAACGCCTCCCTGCTCAACGGTGTACCGGGCCAGGACCTGCACGGCTATCGCCGTAAAGAAGTGACCCAGTTCCAGACCACCCTGACGCACTTCTTCGATCAGGTCATGGGCGCCAGCCGTCTGACCCTGGTGGGCGAAGTGGGCGTAACCCACGTTGGCGGCCTGGAAAGCACCTCCGACGTTCGTTATGGCCGCGATCCGGTCTACGGTCCAGGTGAACTGCCGGCTACCGGTGGCCAGAATACCTGCCAGGCGCTTAACACCAGCACCATCGCCGGTGCCGGTCCAGGTACACCGACCAACAACCTCAACCGCAATTGCAACGACGAAGGCTTCACCACTGCCACTTCCTGGGGCTACCGCGGCCGCGCCATCTGGGAATACAACGACGTGTTCGCCGGTGTGAACCTCAAGCCGAACGTGGCCTGGTCCCACGACGTTGAAGGTTACTCGCCTGGCCCTGGCGGCAACTTCGAGGAAGGTCGCAAAGCGGTCAGCCTGGGCGTTGATGCCGAGTACCAGAACACCTACACCGCAAGCCTGGCATACACCAACTTCTTCGACGGCAAGTACACCACTGTGGATGATCGCGACTTCGTTGCGCTCAGCTTCGGCGTGAACTTCTAAGCACTGTATTTTCAGGACGAACGTAATTATGAAAATAACAAAGAGTCTGTTCCACGCCGGTGTTCTGGGGCTTTCGCTGTTGGCGAGCAGCGTCATGGCGGCGGTCCCTGCGGCCGAAGCTGACAAGCTGGGCAAGAGCCTGACCCCGATGGGCGCCGAAATGGCCGGCAACGCCGACGGATCGATCCCGGCCTGGAAACCATTGCCGAAGAATGCCGGTACTGTCGACAGCAAAGGCTTCCTGTCCAACCCGTACGCCAGCGAAAAACCGCTGTTCACTATCACGGCGCAGAACGTCGATCAGTACAAGGAAAAGCTCGCCCCGGGCCAGTACGCGATGTTCAAGCGCTACCCCGAAACCTTCAAGATGCCGGTATACCCGTCCCATCGCGGCTCTACCGTGCCGGATGACGTGTTCGCCGCCATCAAGAAAAACGCTACCAACACCAAACTGGTGTCCGGTGGCAACGGCCTGGAAAACTTCGAAACCGCCGTACCGTTCCCGATCCCGAAGAGCGGCGTCGAAGTTATCTGGAACCACATCACCCGTTATCGCGGTGGTAGCGTGACCCGTCTGGTAACCCAGGCCACGCCACAGCCGAACGGCTCGTTCAGCCTGGTGTATTTCCAGGACCAGTTTGTATTCCGCGACAAGATGAAGGACTACGATCCGGCGAACCCAGGCAACATCCTGTTCTACTTCAAGCAGAAAGTGACCGCCCCGGCACGTCTGGCCGGTGGTGTGCTGCTGGTGCACGAAACCCTCGACCAGGTGAAGGAGCCGCGTTCGGCGTGGGTTTACAACGCCGGCCAGCGTCGTGTGCGTCGTGCGCCACAAGTGTCTTATGACGGCCCGGGTACTGCTGCCGACGGCCTGCGTACCTCCGACAACCTGGACATGTTCAACGGTGCTCCGGACCGCTACGACTGGAAGCTTGAAGGCAAGAAAGAGATGTACATCGCCTCCGACTCCTACAAACTTGACGATCCGAAGCTCAAGTACACCGACATCATCAAGGCCGGCCACATCAACCAGGACCTGGCTCGTTACGAGTTGCGTCGCGTCTGGCATGTGGTCGCCACCCTGAAGGAAGGACAACGCCACATTTACGCCAAGCGTGACTTCTACATCGACGAAGACACCTGGCAAGCGGCGGTGATCGATCACTACGACGGTCGCGGTCAACTGTGGCGCGTGGCTGAGGCCCATGCCGAGGACTACTACGACAAGCAAGTGCCGTGGTATGCGCTCGAAGCCCTGTATGACCTGCAATCGGGTCGTTACCTGGCGCTGGGCATGAAGAACGAAGAGAAGTCGGCTTACGACTTCGGCTTCACTGCCACCACCAGCGACTTCACCCCGGCTGCATTGCGTCAGGATGGTGTTCGCTAAACGGCACTGAGAGAGGCCGCATCCTCAAGAAACGCCCCGACTGGTTCGGGGCGTTTTTTTTTTGCGCCCGTTGGCAGCTACTACAACCGCGATTCGTAGACTTTTTGTAGCCATTTGTAGCAATAACCTTCATTCCCTCCTCAATTACCGCTAGTCTGCGGACATCTGCAACGCCGCCACCCGCAATTCAAACAAGAGCCGGCCATGACTGATCTGTCCCCACCACCAGGTCCTGCAAGCGTCGCTGTCGCCGCGCTGGACGGGCGCTTTTTCCGACCACCATTGCCTGATGGCTATGTGCTTCGGCCGCGTCTGTGCGAGCGCTTGAGCGCGGGGCTGGGCGGCCGGTTACTGCTGGTCAGCGCGCCGGCCGGGTTTGGCAAGAGTTCGTTGGCGGTGGAGTTCTGTCAGGCGTTGCCGGCTCATTGGCAAAGCCTGTGGTTGGGCCTGAGTCCGCGAGACAGTGATCCGGGGCGATTCCTCGAGAGACTGCTCGAAGGCCTTCAAGACTATTTTCCGCAGTTGGGCCGGCAATCCCTCGGCTTGCTGAAAATGCGTCAGCGCCATCAACCGTTCGCCTTCGAAGAGTGGCTGGATGGTTTGCTCGATGAACTGGCCGTGCACCTGTCGACCGCGACGCCATTGCTGCTGGTGCTGGATGATTACCACCTGGCGCAAGGGCCGGTTCTGGATCGTTGCCTGCAATTTTTCCTCAATCACCTTCCCGAGGGTTTGCTGGTGATGGTCACCAGCCGCCAGCGTCCGGACTGGCATCTGGCGCGGCTTCGTCTGTCTCGGCAACTGCTTGAGTTGCACGAACAGGACCTGCGGTTGACCCACGATGAAGCCCTGAGCCTGCTGGACCGGCACAGCAGTTCATTGCGCGGCGAGGCCATGGAAAACCTCATCCAGCGCAGTGAAGGCTGGGTAGCGGGGTTGCGGTTCTGGCTGCTGGCGGCGTCCGAGGCCGGCACTGACGGCGCGTTGCCCCAAGCGCTCCATGGCGGGGAAGGCCTGATCCGCGATTATCTGCTTGAGGAAGTCATCGATTGCCTGCCCGCCGAGGTTCAGGCGTTTCTCTACGACACCGCGCCTCAAGAACGTTTTTGCAGTGAGTTGTGCGACGCCGTCCGCGACGCCCACGACAGTGCCGAGATCCTGCGTTTTCTGGCGGCGCACCAGGTGTTCCTGGTTCCGCTGGATGAGCACGGCCACTGGTACCGTTATCACCACCTGTTCTCCGATTTGCTACGGACCCGGCCAACCGCGCAGACGATGGTCCCGGCCGCGACCCTGCATCTGCGTGCCTGTCGCTGGTTCAATGCCCAGGGGCTGCTCGATGAAGCGGTGGAGCAGGCCTTGCGCGCCGGACATCTGGATGTCGCGGCGAACCTGGTGCAAAACCTCTCAGAAGAACAGCTGCTGGCGGAACAGAATGTCGGCATGTTGTTGCGCTGGAAAATGGATTTGCCCGACAGCCTGCTGATCAGCACGCCGCGTTTGATCGTGCTCTACAGCTGGGCGCTGGGCTTGGCCTGCCAGCTGGATGCCGCCGAGGAACTGGCCAGTCATTTGAGCCGCTTCCTGCCGGCCCCGTCGGCCACGGCGCAAAAGTCGATGCTGGCGCAATGGCTGGCCTTGAGCGGGATCATCGCTCGCGGTCGCGGCAACCGTGAACTCACGCTGCTCTATTGCACCGAAGCGCTCGAAAGCCTTCCGTGCAAGCGTTACGGCCAGCGGCTGATGTGTCTCTCAACGTTGTCCAACCTGGCCATTGCCGATGGCGATCTGTGGCGCGCGCGCGGGTTGAACCGCGACTCTCTGGAGTTGGCGCAACGGGTCGGCAATCCATTGTTTGAAGCGTTGGCTCACTACGATCGCGCCCGTGTGCTGCAAGCGCGTGGGGAAATCCTCCGCGCGCTCGCTGAAGTTCGCCAGGGCCTGCAACGCTTGCAGGGCTTGTCACCGCAACGGCTTTACGCGGTGCGTGCCCGACTGACTTTGTACGAAGGGTTTCTGCTGACTCTGCGCCTGCAACCACAAGCGGCGAGAGGGTGCTTACAGGCGGGCTTGAACGAAGCCCGCGCCTGTCGTGACATCAGCGTGTTGATCGGTCACTGCGTCATCGCCCGTCTCGAAGGCAGCAGTGGTGAATTCGCCAAAGCCTTTGCCGAACTTGCCGAAGCCGAACGGCTGATGCACATCTGGGACGTGCCGCCGATTTACTATCTGGCGATGATTACCCTCGTCAAATGCGAGCTCTGGCTGGCACAGGGTCGCACCGATCTGGCCGAAGCCTGGCTGGCGCGATTGGGGCAGACCTACAACGGCGAGCACGCCGCAGCACCACCGGAATTCCACCCGCAGCTGCCGCTGCACATCGAACTGCAACAAGCCTTGCTGGAGGTCATCCAGGGCCAGCCGATGCTGGCCGAAGGGCGTTTGAATGTTTTGCTCGAACAGGGGCAGCAAAGCGGTCGGCAAATGCTCAGCGCCATGGCACTCACGCAAAAGGTTTCGCTGTTGCTTAACAGTGGACGCGAACCCGAGGCCCGCAAGGCGATGGCCCAGGCAATGGACGTCGCGAGCGGGGGCATACTGCAATCGTTTGAAAGGTTGCTGGCAGAGCATCCGGACTGGTTGCGCGGTCAACTGCAACTCTGCTCGCCGACCAACGTTTCTCAGAGCCTTATCGAAAAACTTCCCGCTGCGCCTACTCGCCAGGTAGTGGACACGGTTCCTGCCGCCGAACAATTGAGTACGCGAGAGCTTGCCGTTCTGCGACTGATTGCCCAAGGCTGTTCGAACCAGGAAATCAGCGACCAGTTGTTTATTTCCCTGCACACCGTAAAAACCCACGCCAGCCATATCAACAGCAAGTTGGGGGTAGAGCGGCGCACTCAGGCCGTCGCGCGGGCCAAGGAATTGGGCGTACTGGGTTAAGGAATGTTTCACGTTACACATCGCTGCCATTGGCTCGATACTGATTTGTGCGAACATTGACCGTCCCCGTTTAACGAGCAGATTTCGATGTCCCAGCAACCCGCCCTCATCCGCGAAACCTTTCCCGTCGGCCCTTTGCAGTGCAACTGTACGATCATCGGCGATCCTGTGACGAAAAAGGCCATCGTCGTCGATCCGGGTGGCAATCATGAGTTGATTCTGGCTCGCCTCGATGCGCTAGGCCTGAAGGTCGTCAGCATCATCCACACCCATGCGCACCTCGATCACTTCCTGGCCTCCGGTCAGTTGAAGGAAAAAACCGGCGCCACCCTGCACCTGCACAAGGAAGATCAGTTCCTTTGGGACAATCTGGAAATGCAATGCCAGATGTTCGGGGTTCCCTACACGCCGGTGCCCTCGCCGGATCGCTGGTTGGCGGATGATGAAGCGTTGGCCTGCGGCTGTGGCGTAGCGCTGCACACGCCGGGCCATACGCCGGGGTCGATGAGTTTCTGGTTTGCCGATGCCAAGCTGTTGATTGCCGGCGACACGCTGTTCAAGCGCGGGGTCGGGCGTACGGATTTGTGGGGGGGTGATCAGGCGACTATCGTGCGTTCCATCAAGCAACGTTTGTACACCCTCGACGAAGACGCAACGGTGGTGACCGGGCATGGTCCGGATACCCGTCTTGGCGATGAAATGCGCGAGAACCCGTTTGTTCGGGCCTGATTTGTAACCTGCGGAATTTTTAACGGCACAAACGATCCAACGCCCGCAAAGGTTCGATGCTTACGTCCGTTGCACCACAGAATGCAAAAAAGTAGGAGCTCTTCATGTTCACCACCCGTCGTTTGATTATTGTTGCTACTGCCGTGGCCCTGTTGTCCGGTTGCGCATCGCCCAACCCTTACGACAACCAGGGTCAGGCCGATAGCGGCTCCACCGGCATGAGCAAAACCGCGAAATACGGTGGCCTCGGTGCACTGGCCGGCGCGTTGGCCGGTGCCGCCATTGACCACAACAACCGTGGCAAGGGCGCATTGATCGGCGCTGCCGTGGTGGGTGCTTCCGCCGCCGGTTACGGCTATTACGCCGACCAGCAAGAGAAAAAACTGCGGGCCAGCATGGCCAACACCGGTGTTGAAGTGCAGCGCCAGGGCGATCAGATCAAGCTGATCATGCCGGGCAACATCACCTTCGCTACCGATTCGGCGAACATCGCGCCGAGCTTCTACCAGCCGCTGAACAACCTGGCCGGCTCGCTGAAAGAGTTCAACCAGAACCAGATCGAAATCGTCGGCTACACCGACAGCACCGGCAGCCGCCAGCACAACATGGACTTGTCCCAGCGTCGTGCGCAGAGCGTGGCGACCTACCTGACTTCGCAAGGTGTCAGTGGTGCCAACCTGAGCGCCCGTGGCGCCGGCCCGGATAACCCGGTGGCCAGCAACGGCGACGTCAATGGCCGTGCGCAAAACCGCCGTGTCGAGGTTAACCTCAAGGCGATTCCAGGCCAGCAGTACGGTGGTCAGCAACAACCGGGCACTGTTCAGCAGTACCCATAACACCCGCGACATAAAACCTGTGGGAGCGAGCCTGCTCGCGATGACGGCCTGTCAGTCAACAAGTATGTTGAATGTGACGGTCCAATCGCGAGCAGGCTCGCTCCCACTTTAGTTTTCAGTTGGCCTCTTTCACCGCACTGAGAAACGCGCACGTCCGTTCCTGCTGCGGATGCTCGAAGATCTGCGCCGGCGTGCCCTGTTCGTGGATCTGGCCTTTGTAGAAGAAACACACACGGTCAGCGAACTCCCGGGCAAAACCCATCTGGTGGGTGACCATCAGCATCGTCAGGTTATGTTCGGCGCCGAGCTTGCGGATCACGTTGAGCACTTCGCCGCACAGTTCCGGGTCCAGCGCCGAAGTCACCTCGTCAAACAACATGACTTTCGGGCGCATGGCCAGGGCGCGAGCAATCGCCACCCGTTGCTGCTGCCCACCGGACAGCTGCGAAGGGTAATGCCCCAGCTTGCTGCCCAGCCCCACCAACTCCAGCAGATCCGCCGCACGCTCCCGTGCTTCGGCGGGTTTCATTCCCAAGACCTGAACCGGAGCTTCGATGACGTTCTGCAGCGCCGTCATGTGCGGGAACAGGTTGAAACTCTGGAACACCATGCCGATCTTGCCGCGCACGCGGCGGATGTGCCGGTCATTGGCGGGTACCAGCACGCCGTTGCGATTGGGCATGTGCGTTAGCAAATCGTCCTCGATGCGGATCAGTCCGTCATCGATGCCTTCGAGGGTCATCAATACCCGTAGTAACGTGGATTTCCCTGAGCCGCTGGGGCCGATAATCGCGACTTTTTCGCCCGGTGTGACGTCCAGGTTCAAGTGGTCGAGCACCGTGAAATTGCCATAGCTTTTGGTGACATCCTGGAAGCTGACAATGGGCTTGACCGCTTTCGGTTGATGCATGGCCGTGGCCTCTTGCGGATGCAGCGGCGTCAGGTTGCCGCGCCGGGAAAGGTCGTTGGAGGTCGAGAGTGGAGAAGTCATTAGCGGAGCTCCAGGCGCAGTTCAAGGCGCCGTACCAGATAAGCCAAGGCGATGCTCAGGGCGAGGAAAAACAGACCGACCATGGTGATTGGCTCCAGGTAACGAAAGTTTTCGGAACCGATGTTTTTGGCCTGCTGCATGATTTCAACCACGGTGATGGCCGACAGCACCGGCGTGTCCTTGAGCATCGCCACCAGGTAGTTGCCCAGCGGCGGCAGGATCGGCCGCAGGGCCTGGGGCAGGATGATGTTGCGGTAGGCGCTGTAGGGTGCGATGTTCAGGGCGGTCACCGCTTCCCATTGCGCACGGGGCACGGCATCGAGACCACCGCGATAGACCTCGGCGATGTAGCAGGCGTAGTGCACGCCGATGCCGATGACCCCCACTTGCATGGCCGTCATGCTGACCCCGTAGTTGGGCAGCACGTAGTAGAGGAAATACACCTGGATCAGCAGCGGTGTGCTGCGGATGAATTCGATGATCCCGGCGATCGGCCACGACAGCCAGTACAGGCGACTGCGTCGGCCGATGGCGAGGAACAGCCCCAGCACGATGGCGATCAGAAAGCCGATCAGGGTAATGCCCACGGTGTTGAGCGAAGCGCGCAGCAAATCGGGGAGGATCTGCCAGGCGTATGTCCAGTCAAACAGGGTCATGACAGACCTCCACGCATCCGGCCGCGCGCCAGGCGACGCTCAATGCTGCGCATGCCGAGGTTGATCGCTTGGGCCAGGATGAAATACATCACCAGCGCCAGACTGAAGATTTCCAACGTCTGGAACGTGGCCTGATCCAGTTGCCTGGCGCGGAAGCTCAGGTCGGACAACGTGATCAGGGACACCAGCGAAGTGTTTTTCAGCAGTTCGATCAACAGGTTGGTGCCCGGTGGAATAGCCGCGAGCAAGGCCTGAGGCAGAATGATCCGGCGAAAACGCTTGTAGCCGCTGAAATTCAGCGCGGTTGCGGCTTCGTACTGACCCTTGGCAACGGAGCTGATCGCGCCGCGCATCACCTCGGCGCCATAAGCGCCGATGTGCAGGCCGAGGCCGACGATGGCCACGCTGTAGGGGCTCAATTCCAGATTGAACGGTGGTAGCGGCAACACGAAAAACAGCCAGAACAACTGCACCAGCAATGACGTGCCGCGAAACACTTCAATGTAGGCAACCGAGAACCAGCTCAGCGGACGCCACGGCGACATGCGCCCCAGCGCCGCCAGAATGGCCGCGACAATCGCCAGGATCGAGCCGAAGAACGTCACCTGGAGCGTGACCCAGGCGCCTTGTATCAATAGCGGAAGTAATTCACCCATTGTTCACACCTGCATGGTTCAACATCCGGAGTCAGCAGGGATAGGCATCGCGCCAAGGCGCCATGCCTGTCTCGACTATTGAGCGCAGAGCTCGGCAGCCGTTTTGCTGGTCACGTTGGATTTATCGAAGCCGAACGGTGCGACCGTCTTGAGGTGGTCTTCAGAGCCCAACCACTTTTTCAGTTCGGCGTTGACCGCATCACGCAGGTCCTTGTCTTCCGGACGGAAGGCGAGGGCGCCATAGCCGGTATGCGACGGGTCATCTTTGAATTCGGTGACCGCTTCGACCTTTTCGCCACCCTTGGCGGCCAGGCCTTTCATGGTCAGTTGGGTGCCCACGGCGGCATCGGCGCGACCGGCGCGCACGGCTTGCAACTGGGCTGTGGTGTCGGGCACCTGGAGGATTTGCCCGTCCTTCACGCCGGAATCCCGTGCGTATTTCAGGTTGACCGTGCCGGCCATGATCGCCAGTTTCACATCCGGGTTCTTGGCGATGTCTTCATAGCTGTGCAGGTTCTTCGGATTACCTTTGGCGGTCAGCAGGGCGTCGGGCAACTGGTATTGCGGATCGGTGAAGATGACCTGCTTGCAGCGCTCGGGGGTGATGTACATGCCGGCGGCAATCACGTCGAAGCGCCCCGCACGCAGGCCTGGAATCAGCGAGCCCCACTCGGTCAACACGCCGTCGACTTGCTTGATGCCCATTTTCGCGAAGATGACTTTGGCGATCTCCGGCGATTCACCGGTGACCCGGCCATCCGTCTCGGTAAAGGCGAAGGGGGTTTCGTTGGCGTAGCCAATGCGGATGCTGCTGTTTTTGGTGATGTTTTCCAGTGTCGAGGCGGCATGGGCGCTGGCGGCCAGACCGAACATCGCACAAGCCACGAACAGGTGACGCAACACATGGGAACTGCGGGGAGTGGAATTGCTCATCGATAAAATCTCCTGTTTCTTGTGGACCCGTCGGTGACGGCTCTGTGGTAGGAGGCAGTGTGACAAGAGCAAAGCGTACGGGAGCCGTATTCCAGTTGAGCCGAAGCTTGCGGGCACAGTTCCGGTACAGATCGATTGGTTGTTGTTGGCGGCGGGTTCGCCAGCCTGTGCATCGACCTTGAACCGAGCATACAAAAGCCCTGCGCCACATTGCATTGCACTAGGACAATTGCTTTGCAAGGTTTCTCGCGGGATGCTGTCGGCACTGGCTAATACGTGGGTTCGGCGCCGATGGACAAGTGGAAGGCAGCATTGGAAATCGCCCGCAGCGGCGAGTCGAAATACAAGATCCTGGTGCAGGCGATTGCCGACGACATCGAACAGGGTGTGCTGGTCAACGATCAGCGCCTGCCACCGCAACGGCAGGTGGCCGATGCGGTGGGCATCAGTGTGCAAACGGTCACCAACGCCTACAAAGAACTGGAGCGCCAGGGCCTGGTGCGTTGCGAGGTGGGGCGCGGCAGCTTCGTGTCGAGGCGCATGAGCGATCGGGTTGCCACTTACATCCTCGACAGTCCTGAACGCGCGCTCGTGGATTTCTCCATTACACGGATCATGCACACCCGCGAGCATGACCAGTTCTGGCGTGAGACCTGCCGCGAACTCAGTACCGAAGAAGATCAGCCGTGGATTCACGCGTTTCGTCCCATCGCCGGTTTCGAGTCGCACCGTGAAGCGGCGATGCACTGGATCGGTCGGCAGGGGCTGCGGGTCGAGCGCGACGACATCCTGATCACCAACGGTGCGGCCCACGGGATTTTCCTCGCCCTGGCCTCGCTGGCCGGCCCCGATGACGTGGTGCTTTGCGAGGGTGTCACCGACCACGGCGTGATTGGCAATTCCCAAGTGCTGGGCTTTACCCTCAAAGGCCTGGAAATGGATCGCTACGGCATTGATCCGGAACATTTCGAGGACATGTGCAGCAACGAGCGGATCACCGCGCTGGTCTGCACCCCGAACCTGAACAACCCGACCACCAGTCTGATGCCAGACAACCGTCGACGCGAAATTGCCGAGATTGCCCGACGCTTCGGCGTGCACATCATCGAAGACGATGTCTACGGACCGCTGCTTGACGAGCGTCGCGCGCCGCCGATCAGCCATTACTTGCCCGAGCTGTCGTTCTATTGCACCAGCATGACCAAATCGGTGTTGACCGGTTTGCGCATCGGTTATCTGGTGATGCCCAAGCGTCTGGCGTTGCGTACCGAAAGCATATTGCGGGTCAACAGCTGGATGGCCACGCCGATGGTTTCGGAGATTGCCACGCGTTGGATTCGCGACGGGCGCGCCGACACGCTGGTGGGTTTGCAGCGCAAACTGTTAGGCGGACGTCAGGCGATGGTCACTGAATACCTCGGCGAATACCTGCTCGGCCAACATCCCCATGCGCTGAATGCCTGGGTCGGAATTCCGCCGCACTGGGAACTCGACAGCCTGGTACGTGCGCTGCGTCACAAGCATATTGCGGTCACATCGCCCGACCCGTTCACCGTACGCGGCACGCCCCGGCCACGGGCGGTGCGGGTGTGCGTCGGCGCTGAATGCAGCGACGATGAAATGCGCGATGCGCTGATGGGCATGCGCGAAATCTTCGGCCAGTACCCGCAAATCCACGACTTTTGAGTGGAAAAAAGACGTCGAAAATTTTCTCGATTAAATTGCCCTAGTACATTCAGCGTGACAATCCAGCCCTCTTAGACTGCGCCCAATACCTCTTCGGGATGCGGTCATGTCAGCGCTACAGCTCAACGATATTTACCTCGCCCGCCAGCGCATCGCCGCGCTGGTGCGGCGCACGCCGATGGAGCATTCACCGAGTCTGTCGCAGCAGTTGGGTGTGCCGGTTTACCTCAAGCTCGAATCCCGACAAATCACCGGAAGCTTCAAATTGCGCGGCGCGAGCAATGCCGTGGCGCAACTCGATGCCGAGCAAAAAGCGCGGGGCGTTGTGGCCGCATCGACGGGCAATCATGGACGGGCGCTGGCGTATGCCGCATCGCAACTAGGTGTGAAGGCGACGATTTGCCTGTCGCACCTGGTGCCTGGAAATAAAGTCCAGGCGATACGCGACCTCGGTGCACAAGTGCGCATCGTTGGCCAGTCGCAAGATGATGCCCAGCGCGAAGCCGAGCGCATCGCCCATGAGCAGGGCGCAACACTGCTGCCACCGTTCGATCATCCGGCAATCATTGCCGGGCAGGGCACGCTGGGGCTGGAGATCCTTGAGCAGCAACCGGACGTCTCTCAAGTACTGATTCCGTTGTCCGGCGGCGGTCTGTTCGCCGGCGTGGCGCTGGCGCTGAAAAGTGCCAACCGGCAAATCGTCACCCACGGCATCAGCATGCAACGCGGCGCGGCGATGCACGCCAGCCTCGCGGCCGGGCATCCGCTGGAAGTAGCGGAGCTGCCGACTCTGGCCGACTCGCTCGGCGGCGGTATCGGCCTAGACAACCGTTACACCTTTGCCATGACCCGCGACACCTGTGATCACCTGCACCTGCTCAGCGAAGCCTCCATCGCCAATGCGATTCGCCATGCCTATCGCGAAGAACGGCTGGTGCTGGAAGGCGCTGCGGCGGTGGGGATTGCGGCGTTGCTCGAAGGTTTGATCGAGCCGCGCGGGCCCGTTGTGGTGGTGGTCAGCGGGCGCAATGTCGATGTCGATCAGCACCTGCGCGTGCTGAACGGCGCCGATGCCTGAATTCCAACAATAACGACTCAATGGAGTGCCGCGCTGATGAGTGAAATCACCTTGCTGAACGAAGCGGACCTGCGCGCCTGCGTGTCCCTTGATCTGCCCAGTATCGATGCCGTCGAGCAGGCCTTCGTGCTGCTGGCCACCACCGCCGTGGCCATGCCGCCGATCCTGCGCCTGGACATCCCTGAACATAACGGCGAAGTGGACGTGAAAACCGCTTACTTGCCGGGCCTGGAGCGTTTTGCGATCAAGGTCAGTCCGGGTTTTTTCGACAACCCGAAACTCGGCTTGCCGAGCCTCAACGGCATGATGATGTTGCTGTCGGCGCGCACCGGTCTGCTGGATGCCTTGCTGCTGGATAACGGTTACCTGACCGCCGTGCGTACAGCGGCGGCCGGGGCCGTGGCGGCGCGAGCGTTGTCGCGGGAAGACAGCCGCAGCGTGGCGCTGATCGGTGCCGGCGAGCAGGCTTCGTTGCAGTTGCAAGCCCTGCGCCTGGTGCGGCCGATTGACAGCGTGCGGGTCTGGGCGCGCAGCTTCGAGAAGGCCCAGGCCTTCAGTATTGAATTGGCCCGCGACAGCGGTCTGGCGGTCATGCCGTGCGCAAGCATCGACGAAGCCATGGCCGAGGTCGACATTGCGATCACTTGCACACCCAGCCGTGAGCCGCTGATTGATGTGCGGCATTTGCACCCCGGTCTGCACATCACCGCCATGGGCTCGGACGCCGAGCACAAGAACGAAATCTCCCCCCGTGCGCTGGCGCAGGTCGACCGCTACGTGGCGGATCGATTGAGCCAGACGCGCATCCTCGGTGAGCTGCATCACGCCCTCGCTGCAGGCGTGGTCAGCGACGAATCGGGCTTTGCAGAACTGGGCCAGGTGCTGACCGGCCAACGGCCCGGTCGCACGGGTGCAACGCAAATCACTTTGTGCGACCTCACGGGCACCGGCGCCCAGGATACGGCCATGGCCAACCTGGCTTTCGAGCGTGCGCGTGCGGCCGGCAAGGGGTTTCAGTTCGGCAGCTAACCGTTTTTTCATCCGCGTCATTTATCAGAGGACAGGTGCATGTCTCAGATAGTCGTCAATCTTCCGTTCCAACGGCAGGAATATGCCCAGCGTCTGGCCAAGGTACGAGTGGCCATGCAGGCGCAGGGCATCGAGTTGTTGCTGGTCACCGATCCGTCGAACATGGCTTGGCTGACCGGCTATGACGGCTGGTCGTTCTATGTACATCAATGCGTGCTGTTGGCCCTCGATGGCGAGCCGGTGTGGTTCGGTCGCGGCCAGGATGCCAACGGCGCCAAGCGCACGGTGTTCATGCAGCAAGAGAACATCGTCGGTTACCCGGACATCTACGTGCAGTCCCGCGAGCGCCATCCCATGGACTATCTGTCGCGGGAAGTGATCAGTGCCCGTGGTTGGGATGGGCTGACCATCGGCGTCGAGATGGATAACTATTACTTCAGCGCCGCAGCGTTCCTGTCACTGCAAAAAAACCTGCCGAAAGCCAAACTGATCGACGCGGTCGGGCTGGTGAACTGGCAGCGGGCGGTCAAATCGCCGCAGGAAATCGCCTACATGCGCATCGCTGCGCGCATCGTCGAAAAAATGCACGGACGGATCCTCGAACGAATCGAGCCGGGCATGCGTAAAAACGAATTGGTGGCCGAGATCTACAGCAGCGGCATTCTCGGTGCCGATGGCCACGGCGGCGACTATCCAGCCATCGTGCCACTGTTGCCGACCGGTGCCGACGCCAGCGCGCCGCACCTGACCTGGGACGATTCGCCGTTTGAAAAAGGCGCCGGCACCTTCTTCGAAATCGCGGGTTGCTACAAGCGCTATCACTGCCCGTTGTCGCGCACGATTTACCTGGGCAAGCCGCCGCAGCATTTCCTTGATGGCGAGAAAGCCGTGGTCGAAGGCATCGCTGCCGGGCTTGAAGCCGCGAAACCGGGCAATACTACCGGCGACATCGCCGTGGCGTTTTTCAAGGTGCTGGAGAAATTCGGCATCCACAAGGACAGCCGCTGCGGCTACCCGATCGGTATCAGCTACCCGCCTGATTGGGGCGAGCGCACCATGAGCCTGCGTCCCGGCGACACCAGCGTGTTGCAACCGGGCATGACGTTCCACTTCATGCCGGGCCTGTGGATGGATGACTGGGGGCTGGAAATCACCGAGAGCATTCTGATCACCGAAACCGGCGTCGAAACGTTGTGCAACGTGCCTCGCCAATTGTTCGTGAAGGATTGAGCCATGAGTGAACTGCCTGACAACCCGATCAGCGCCACCGTGGATTTCACCCGCGAAGGCGTGCAGCACGGTTTTCTCAAGTTGCCGTATTCCCGGGATGATTCCGCCTGGGGTGCGGTGATGATCCCTGTCACGGTGATCCAGCGCGGTCGTGGGCCAACCGCGCTGCTCACCGGCGGTAACCACGGTGATGAGTACGAAGGCCCGGTGGCGCTGAGCAAACTGGCACAACGCCTGACGGCCGCCGACGTCAGCGGGCGGGTGATTATCATCCCGTTCATGAACACCCCGGCGTTTCATGCCGGGCGGCGCACGTCGCCGATCGACAAGGGCAACCTCAACCGCAGTTTTCCCGGCAAGCCGGACGGTACGGTGACCGAGAAGATTGCGGACTATTTCACCCGGACGTTGCTGCCCATGGCCGACATCGTGCTGGACATTCATTCCGGCGGGCGCACCCTGGATTTCCTGCCGTTCGCCGCCTGTCACGTGTTGCCCGACAAGCAGCAACAAGCGCAATGCGAGGCTGGCATGCGTGCGTTCAATGCGCCGTACAGCATGCGCATGCTCGAACTCGATGCCGGGGCGATGTACGACACCGCCGCCGAGTCGCAAGGCAAAATTTTCGTGACCACGGAGTTGGGCGGCGGTGGTTCATCCACCGCGCGCAGTGTGGCAATTGCCGAACGTGGCGTGCGCAATCTGCTGGTGCATAGCGGGATTCTTGAGGGCGAAGTGCAGACGGCGCCGTCGATCATGCTCGACATGCCCGACGGCGATTGCTTCATCGCCAGCGAGCACGACGGCCTGCTGGAAATGTGCCGCGACCTGGGCGATAACGTGAGCAAGGGCGAAGTGATTGCCCGCGTCTACGATGCCACTCGCAGCGGCGCGGCCCCGGTGGAGTATCGCGCGGCGCGCAGTGGTTTGCTGGCGGCGCGGCACTTTCCGGGGCTGGTGGGGTGTGGCGATACCATTGCGGTGATCGCCGATGTACTGACCTGACCACAATCCCACTGGGGCTCCTAAACATTCACGAGATCGCCACCCATGCACAAACTCGATCGCTATGACCTGAAAATCCTGCGAATCCTCGCTGACGACGGGCGTATCACCAAGTCGAGCCTGGCCGAGGCGATCAATCTGTCCGTGACCCCGGCCTGGGAGCGTGTACGCAAACTTGAAACCCTTGGCCTGATCAAGGGTTACCGTGCGCAAATCGATTGGAACGCGGTGTTCAAAAGTCAGCAGGTGTTGGTGGAAATCACTCTGGCCCGGCACACCGCCCAGGACATGCGCCGCTTCGAACAGCGCATGAGCGAAGCCCCCGAAGTTGCGTTCTGTTATGCCACCGGCGGGGGCGTCGATTACATGGCAATGATCCAGGCACCGGATATCGATCATTACCAGCGCTTCATCGACCAACTGCTACTCGACGATCTGGGCATCGAACGCTACTTCACCTACATCGTCACCAAAACCATCAAGACCGGCGGCGCCTTGCCGGCCGAGCTAGCCCAAGATTCCTGAAATCACCACAAACCCCTGTAGGAGCTAGCCTGCTAGCGATCACGTCGGCACATCCAACATTGATGTGACTGAAAGGGCGCCATCGCTAGCAGGCTAGCTCCCACAGTGTTTTTGCTCCAACCGCAAAATCCGCTGTTCACCCCCGCCCAATCAGAAAAAACCACCTGCCGCACCCCATCCAAACGCCAAATCCCCAAGGCCCGGCTGCCCTAGCATGGTTCCCACGCACACGGATTGGAGTGAACGCCATGACCTACAAACATCCACTGTTGTTCAAAGCGCTCTGCTACGTCGACGGCCATTGGGTACACAGCGACAGCGGCCACAGCATCGCCGTGCATAACCCGGCTGATCAAAAACTGATCGGCCATGTACCGATGCTCGACCCACCGCAGATCGTCGCCGCCGTCGATGCCGCGCACCGTGCGTTCGCCGATTGGCGCGAGCAAAGCCTGGAGGCGCGGGGGGCGATTTTGCGGCGCTGGGCTGCATTGATTCTTGAGCATCAGGAAGACCTTGCACGGATTCTCAGCCTGGAGCAGGGCAAATCCCTGGCCGAGTCCCGTGGCGAAATCGCCTATGCCGCCAGTTTCATTCCTTGGTTTGCCGAAGAGGCGCGACGCCTCTATGGGCAAAACATTCCCAGCCACATTCCCGGTGCGCATCTGGGCACGGTGAAAGAGCCGGTGGGCGTTTGTGCGTTGCTGACGCCATGGAATTTCCCCTCGGCGATGATCACCCGCAAAGCCGCCGCTGCCCTGGCCGCCGGTTGCACGGTGGTGATCAAGCCGGCCCATGAAACGCCGTACTCGGCTTTCGCATTGGCGCAACTCGCCGAGGAGGCTGGGTTCCCGGCCGGCGTGTTGAACGTGGTGCTGGGCGAGCCGCAAATGGCCATGCAAACCCTGGTGCAGGACAGCCGTGTCCGTTCGGTGAGTTTCACCGGGTCGACCCGCGTGGGTAAGTTGGTGCTGCAAGCCGCAGCCCACGATGTGAAGAAGGTTGCGCTCGAATTGGGTGGCAACGCGCCGTTCATTGTTTGCGCCGATGCGGATCTTGAGCAGGCGGTAAAAGTCGCGGTAGCCGCCAAGTTTCAGACCTCCGGCCAGGATTGCTGCGCGGCCAACCGCATCATGGTCGAGCGTTCTGTTTATCCGGAGTTTCTCAAGCGCTTTGCCACGGCGGTACGTGCGTTGAAAGTCGGCCCGGCCATGGTCGGCGACCGCGAACAACAGGTCGATGTCGGGCCATTGATGCACCAGGCCGCTTTCGACGTCACCGCCGAGCGGGTTGCCGATGCCTTGAAACATGGCGCGCAACGTTTGGTGGGTGGAGAGGCGCATGCGCTGGGTGGTTTGTTCTACCAGCCCACTGTGCTGGCCGACGTCACGCCGCAGATGCGCATCTATCGCGAAGAAAACTTCGCGCCGATTGCCGGCGTAATGGCGTTCGACACCCTCGATCAGGCCGTCGAGATGGCCAACGACACCGAGTACGGTC
>Ga0247819_10000320_pt1 | contig 29671 bp, 27 predicted proteins | sample 13C_Xylose_Day6_FD_193428 | JGI IMG/M metagenome (GOLD analysis project Ga0247819, IMG submission 193428) | Soil microbial communities from agricultural site in Penn Yan, New York, United States - 13C_Xylose_Day6 | ecosystem: Environmental > Terrestrial > Soil > Agricultural land | place: USA...
TCGGGGACTTCAACGCCCCAGGCGTGCTCGTCGTCGCCCATTGAAATCGCAATTGGGTAAAGCATGTTCATTGTCCTCCGAGGACTCAGCGCCTAGCGCTCGTTAGAGCAGCGCCTGTTGCAAAATACTGATGGCCGTTTTCTTGAGCAGATCTTTCTTCGGATGAGGGACGGTCACCAACCCCGGCTTGGTCGGGTGCTTGAAATGGTGATGACTGCCTCTGATTCGTACCAGATACCAACCGTCCGCAACGATTTGGCTTATCAAAAATCGGCTATTCACATCACCTCCCTGTGGTGTGCTTGTGGTTACTATACCTACTGATTTTTTGTAATCAACACTATAACCACCAAACCTTCCTGGTTCGGTGATGCAGCGATAGGACCGATTTCAAGAAAGAAATTCGTTACCGGGACAAGTAAAACGTTAACAAAACGCAGATCTTGCGGAAAAACGCTAATTTTCCGCCTATGGAAAAGCGAACCAAATCGCGGACACAAAAAAACCGGCCATCAAGGCCGGTTTTTTTTGTCTCTACATCCCCCGTCAAAACCCTCTTAACGTGAGACCAAAATTCGATTGGAGCGGGTGAAGGGAATCGAACCCTCGTTATCAGCTTGGGAAGCTGGAGTAATGCCATTATACGACACCCGCTCAGAGCGGTGACTTTGTACCAGATGTGCGCGGGGAAATGAAGTTTTTCTTTGCGCCAGATGGGTTTAGCGCAGGTGACACGGGGCAACGACCGAATGACGGACTGTCGCGGGCAAGCTTCGGGCTACAGGAATGCGTTCAACACTGTAGAGCGAAGCTTGCTCGCGATGACGCTGTTTCAGATGGCCAATGCATGGTGGTCCTGGACGTAGTGGTAACGCGGTCGGCTTTCGTGCTGTGCCGGTTTCAGGAAGCCCATCAGTGCGTTGCGGCTGTCTCGGCAGGCGGCTTTGTGTTCCATGTCGAGAAAGTGCCCAGTGGCCTGCAAGGTCGTGAAGGTGGCTTGTTGCACGTGATTGGCGAACAACCGGGCGCCATCGGCGGCGGTGTATTCGTCCCATTCGCCGTTCATGAACAGCACCGGCACGTTGATTTTCTGTGCGGCTTTGAAGAAGCATTGACGATCACTGTGCAGCAGGTCGCTGATGTGGAAGTGCATCTGCCCGTATTCATGCTCGGCCAGGGAACTGACGTGCCGATAGTTGAAGCGCTTGAACAACGTTGGCAGGTGCTTGCCGATGGTGCTGTTCACCAGGTTGCCGACCCGGTCGCCATCCCGGCTGCCGAGGTAATCGACGCCGCGCTCAAGGTAATCGAGCATGTGCGCGTTGATTTCCGGCGAGAACGAACTGATCACGGCTTTTTCGATGCGTCGTGGCTGTTGTGACAGTGCGACCATGGTCGCCGCACCACCCCAGGAAAACGACAGCACGTGTTCGGCGGCGAAGTGGTCGATCAGCTCCAGGAGGATCTGCCCTTCGATTTCCTTGGTGAGCATTTTCTCATGCAGGTTGTGGGCTTTTGACTTGCCCGCGTAGGGCTGGTCGTAGCAAACCACGTTGAACTGCGGATGAAGGTTTTTCACGGTTTGTGCAAACGACGCAGTCGTGGCCATCGAGCCGTTGACCAAGATAATGGTCTTCTCTGCGGCGTCTGCGCGATAGAACTCCGTGTAAACCCGATACTGACCCTGTATATCCAGCACAGCGATTTCTGGCCTCATGTCATAAGACTCCTGGCAAGCGGGTATGCGCGCAAAAGAGATTGCACGAGCTTTGTGACAGGTAGGCATATGCCTTGGAATTTGCAGGCCCATGTCGATCCAGTGCAGTCCGGTCGACGGGTATTGTTATTGGCGGGCAGTTTGCCGGGTGAGGCCGGAACCCAAGGGTTCCTACCGGCAAAAAGTTTCTTAGAAGTATTTGGTGACTCGTCGGTCACATTTCGGCCGACGTCCTGATTCAAGCAGGGGTCACATCATTGCGCAAGTGCCGTTGGTAAATTGTTCGACAACTTCTGCTCAGCGGTAGGCTGCTTAGATCAATCCGATCTCATCATCGGTCAGCGGGCGGTATTCGCCCGGTTTCAACGCATCGTCGAGCACCAGCGGCCCCATGCGTTCGCGGTGCAGGCGCAGCACTTTGTTGTTGAAGTGACCGAACATGCGCTTCACCTGATGATAGCGGCCCTCAATGATGCTCAGGCGCGCCGATTTCGGCCCCAGCAGCTCTAACCCGGCCGGTTGGGTGGTGAGGTCTTCGAAGGCGAAGTACAGCCCTTCATTGAAGGTGATCGCGTATTCGGGGCCGATGTCTTGCTCGGTTTCGACGTAGTAGATCTTCGGCAGCTTGGTCTGCGGTTGGGTCAGGCGGCGCGACCAGCTGCCGTCATTTGTAATCAGCATCAGGCCGGTGGTGTTGAAATCCAGGCGTCCGGCGATGTGCAGTTCGTCCTTGTCCGGTTCATGGATCAGGTCGAGCACGGTCGGGTGCTGCGGATCGCGGGTGGCGCTGACGCAACCGGCGGGTTTGTGCAGCATGAAGTGGCGCAACGGTTTGCCGACTTGCAGCACTTCGTCGTCGACCTCGACGCGGCTGAACTCGCGGACGTCGCTGTGCGGGTCGCTGACGTTTTTTCCGTCAATCCGGACGCGCTTTTCTACCAGCAACAGGCGCACCTGCTTACGGTTGAAGCGGGGCAGGTTGCTGAGGAAGCGGTCGACGCGCATGACTTAAGGATCGGTAAAGAAAGGGCCGCGCATCTTACTTGATCGACCCGGACGCTGCTTGCAACTGCGCCTCGACCTCGGCACAGCGCGGGCACAGGCACGCGGCGTTGCGCAGTTCGGCGGGCAGCGCTTCAAGCACCGCCGGGTCGATGCTGACGCCGTAGCACCAGCACGCTTGGTCAGCGGTTCGCGGGTCGGCCAGGGCGCAGTCGTTGGGTGCGCCGCAGGCGGGGCAGAGGTCAGGCGGGTTCATAACTGGAGTGAGGCATTTCCACGCAGGTGCGGTTACGGCCACTTTGTTTGGCCCGGTACATCGCATGATCGGCCCGCGACAGCAGCGTGTGCAAGGTGTCGTCGCTTTGCAGGGTGGTCAGGCCGATGCTGACGGTCAGATGCAGGGTGCTGCCGTTGTAGGCATATCGCTGTTGTTCAACATGATGACGAATTTTCTCGGCGATCATCAGACCGGTCTCACCGTCAGTGTCCTTGAGCAGCACGATGAATTCTTCACCGCCCCAGCGACAGACGATGTCGGAATGGCGCAGGCAGCTCTCCAGGTCGCGGGCGAAGCCGATCAGCACCTGATCGCCGGCCAGGTGACCGTAGGTGTCGTTCAAGGCCTTGAAGTGGTCCAGATCCAGCAACAACGCTGTCAGCGGTTTGGGTTCGCGTTGAGCCTCGTGCATGGCTTGCGCGGCCAGCAGGTCGAAGCCGCGACGGTTGGGCAGTTCCGTCAGGCTGTCGAGGGTGGCCTGGGCCTGGATCTTGTTCTGATAGCGCTTGATCACCCGGTTGAGCAGGGCCAGCACCGTCAGCGTCACCACCAGGCAGATCAGCAGGTTGAGGTACAGCGAGCGGCGGATGTCACTGAGGTCGCCGTCTTCGAGCTTGTCGACAAACAGGTACCAGTTCAGCTCCGGGATGAACCGCACGTTGAGGAAATGTCCCTGGCCCTGACCGGAATATTCGTAGCTGCCGCTGTGCGGCTTGGGCAACTGGCTGACCAGGTTCTTCATGCTTTCAAGATCGCTCAGCGGCTGCCCGGCCAGCGCGCCTTGCGGGCCGCCTTCGGCACCGGTGAGCACCAACCGCCCAAAGGTGTCGACGAAGTACACGCTGCGCTGGTAATGCTGCTGGTATTTGTCGATCAGTTTGATCACCGCATCGACCGTCAGCCCGACACCGGCGGCGCCGATGAAGCGGTCGTTGTAGTCATAGACTTTGTAGTTGATGAAGACGGTCAGGTTGTCTTTGTTGGCGAGGTCCGGGTCGACGTTGATCTCGTAGGGGTCCTTCATGTCGCGCACGCGGAAGTACCAGGCATCCCGCGGCTCGGTGGCCTTGACCTGCTTGAGTACGCCCTTGGCGTGGTAGTAAGTCAGGCTGGTGTTGGAGACGAAAAACGCGGTGTAGGCGCCGTAGTGGGTCATGACCTCGTTGAGGTAGCGGGTCATCTGGTCGGAGTCTTTTTCACCGTTGACCACCCAGTCGCGCATGAAGGTGTCGCGGGCCATCATCGAGGAAATCAGGATCGGTCTGACAAGGTCTTTCTGGATCTCCGAATAGACCGTGTCGGATGTCAGCGGCAATTCGGTGTTGACGATGTTGTCGCGGATCGACGCCCGCGAGGCGTAGTAACTGAGCAATGAAGTGGCGAGGAAACCCGCGCCGAGCAACGCGACCAGCGTGAGGACCAACGAACGTTGAGAATACAGCGGCGAGCGAAGCGGCATGGCAATTCCGTTGTCAGTAATCCGATGGCATGCATTCTAGTGTCACTGCCGGGAAATAACTGCTCTATGTGCGCCGCGAATGGTCGTTCCTACATCACACCCGTCCCTGTAGGAGCTGCCGGAGGCTGCGATCTTTTGATCTTTAAAAACAGAATCAAATGATCGCAGCCTTCGGCAGCTCCTACGGGATTGTTGTCAGGCGAGGGTTTTCAGGTAGGCACGCCATCCGCCGAGGTGGCTGATGTCGGTGGCGCCCTCCAGGCCATACGGCTCACAGATGAACCCGCTTTCCCAGCGACCGTCCGCCAGTTGCACCTTGCCCAGCCCCAGCGGTGCCGGAATCCCGGTCAGGAACGAACCCAACTCACTGCTCGGCAACTCCCACACTTCCACGGCAATCGATACGCCGCCGTCCTTTACCCGGACCATGCCTGGACGGAACGGCGGACCACCGGCCAGGGCGTACAGTTGATAGTCGGATGAACTGGATGTCGTTTCCACCAACCGGGCGCCGCGCTGCTTGAGCTGCCAGTTCAGCGCCAATCCGTCCAGGTGTGCACCGCAGACCACCAGCCGCGCACGGTCGTTGCGTGCAACGTTGATCGGAGCTGGCGTAGCCGAACCTTGCTGACGCTGCAAACCATCGGCCACGCTCAATAGATATTGATCGGTAAACGCCCGGCCAAACAACGTCACGCCCCACGGCAAACCGTTGCCCATGAAACCGCTTGGCACGGCGATGGCGGCGTAGTCGAGCAGGTTCATGAAGTTGGTGTAGCAGCCCAGTTCGGAATTGCGCTGCACCGGTTCGGCTGCGAGTTCTGCCAGGGTGACCGGGCGACCAATGGTCGGTGTGACCACGCAATCGAGGTTGTCCAGCGCCTTGTCGCACAGGGCTTTCAACGCTTGCAGGCGGTATTGGGCACGGAAGGTTTGCACGCCGCTGACGGCCGGCGCCTTGGCGAGTACGGCGCGGATTACCGGCAACACGGCTTCGGGGTTTTGCTCCATCAGTTCGCCGGCCACGCTGTAGCGTTCAGCCACCCAAGGGCCCTCATAAAGCAGACGTGCCGCTTCAAGGAACGGCGTCAGGTCCAGTTCCACGGCTTCGCCACCCAGACGCTTGAGTTCATCGATCGCATCACCGAACAACGCCGGTCCTTCGGCGCAACCGAAAAATTCCAGGTCCTGCGCGCGGGGCACGCCGAAGCGGAACGGACGCGGTGCGCCGAACGCCGAGCCGTCATTCCACAGCGGATTGCTGCGGCTGTACGCGTCCCGTGGGTCGAGTTTGGCGGTCAATGCCAGTAACTGACTGGCTTCCCGGGCGGTCGCAGTAAAGGTCGTCACGCAATCCAGCGTGCGACAGGCCGGCACCACTCCAGCGGTGGAAATCAAACCTTTGGTGGCTTTCATACCCACCAGATTATTCAGGCCTGCCGGCACGCGTCCGGAGCCTGCGGTGTCGGTGCCCAACGAAAAACTCGCAACACCCAGGGCCACCGCCAATGAAGAACCGGCGCTGGAGCCACCCGATGGATACTCCGGCAACACGCTGTTCGGGCACGCGCCATACGGCGAACGACTGCCGTTGAGGCCGGTGGCGAATTGATCGAGATTGGTCTTGCCCAACGGCACCGCACCCAACGCCAGCAGTTGCTCGACGATGGTTGCCGAGCGTTCGGGTACGTAGGCAAACGCCGGGCAGGCTGCCGTGGTTGGAATGCCCGCCAGATCGATGTTGTCCTTGATCGCGAAGGGCACGCCGTACAGCGGCAAGCTGTCGATATCGCGACCGTCGAGGGCGGCGAGGTACGGTTCCAGTTCCTCGACATTCAGCAAGTGGATGAACAAGTGATAGTCCGGGTTGAGCGCCGCGGCTTTGTCCCGCAGGCTCAGCAGCAGTTGCCGGGGCGTGGTGCTGCCGTCGCGATAAGCGCTGCGCAGGGCGTCGAGTTGCAGATTGATGTTCATGGTGTGCGTCCTTTTCAAAATGGGTTCAGTCGAGTGCCAGCACCACGACACGCTGTCCGGCGCGCACGGCGGATCCGGGTTGCACGCGAATCTCGCGGACCACGCCGGCCATCGGCGCGAGCACGGGGATTTCCATCTTCATCGACTCCAGAATCACCAGCACATCGCCGGCCTCAACCCGGCTGCCGACGTCCACCTGCACCTGCCAGAGGTTGCCGGCAATATGGCTGTCGATGCTCAGTTGGCCGTCGCCCAGCGGTGCGTCTTCGGTCACTTCCGGGGCCAGTTCCTCGCTGTCGAAATGCGCCTGGCCGCTGGCGATCCAGCGCTCGCGTTCGGCGTTGAACGCGGCTTGTTGTTGCTCGCGAAAAGCGCCGATGGTTTCGGCTTCCTGCGCCAGGAATGCCTGGTAATCCGCCAGGTTCAACTGGCTGTGTTCGATGTTCAGGTCGAATCGACCGAGGGGAAAATCCCGGCGAATACGCAGCAGTTCATCAGCGCTGACCGGGTAGAAACGGATCTGATCGAAGAAGCGCAGCAGCCACGGTTTGCCATCGAATGCGGCGACGTCGCGGTAGCGGTTCCACATCTGCAAGGTGCGGCCGACGAACTGGTAGCCACCGGGGCCTTCCATGCCGTACACGCACATGTAGGCGCCACCGATGCCCACCGAGTTCTCGGCGGTCCAGGTGCGCGCCGGGTTGTACTTGGTGGTGACCAGGCGATGGCGCGGGTCGAGCGGGGTGGCGACGGGGGCGCCGAGGTAAACGTCGCCCAGGCCCATGACCAGATAGCTGGCGTCGAACACTGTGCGCTGCACTTCATCGAGGTTCGGCAGGTCGTTGATGCGACGAATGAACTCCAGATTGCTCGGGCACCACGGCGCGTCCTTGCGCACGGTGGTCATGTATTTTTCGATAGCCAACTGGCACGCCGGGTCGTCCCAGGACAGCGGCAAATGCACGATGCGCGACGGCACTTGCAGGTCTTTGGCGGCGCACACCGCGTCCCATTCCCCGGCGACGATGCCGAGCAGATCGGCGAGCGGCAGTTGCTCGGGTTGGTAGTGGACTTGCAGCGAGCGGATGCCGGGCGTGAGGTCGATCACGCCATGCAGATTCTTGCTTTCCAGGGCCTGCATGAGGGCGTGGGCGCGAAAGCGCAGAACGAGGTCCAGTTCCGGGGCGCCGATTTCCAGGAGCAGGTGGGTGTCACCGGAAAGACGTGCCACCAGTCGCGTATCGTCTTGGCCCAAATCCAACACCACAGGCGACACAATTCCCTGTGGGAGCTGGCCTGCCAGCGATGGGGCCCGATCAGACACCGCATCAACTTCATCGCTGGCAGGCCAGCTCCCACATTGATTCCATTTCAAGGCGAGGGTGCGGGCGCTATTCAGGTCGACCGGGCAGAACTGCACCTTGTCGCCAGCCTTGAGCTGCCCCAACTGCCAAAGATCCGCCTCGATCACTGTCACCGGGCATACAAAACCGCCCAGGCTCGGGCCATCCGGGCCGAGGATCACCGGCATGTCACCGGTAAAATCCACCGCGCCAATCGCATACGGATTGTCATGAATATTCGATGGGTGCAGACCCGCCTCGCCACCGTCGGCCCGCACCCATTCCGGTTTCGGCCCGATCAGGCGTACGCCTGTGCGACTGGAGTTGAAATGCACTTCCCACTGCGTGGCGAAGAAGGTGCCGATATAGCTTTCCGTGAAGTATTCCGGGGCGCCGTGGGGGCCGTAGATCACGCGGATCTGCCGGACGGTCGGCAACTCGGTGACGTGTTCTTCAGTCAGTTGCTGACCGACGCTGTGGTCTTTAAGCGCTGGCACATGCAATACGTCACCAGCCCGGAGGGCACGACCGCCATGCCCGCCAAACTGGCCGAGGGTGAAGGTGCTTTTGCTGCCCAGATAGTCCGGCACTTGCAGGCCGCCGCGCAGGCACAGGTAGCTGCGCGCACCGGCGCCGGCGATGGTGCCGAGGCTCAACGTCGCGCCTGCCGGAATCAGCAGCGTTGTGTTCATGGGTACGCTTTCGCCGTTCAATGCCAACGGGATCGCCGCCCCGGTCACCGCCACCACCGCGTCGCAATTGAAGCGCAACAACGGCCCGCTCATGGTGATTTCCAGCGCCGCCGCACCTTCGTCGTTACCCAGCAAACGGTTGCCCAGACGCAACGCGCGACTGTCCATCGGCCCCGACGGCGGCACGCCGACTGCCCAGTAGCCGAGGCGACCGGGATAATCCTGCACACTGGTCTGGGTGCCGGCGCTGATCACCTCGAACGTATTGGCCTGATACACCAGGCCTTCCAGGCAACGGGTCCAAGGCTGGCCGCTGGCGAAGGGCGTATCGAGCAAAATCTGCCGCAGATAATCGCGGTTGGTTTCTACGCCATAGAGCTGACTGTCGCCGAGGGCTTGATGCAAATCGGCGCGGGCTTCTTCGCGAGTCGGCGCCCAGCTGATGACCTTGGCGATCATCGGGTCGAAGTACGGAGGGATCTCGCAACCCGCTTCGACCCAAGTGTCGATGCGCAGTTGGATGCCGTTGGCGGTCGGGAAATTCACGGCAGTGAGCAAGCCCGGGCTCGGCTGAAAATCCCGGCCCGGATCTTCCGCATACAGTCTCGCCTGAATCGCATGGCCGTCCGCTTTCAAACCCTTGATCAGTTCACCCAGCGGCGGCAAATCACCGGCTGCCAGTTGCACCATCCAGCGCACCAGATCAACGCCCCACACCTGTTCGGTGACGCCGTGCTCCACCTGCAACCGAGTGTTCACTTCCAGAAAATAAAAGCGCTGCGCCTCGCTGTCGAACACGAATTCCACAGTGCCAGCGCTGCGATAATTCACCGCTTTGGCCAGTTTGATCGCCGCCGCGCACAGCTCTTCGGCCATGCCGTCGGGCAGGTTCGGCGCCGGGGTTTCTTCGAGGACTTTCTGGTTGCGGCGCTGCACCGAGCAATCGCGCACGCCCAGGGCGATCACTTCACCGTGACCGTCGCCGAACACCTGCACTTCCAGATGCCGGGCACGCTGGATGTATTTCTCGATGAACACGCCCGCGTCGCTGAAGTTGTTCTGGCCCAAGCGCTTGACCGCCTCAAAGGACTCGCTCAACTCCGCTGCGCTGCGGCACACGCGCATGCCAATGCCGCCACCGCCCGCGGTGCTCTTGAGCATCACCGGGTACCCGACGTGTTCGCCGGCGATCAGGGCTGCGTCGAGGCTGTCGAGCAGTTCGGTGCCTTCGAGCATCGGCACGCCGTGTTGTTTGGCCAACGCGCGGGCGGTGTGCTTGAGGCCGAACACCCGCAGTTGCTCTGGCGTCGGGCCGATGAAGGCGATGTCGGCGGCTTCGCAGGCTTCGGCGAATGCGGCGTTTTCCGAAAGAAAACCGTAGCCAGGATGGATCGCGGTGGCGCCGGTGGTTTTGGCAATGGCGAGGATTTTATCGACCGCCAGGTAAGTGCCGGCGGCAGCACCATCGCCGAGGCTGTGGGCTTCATCGGCTTGCAGGATGTGCAGGCTCGCGGCATCGGCTTCGGAGTAGACGGCAACGCCGTTGACCTGCAGTTCACGCAGGGTGCGCAGGATGCGGCAGGCAATGGCGCCACGGTTGGCAATCAGGACTTTTTCGAACATGGCATAACCCCTGATGGGGATGCGGGCCGTCCCGCAGTTTTTCTTGATGCACCAGGGCCGTCCCCGGTGAAAAATCTGTTCACTTCAGAGCACCGCCTATCCCCTGTGGGAGCGAGCCTGCTCGCGATGGCGTCGGCACATTCGATAGGGATGTTGACTGACACACCGCTATCGCGAGCAGGCTCGCTCCTACAGGGTTATTCGGTGTTCCTATTTCTTGAAGCACTGCCCCGAACGGGCCTGGCACAGTGCAAACAACCAACGCCGCAACCGCGAAAATTTCAGTTCCATACCAATAGCTCCGCAGGGGTCGGGTTGTAGGCGTTGCACGGGTTGTTCAGCTGCGGGCAGTTGGAGATCAGCACGATCACGTCCATCTCGGCGCGCAGGTCAACGTACTTGCCTGGTGCGGAAATCCCGTCTTCGAACGTCAGCCCGCCGTCAGCGGTGACCGGCACGTTCATGAAGAAATTGATGTTCGGCCCGATGTCACCTTTGCCCAGCCGTCCGTCATGCACGCAGGCGCGCAGGTAGTTGTCGCGGCAGCTGTGCATGTAGCGTTTTTCCAGGGCGTAGCGCACGGTGTTGCTCTCTTGCGCGCAGGCGCCACCGAGGGTGTCGTGACGCCCGCAGGTGTCGGCGACGATGGTCAGCATCGGTTTGCCGAGGTTGGAATACAGCACGCTGCCTGTGCTCAGGTACACGCTGTTCTGTCGACGCAGGGTGCGCTGCACGTCGTAGCGTTCCTTGGGATTGGCGACGCTGTAGAACAAGGTGTCGACGGCCTGGTTGCCTTCCAGATCAAGGATGCGCAAGGTCTGGCCGGCCTTGACCTCCATCAGCCAGGGTTCGCCGGCAGGAATGGTGGCGCGGTAGATTGCGGCTTCTGGATGCTTTTCAGTATTGACGATGGCGAGTGACATGACAGCGATCCTCAGGCGAACAAACGGTCGGTGTTGATGAAGCCGCGCTCGTTTTCCGGGCGCGAGGTACGGCAGTGTTCGGCGACGCTGGCGTCGGCATTCATCCAGCTGAGCTTCAGCGGTTTCGGCGCGTACTCCGGCGACGGGTCCATCGGGTGTTGCAGGGCGGTAAGCACCACCAGCGTCTCCATCGGCGCGTACAGCTCGATGTAATCACCAGCCTTGGAGTTGCCCTCGACAAAGTGGAAACGCCCGGCGTCGTCGACGTTCACACGGCTGAACAGGTTGAGGGTCATCAGCAAATCCGACAGGCCCAATCCCCACTTGCCCAGCTCCACCAACAGGTTGTCGGTGCCGTTGCGGAAGAAGCCGTTGCGCAGTTCCTGATAGCGGCCGGCACCGTATTTTTCCGCGACCTCTTCAGCGCAGAGCACGCCGCCGAGGCTGTCGCTCCAGCCGCAGGTGTCGGCGGTGATCGCGGCCAGTACGCGGCCCATGTCCGAGTACAGACAATGGCCGGTGGTGAGCTTGGCGGTGTGTTGGCATTTGAGGCTGTCGGGCAGGTTCAGACGTTCGGTTTTTTCATTGGCGTTGAGCAGCGTCAGGCTGACGTTGGCGCCACCGCGAATGTCGGTCAGGCGCAGCAGTTGGCCGCGCTTCAAGACGAAGGAACGATGGCCGCCGCCGGGGAGCATTTCTTCGGCGAACGGTGGGAACAGTTGAGTCGAATCTGTCATTTTCAAAACTCCTCTAAGCGATACGAAGCGTGCCCGCCAGTTGCACCGGCAAGGCGTCGACGGCGGCACGGGTGGCGCGGCGGTCGCTGTTCAAAGGGATGTCGTAAGTGATGCGCGCGCCATAGCGGCCGGGTGCATGCGGGTCGAGGCGGACCTTGTCGAACACCAGCAAACGCGTGCCGAGGCTGAAACCTTCGGACAGGTCATGGGTGACCATGAACACGGTCAGTCGGGTTTCGCGCCACAGCTCCAGCAGCAAGGCATGCATGTCTTTGCGAATGCCCGGATCAAGGGCGCCGAACGGTTCGTCGAGCAGCAACACCCGAGGTTTCATGATCAGCGCCTGGGCGATGGCCAGTCGTTGCTGCATGCCGCCGGAGAGCTGCGCCGGGTACTTGTCCAGCGAATGCCCGAGGCCGACTTTGTGCAGCAGCACCGAAGCCTGTTCGCGAGCATCTTTTTTCGCGCTGCCAAACAGGCGACCAAGCAACGGCGAGCGCGGGAGTTCGAGGCCGAGGGCGACGTTGTCCAGCACGCTCAAGTGCGGGAACACCGAGTAGCGCTGGAACACCACGCCACGACTGGCATCCGGTTCAGCGGCCAACGGTTGGCCGTCGAGCAGGATCTCGCCGCGACTGGCTTGTTCCTGGCCGAGCAGCAGGCGCAGGAAGGTCGATTTACCGCAACCGGACGCGCCCACCAGCGTGCAGAACTCGCCCTCGTTGACGGTCAGGTTGAGGCCTTCGAGCACCACCTGATCGGCGTATTGCTGCCAGACGTTTTTCACCGTGATGAAGCTCATTTGGCCGCTCCTTCATACCAAGGAAATGCGCGACGGGTCAGTTGCTTGAGCCCCCAATCCATCAGCCAGGCGAGCAGGGTGATCCACACCACGTACGGCAAAATCACGTCCATCGCCAGGTAGCGGCGCACCAGGAAAATCCGGTAGCCGAGGCCATCGGTGGAGGCAATGGCTTCGGCGGCGATCAGGAACAACCACGCCGAGCCGAGCATCAGGCGCAGCGAAATCAGCAACCGTGGCAGCAATTGCGGCAGCACCACGCGCAGCATCAAGGTCCAGGTGGAAGCGCCCAGGGTCTGGGCCTTGATCAGCAACTCCACGGGAATTTCCCGGGCGCGCTGTTCCAGGTCCCGGGCCAGCGCCGGGGTGATGCCGATCACGATCAGCATCACTTTCGACAACTCGCCTAACCCGAACACGATGAACAGAATCGGCAGGATCGCCAGCGGCGGCACCATCGACAGCACTGTCAGCAACGGCGACAACGGCGCACTGAACAGCGGCAGGGTGCCGGCGGCCATACCGAGGCATAAGCCGGCGAGGGCGCTGATACCCAAGCCAATAGCCAGGCGTCGCAGACTCGAAGCACTGTCCTGCCAGAGCAGGTATTCACCGGTGCGGCTGTCGGCGACGAACGCCAGGCGTTTCACCGCGTCCGTCATCTGCACGGCACTGGGCAGCAGTTTGTCGTTGGGGTTGTCTGCCAGTCGCTCGGCCGAGCCCATGAAGTAGGCGAACAGCACCAGGGCGAACGGCAGGATCACCAGCAACAGGCGACTCGGGCGATCCGGGTGGCGATTGATCAGGCGCATGGCCAAGTCCTCTTCTTACAACTGGGCGTCGGCAGCCATTTGCACGTAGCTCGGGTCGAAACGCAGCTTGAGGTTGCCTTTGTCGCCGCTGGTTACGCCGTTGGCGAAGGCCATGCCGACCGCGCTGGTGTCCTTGGCGCCTTCACCCAGCAAGCCGTGCTGGAAGGAGAACTCGGCGACCTTGCGCATGGTTTCCGGCAGTTGTTTGCTGGTACTGAACGCAAGTGCTTCCTTGGGGGTGGCGAACAGCTTGGTGGTGTCCAGTTGAGCCTGGAAACCGGCGAGGTCAGTGCCCGAGGCTTTGGCCATGTGTTCGAGGGCGGCTTTGCTGGCGGCGTTTTTCGCGTTCATCAACTCGACCACTTCGAACCACGCGCCGGTCAGCGCTTTGCCCAGGGCCGGGTTGTCTTTGAGGGTGGCGCTGTTGACCACCATCATGTCCATGATTTCGCCGGGGATCTGGCTGGAGTTGAAGACTTCGGTTACCGCAGGCTTGGCCTTGATGTCCGAGAGCATCGGGTTCCAGGTAGTGACGGCGTTGACCTGATCGGTGTTGAAGGCAGCCGAGATATCGGCGTCGGAGGTGTTGACCACTTTCAGGTCTTTTTCGGTGAGGTCTACCGAATCGAGAGCCCGGGCCAGCAGGTAGTGAGAAACCGAGAGTTCGACAAGATTGACGTCCATGCCCTTGAGGTCGGCGACTTTCTTGCCTTCGCCCTTGAGCACGATGCCGTCGTTGCCGTTGGAGAAGTCGCTGACGATCAGTGCGGTGCTGTCGACGCCACCAGCGGCCGGGATGGTCAGCGCATCCATGTTGGTCATGGTGCAGCCGTCGAACTGGCCGGCGGTGTACTGGTTGATCGATTCGACGTAATCGTTGAGCTGCACCACATCGATCTTGATGCCGTATTTCTTCGCCCATTTGTCGACGATGCCTTGGCTGCCGGCATATTCCCAAGGCATCCAGCCGGCATAAATCGTCCAGCAGACGCTGAAGTGGTCTTTTTGCGCGGCATGGGATGAGACGCTGACGAGGGCTGCAAAAGCAGCAGCGAGCAGGGCGGGTAAACGAAGCTGGGACATGGTGGTTCTCCAGTTGATCAGGGGCGGGCAGGAGGCAACGCGGCACCGTTAGCGGTGGCTTTGTCTCCCGGGCTTTTGTCCCGCCGTGTAACCTCAACTGGAGGTCGCCAACTCTCGGACCAGTCACTCGCGATTGCGAGCCGGAACCCTAGTCAGCCATTGCAAATTGTGGTGCTGCGAACCTGTGATGACTCCTGCACGGGTTTGTTAAAGCGAGAGGCGTGCCAAGTTCGCAGAACGCGTCTAGGGCAAGGGAGAGAGTCGATTCCCGGTGAGTGCAGTGGGGAAGGGCTGCTTTGTGATGGTGCATCGGTGCACTGTGATGTGGCGTGAGCGGTCGTTATTACCGCGGTGATATATCCACCTTCAGCCTTAATCAGCGCGTGAATGGATGAAAAACCTTTCATCGGCGAGATGTTTCAACTTGTTGCGAGAACGCACCAGATTCCGAAATCGATGTCTGATCTTTCGACAGTCACCGAATAATTGACTGTCGCCTGCCAGCGTCGCTGGTGTGGCTCACCCGCGGTCCAGGAGGCCGCCATGCTCTCTCGAATTCTACTGATTGCTGTGTTGGGTTTGTCCCTTGGTGCATGCGTGCCTTATTCCGATGGAGGAGTCAGCTACTACAGTTCCGAGGTCTACACCTCGCCCGCGCCGGCCTATTACGCCGGTGGCAATCGCTACTATTCCAATGACGGTTATTACTCGCCGCCAGCCCGTTACTACGCGCCACCAGCGCGCTATTACCAGCCAACGCCGCGCTACTACTCGCAGCCGCGGGTCTATCAACCGTCACCGCGCTATTACCAGCCGGCACCGCGTTACTACCAATCGCGCCCCGATTACCGCGCGCATCAGAATCACGGCTGGGACGGCCGCAACCGTGGCGGCTGGAACAATGACTACCGCGGCAACAATGGCGGCCGTAACAACAACCATGGCGGTCGAGGCGACCACAACGGGCGTGGCGATCGCGATGGGCGGGGTAGTCACCGTTAGTCACCCACAAAAAAGCGGCGCATCTAGCGCCGCTTTTTTTGTGCTCGCATTTCAGTACTCCGACAAATCCGCCAACGGATGCCGACCCTCCCAGACCTTATGGAAATGCGCTTCTACCACCGCATCCGGCACATTGTTGATATCCGGCCAATGCCAATGCGGCTTCTGGTCCTTGTCGATCAACCGCGCACGCACACCTTCGCTGAACTCCGGATGACGACAGCAATTGAGACTCATCGTGTATTCCATCTGAAAAACTTCAGCCAGTGACAGATGCCGGGCGCGGGCGATCTGTTCCCAGACCAGATGCGCGGTCAATGGCGAGCCCTCGCTCATGGTCCGAGCGGCGCGGCTCATCAACACGTCGGTGTCATCGCGCAAAGGGCTGATGGCCTTCCACGCGCAACGCACGTCACTGACATCCAGCAGTTCATCGATGCGCTGGCGGCGTGGCAGCCACTGAGGCTCGGGCATTTGCGCCACGGCTTCTTGCTGCAAGGCCTTGAGCAGGCTGTTGAGTTGTATGGGCGTCTGTTCCTGCCAGTTCAATTGCAGCAGGCCTTCGATTAGCGCTGCTTGTTGGTCGTCGAGCAGGAAACGGTCGGCCAGGTCCAGATCGATCGCATCGCGAGCGTTCATGTGGGCACCGGTCAGGCCGAGAAACAGTCCGAGCTTGCCGGGCAGGCGCGACAGGAACCAACTGGCGCCAACGTCCGGATACAGGCCGATGGTGATTTCCGGCATGGCCAGCCGACTGCTCGGCGTGACAATGCGGATGTTCGCCCCTTGCAGCAGCCCCATGCCGCCGCCAAGCACATAGCCGTGCCCCCAGCAGATCAGTGGTTTCGGATACGTGTGCAGGCTGAAGTCCAGGCGATATTCCGCGGCAAAGAAGTGCGCGGCCAAGGGTGGCACTTCGCCTGGATGGGCGCGGCAGGCTTCCACCAGGCTGCGCACTTCACCACCGGCGCAGAAGGCTTTGGCGCCGTTGCCGCGCAATAAAACACAAACGACTTGCGGTTCTTTGGCCCAGGCGTCCAGTTGATCGCGCAGGGCGCTTATCATCGGCAGCGACAGCGCGTTCAGCGACTTTTCGGCATCCAGCGTGGCAATGCCGATGCGGGCGCCGTCGGTGCCGGTAAGTTCTTCGAAGTGCAGATTCATCGTGACCTCGATCGGAAATTTGAAGGTTAAGTATGATCGCTGTGTGGGAAAGTGCCGGATCTGCGTCAGATCAATTGACAAGCGTGATGCGCTTTCCTAGGGTTCGCCCCATTGTTTTTGCCGGATGTAACCATGACTGCTGACGACCGTATCAAACTCGAACCGAGCTGGAAGGAGGCCCTGCGTGCCGAATTCGACCAGCCCTACATGACAGAGTTGCGAAACTTTCTGCAACAGGAGCGGGCGGCCGGCAAGGAGATCTATCCACCGGGCCCGATGATCTTCAACGCGCTCAATTCCACGCCACTGGAGAAGGTCAAGGTTGTCATCCTCGGTCAGGACCCGTACCACGGCCCGGGCCAGGCCCACGGCTTGTGCTTCTCGGTGCAACCAGGCGTGCCGGCGCCGCCATCACTGGTAAACATCTACAAAGAATTGAAGCGCGACCTGAACATCGACATCCCCAGCCACGGCTACTTGCAGAGCTGGGCCGAGCAGGGCGTGTTGATGCTCAACACCACCATGACGGTTGAGCGCGCCAATGCCAATGCGCACAAGGACAAAGGCTGGCAGTTTTTCACCGACCGGATCATTGAAGTGGTCAGCCAGCAGCAACCGCATCTGGTGTTCATGCTGTGGGGCGCCCATGCGCAGAGCAAGCAGAAACTGATCGACGCCACCAAGCACCTGGTGCTGACGTCGGTGCACCCGTCGCCGCTGTCGGCGTATCGCGGCTTCCTTGGTTGCGGGCACTTCAGCCGGACCAACAAGTTTCTGGAGCAAAATGGCGAGACGCCGATCGAGTGGCGCTTGCCGCCAGTATGAAAAAATCGCCAGCAGGCTGGCTCCCACATTAATTTTGCGGTGTTTACAACACCTGTGGGAGCCAGCCTGCTGGCGATGAATTCAACCCGGTCTTTACTCTGGATCGCGGTTCCAATACTTGAACAACGGCTCCGCCAGAAACAACACAAACAACAGCCGCATCACCTGCATCGCCGTTACCAGCGGCACCGACAATTGCAGGGTCTCCGCGGTCAGGCTCATCTCCGCAATCCCGCCGGGCATCATGCCCAACGTCAGCGAACGCAGATCCAGGTGGGTCAGCGCACTCAAACCCAATGCCGCTGCCGTAGCAATCAACATGGTCAGCACCGTGCCAATCAGCGTCCGGCCCATGAACGACGGCGCGCGACGGAAAAACTGTCGATTGAAGTGACAACCCAGCCCGCTGCCGATCAACCACTGGCCAATCTGGCTGCCGCCGTTGGGCAGGCCTATGTGCAGATCCCAGCTGATACTGACCGCCGCACTGACCAGCAACGGCCCGAACAGCCAAGGGTTGGGTTGACGCAGGCGCTCCCAGATCCACGCCGCCAATGCGCCAGCGGGGAATAAAATCGCCAGCCAGCGCCAATCGATGCTGCCAGCGTGGGAAATCGGTGCACCGTCGCCCAACAGGTATTTGAACGCTGCCGGCACACACAAAACGACGACCAGCACGCGCAAACTCTGCCCTGCCGCCACACGGCTGAGCACCGCGCCGTTACGCGCGCCGAGGTTGACCATCTCCCCGGAACCGCCGGGCATGCTGGAAAAGAAAGCGGTGGCGCGATCTTCACCGGTGCGCCGCATCAGCCACACGCCGACGACCGCCGACAAGCTGGTGACCAACGCACCGAAGAAGATCAGACCGAAATGACTCAGCACCTGGTCCATCACCACCGGGGTGAAGTGCAGGCCAATGCCGATGCCGACGATCCACTGGCCGCACTTGCGGCCGCCAGGGATTTCCGCCAGTTGCCAGGGTGTCAGGCAACGCACGAGGATGATCGCCAGCAACGAGCCGACCATCCACGGCAAAGGCCAGCCGACCTGGCTGGCGAGATAACCGCCCAGCAGGCCGACCAGCGGGGTTCCCCACCAGGCTTTGAAAGGTGTTCGATCAGACATCGGCAACAACGCGCCGCGCAACCGAACGTTTACGCCAGATGCGCACAATCGGCACCAGCAACATGACCACGATCAACCCCCAGACACCAACGGTGATACCGCTCGACCAGAGAATATCCAGCGAGCCATTGGAAATCGACAGCGCCCGACGCAGATTCTGCTCCATCAAGCCGCCGAGGATGAAACCCAGCAAAACCGGCGACAACGGGAAGTCCAGCTTGCGCAGGATGTAGCCGAAGATGCCGATGCCGATCATCAGGAACAGATCGAAGGTCGTGGCATGCACGGCGTACACGCCAATGGCGGTGATGATGGCGATCATCGGCACCAGCGCCCAGTTCGGCACAGCGAGGATTTTGGTGAAGATGCGGATCATCGGGATGTTGAGGATCACCAGCATGATGTTGGCGATGAACAACGAGGCGATCAGGCCCCAGACGATGTCTGGTTGCTGCTGAAACAGCAGCGGACCCGGTGTGATGTTGTACAGCGACAACGCGCCGATCATCACCGCCGTGGTGCCCGAGCCGGGAACGCCGAGGGTCAGCATCGGCACCAGTGCGCCGCACGCTTCTGCGCCAATGGCGGTTTCCGGCGCTGCCAGGCCGCGCTTGTCGCCTTGTCCGAATTTTCCGCTTGGGCCTGCGATGCGTTTCTCGGTCATGTAGGCCACGGCACTGGCCAGCGTTGCGCCGGCACCCGGCAGCACACCCATGATGAACCCGAGCACGCCGCAACGCATGTTCACCCAGAACACCGAAGCCGCTTCCTTGAAATTGAACAACATTCGGCCGGTGGCCTGGAAGGCTTCCTGGCCACGGTGGGTTTTTTCCAGCAGCAACAGAATTTCGCTAATGGAGAACAGACCCAGTACCAACACCACGAACTGAATGCCGTCGGTGAGGTGGATGTTGTCACCCGTGAAGCGGTACACGCCGCTGTTGGCATCGATGCCGACGGTCGACAGGAACAGGCCGATCAGCGCCGCAATGAACGTCTTGAGCGGCCGATCCCCCGCCATGCCGCCGAGACAGACAATCGCGAAAACCATCAGCACGAAGTATTCCGCGGGACCGAAGGCAATCGCCCATTTCGCCAGCATCGGCGCGAACACGACCATCCCGCAGGTCGCGATAAATGCGCCAATGAATGAACTCCACGCGGACAGCGATAACGCCACACCGGCCAATCCCTGACGGGCCATCGGGTAGCCATCGAGAGTAGTCATCACGGTTGATGCTTCGCCCGGGATGTTCAGCAGGATCGAACTGATCCGCCCGCCATATTCGCAACCGAGGTAAACCGCCGCCAACAGGATCAATGCCGACTCCGGTGGCAGGCCCAACGCGAAGGCGATCGGGATCAACAACGCCACACCATTGATCGGGCCCAGCCCCGGAAGCAGGCCGACAACCGTACCGATCAATGTGCCGCTGAGTGCCGTCACCAGGTTGTAAGGGGTTAGCGCGACGCCGAAGCCGTGACTCAAATAACCAAGCGTATCCATATCAGTTCTCCAGAACGTCGAGCAGGCCCAGAGGCAGTGGCACGTCCATGACTTTGTCGAACAGCAGGTACAGGCCGACGCTCATCAGGCTGATGATGATCACGCCCGGCAGCCAGCGTCCGCCGTACAGACGAGCCATCGGAATGCCAACCAGCATGCTGCTGAGGATGAAGCCCAGCGGTTCGAACAACCCGGCGAACACCAGCAGCAACAGCACGCAGACACCAATCTTGGTCAGCGTCTGGCGATCCATCGGTGGATCTTCATCGGTGTGCTTGATCGGCGAGGGGCGATACACCATGTAAACCAGCGCCAGCCCCATCAGCCCCAGCATCAACAGGGGAAACGCGCGCGGGCCGATCGGTTCGTAGGAAAACGGTGCCTGATAGGGCAAAGCCATCAACACCAGGCTGACACAGGCCAGCAACAGCACCGAAGCAAAAATGCGTTGTAAGAGCATGGGGAACTCCTGTGCCGCGGCTCCGCCAAACGGAGTCGCAGCCGCTAGACAGAGGCGATCACTGAATCAGGCCGAACTCTTTGGCCAGCACTTTGTAGTCGGCGACTTGCTTCTTCACGTACGTGTCCAGTTCCGGGCCGGTCATGGCGAACGGGAACAGTTCACGCTGATCACGCAACTTGGCGAACTCGGGCGAGGCCAACAGTTTGTCGAAGGAGTCTTTCCACCAGGCGTAGTCTTCGTCGCTGACTTTTGGCCCCAGGTAGAAGCCGCGAACCACCGGCCAGACGATGTCGTAGCCCTGCTCGCGAGCGGTCGGAATGTCTTTCATTTCCGGCTCGTCCAGACGCTTGTCGGAGAACACCGCCAGCAGGCGCATGTCGCCGCTCTGAATGTGCGGCATGGAGTCGGAGATGTCGGTGCTGCCAACCTGGATGTGGCCGCCGAGCAGCGCGGTGGCGATTTCGCCGCCGCCTTCGAGGGCGACGTAACGCAAGTCACGCGGGTTGATCCCGGCGGCCTTGGCGATCAGCGCGGTTTGCATCCAGTCCTGGCTGCCGACGGTGCCGCCGGAACCGATCACCACTTTGCTCGGATCTTTCTTCAGTGCCTGAACGAGGTCGTCGAGGGTCTTGTAGGGCGAATCGCTTTTCACCGCGATGGCGCCGTAGCTGGTGCCGACGGCGGCCAGCCAGCGTACGTTGGTTTCATCGAAACGACCGAACTTGCCTTGCGCCAGGTTCAACAGCGAACCGCTGGACCAGGCCACGAGGGTGCCTGCATCGGCCGGCCGCTGGGCGACCACTGCGTTGTAGGCCACCGCGCCGACACCGCCGGGCATGTAGGTCACGCGCATCGGTTTGGTCAGCAGTTTTTCGTTGACCAGCGCGCTCTGCGCCAGTTTGCAGGTCAGGTCGAAACCACCGCCCGGCGAGGCCGGGGCGATGCACTCGGGGCGTTTGGGCTCGGCCATCAGTTGGCCGGCAAACAGCATGCAGCTGGCGGCGAGAGCGAAACGGCGCAGTGATCGATTCATTTTTGTCTCCACGGGAGTTGTTGTTTTTGGGGATGTTTCAGGTGCGGCGGTTTCGCTTCGCGCAGCCGTTGACGGCGCCGGCAAGCGTAAACGATGGGGAGCGGGAAAAGTCGCGCGGCGGGCAAATCTGGAGCTGGGTGGACAGCATGGCGAAGTACCTCGTTATTGTTCTTATTGGCGAAAACGCATCGAGGCGTTTTTCGGGAGCTACATTTCAAAGCAGGATCGATGGCTGCGATCGAAACCATCCGTAAATCGACTCTAACGGTCGAACCTTTCGCTAACCTTTCATCGGGCTTTCACGGTTTTTCGGGCTTCACAGCGGCGGATGCCGCTGTAAACTCCGCGCCAAAGAATGGCGTCGACCATCCCTGAACGAGGTAACTGTCCATGCGTGTCCTGCTCGTCGAAGACCATCTGCAGCTCGCCGAAAGTGTCGCCCAGGCGCTCAAGAGCACCGGCTTGACCGTGGATGTCCTGCACGATGGCGTGGCCGCCGACCTGGCGTTGAGTAGCGAGGAATACGCGATGGCGATTCTCGACGTCGGCTTGCCGCGCATGGATGGTTTCGAAGTGCTCGCACGTTTGCGCGCACGCGGCAAAAACCTGCCGGTGTTGATGCTGACGGCGCGCAGTGACGTCAAGGATCGGGTGCATGGCCTGAACCTCGGTGCCGACGATTACCTGGCCAAGCCCTTCGAACTCACCGAGCTCGAAGCCCGGGTCAAAGCCTTGCTGCGCCGTAGCGTGCTGGGCGGTGAGCGTCTGCAACGCTGTGGCGTGCTGGCTTACGATCTGGAGACTCGGCGCTTCACGCTTGGCGAGGAACTGCTGACCCTGACCTCCCGCGAGCAAGCCGTGCTGGAGGCGCTGATCGCTCGACCCGGACGAGTGATGAGCAAGGAGCAACTGGCCTCCCAGGTCTTCGGCCTCGACGAAGAGGCCAGCCCCGACGCCATCGAAATCTACGTGCACCGCTTGCGCAAGAAACTCGATGGCCAGCCGGTCGCTATTGTGACCTTCCGTGGTCTCGGCTACTTACTGGAAAGCCGTGATGCATAAGCCCAGCAGTCTGCGCTGGCGGTTGCTGTGGAACCTGGCGCTGCTGCTGGTGGTGTTGATGCTGGCCAGCGGTTTGAGCGCCTACTGGAACGGTCGCGAAGCCGCCGACACCGCCTATGACCGGACGCTGCTGGCGTCCGCACGAACCATTGCCGCCGGTGTATCCCAGCGCGATGGCACCCTCAGTGCCGACGTGCCGTACGTGGCCCTCGATACCTTCGCCTACGACAGTGCCGGGCGGATTTTCTATCTGGTCAACGACATCCACCAGAACCTGATCTCCGGCTACGAAAACCTTCCGGCTCCGCCGCCCGGAACGCCGCGCACCGACGATTACCCGGCGCTGGCGAGTTTCTACAACGCCACTTATCGCGGACAGAACGTGCGCGTGGTCAGCCTGCTCAAACCGGTCAGTGAACCGAACATGAACGGCATGGCGGAAATTCGCGTGGCGGAAACCGATGAAGCACGGGTCAGCATGGCCCGCAGTCTGGCGGCCGATACCTTGTTGCGTCTGGGCATGTTGGCAATCGGTGCACTGATGATCGTATGGTTTGCGGTCAGTGCGGCGTTGCGTCCGCTGGAGCGTTTGCGCACGGCGGTGGAGGAGCGGCAGTCCGACGATTTGCGTCCGCTACCGTTGGTGGAAGTCCAGCGCGAGTTGTGGCCGCTGGTGCGCGCGCTCAATCACTTTACTGAACGCCTGCGCGAACAGTTCGAACGACAGGCGCAGTTCATCGCCGATGCCGCCCATGAATTGCGTACCCCATTGGCAGCCCTCAAGGCGCGACTGGAACTGGGCCTGCGAGCAAGCGAACCCGAAATCTGGCGCAGCACGCTGGAAACCGCTGCGCAGGGCACCGACCGCCTGACGCATCTGGCCAATCAATTGCTCTCGCTGGCGCGGGTCGAAAACGGCGCCCGTGCAATTGCCGAAGGTGGAGCGCAGTTGCTGGATCTCAGTCAATTGGCGCGTGAGCTGGGTATGGCCATGGCACCGTTGGCCCATAAACGTGGCGTGGCACTGGCGCTGGAGGCGGATGAGCCGGTCTGGTTGCGCGGTGAACCGACGCTGCTGAACGAGCTGTTGAGTAATCTGGTGGACAACGCCCTGGCCCACACACCGCCAGGCGGCAATGTCATTTTGCGAGTCTCGGCACCGGCGGTGCTGGAGGTTGAAGATGATGGTCCCGGGATTCCGCTGGATGAGCGGGATCGGGTATTCGAACGTTTTTACCGACGCAACCAGCAAGTGGCGGGATCAGGCTTGGGGTTGGCGATTGTCGGCGAGATTTGCCGCGCGCATCTGGCGCAGATCAGCCTGCACGATGGTGAGCACGCGGGGTTGAAGGTGCGGGTGAGTTTTATTGCCGGGGATTGAGGGGGGCTGTTCTGGCCCCATCGCCAGCAGGCTGGCTCCCACAGGGGTTTGTGGTGTAACAAAGGTCCAATGTGGGAGCCAGCCTGCTGGCGATGGAGGCAACGCGGTCTCGATCAGTAAAACATCGACCGCGTTTCTTCCAGTTCCGCGCACTTCACCTTGTTGTCCAGATCGATCCCGAGTTTGACGAAAGCCGGAACGCTGAGCGGATCAATCCTCGAAATCGGGTGGTCGGTGTCTTTGTGGCAGTACAGGCTGGCCACTTGCACCAGATCGACATAATCAATCTGGGCTGATTGTCGCTTGAAGTTCTGATACAGCAGCGGCACCTGCACCAGCAACTCCGGAAATTCCCAGACCCTGAGCAGCTTGTCACCGAGCAGCGGGTGAATCTTCTCAATCACATGGTTGAGGCTGACCGGGTCGGACAGCAATTCATAGTGATCTTCGGCATAGGTCAGGATCGGCAACACGCCAATTTGATGCACCAACCCGCCGAGGGCTGCCTGATCAGGCTTGAGTTGGGTGTAGGTGCGGCACAGGGCATAACTGACGCCGGCAATTTCCAGGCTCTTGCGCCAGACATCGCGCATCTTTTGTTCCACCACCTCGGAGCGAGCATGGAATATCTGCTCCATGACCAGACCAATCGCCAGGTTGCTGCTGTAATTGATGCCCAGGCGTGTGATGGCCGTGTGCAAGTCAGTGACTTCCTGAGTCGCACGCAGCAGGGGGCTGTTGACCACTTTGATCAGGCGCGCCGACAGCGCGGTATCGCGGCCGATCACTTTGCTCAGGCTGCTGATACTGATTTCCGGGTCTTCAGCGGCCTTGCGAATCTGCAAAGCCACTTCCGGTAATGTTGGCAGAACCAGGTCATCGTTATCGATGGCCTCAACCAAATCCTGTTGGACCTTTTCCGCCAGCTCACTCATTTAGTTTCTCTAGGTGTCGCAAAAAGGTACTGCGTTTAACGCTGGATCTCGCGATCGCGGTCCAGTTGGTAAGGCAGATCGAGCAAAAGCAGCGCCGGGCCGTCGATTGCGCCCAGATGAATATCGCCACCTTCCGCTGCTTCGGCTTGCAACACGGCCAACAGTTCAATGTGTTTTTCAGCGCTGGCGGCCAGCACCACTTCACCGATTGCACTGTTGTGGCTTGGGGAAAACAGCTGGGTGCCAGGTTCAGGCAGGTCGCCGGCATCCAGCTTTACGCGATACAGGCGACGCTTGAGTTTGCCGAGGTACTGCATCCGCGCGACGATTTCCTGGCCGGTGTAGCAACCTTTTTTGAAACTCACGCCACCGACGGCTTGCAGATTGAGCATCTGCGGAATGAACAGCTCGCGGGTGCCGGGCATTACCTGACCGATCCCTGCGCGGATCTGGCCCAGCAGCCATTGATTCAGGTCGCCTTCTGCCAGCAGGGCGGACAGTTTGCCCTTGAGACTGTCGGCTTGATCGGCAGCCGCCCAGAGTTCCGCTCGATCGGCTGACACGCGAATGGCGATCAAACCGTCATGGCGCGCGACACTATCGATTTCTGCCGGCAACTCAAGGCCGAGGCTCTTAAGCGCAGCATCGCCATGCTCAATGCCAAAACGAATCCAGGCAGCACTTTCGTCCGTCAGTTTGGATTTGGAGAACACGGCGTACTTTTTCAGGTCCGCCAGTTGTGGCTCCAGCAACTCACTGGCCATCGCCATCAACACGCCGTCACCTTCGAGCAGAATACGGAAGCTCGACTGCATCCGGCCTTTCTGGGTGCAGCGCGCGCCGAGGCTGGCCTGTGTGTCGCTCAGGTAATTGAGGTTGCAGGTCAATTGGCCTTGCAGGAACTTGCCGGCGTCCGCGCCGCGGACCGCCAGAATACCTTCATGAGACAGCGTGCAGAAAAAAGCAGAATCGGCCATGGGTCATCGCAGGGTAAAGAGTCTGGTGGACATGATAAGGGGGCGCCTTCGAAATGGGTAGTTCACAAAGGATCGTCGGTGCCCGACCAAAGCCGAGTGTTCGGCGCGGCGCGGGGCTGTATACTTGCGGCCTATTTGAGGAGCGCTCCATGGTCGAAGATGTTGAACTGAATCGCCTCTACTGGCACAGCCGCCGCGGCATGCTTGAGCTTGACGTGTTGCTGGTGCCATTCGTCAAAGAGGTTTACGCAGGTCTGAACGAGGTGGATCGCGCGTTGTACGTCCGCCTGCTGGAATGCGAGGATCAGGACATGTTCGGCTGGTTCATGGAACGTAACGAATCGGAAGATCCGGAACTTCAGCGCATGGTCCGCATGATCCTGGATCGTGTCCAGCCCAAGTAATTCGTTCGAATGCCGCTGGCACGCCTCGCGGCAGTTGCTGGCGGTGTATCTATTGGCCCAGCTGTTCGCGCTGGGTTCGCTGTTTCTTCTCGCCATTCCAGCGTGGGCCAGTCTGCTCGGCGCTTTGTGCTGCCTGTTGCATGGCGTTTGGCTGTTGCCCCGGCAGATTCTGCTGACGCACCCACAGGCCTTTTGCGGCTTGCGTCGCGACGCTGATGGTTGGCAGTTATGGAATCAGGCTGCCGGATGGCAACCGGTGCAGCTGCGGCCGGACAGCCTGGCGCTGCCGTTGGTGGTGGTGCTGCGCTTTCGTCTGCAAGGTGAGCGACGGGTCCGGGCCATTTGCGTGCCCCGGGATTCGCAGGCGGCGGAGGTGCACCGACGCCTGCGGGTTCGGCTCAAGTTCAGTCGGCGTAGGTGGGCGGCACCAGAATAGTGTCCAGCGCCACTGGCAGCATGTTCGGGTAGTCGAGGGTGTAATGCAGACCACGACTTTCCTTGCGTTCCATGGCTGACAGAATCATCAGTTCGGCCACCTGGGCCAAGTTACGCAACTCGATCAAATCCCGGCTGACTTTATAGTTGCTATAGAACTCATCGATTTCATCCAGCAGCAACCGCACCCGGTGCTGAGCCCGTTGCAGGCGCTTGTTGGTGCGCACGATGCCCACGTAGTCCCACATGAAACGCCGCAGTTCATCCCAGTTGTGCGCGATGATTACGTCTTCATCGGAATCGGTCACCTGGCTCGCATCCCAGGCGGGCAGGGCGATGGGGGCGGAAATCTGCGGCAATTGCTCAACGATGTCCGCAGCCGCCGAGCGCGCGTAGACAAAGCACTCCAGCAGCGAGTTGCTGGCCATGCGGTTGGCACCATGCAAGCCGGTGAAGCTGGTTTCGCCAATCGCGTACAGCCCGGGTACATCGGTGCGACCTTGCTGGTCGACCATGACGCCGCCGCAGGTGTAATGCGCTGCCGGAACCACCGGAATCGGTTGCTTGGTGATGTCGATGGAAAATTCGAGGCAGCGTTCATACACGGTCGGAAAGTGCGTCTTGATGAAATCTTCGGACTTGTGGCTGATATCCAGATACACGCAATCGACACCCAGACGCTTCATCTCATGGTCGATGGCCCGAGCGACGATGTCGCGAGGCGCCAGTTCGGCCCGAGGGTCGAAACGGGGCATGAAGCGTTCACCATTGGGCAGCTTCAAATGTGCGCCTTCGCCGCGCAGGGCTTCGGTAATCAGGAAACTTTTGGCTTGCGGGTGGTACAGGCAGGTGGGGTGGAACTGGTTGAATTCCAGGTTCGCCACCCGGCAGCCCGAACGCCAGGCCATGGCGATGCCGTCACCGCAGGCGCCATCGGGGTTGCTGGTATAGAGGTAGACCTTGGCAGCGCCACCGGAAGCGAGGATCACGAAGCGGGCGCCATAGGTATCGACTTCGCCGGTACCGCGATTGAGCACGTAGGCGCCCAGGCAGCGGTCACCTTCCAGGCCGAGGCGTTTTTCGGTAATCAGGTCGACCGCGACCCGCTGTTCCAGCAACTCGATGTTCGGCCGTTCTTTGGCCTGAGCCAGCAATGTCCTGAAAATAGCAGCGCCTGTAGCATCGGCAGCATGAATGATGCGTCGATGACTGTGGCCGCCTTCTCGGGTCAGGTGGAATTCGAAACCGCCATCTTCGACGCCGGAATGCTCATCCCGGGTAAACGGTACGCCCTGGTCAATCAGCCACTGGATCGCCTCTTTGCTGTGTTCGACAGTAAAGCGCACGGCATCTTCATGACACAGGCCGCCACCGGCATTGAGGGTGTCATCGACGTGAGATTCGACAGTGTCGGTGTCGTCCAGAACGGCAGCCACACCACCTTGCGCCCAGAACGTCGAGCCATTGGCGAGGTCGCCTTTGCTCAGTACGGCGATGCGCAAATGACCGGGCAAGGTCAGCGCAAGGCTCAAGCCGGCAGCACCGCTGCCAATTACCAGAACATCGTGTTGAAACTGTTGGCTCATTTCAGGATTCCGCTCAAGGCGACCCGGTTCGGGGGCGGCGCTGGACAACTGGACAGGCGAGTCAGGTTTGTACACAGCCCACTAGTATATAGAGGGGGGGAGCGGCACAATAGCCGAGCCCATATGGCATTGTGAAACTACTGTGACGGAAAAGACCCGACGCTTCGTCGGATGTTTTTTCGACTGATTCGGCGACAAGTGAACTGTATCGTGGATTTAACAGTCTTTTTCGCTACACGGTTGCACAATGTCGGTTTCAGACAGCTATAAATATTTGGAACTTTTGCCAAAGGCCCAAGATCAATAGACGGTTGCCTGATTCAAGGGACAGTGTCGGCTTCAGCGCGGGATCAGCTTTGGATCCTTGCCAGCGAAACCGATGACAAGATTATTCGCGCAGCCGGGGAATCTCGCGCTGCGTTTTTCGTGCGTGCCGAATCAGAGCCCGCAGGAAACTTGCCTGGAGGGGGAGAACTTTTGCGAAAAGCCCGAGTCTATGTTTGCAAGTCCGGTCGTTTAGTTATGCAAGCCTCCTCCGAGCTTATCGAGGAGTGTTCATGCTAACCCAGGAAGAGGATCAGCAGCTGGTCGAACGCGTTCAACGCGGCGACAAGCGCGCGTTCGATCTGCTAGTGCTGAAATACCAGCACAAAATTCTCGGGTTGATCGTGCGTTTTGTGCACGACACCCATGAAGCCCAGGATGTGGCACAAGAAGCCTTTATCAAGGCATACCGTGCACTTGGAAATTTTCGCGGAGACAGCGCGTTTTATACGTGGCTTTACCGCATCGCCATTAACACGGCGAAAAACTATCTGGTTTCACGCGGCCGTCGGCCGCCGGATAGCGATGTCAGTTCCGAGGATGCAGAGTTCTACGATGGCGATCATGGCCTCAAGGATCTCGAGTCGCCAGAACGGGCTTTGCTGCGGGATGAGATCGAAGGCACCGTCCATCGAACCATTCAGCAACTGCCAGAAGATTTGCGTACGGCTTTAACTTTACGTGAATTCGATGGTCTGAGTTACGAGGACATTGCGAGCGTCATGCAATGTCCGGTGGGCACCGTGCGCTCCCGGATTTTCCGCGCCCGGGAGGCCATCGATAAAGCCCTGCAGCCGTTGTTGCAGGAAAACTAAAGACAGCGGCGACAGCCAAGAGAGGAACGCCATGAGTCGTGAAGCCCTGCAGGAATCGCTGTCCGCAGTGATGGATAACGAAGCGGACGAATTGGAATTGCGTCGGGTACTCAGTGCCTGCGACGATGTTGAAACCCGTGAAACCTGGGCTCGTTATCAGATCGCTCGGGCAGTGATGCACAAGGA